>Ga0208256_1000049_pt1 | contig 28900 bp, 38 predicted proteins | sample CryBogCBH22Jun08_FD_184608 | JGI IMG/M metagenome (GOLD analysis project Ga0208256, IMG submission 184608) | Freshwater microbial communities from Crystal Bog, Wisconsin, USA - CBH22Jun08 (SPAdes) | ecosystem: Environmental > Aquatic > Freshwater > Lake | place: Crystal Bog, Wisconsin, USA... | reverse complement strand
TGTTTGAGATGCAATGGACCAAGGATCACCACCATCCCAGGCCTCCTTAGCTCCCTTCAGGATTTCATCACGCTCCGCCACAGTCATCTTAACGCCGGCAGCAAATACATACCCCGTCTCTTGCTGACCACCGAACCCAGGATTAATTGAAGGCCTCTCCACGGCCCCCACAATGGCCAGGGATGATCTAAAGGCATCGATAGATACTTCCTTGAGGCGATACTCGAGCTCCCACCCATCAGGGGCAGACTTCATCTTCATGGCCTTTAAGACGCCAGTCTCTGAACCCTTCTCACGTTCCAGCATGACGATCGTATCTGCAGAACCCTCCAACACAGTTGAACCACGGAGTGCCCCATTGCCTCCGCGGCTCAAGTGATGGACGAGGGCGGTTGTCGTATTGAATTGTTGTTGGACCTCGTTCTCGGCCTTAACGAATAAAGACATTTCTTTTTGATTGTTCTCATCGGCGCCTGGGATGATCCTCGACACTGTGTCGAACACGACCATTATGGGCGCCTGCTTCATGCGCTTAATTTCCCAGTCTATCGTTCTAAGCAGGCGAGACCTGTCTCCACCTTCAATGAGGTTCATGGCATCAGGGATGACAAGGTAGTTCTCCTCATCAGCTCTAACGCCATGGAGATTCTCATATGCCGTCATGCGTGCATCGTGGTCGTGTAGGCCCTCTGTGGTGACGTAAATGATGGGGCCGTGGACATTGACTTTCTTGCCTAAGAACTCATCCTGGCCCGTGCAAATGGCCAAGCAGGCACCGATCGTATAAAAGCTCTTACCGCACCCAGGCCACCCGCTGATGTAGTTTGATCCATACCTCTGGAGAAGACCTTCAATGATGAACTCTGACGGCGGAAGGGCCTTTAAGTCAGACCGCCTGAAGACGCGAAAAAGACCTTCAGGGCGAGGGTCCTCTTTCGCAGCTTCGCCTTCTTCCCTATGCGTTTCTTGCTCGCTCTGGGCCTTCTTGAACTCTGACTGATAGTTGGTCTGGAATGTGTCCTGTTTTGGCGTCCATGGCTTTTGTGCCTCCTCGTGGATCTTCGTGTCCCACTGGCGAAGCGTAGCCTTCCACTTATGCTCGAATAGCGATTTGCCGCGGCCCTCTTTTTCTAAGAGGACATGCTTCGGGACGCCTATCTCTTTAATTCTCGTTTCGACCAGGTCGACGTATTCAGTGAAACATCTGACCTTGGCCTCTTCAGCCTCTCTAGGATCAAGTATTGGACAGTCACGGTAGAGATCTAATATTGCCCGAAAGACCATGCGCGTCATGCGGTCTTCACGGCCATCGGTGATCTTTCCCCATTCATCAGTCTGATGTTGAGGCGTATCTGTTTTTATACGCTCTCCTGATTCGGTGGTCGTATGCCCACCATATATTCTTGCCAGCTCATCGAGCTCATGGCACAGCCAATCAGGCGCCTCCGGTATCTCTACCTGCCAAGGCTCAAGGCCGTCTATCCATTCATAGTGCTTGCCTGATTCGTGGATTGATGGGGCGATGACGGCAAAGCCGCCCTGGCCCCTGATATCAACGCCAATAGAAGTTTTTATAGTTGGTGGGACCCATCCACGAGGAGCCCTAAACAGCATCTGCAATCCGCCGCCACCTGTGCGTTGCGTCGGAGCTTCAAGCATGATTCCACAATTGTGGTCTGCGTGAATGCCGTCCCACCATATTTGGGAGTTTGGGTCTTTATAGGTGTCGAGATCAACAATAAAGACGCCCCCAGAACACAAGCCAGTAATGATACCCAGATTACAGCTTTTGGTATTTCTCCCTGCTCCAAACCATTCATTGAACATCTCCTCATTTGCAAGATCATTAACATATTGACGCCATGTATTGAGCGCCGGACGTTTCCAGTTCTTTCCAGACAATGGCGTCATCGCTGGAACGACCTGAAGCTTTAATTGACGGTAAAGATCTATGTATTCGCTGACGCCAGCGAACTCGTCATCAAAAACAGGAAGCATGAAGGGGCCTCAATTATATATCAATTGACTTATATTTTAGAATTAAATAATAAGGAGGCGTTAGCATTGTCATTGCTGACCTCCCAACTTAACGGCGCCACTTAGGCGTCGTTTTTTTCTTCTTCTTTATCTTCAAATCTCCACGCCTCAAACTTCATTCTGCGGATCATTGAGGCTGTGATAAGACATATTTCTTCTTCAACATAATCAGCGATGGCGTCAAATGCCTCGTTCCATCCTTTTTCATACTCAGGTGTTTTCATGATCTATTCCCTCACATTAAATTGAGATTTAAATCCATACATTGCGATTAGAGCAGCCTCGGCGCGTCCATCATCTTTCTTACGTTTAAACTTATCGCTATCTGGCCAAAGCATACGCGCCATTTCTAATGACTGATTTTTATCTTTACTGAGCTCTAATTCTCTCTTCCACTTTTGTGGGCTCACCAATGTAGTCGGGATCCCGCACGCTGCGACCACGCCTCTAGCCACGCCGTATGAGCATCCAAAGTTAAAGGAGCTTGAAACTCCTTGTCCACTGAAAGAGTGAACAGCCTCAATAAATGCAACTTCTGGATTATACTGACGAATGATTTTAGCAAGCTCATAACCATCTACCGCCTTCCCGTCCACTGGCATGTCATGTATCGCAATGATCATAGGATGATCTGGGTAATAGACGGCCAGTGCGCCACTAACGCCAGGGTCTATTCCTAATATGGATTTAAATTTCATAATCACTCAATTCTTCAAAATCTTTTCGACAAGGAGGTATCCATGCAAGCCAAGGTATTGGCACATAGTCCGGGACATCATGATATAAATTCTTTTCCCAAATCAACCAAGAATAACTTGTGGCGGTAGAAGCGTTTTTATCCAAACGTCCTTTGACCATTGGGACGCGCTCGCTAAATTGATAAATGCCAGTTGGTGGTATCTTTGAGAATATTCTTTGATATCTACCTACGCCTTCCAGAAAAGACGTCCTTACAAGCAAACAAAATCCTATACGAGAAACCCGCCATGATTCTCGAATAAATTCTTCCGCGAGCTTGAAAGGAGGATTTGTTATTACCCAATCAAAACTCTCAGCGTCATAAGGATGCTGTAGAAAGTCTGCTACTTTTGTCCCTTTATATCCATAGTCTTTTATGTCTGAAGTTTCTACGCTACCAAAATATTCTTTAAGTGCTTTTGCCATATATCCGCGGTTACATGCCGGCTCGAGGCATGAATAATGTATTGTTCTATTGTCATTAAAGCATTCATGTATCAAAGCCCTCGTCGCCCATGGAGGCGTTGGAAAGTCATCCAATTCATTTTTCGGGCTTTTGCGTTGTTGCATCACTGCGTGAGAAGTGTTTTGCGACATATCAATCTCCATAAAAAAAATAAAAGGGGGAATAATCCCCCTATTTTCCTTAGATTTTATTATATTGCTATTTCTGGCCATTCATTTTGAATTGATACAGAGCGATTAACAGTTACGCCCCTGCGCCACATATTCCAATATCTAAATATTGCTTCCATTCTTTGTTGAGATGTCATTCTCTTTGACTTCAAATCAATGAGGTGTTCTCTTGCTTTCAAGATAGGATTTCCTGATTTCATATTCTCACCAAAGATTAATTTTTGGAAAAAATCATCTCTGGCTTCAATGTTCACATTTCCTAAAACAATGTAGGAAACGCACATTGGCGTAACGCCAACTATTTTTGTAAATTTGTGATAGGCGCATGCTTTGATAGAATTGTCTATCTTGTCTTGATAGTTAAAATATTCATGGCGTAATTCTTGTTTTGTTGCAGCCAGATTGTAGCCATTGTCTTGATACTTATTTTCTCTGTAGAGATAATAAACGCGAGCAATAGCTGCTGCATTATTTGGGTTTGGGACATTTTCCATTGACAGTAGATTTGATACGGATCTTGGTTTTCCCATATCAACAGTTGTTCGGCTTTCTCTTTCCGCCCCAAAGAATACAAGCGTTTCTATTGGCTTATTGGCTAACACGACAGCGAGAAGACGATGTTGGCCATCGTTCAATTCGCCTTCCTTGGAAATAATGATTGTTTCGCCATTAAGCTTCCATCTATCAGCCAATATATCATTTGCGATAGTTCGGATTAAAGGCTGATTTATCACTCTATTATTAGCGTTATTTTCAAGTAATTTTTTAGCCTCATGCGGATATATTTTTACAATTTCCGAAAAAGGGGCAGACATGCCTCTCTTTATATTGACTTCAATTTCGCCAGTTGTGAGGATATTTTTCAGATCATCAATTCTGTATTTACGAGGAATTTTATTTGACAGATATTCGTCAGCGTAAGTTGTCATACCAATCTCCATTAATATCAAAAGGCGCCATCCGCCTAAAGATTTTTGAACCTAATATTGAATATTAAAATTTGTCAATATACAATTTTTAGGGGCTTGACACCGTTTCGCATCCATATATGTTGTTGTGATCATTAAATATAGATTTAGGAATAGACATTGTCGCACAATAACCCATTCACGCCGTTCAACATTGACCATTTGTCGCCATCCACCTGCAACCTCTTCGAGGCCAGCCCAGCCGCCTTTGTTCTTAACAAAGTATTAAAGCGCGGCGGTAGCGTGGGGGCCTCGGCTCATAGGGGATCAGCCGTTGAGGCTGGCATAGCTTATGGATTGACGAATGATGTATCAGCTAAAGAATGTATTGAGGTTGCTGAAAAAGAGTTCTGGCGCCTCAACGCCTTATCGTCTGACCCTCGTAGCGAAAAAGAAAAATCGGCTATCGCAGACTTTGTTACGATTGGTCTGGCCGAATTATTACCATATGGTAAACCATCATCTACCCAGATCAAAATACAATACTCCTTTGATGAAATTGCAGTGCCGTTCGTTGGCTTTTACGATTTCCTGTTCAAAGATAAAATTATTGTCGACCTCAAAACAACATTTGCATTACCCAGTAAAATTAGTGCAAAACATGCAAGACAGGTAAGTCTTTATGTAAAGGCTCTTGATGGTGCGACTGAGGGCAGGGTGACATATGTCACGCCTAAAAAGTCAGCCACATATGTCGTTGATCAGGTTGATGATCATTTACTGGCGATCAAGCGAATAGGTATGACAATTCAGAGGTTTCTGTCTCTTTCGACAGATCCAGAAGAGCTTGCTTCTTATGTCGTTCCAGACACCAGCTCTTTTTATTTTAACGATGACGAAGCCAGACAGGCTGCGTTTGAAATATGGGGAGTTTAATATGAATGATGCATCTATACCTCCTTGCCAATTTGGATATTTGTCATTGACAAATGATGTTGATGAAAAAGTTCTGATTAAGGCAAATAAAATTACTGCTATTCAACAGTATGAAGAAAACGTAGAGAACATTTTTCTTTCTACCATTTATGCAGGTTCAGACGATGTCTTTACTGTGGTTGAAAGCTTTGAACAGATTTTAGCTCAATTGGAATCAATTCATCCAACTTTGCGCTAGTAGAGATTCGCTATAGCGGCGAGAGGCATGCGGTAGGCCAGACTGCCGCGCAATGGAGAAGTATTATGTCAGCATTTGGTGGTTTTTTTGATAGCGTCGGTTCCGGTGGAGCTGATTTCCTGCCAATCGTTAAATTCGATGCTCGCTCGGGCAGAATTTCTCGTCGAGATAGGGAGAATGGCGAAACGCATGAGACGGACATCACGAAACAGTTCAAGGCAATTATGGATTTTGAGAACGTCGAGATTGGCTGGATCAACTTTAATACTGGGGGCGCTCCCGACTTTCGCGTGTCTCGTTTGTCTGATGGTATTGCAATTGATAAGCCTGGTGATGACTACAAACGTGGTTTGCGCCTCGTCGTCAAATTATCAAAGGAATGCGGTGGAGACGTCAGAGAGTTTGCCAGCAATGCCGGCGCTTTCCTTGACGGAGCTAAAAAACTCCACGAAGCCTATATGGCTGGATCAAAAGACAACCCAGGCAAATTGCCAGTAGTTGTTTTAAAAGATTCGGTTTCAAAGAGCACGGGAGAAGGGGCCCGTAAGTCGACGAACTATGTCCCTGTTTGGGAGATTACTGGATGGGTTGCACGCCCCTCCGATCTTTCCTATAGGCCGCGTAGTTCGTCGGCGGCTTCTTCTGTTACGACATCATCGCCGCCATCGACAGGTTCTACCAAAGTGGCAGCTCCTGTAGATGATATGGATTTTGGATAATCTTGACCATTGCGCGAACCCCTAAGTTCGCGTGATACGGGGTGTGGCGTTACAATGCAAAGCCGCGTCACACCCCTAAATACATAAGGATGGACAATGAGGTTTCTTATTACTTTGAATATGCCAAGCGCCAGTGGGAATTTGGTCCACCAAATAAATGCTGAATACCCAGTTGATAGCCTGGAGGAATTTGTTGAGGCACTAAGCAACAATGAATTTATTATTATTCAAGAGTTTTATAGAGACCAAACCACGAAGGAGGATATTAATCGTGGTTATGTAGCAATCAATTATCGATATGTAGGAAAGATAAAAGTAATCAACACTAACCCAGAGATGAGATATGAAATATCAAGAAATATTGACATCGTCAGCGGGCGCCATCAATGACCGCAGCAATAAATACGGAACGCCAGATGAATGCTTTGCCGCCATTGCTGAAATCACTGGAGCTCTACTTGGCCGCCCAGTAACAGAATATGAAGTGGCTGCTTTCCAGCTTGGCACTAAGCTTGGCCGTCATCGTATGAATAAACAATATTCTGACAATTACATTGACGGCGCAAGTTATATCGGTTTTCTCGGCCATTTTGCGATGAAAGAACATGAAACATTGCAAGATTACGGCATTAAAAATGCTACCGTTCCGTCTTCTGTTGCGCCGTTTGTCCCTAAGAGATCTCCAAAGGCGATCAGTGAAGATGCACTACGCCAGGCAATGGATGCCGTGTCGGCGGAGTTGGATGTTGTAGAAAGCTAATACTGGGGGAGTTATCTCCCCCCTTATTTTATTGAGGCTTCCATGAAACGCGTAAGGGTAAGGGATATAATTATTCAAGAATGCATAAGAACTGGAATACCGTTTTCTGTTTTAATTGGGCCATCACGACTTCGTAGTATTGCGCATGCCAGACAATACGCCATGTGGAGATGTCGGAAGGAGACGGACGCATCACTTAAACAGATTGGACTTTGTTTTGGCGATAAAGACCATACGACGGTTCTTCATGCTATAAAAAAGATTGAGGCCATGCCCCCAGAAAATAGAATGTTTATGCCTGAGAATAAAGATATGCCTGATATTGAGCCATTTATGATTGATATTTCAGACTTGAAAGAAAGAGCAGAAGAAGAATCGCGCCCAAAAGTAATTTTCCCAATTCAGCCAATTTACAAGGTCGCGTAATGACAGAGAAAATATACAGATATGTCCCTTACGCGCTTGAGAAAGAATATGAGGCATTGGGCTGGGAATTTGATTCTCCATTGGGTATGCCGCACGCCTGTTATGCAAGCCTGTATATTTGGCGCGGAGAAGGAGAGCCGGTTGAGCCAGAAAGAAAGATCTATGTTTACCCGGCAAAAAAAGAGGACAAGTCAAATGAGTAATATATTTGTTCCTGCTTACTGGCCGATATTCAAGACGCATGAGCTACGTCGGTTTGATTATGTTGCAGTAGATGGGTCAATGCCACCATTGACGTCGGTATTCTCATATGACGTCGGATCTGACTCGATGCTTTACATCGACTACGACGCGCATCTGACATGGAAAGACACATGGTATTATCGCTATAATGTTGGCAGTGGCATTAATGAGTGGCGCGACGATTACCCTGGTGGCAAGAAAGTAGTTTTATCGCCGCCTATTGGATGGGGTGAAAATCAATTAATTGGTTCTGATTATATAACTTATCCAAAAATGAGTTTATTTCAATCATGGCCGCCAGCAATGGCGAATGGAATACAAATTTGCCATTATGAGGCATTAATTCCATCAATGACCCTGACAAATAACAATACATATTTTGACGTTTTGCAGTTCACATATATGCAAGCTTGGGATGGCAAACCTGGAACGGGTGCTAGATATTGGATGGCAAATGGCGTTGGACCAATTGCACAACAGTGGCTGGCACAAGATCCAAAAGATCCATATAGCAAGCCAATCATCCAGACAGCTAGGATGGATGCCACCGTTACGAGAGTAAACGCATGAAAGAGATCCTTCAATTCTTTGGCGTCCTATTTCTGGTCATACAGTTTTGGACGTTTGTTGGATGGTTTTTTAGGAAAAAGGGTGAGCGCCCTTTCCGGCACTGGATGGATGATTCCGATGACTGAAGAACCAGAAAAACGCGTCTCTTTGGCTTATGATGTTGGGTATAACCATGCATTGCAAGACGCAATTAATGTCGTCAAGGACTTTGAGCCTTATGACCCATACATCGTTGGCAAAATAAAAATTGAAATTCGCAAAGAACAGCTGATTGAATTGATGCAGGATTTGATGAAATGACAAAAGCAAAAGAAGATGATGGCAAGGTAAAATACTCAAAGGAAGAAATTGAGGATCCTATTGGCGGTCTCGCCAAGGAGCTAAAGAAATTAAAGAAGAAGTTTAAGAAATTGAGAAATTCTGTCAGGAGTTCAAAGAAATGATCGATGATAACCAAAATTTCGGGATCATAGAACGCGTTTCGACAATTGATCACAGAATTGAAATGCTTCACAATCAGTTTGCCGTGGAGAAAATGCCAGATTACTCCATATACAACATGACTGGTTTATGGCACGAAAATAGAGAATTGAGATTAAAAATACTTTTATGCCAAAGAGAATATGTAAAAGAAAATGAACGTAAGAATCTTGAGGCGCGCCGATACATAGAATTGTTGAGAGATATGGATTTATTGAAAAGAAAGCATGAAAAACAAATATCTCAGCTAAAGAATATTATCTCAGAGATTGAGACTGAATATTCCAAGGTAGTTGAAGAGTTAAAAGCATCTCAAGAAATAATATTTGAACTTAAAAATATGAATTTGGATGGAGATAAAAATGACGGAAAAGAAATCTTATCCTGAGTATCCTAAGCTTGTTGAGCTTATATCAAAACTGCAATTTGAAAGCAGATATGATGACGCCAAGATATGCGTAAAGGCGCTGTATAATTTAGAGAGAAAAGATAAACGCATTGCCGAACTAGAACATCAACTAAAATTTGAATGTGATACTTTTCTCTGGGAACGTAAACTAATGTCGAGACGTATTGCGCTCTTACAATATTGGATGGAAAGGCTGTTTAAATACGGCAGTTCGCCGGAAGCAAGACGCAATGAACTGACAATGGCGACAGAGATACCTGACCTTTTGATGAGAGAGGGTGAGGATATTTTGCATCATCTTGAGGAAAGATCAGATTTGGAGAAGGTTGATGGGATTATTTGACGGGCCGCCAGTAACCGACGCACAGAGATATCTAGTGGAAATGACAGATGCACGAACGAGAGAATGGTATCTGGAAGCTGAAATTGCAATGTTGAATATGCGCATTGCTGAATTAGAAGCGGCACTCAAACCTTTCGCTTACTACGCAAAACATATACACGACGATGTTAGCGACACGGCGTCTGCATCTGGAACTGTTGGCGACCTACGCCTAGCCCGTAAGGTATTAGGAAATGCCTGACATCTCGATGTGTGCTGTAACTGATTGTCCAAAGTCGAACGAGTGTTACCGACATAAAGACAGCGGCACAAAGGCCAGTGAATACCGACAGGCGTATTTTATTTGGCCTGATGATTACAAAGGCCCGTGTGAACACTTTTGGCAGATTTTACCGAACGGTAAATATAGTAGCTTCCGCATGAAAAAAGGTAAAAATTTTACTGAGCAGTAAATATTACAAATCCCGCATAATTGAGAATTATGTCGAATTTTACATACGTCTAAATATGGCTCACGAAGCCTACATACGAACCAAATATGGCGCACGAAGTTTACAAAACATCAAAAATACATAGCTAGACTAAGACTTTATAGGCGTAACGCCATCAGCCGTTGGGATCGTCTTAAATGATCTCCTAACCGCCCCAAGCATCATGATGGCTTCCTTCTTTGCGTCTTCATTTTTAATGTGATCGACAAGAGCAATCAACTTTGTAAACGAAACCACCCTGGCGGCAACGCTATCAAGAGGAAATTCCTCTAAATCCGACGTCTCAATTTCTGGGATGTCGTCATCGTCGTATTCGCTCATGTTAGTTTCCTCTAGCGTATTCGCCGTAATGTGTTTCGGCTGCTTTAATATATGCGGCATTGGCTTCTTGAGGTGAATTAAAAAATCCTAAATGTTTTTCTTTACCGTTTTTTACTATTCTTGCTCTGTATTTGTTTCTTTTTTCAATAAATGACACACCCTTTAACCCAGCTATATTATTAACTTTTACTTTGGAATTTGCAGCATTCTCCGATTGAGAAGCATGTCTTAAATTTAAAAACCTATTATCAGATTTATTGCGATTAATGTGGTCTATATGATGAGGTGGCCATGCGCCATTCATGTATAATTCAGCCAATCGATGAGCTTTGTATTTTTTACCATCAATTGTTATGCGAATATATCCATAAAAATCTGTATTTCCTGCAACAGATCCGGCTTTATAGCACCTGCCCCTATCAACAATCCATGTGAAAATTCCAGTTTTAGGATTGTAGTTTAAAATTGACCGTAAATATTCAGCAGTGATATCATTTCTATACGCCATTAGTCTGTCTCCTAGACTGTGGTTGGGCTCGTGGGAGTTACAGCTCCTACGGGCCATTTTGTTAAAACGGTCTACGCCTTCGACGTTCGTCCCGAGCATACCGAACCCTCACTGGGGTGTCCAACCAAGAGTTTCCAACGTCTGGCGACACCATATTCTGGATGAACGCTAACAAGCCATTGGCTAGGAGGGCTAGAGCGCATACGACCAGATCGCGAGTATTCGCTAGGGCCTGATAAACTACCATTTGCGAACCCCTGTTCTAGCTCCATTGAGCTGTGAAAGTGGCCTACCATTATGTAGTCTATCACGATCTGTTCAGAAGCATAGTCCTGTATCAGTCTTTGCATCCCCCTAGCGATCGTTGCGGCAGGACCAACCATGCCCATGCCGCCCCGAGACCCGATCCTATCTCCATGTGTGAAAAGGAAATTCCAACCGCATATATTTATTAACGCATCACCCGACGCTGGCGCTGCAAATGATATCCGTTTGGTCCCTTTTGCCATGAACCAGCTTTCGACGAGCCAGGCGACGAGAGTGTCGTATGAGTTGAGGACAAATCCTTTTGATTCCGGCTTACGCGTCGTGCGTCCATGGTTGCCCGGAACTGAGACAACTCGAACTTCGCAGTCAAAGGATTCGAGAAGCAATTCAATCCCAGATATGAGATGTGTTGCAAGCTCTCTGACAGCGGGGATAGCAAGTAGATCATTTGACTTCGCTAATTCTTCGTGAATTTCACCACTGATAAGATCGCCGCCAAGGATAACATATATCACGCCAGGAGGAGGCCCAGACCAGTGGACAGTTCCCATTTTGACGACGCCTTGAAATAGGCGCTCCAGCCTTTTTCCGCAAATCTTTTTATCAAATGTATTCCTGCCGCCCATCTGGTCCTTGTCAATTGTCTCGCCCATATGGACGTCAGACACCATGAGAACCAATGCCTCTTTCTGGCCCTTCTTATCGCCCTTGGGCGGGCTCCATGACTTAGGCTCTAGTGGTGTAGCCGCGAGGCCTAAAATACCTTCCCTGATCGCCTCTGAGCTTATACTTGTTCGTTCAGCTTTGGCAGCCCTTGTCTCAGCCATTGCCAGCTTGTCTTTAAGGCGCCGCACCGTAATGTGGTCTGGGTCTTCTTCTTTTTGTTTTTTAAATGTATTCCAATTGGGTTCAATGCCATGTTCTTTTTTTATTTCTGCCAGTTTTCGAGCAATAACTGACCTATGAACACCAAGCTTTTTTGAAACAGTCGCTGACGCCAATCTTTCATGGCTCTTACATTTATGGCCATCCGGGTAGTCGCCGTCCTGGAGGGCGTTTTCTATTAATAATAAAATTTCTTCAGCCTCTGATCTTGATATCATAACATATCCTTGCAATAGTAGGCTGTTCTTTACATAAACGGTAAATATTATCGTTTTATGTCAAAGACTTGTGCATTTTACATTAAAATTGAAATAACTCAAGGAATGTAATCAATGATATCAGAAGATCAAAAAACCAAAATCGTCGAATTATGGGAAGAAGGTCTTAGCGGGACCCAAATTGGTGAAATATTATCTCTAACAAGAAACGCTGTCATTGGGGTTGTTAATAGACTTAGAAAAAAAGGATTTAAGTTTAAAAGAAATGAAAAAGTTGAACATAAAAAAAGAGTTAGTCTTGCCAGAGAAAAAAGAGAAGAAGACTATCAAAAAAGAAATGCAAAAAAATTAAAAAAACCTCTTGTAATAGAAGTTGAGAAGCAAGAAAAAATATATCCGATACCGATACTTCCAACGCGAGATGGTGGAATAGATTTAATAGATTTAAAAAGAACATCGTGCAGATTTATTGTATCAGGAGATGATACACCAATTAAATATTGCGGAGAAAAACAAGACCGCGGCGCATATTGTAGGGATCACTATAAAATATGCTATTACCCGGCTAAGATACCGGCAGAAAAATTAATAAAAATCTGAAGTAAGCATTGTATAAAATATTCTTCCGCATTTGAAAGAATAAATAACGATGGAGGCGATTAAAAACGCCTTCATCATTTTTACGATAAATTCATAGTGGTCTGGGTGCATTGAATATGCATTCAGTATTTGATGATATACCACAGTGCAAAATTCTTTGGTCTTGTTTCTGCGCCACCAGTTGTTGATGTTGCAACAGTAGTTGTAATATTTGCGTTTCCAGTTCCAGTAACAGACGAAACATTTCCTAATTGAGGACCACCAGCTTGTTGCGCAGCTTGATTTCCTCCTAGCGCAGATGTGTAAGTGTGCGTATGGCCAGCATCCACAGATGTAGCAGTATGATTATGGTTTAAATATAAATCTACCTGATACCCAGAAGATCCTATAGAGCCACCAACAGCCGTTGGGTATGCCGCATTCGTCCCTGTTCCTCGAACAAACATTCCGCGTAAATCTGGGACATTAAAATTAGCTCCAGAACCACCCCATACATACCCAATTGTATTATATAAATTAGCGTAAATTCCAGTAGTGCTATATGAAGTTCCATCACATAACAACCACCCAGGAGGAGTAGCATTTGCAGCATACATTGCAACAGTTCCTATTGGTGTCCCACCTGATGCAGTGCCGCTTGAATATCCATTTGTGTTATATACGTTTGTTCCATCACAATAAATAATTGCACTATAACCTGGCGCAATTTGCAAAGACGTCCCGCCACCCGCGCTAACGACGTTAAAAGAAAATCCTCCAGATGTGAAATTACTTACCATCCAAAATCCGGCGATGTTTGCCGGAATAACGAGATTACAATTTGCAGATAAAGTTCCAATACAAAGAAATCTAAAATTAGGTAAGTCTGACGTATTAATAGTTAAGTTTGAGTTGCTAAAAGTATATGTGGCAACGCCTGAAAAGGCTGTATCAATTGTTCCAAAATTTGCGTTTAAAGGAACATTCCAATTTAGTGAGTTGAGAGCAGGCTCTGTTAAATTTGTTTTACTGGTCATATCTTATTCCTCAAATATGTTGATTTGCGACTTCGAGCGCCTTTGCGACATGCTCGTCAGGCGCCTCTAATATCTTTTTTGTCGTTTGTTGGTTTTGTTTTTTTGCTCTTTCAGCAGCAGCAATGAGCATGTCTGCCGTCATGCCATGAGTGACATATCCACCTGTGGCGCGGCCCTGTCTTTCTTTACGAGGCTGCTCTGCAGGCTGAAGAGATGTATTTATTTGTTCGACCATTTTAGCAAAGTCTGGATTTTGCGTCATCATCTGTGATAGACGCGCATGGTCCTCTGGATTTCTAGATAACATCATTTCAACAGCGTTATCGGCTATGCGCCTTAAATAAGATTGTTGCGCCATTTGACGGGCATATGTCCCGCCACCGCCTAAGATAAACGCAGCAGCATGACTAGGAGCCAATAATTGAGATTGAACAGCCATATCTGCAGCAACCGCCAGAGCAGCCCCAAGGCCTGTCCCATATTTTTCAATAACTCCTCGAGGAGGTGCCTTTGGCGTTATTCCTCTTGCTTTGGTCGTCATATCCTCAACTAGGAATCTCCCCCTAATTGCGTCATAGTCATTTCCTAAAGCAAGACGCGCTTTATCCTGAAAATCTGTGTCTCTTATAAATTTATTGGCTATTTTAGATATGCCGCCAGAAGATCCAACTTCATCATGCATGGCATGCATAAAGCCTGACTTGAATAATTGTTTTCCTTGAGGAGACATTTGAGATAATGCACTTACAGCATCATTCTTATCAAATGCACTCATCTTTTTATAAAAATCCATACCAGCTTCTGGCGCACTTGCAGACCTAAATGTATCTAAAGCAGCCTCTCTGGCTCTTTGATAATCTGGGACAATTGTATCTAAAGAAGATACAAGCTGGTCTCTTATTGGCTTTAACGAAGCAACTCTGCTTGGGTTCCCAGGACCTGCAGCTGACGGCATTGCATTTGTTATTTGTTGATCAAGTTCTCTCTTAACCTGATCCCAAAAAGGCAAATTGCCGGCTTTTATTGTTTGACCAGTTTTTTTATCTATTACAGGAGCCTCAATACCCCAGCTTGCAGGGGCAGACTTTGAAGTTTTTACAGCCTCATTGATAGCGCCCTTCATCAATGGGTTTTCAATAAGAGCTGTCTGACGGCCTTGCTCCAATCCAAACATGCTTGCGTCTATTGCGGCTGCAGCTGGGTCTTGCCTGGCAACATTATATAGGTTCTGTCTTATCTGGGCTCCCGTCCTTTGCGCGGCCTGCGTCAAAGCAGGTGCGCTTATTGGAGCTCCATGAACCTGAGTAAGAAATTGTTGTGTTGCTTGCTGCGCCTGTGGCTCTCTGATTGGGAAGCCATGGACATCTTTACCTGTGGTTAATGAATATTGCTCAACGGCTCTCGCCATATCTTCGCCGGCAGTTCCAGCCTGCCTCTCAAGATATGATCGCGTTAATGTCCCAGGGCCGAATATGTCAGCCATAGGAACTTGGCCCTGTTGCGCAAGTCTAAACTCTTCTGGAGATACGCGCCCAGATGCAATATCACGTTGCATTAAACCAGATATTTCTTCTGCAGCTTGCCTTTTAGCGCCAAACCCAAGAGACTTGGCGGCGCCTAATACAGATCCAGTCCCAAGCATAGTTAATGCAGGTTCAATGTATGGCGTATATGGCTCCAAACCAGTGACGCCAGACTTGCGCAATTCCTCAACTCCAAGGCCGCCTGCCTGGCCAATTGTAGAACCAAGAACACCTGCGCCAGCTCTCTCTGCCGCCCCAGCGAGACCGCCGCCACCTGGGATCATTGACGCTCCAAGCCTTGCAGCCCTGCCTGTAAATTGAGCTTCTGGAGATACGCCTTTATATGCCAAAGATGGAACAATACCAGTTTCCAACTTTTCCATACCTGCAGAAGTTGGAAAAGGGACACCATAAACGGAAGATACAAGGCCTTTCTCTTCAGCATCTGAAACGGGAGCTATTTTTTTTGCTTCCTGTTCAAATTCTGCAGCCGTTTTTCCCTTTGGAAGAAGCCCTAAAAATTCAGCTCCTTTTAAAGCGCCTCTATATGGCATCTGCGAAACAGATTCATATAAACGAGATATATCTCCAATTGCGCCTGGGACATCTGCAGTAAGACCAAGAAGACTTTGTGTCCCAGCCGCTCTTGCAACATCAAGAGCTTTCTTTGTAATCGGTGGCGCTTTACCAATATCTATGGGTGGCAATTGTCGTGTGTATGTTTGCGTTTCAGGCTGTCTTTGAACGTCTTGCTGACGACGCCATTCCGTGAAAGGACTTACGTCTCCAGCTGGAGCTGCGGCTGGCGTAGTTTGTATTGGAGCCGGCTGTTTTTGAATTTCTTGCTGACGGCGCCATGCCGTGAATGGGTTTACTTCTTCTTGAACCTTTGGCTGAACTTGCCTGCGAGGTTTTACGACAGGAGCAAAATCAACTCCCCCGCTGATGTCGTTATTAATGTCATCGGCCATTATCTCGCTCCAATAAAGTAACGGCTAATGCCAGGGACGTCAGCATCTAAGAATTGTGAGAAGAATAGATCAATCTGGCGACGGTCTTTGATAGGCTTCCCATCTGGTAGCCTTCCATGCTGGAACATATCAATGACTTTTGCTCCATGAGGATCAAGCATTAATTTCTGGAGAGCTTCTTCTTCTCTTGCGTATTTTACATCATCATTGCCTGCTTGCTGGAAAGCTTGAGGATGTAAATAGAACAGCCTTCCTGTTTTTGATCCATAATAATTTGCGTGGTCTCTCAAATCAATCAAACGCTGATTTTGCGCCCAATTTGAAGCAGCATTATATGACATTGATTCAGGTGTTTGATTAAGATTTGGAAGAGCGCCAAGCATTGTCTCAAGAGATGCAACAGCTGGCTGATTAGCCGAGCTTACCATGCCCTCAGCTCTCAATCTGTTTATTTTATCGAGCATTTGCTCATTTGTTTCCATGTTTCCAAAAGAAACAGGAGTTCCATCCTTATCCTTTAATCCAATATTTCTAGATAAGGTATTAAGGAAATTAACAGCGGATGATCTTGCGCTTGCAAACGCACCTGGCTTTTGCCCTTCAGGAGCCGCATTGGCGTCAGAAACAATTTTTGCAACTTGCGTATTATATATTCTTTGAGAAAGAGCAGAGTCTGCGCCTTGATTAAGTTTGGATATATAATTTCTGGAATCTTCTGCGGGATTCCCACTACCCATAGAAGCAGATGCGCGAATTTCTTCGCTTCTATTAATTTGTCCAGGTATAACGCCAACGGGCACCGCAACATTTGACGGCGTTAAAAGAGGTTTTTGCTGTGTGAGCGTATCTTTTAATTCAGATATTGGCGTCGTTTTTCCCTCTTCTATTTCCTCAATAGGCTTCCCAGTTGGTGGCTCAACACCTCCTGCAGGAGATGGTGTTGCGCCAGGGAGAACACCTCGCAAAGCATTTCTTACCTGCTCTGCAGCAAGCATTGTCTCTTGTGTTCCAAATACTGTTCCGCCCTTTTCTGCCCAGTCAGCAAAATTCATATAACTTCCGTCAGCCATGCGGATCATTTTCATACCGCCAGGGCCATCGACGATCGGAAGCTTATTGAGTTGGCCTAAAGCTTCTGCCGCAACAAGTCCGGTTGTTGCGCGTTGCGTTCCGACCTCTTCGCCGAGCTTTTTCTGCTCTTCAATTTGCTTGCCAACATCCATGTAAGACTTAGCGCCAGCCCCAAGGCCTTCAGCTAAAGCAGAACCAAGATATTTACTGCGAGATCCAGCCATAGCGCCAATACCCGCTAAAGCAGGCAAAACAATTTGACGCCAGTCTGTAGGTTCCGCGCCTTCTTGCTTTACAGGAACAATCCCGCCAACAGTTGGACGCTCGGCTGTAGCCACCAAAGATCTTTCACGCGGACCAAGACCAGATATCTCACTACCAATAGCATCTTGCGATAATCCAGCCTTACGCATGACTGTCGGAACATATTTTTGCGTCTCTGCCGGCAGGTAGCTCATGACGTCGCCGCCTTCGCGTTCAGATCTATCAATAGCTTTTTGAACGCGTCCTGGCCCGGCATTATAAGCGGCTGCAGCAAGCTCATGGGTCCCGAACTTACGTAGTTGGTCTTGATAATACGCTTTGCCTAAAGCCTGGTTGTAGTCTGTGTCATATCTTAATCTTTGAAGATCTAACGGCAATCCAGCAAGTTTCGCAGCCTCTGGAGCCGTTGTTGGCAATACCTGAGCTATTCCTGTTGCGCCCTTTGGCGAAACTAATGGCTCACCCCGTCTTGTAAATTGCTGACCAGAAGATTCAGCAGGTATCATGCCTCTTTCAAAAAAGTCGTCGTCGCCTTCTACGGTGCTACCGTCTTTATATCCCGCACGACCGCCATCTTTTAGAGCTAAAAGAGGCCCAAGTGTTGATGCAAGCTGTCCAATACCCTGTGCAGCAGAAGCAAGCTTTGAACCTGCGCCAATGAGGCCCATGATACCGCCGCTTTGTTGCTGTTGCTGCTGTTGCTGTGGTTGTTGGATTTCTGAAGTTCTAATAGGATTGCTTAACAGCTGGCTCATTGCATCTTCAGTGACATCGCCACCGTCTGCGTATACGCCTCTACCAAGCGTCTCGCTAGAAGTATCAATGTTGCTTTGATTGTATGATGAAGGAAATGGTGAAGGCAAGTAACCTTGTTTTTGCAAATAATCTTTTACATTCCCAACGCCTTGATACAGACTTTTTGCTTTTTGCGAGGCTGCCTCGGGATCGCTCAAATATGATTTTACCGCGCTCCCAATGATACCCTGTCTTCTTTCAGGCAATTGCCCAATCTTGGGGGCCTCTCCCGTTCTAAATTCACCCGTTGGGAAAGCAACTTGATCCATACTAGGCATAATTCCAGCGCGTTGCTGCTCAACAATCGAAGAAAAATCTGGGTATCCGCCATCTGCATATCCGCCACGAGAGAAGTCGCCTTCTTCATGAACAGCCCCACCCATGCGGGCCTTACCAAGTCCATCGTCATACCCTTTAATGGCGCCGCCTTTTGCAGCAAGACCACCAAAGAAAGGCAATTGTTGATAGCCAGCAGTCTGAGACCCATAGAGAGGCCCAAGAGCTCCAGCTGTTTGAGCATAAAGCTGCGCCGTCTGAAGAGGATACATGCGCTGTTTTTGAAATTCGTTATATAGCGCCTGATCCTGAGCCGTTGCTGTTTGCTGCTCCAATGTTCCAGCTTGAAGTTGTGCTTGAGCCTGAGCAAGGTCAGCCTGTTGGGCGCCAGTGCCCAGCTGACCAAATTGTTGGCCGGCAGCAAGCATACGCTGCAAATTAGCTGCTTGAACAGCCTGCTGGCCCTGAGCTGTCTGTAGAGCTTGACCATAACCAGTTTGGAAAAGAGGGGATAGAGCCTGGCCGAGCCCTAAGTTTTGCTGGCCCATTAATTGCCCGCGCTGTAATCCTGCACGTTCACCGCCAAAAGCGCCTCCTTTGATGGCTTCTGATTGTTGCTGCGCTAATTGCTGGCCCTGTTGTTGTTGAACAGCTGCTTGCACAGGATTAATAACCTGAGACATATAAGGAGACATATATTGATTGATATCTGCCGACGTCAGCTGTCCAACAGGAGCAGCCCCCATGCCAGTCAACCCAGCTGCGGCCTGATAATAAGGCTGCGTCATTCCTTGCAAGCCTGTTATGTCTGAAATAGCGCCTGTTTGCGTCGGCGTTAAAGATGCAACATATTTTGTCGGGTCTTGGCTATAAAACTGGAAAGGTTGCGCGGTTGCCGCTCCGACTTGACCTAAAGCCTGGTTATACGCCATCATCCCAAAAATGGATGGTTGAGACGTCTGTTGGCTAGTCTGAGATAAACCTTTGCCGCACATCCTGTTTTCTCCGGTCAGACAAGCTGAACTTCAGCAGCTGCTCTTTGCTTCCAATCCCCGGTTCTTTGGCCATAAAGATAAAAAGCCCCAGCTGGCGCGCCAAAAACCCTGTTATATAACTTTGTTTTACTCTCTGTGCGTTGATTTGAAAGAATGCCTATAATTAGAGTTAAGCCCAATTCGTCAGCTACTTTCTTTGAAAAATGGCACAATTTATTTGCTCTTCCGCCCCTTGCCTTCCTAAATTTAGGATGAACAAAAACCGTTCTCTCTTCGACTATTTCTTCATTACTATACCACAAAGAGCCGATTTTGAGCAAAACTAGACCTTCAAGAGCCTGACCAATCTCTCCAATAACGCCAATGACGCCACTACTTTGATGCAGGCAAGGCCATATATCAGCCAAAACCTTATTTAAATCTGGTTCAAAAAGGCCGTTTTCGCGGCAAACCATCATTAAAAGCTCCATAACACCATCAACGTCTTCAGGTATCGCCACCCGAACCTTAACTTCATCTGTCATGCGATTCCCCTTTAATCGCGTTTAGGACCAGGCAATTCTTTTAATGTCTGTATCGTTTTTGCCCGATATTTCTTTATAAACTCATCAAGCGTCGTATGCCCTTGGTCTATATTTCCGCCACCAATACGCGCCACATTCTGAGGAGTAATCACATATTCCCCGCCAGCTGCGACAATTTCAACGGGCTCGTCGCCTGGGCTTTTTTCCTGAATGCCAAAAATACTATTAGCAGCCTGGAACCCAGCCATAGTATTGCCTTCACCCATAGCAGAAATAATATCTGCTGGGATCACATATGCCCCAGAAGGAACATTAATTGGAAGGTGGTCAGTGCGGCCAGCCACATTGCTATGAATAGGCCCAACATGAATTTTTTCATTAATTTCTCCGCCATCTGCGCGAGACCTTCGCGCCTGTTCTAGAGCCGCGGCCACCGCTTGTCTTTGTTCATGGTTAGACCTCATCATTTCTCTGATATTTTCAGATATTGTTTCGTGGCTTGTCCCATGTTTCAGCGGCATGATCTTAATCCGTTGAATAAGTTAAATTGACATATTGACCCGTTCCAGGGACAACAACGAGCCCCGTATCAAATTTGGCGCCTATCTGATAAACGCCAACCAAATTTGGGACAGGAACAATTGCATTTGTAATTGCTGCATTTGATGTTGAAGATACGTTATAAATATAACCTGGAGATGTTCCGGCAGAAACAACAATCATGCTGACAAGCCTACCAGCCCCCACATAGATAACGGTTGAAGAAGTAACAGATTGGGACGTATATTGTCCCTCATTATAACTTTTGAGAGTCAGCCCAAGATTGTTAATGGCGATAACACCATTTTTTTGAACTGTTACGACATCATCAAGAGTAGCCACAGTTAGAACTTCCCATCTTGAGAGAAACGATACCTCATGGCGCCTATACGCCAGAATGACCCAAGATCGTTGCTTTCTATTTTTACAGAAAGTAATCGACCCCTAAATCTTGGCGTCAAAAATGTTGTGGCGTCAGTCATTGTGTAAGGACCATATGTTCTTACACCACCAGAAGCAGCAGATACAGCATAACCTGGATAATCGGCTACATAAAAAGTAAGTAAAACAGTCGCAGTTTGAGGCCCATTGAAATAGCCCCATTTCATATCAGGCCATACTTGATCAACAAATATTTTCCATTCCGCTTCAGAAATAACTGAATATCCTGTCTGGAAATAAGAGTTCATTGCCACAGGTGCGCCAGTTATAGGATCGGCAGCATCCTTTGATGTCTCATGTTGGAATATATAATTCCCATCTGATCCTATTGGCGGACCAAGAACAGATTGATTAACCCATGCTGTCCTGACAAGAGACCCGTAATCCCATATATCAAGATTAACATTATACTTTACATATTTACTTATTTCGCCACCGCTTGTGGTTGTTGGGTAATACCAAGAAATTTCACCAAAAGCTGAATTAGGAGCAACGCGTATTTTGCTTGAGTTTGAGAAATCAATATCCTGAAATATAACGTCCCAGATCGGGCATCTAACAACTTCTACTCCAGAGCCGCCAAGTCTATAGAACTGGTTTTGGCTCATCCAATAAATAATTCCATTAAGAGAAGCAGCAGCCTTTCTTCCAACTAATCCACAACCAACGCCAACTTCGTTAAATTGATAAACATATGGAGGTCCAACATATTGCATGGCCCATATGGCCAAATCTGTCCATACAAGACCCTGTTGCGGTCCCTGAATACATCCAACAATCCTTGACCCTTTTGGAAGTCGATAAGAACCTGCTTGATTTACAAGAGTCGCAGTCCAGGAATTATAATCCTCAACGTCACTCCATCTAATTAATAAAGGATCCTGGACGCCTTCAAATGTAGAGCCCCACGCAATTACCTGCCTTTGAGGCATTGCTACAAAAGCACCGTCATTTACAAATGGAGCATTTAAAATAAGATTTGCAACAGCAGAACTTGAGTTTGGAGACCATGAAAATAACTGACCTCCAACAGAACAAGCTATAAGATCACTACCCCAATTATCCAATGTCCAATCTACTGCAGATATTGCACTACCTGTATTAGGCGTAAATGTAGCAACGCCACCAACGCCATAACCGCCAGCTCCATACCCCCCAACGCCGTATCCAACAGTCGCGATAGCTGGTGATGGATTGATAAAATATTGATAACTTGCATACTTATTGTTTAAGTATCCACTTAACGCAAAAACATAACCTGATACAGATTGAGATCCCGTGGTAGAGCTTGCATATGAAACGCTATTTGATGTGTAAGAAGTAACAGTATATTCCCCATTATATCCGACAGGCGTTACTCCATATATAAGAACTGTGCTTCCAGGCTGAATGGCATATGTTCCACTAAATGATACAGTGGCAGTAGATCCATTGCCGCTTGTAGCAGTTGTTGGTGCAGACGTAGCAGCCGCAGAAGCAAATATTCTAAAATAATCTGGATCTGGAGGGTCTGCGGCGTAAACATTATACCCGCCTGAAAGAGTTATTGAACCAAGATTAAACGGAACAAGTATTGGGAATAAGTCTCCAGGGGCGTAATTATTCCCTGGCATATATACATTGACAAAAGCCTCGCCTGGATTGAAGGAAAACTCTGGCGATGTTCCACCATTAGTAACTGTAGCATTAGCTAAAACAGCATTTCCATTTATATCTGTAACAGAAACAGAATAATGATCTGTGTCTATTGATGTGCATGGATATTCGCCAAAGACTACAAGACCAGCAATTAATATTGGCACCTTTATAAAAACAACATCAAAACTACTAATATTTGATCCTGGATCATAAATTGTTACTACGTTTGATCCAGATGTCGTAGATGCGCTAATTAATGGTTGAGGATTAGATTGATACGTTCTTGGCGTAATAACTACAGGCTGCGCCGTTGAACTATTTAAACTATTATTAATGACAGAAAGAGCATCACCAGTTGTGCTTGATGCCTGATTGCCTATAGCTAAATGTGTTGTTGAGTTTACATCTTCCCACGCCCACAAAGCGCGTGTAATAGATGGGGCTGTCGCCGTAGCATTTGTGCCGACGCCAGGATATTTTGACCAGCCGCCAAGCTTCTGGACAAGACCTATACCCTGTTTATCGGGGACAAATCTGACAAGTTGAGAAGTAGAAATACCCGCCTCGTTAAGGGCGAGAGTTCTGTTTTCATCGACGCCTGGTAGAAGCTTTAAAGTTGCATGGGGCATCTATTAACCCCTCGTCGGAGTAGCAAATTTAGAAGAATCTTGCGACGACCAAGCAGCAGCCTCAAACTTCTTACGAGACTCTTCGCTAAGAGCAGACTTGAGAGCGTTTTGATAAATTGATTCCCAAGTCACCGCCATTTGAGGGTCGCTGGCGGCAGCTGAAGAAAAATTCCTTTGATAGCCAGAAATATAAATCATAGATGCCGCAATAAACACATCTGGAAGATAAAGGCCAATGAATGTTGATTTGTTTGTAGCTGACATACTTGCAGGTCGAAATGTTCCAATTATCTCAACCTGATATGTATCGTCTGAATATGGACCAACTAAAAATGTATAATCATCAAATGGGCAGAAATATTTAGGCTGACCCAGATTTGCCAATAATGAAGATCCGTAAACAGCATCCAGAAATTCTTTTGTTGTCGGCAATAATGGGACTCTTGACCCAAGATCTGGGTTTGTTGTCCCAGCCGGCGTAATGAGGTTTATTTGCTCTGCCACGACCAAAACACCGCCGCCCCATTCAGCTCCAGCAAAGTTTGAACCAGATGGGACAGAAATTATTCTTGTCCCAATTGGAATGTTATAGCTGGAATTGGCGACTGACGAAAAAAGAAAGTCAACTTCGCGATAAATCCTATTTTCGGCATAAGTTATCATTTGTGGCAAAATAGCCAAAAATGCCGAATCTGTCGGGTCGACAACGGCCAAAGTGGCAATCTGGCCTATGTAGCTTGTTGTCCCAGAAATAGTGCCATCGTAACTAACGCCAGTCGTCATCTTTCGCCCCGCTTGTTAGCGTTAGTTTACCATAAGACGGGCTCAAATGGCTACTTTTTGACCCATCCGCATTTTAGGGCCACCCCTACCGCATTGTGCTCACGGATCTGAGCTCGCGTCGGCGCCGTATCATGTCTTGAATAATATATGGCTCTAGCTGCTTCGCAAAAAGAAACGTGGTTAGTCTCTGATGAAAGGGTCGTCGACTGGCACGCCGTCAGGCTTACCAGCGACATCAGCGCGAACAGCCTCACGAGCAGCGATGGCAATTTGTGCCTCATGAGCTTGGTCTTTCAAACTTTGCAATTGAGCCTGGGCTATGCCCGACTGCACGAGCTGTTGCTCATGCAGCCAGTTAAATAAACTAACAACCGCAGACATGAGCCCGCTAAGGAGGCTTATGACTGTGGATATTAGAGCCGCACTCATTTGCCAGGAACGCCTGCAGTTGATGCGTCCTTAGCAGATACAAGGCCGATAGCCGCAAGGATCATAGCGATCTGCGATCCGGCGTCTGAAGGAATAGCCAAGCCCGGGACGTTGATCCCAAAATAATGCAAGACAACCAGCAGGGCCAATAGAAGGCCAGAAGCTGTCGTTTTCCAGTTCGCCACGAAGTATGTCTGAATAAGATTACCCATTTTTCTCTCCTTTAACCAACATTAGCATATTGAAAATGCATGGAATCAGGCCTGTGAGCCCATGTTCCACCCCAGGTCCAACCCTCTGACTCAAACGCCTTTACTAATGGATTTTGATGAGTAAAGAACCCATGGCTTGACCCAAGAGGGTTGTGAGGAGCATCAAAATCAATAGCCAGACCATAGGCGTGCATAGACGTTGCCCGCAATCCACGCATTTGCCTGATCACCCAATCACCACTGAACTGATCAGCATGTATCTGGTGAATCTTAGCAGGGTCTTGATTACAAGCCGCCCAAGTCTTTTCAATGACATTTCGTAAACTGTCAGCAGCAATCTTATTAATTTTGATATATGGTATGTGAATATCGCCCATTACCAATTGCCATGGCGTCGTGACATGGACAATATTCTTCTCGCCCCATCCTGGCGCAGCAGGGTTGCCAAAAATGGAAGCGCATTGGGATTGTTTTGGGATAGTCATGATATTGTTCCTTATTGTGTTAATTGAGTTATTGGTTGTAATATTAAAGAATGAGGATCAATTGGCTTAGGAGTATCGGCATCAATTTCTTCTTGTGTTTTTGGAACAACAGTCATTGTTGTAATATCTATTTTATGATTTTTGTAATTGATTTGGCTTGGTATTTCTAAAACCAATTCACCATTAGATTTACGTTGTTCAAAGTAAATTTCTTCTTCGCAAACTTGTCCAGTTACCTTGCCATTTTGAAGATACTGTAAAAATACTTTCATTGTCATCTTTGGAGTCCCCATACCAAAATACTTACATCCGATGTAACAGAAGCGACAACTTGCACTGTTGCAGAAGTAATTCCAGCTGGGACTAAATAATTATATTGAATAGTTCTGGGATATAAATTTCTATTTCCCGAAAATCCCCATACTGGAAACCCATAATAAGGAGATCCGCTTGTGTTATTCGCACTCGCATATAATGTAGTAGTATAATAACCATACGGCGTTAAAAAACTAGATAAAACAGGAGATGCGCTTGCATCTGCATAAATAGTTGCACTATCAACATTTGTCCCGTTGACATTAAGATTTAATGCTCCCGAAGAAGATGATGTATTCAAAACACCATTAAATAACCCAAGAATACAAATGGATGTTCCCGGAACAGTTGTAAGATTAACTGAAGCTGTTCCCGTATTTGATGAAGCTGCAGCGACTCTAGAAACGGCATATTGAGCAATGTTGTTAGTCTCAACACCACCAACGGTAATTTTATCAGTCGTAATTGCCTGAGCATTAATTGTTAATGTTGTAATTGCGTTGGCTAATATTTTATCTGTCGATATTGATCCAGCCGCAATTGTATCCGCCGTAACAGAGCCGGCAGCCAGTAGATTTGTTGTAATGGCGTTTGCTTGTATTTTACCCGTGGTTATTGCGCCATCAGATATTTTAGTGGTTGTTATGACGCCATCCGGCATCTTGGGCGCCGTTACAGCGCCATCAGCAAGCTTCGCGGTAATGATGCCTTGGTCAATGAGTTTTGCTGTTGTTATAGCTCCGCTGGGTATTTTTGCAGTCGTCACAGCCCCATCAGCTATTTGGGCTGTATCAACACTATTTGGAGCAAGAGAAGCACCGCTGATTTGGCTTGATAAAGTAAATGTGCCATCAGCATTACCAACAAGAAGGTCGCCTTGAACAGGCGTTGTATCTATTCTGATACTATTCCCCCATGGCAACGACGATATATTTGACATTACTTATCTGCCTTGTTTTCTAATTTATCAAATATCTTTGCAAGCATGTCTTTTATTTCTTTCATATTATCAGAAAATTCATCTCTCCTGATATAAGTCGTTGGTAAGTCTATCTCAATTTTTCTAATATCTGCCTGGAGGGCTTTAACAGCCGCCCAAAGTTCTCTAAAAAGCCAACCGGCAATCATAAGGACGGCGCCGGCACCTATGTTAACAACAGTTTGCGGCTCCATCACCAATCCTTTACGTTTTTTCGCCCATATACCAGGCAAGATTATCTTTTAGCCGATCGTCATTTGGATCAAGCTCAACAGCAAGCTTGCCATGTTCTAATGCCGCATCCTTCAATCCCAAATTCCAAGCGGCAAGAGCCGCCAAGTCGTGCGGACGCGGTCCCCACACAATTGGGTCTACAGTATACACGAGTTCTCTATTTTTTATAGATAGTGCTCGCATTGCGGCGCCATAACATTCTTGCCATTGACTGCGCATATAATAGAGCGTGGCAAGATCAATCCAAGGTTCACGGGTATTCGGGGCTTCAGCCGCCGCCCGCATCCACCAAGCCTCAGCCTGCTCGAGGTCCCCTTTGCCTTCATAGCATTTCCCGAGAACTCTCATGGCGTATGATCTTTCATTGACCCATTGAGCTCCATGAAGACCAAGATACCGCTTTAGCTCCTCAATAGATTCGTCCCATCGAGCATAAAAAGATAGTTCTCTGGCATAATAAAAGGCGTTTCGTGGACATACAGGATCCTCTTTGACCGATAATGCCAATAGGTCGAGATACTGACCGCGGCTCTTTGTTGGGTCTGGGTAATGGCTGACAAGAAGTTTATCAGTGCAAGCATAAATCTCATTAATTCTTCCGTCAGGAACTGGATATTCATGACATGGATGATGCCAATAATAGCCGTGACGGGCATGTATTTTTTGATAGTTAAATTTAACGCCGCACCCCCAATTAAAATAATACTGTAACCGAGTTGTTGACGGCGTCCATACGCGCTCAATTTCTTCCCGCCATCCAGGCTCCATGACTTCGTCAAGGTCAAGACTGACGCATATATCTATGTCTTTAGGAATGAGGGCTATTGATGCATTTCTGGCATGGTCAAACCGCCAGGGAGTAATACAAATTTCATGTGTAGATACGCCGCAATCTTTTGCCACCTGAACGGTATTATCTGTGCTACCCGTATCCGCAATTAACAAAAGATCTGCATCTTTACCCGAGGCAGCCCAGCGTGCGACAAATTGTTCTTCATTTTTGCTGATGGCGTATATGCATATTTTTGGCCTAACTTTCTGATTTGACCAGCAATAAACGCCTATCTCATTTTCAATATACCCGACCGTTGGCTCACCAAAGGTTTCTCTAAACTCTTGGTCTGACCAATTGTCTGTTACATGCCTTTCGTGAGGATTACCGTTGTATGCATCTTGAGGATAGTGGCCGATGGGTATGCTGACGATGACGGTGTCTGCGACAGACCTGGCCTTGTCGAGTAACGCGACAGCATCATCTTTATCCATATGCTCAACGACGTCACCAAGCATGACGACGTCGAAATGCCCAAAGCGCGTAAGATTAACGGCCCTTGCGTCTGCAAGTATCAGCTGTTGATACAGATCATTTAGTTTAAATTCTTCAATATATGGTTCCCACACCTCAATTCCGGTCCAGTCTGCTTCTGGGAACATTTTGGCGTATGTGCCGCTGCCGCAGCCAATGTCAAGCATGCGGTCGTGTTTAATACGACCCACTATATTGCGGATGTAAGATTTTCCGCTCTCAGAGCTGTAAGGCATAAACCCCTCCTTTTATGCCATATGGATATCAGGATGGATTTTGTGGCGGCTCAATCGTCGCGTTAATCTGGCTGTCTGCCTGAGCACGGATGGCGCTGAACACTTCAATGCCGTTCTTCAAAGGCATTTCGCCAAGAGCCATCATTACTGTGTTCCACTGTGCGACCGTCAACGTAATCGAGACTTCTTTATTTTCCATTTTGCTTCTCCAAAGCACCTGTCTGGTTGGAGATTGCCGCAGGCCAGACAGGCTACTCCTGCGGCAAACTTGTTAAGCCGCTGGCGCTGCTACCGTGTTCCAAGGATTAGGCTTACGCAAAACGGGCGGGTTAATCTGATCCTCAATCTGCTTATCAAGCGAAGCGACTTGTGCAGCTAATGTCTCAGCGCCAAACGCAGCTTCCAACCAGCCGATAACCTGTGCTTCAGTCAGATCAGCATAGGCTGTGAATGGAGCGTCTGGATCTAGCGTTACGGATTGACTTCCGTAAGTGTCTGCGAAATG
>Ga0208256_1000041_pt1 | contig 32006 bp, 19 predicted proteins | sample CryBogCBH22Jun08_FD_184608 | JGI IMG/M metagenome (GOLD analysis project Ga0208256, IMG submission 184608) | Freshwater microbial communities from Crystal Bog, Wisconsin, USA - CBH22Jun08 (SPAdes) | ecosystem: Environmental > Aquatic > Freshwater > Lake | place: Crystal Bog, Wisconsin, USA... | reverse complement strand
CCATACCACCCATACCGCCCATCATTCCCATCATGCTCATTGGATTCATGCCCATTGCACCCATGCCTCCCATACCGCCTATTGGTGACATTGGAATTGGTTGTTGTGGCATTTGTGGTATTTGTTGGGGTGTCATTGGAGATGATAATGTTTGTTGTTGTGGTCCATATGATGCTGAAGAACCTTTTGATGATTGACTTGAATCTTGAGAACCTGAAGAACCAGCTAATTCAATATGAACAGGATCAGTTGAATGTGGTCTAACTAATCCATATTTTGATAACACACCAGATTTTTCCATTGCTGCGGCAGTTGAAGAACTAACATCAATTGCTAGTCCTTTTTCATGATTACTTGATCCAGGTGGAGCAACAGGATTTGGATTGCTAAATCTATTTGCCCATAATCTTTCTTGATCTGCTCTTGATCTTAATGCAGATGTTACATTAACAATTTGTCCTGTTCTTTGTTTGAATTCTGATGCGGCTTGCATAAAGGCACTAACCAAAGATGGATTAACACCTTCTAATGATTTACCAGTTATGGCTTTTTCATCACGTGTTGCTTGTTTTGGAATTTGACCATTTGGTGTAACTTCTGCATTATTATTTTTTTGTTCACCATTTGGTAATGGTGATACAGGATTTGTTGTTGTTTGTTGTTCTACCACAGAAGCAGTTTGATTATGTAATCCAGATTCCATTGATTGAGAAGCAATAGCTCTTTGATCTGGATGTGATTTAAACCCTTCCCAAGCACCTAATCCCTGTTTTTGTGCAATCCAAGCAGCCATCTTTCTTTGGTTTTCTTCGTTGAATGGATCGCTTCCTTTAAGACCAAGTGCTCTCATGGCCGCACGTTGAGTTGTATTAACAATTTGGAAAGCGCCCTTGGCAGAAGAATTTAATCCCTGAGATACACGAATTTGATCTCCCCATGCTAAAGATTCATCCATCGTCATTTGTGTTAATGGCTTTGGTGATTTCATATATCCAAGAGAAGTATCATAAGGATTACCACCTTTGGAACCAGTTCCTTCTGCTTTAATTATAGAATCAAAGAAAGCATTTGATTCCTTATAAGGAATAGATGGTCCTTGTAATTTTCTTCCTGTATCTGGCGCTCCAGAAGTAGGTTCTGCAATAACTTCTGGTGGAACTCCTGCACCTCTAGGAAACTTTTCTAGTTCTGGTTTTTCTTTATATAATTGTTTAAGAGATTCTTGTTCTCTATCATGTGCTTCTTGTCTTTGTTGTGCCTGTTCTTGAAGAGCCTTAACTTGTGGAGATAGTTCTCCACCCAATAATTGACCACCTTTATCATATGCACCATATGCACCTCCAAGCGCACCACCTGCCCATGCACCAGCAGCAGTTCCAAGAACAGGAATGATACTACCAAGAAGACCACCTATTGCAGCACCAGTTAATGCATCTCCACCGATTCCAAAAGCAGCACCAAGTCTTGGCATACCAGCAGCTTCGGCATATTGTTCACCTAAATTTGCGGCAAACCCTGCAATTAGACCACCTATTCCTCTTGAAAGACCTTTAACCAAAGATGGTATTCCACTAAGTGCTTTTGAAGCAACTGTTGCTTCTTTTGCAACAACTGCAGCACCAGTAGTTGCCGCTTTAGCGCCACCTCTTCCCATAATAGGAATAATATTTGTACCACCAGAAGAAGCATTTTTTGAAACTTCATCTTTAACTTTTTCGATACCATCACGAAGTTGACTTATTTTACCATCAATATTGGTTCCTAATTTTTCAATTTGTCCTTCAAAATCACGACTTAAATTTTGAATTTCATGTAAAACTCTTTGTTGTGAGTTTGATATTTTATCTACTTCTTGAGTGTTGTGTTCAACTGCAGCACTTAATTCTTTTACATCTTCTTCTGTTGAGGCAATTTCTTTTTGTAATATATTAATTCTTTTAGTATTAGAATTAAAAGCATTTGTTAAATCTTTAAGAGCAGAAATAGATCTAACATCAACAGCATTGATTGCTGCTTTAATATCAAATATAGCGTCATTGACAAACATATTAGAAGGAAGTTGTTTTCTTTCGTCTGACATTTAATTACCTTTGTTGTCTTGCTCTTATTTTTTCTTCTTGATCTTTTATATAATTAGCCAACATAGTAACATATAAATCTCTTTCAAATGGTATTAAATTTTCAATTTCATCCAAAGAATACTTATGATGCTGAACCAAAGAAAACACTGTAGAATAATAATTATCTAGTGTATTATGGGTCAGCGCAACGAAAAAAAATCATTTAACGAATTTAACTCAATTTCCCTGTCATGATCTAATGAATTCTTATATTTAATAATATGTTTAATTTTTGGTAAATTAATTAAAAAATCTCTAATTTTATCAAAAGTTTTAACATCAATATTTTCAATAAAATCTCTTAAATCTTTAATAGTATAATCTTTAGACTCAAAAACATCTTCATTTTCATAAATTTTATCAATACATCTAACAATTAATTCAAAAAGATATTCTTTATCTGAATTTAAAAATTCTTTATCATCATATAGACTTGCCGAAGGATATTTAAGAAGAATACCAGACTTATCAGTTATTTTAATATTATTGTCATTATTTTTAGGAAATTCTACTTCTATTTCATTTAAATCAATATCAAAATCATATGTTTTATTATCTTCATAATCCTTATATGTAACTTTAATTTTATTATCCACTGACATTGCACGAAGTTTTAAAAATATATATTCAAGATCAAAAATTGTAAGTCTATCAATATCAAATTTATCATCCACAGCACAATTGTTAACTACCTGTTTGATTGCCTGAAGAATATCAGTATCTGTATTGGCCTCTTTTGCCATTAAAAGCATTTTCTCTTCACGAACAAGAAAAGGTCTAAACCTTGCTGGTTTCTTTGTTGATGGAATCATAATAGAATTAATAGGATATTGAATTTTAGGTAACATAATATACTCCACTTATTTAATTACGGATTAGCTATTGGTGGATTTGGATTACCAACATTAACTCCTTGACTTTGTAAAAAGTTTTGTGTTGATAATTGTGATTGTAAAGCAGTTCCAGGAACACCGTTTACTGCCCCTGCAGATGCATTTCTTCCAATATTATTGAATATTTGACTTGGAGTCTCATTTGATGGATTATAATTTCCAGAAACAGTTGACTTTTCAATGGTAAATTCTTTGAATGAAATACCGACAACAAGTCTTAAAGGTTGATTTTTTGTTCCCCAATTTAATTCAACATCATTTATTGATATTGGATATGCATCATACATATTAATTGTTTGAACGGATTGGCCCATTTCATTGTATATTATAACAGACATTTGAGTTGCATATTTGTCTTTATATTCTATTTGATATGATGGTAGTGAATTAAATCCACCAATTGATGAACCTGATGCACTATCATTTCCAGCAAAATTAAATATAGAATCAATCCATTGATACCAAAAGTTCCACATATTTCCATAACCATCAGAAAGAAATGTTATTGAATTGTCTGTGTACGAACCACTATATGGCATCTTTTGATATGGACCCATGCCATAACGATATGCATTTTTTGTATCTAATGTAATACCAGGAGCCTTAAATTGTTCGGCACGAAATTTAATTAATTTTGACATATCACCAGTAGATACACCACCAGCACCATTAACAATAATAGATCCTTGCAATATTGCAGGAGGATTGATAATAACATCAAAACGGTTATTTCTTAAAATACCTTCTTGTGCTACTGAACTTTTAAATGTGTCTATATTAAACGGCATTAATCCCATACCCTGGTTGAAGAGACTGTTGTTTGCGATCTTCCACCTTGCTCACTAACGAATCTTTGTGTTGGTAAAGAAGCTGCTAACCACCATTCGTCAGGAGATATATACAAAAAATTAGATTTAACGTGATCAAATAAATATTTTTTCACACAAGGTTTAAATGCTGATAATTGAGCTGAACCATTTAAAATCTCATATGAAATTTTCAATTTTGTTGTCTTATTCATTTTATCATTATTTATAGTTTCAGTCATAAGAGCATCAAGCAAAGCAATTCTTGGATGAATTGATAAATAATGTAAATTTATCCCAAGAAACGAATCACCATAATAATTTATAGGAAATATTAAAGGGTATACGTCCCAAAAAGGCAATTTATGTTTTAATTTGGCATCATAAGTAAACATATACATTTTGCCAATAGACGTTTCTGAAAGAGTAACAACCCGTTTAAATGGCTCTGAAGTATCAATTAAAGCTGCAGTATTAACTTTTTTTATCTGAAGAGCTTTCTCACGAAACCAATCCATAGACTTATTCTGGTCTTTTCTTGCATCAAGACCCGATCTTTTTACTATTAGTTCTCTGAAAGCTGCCATTTAATTTCCTATCATGATGTATTATTTATATCAATATTTGATACCTAATTCATTCTCAGTTATTATTTTGAATTCCCATCCTCTATCAGCGCAATATTCTTGTGCCGCTGCCCATTTTGCTTGATTCACACCATAAGTCATAACTTCTGTTATATATCTTCTTTTTCCTTTAGTATCTTTTGGAGCATTTGGTGGGTTTGTTTGTTTGAAAGGTTTTATCTCAACCATTATTGTTTTTTTATCAACGGTTGTATAAATTATATCAGGAAAATATCTGTGTATTTTATTATCTTTTGGTGATCTATACGGTATAAAAATTTCTTCTGAAGACCATTTTAATATTCTTGGATCTGTGTCCAAAAACATAAACATTTTCAATTCCCAAGAACTTCTATAAATTATATTACAAGGATTACCATTATATTTTTGTGGATTTTGGGGAGAAAACTGACCTTTCAAAAAACTTCTCTCTTATTCTGTATAAATAATAATAAACAATCATAAAGGTTACTTATGGCCCAACCTAGACCCCCAGGATCTACTAGTTCAAGCATGTCATTTCCAGAAGATATTGGAAATATTGGATTCTATATGACTTTTTTATTTAGCAAGTACTCAAGATCCAGTGTATTTGGAGGAGCTAATCCAGGAGGTGCTTCTGGAGGAGGAATTGCTCTTCCAATGCCAGATAGAATCAATGATCATCCATCTGTTGTTTGGGAACCAACAAGTTTAACTGCAATGGGATTAGGTGCAACAGAAGCAGCTATTAAAGCAATTCCAGCTGTAAATTCTGTAATTAATAGCCTTGGAGCACCAATAGTAAAAGCAGGAGAATCTGCAGCTGGTTTAGCCGCAACTGTTGCTGGTGCTCAAACAGGAATGACTATCAATCCTTTTCTCATCATGTTATTTAAGCAGCCAAACTATAAAGAATTTACATTTTCTTGGACTTTAATGCCAAGAACAGCATCAGAGTCAGATAAATTAAACAGTATAATAAAACAATTTAGACAAAATATGTTACCAGATATTTCACAAACTAGTTCTGTATTATTGGACTATCCAAATATAGTTAAGCCAGCTTTTCATCCAAATGACTATATGTTTGATTTTAAATATTGCGCCATTAAAGATATAACAGTTGATTATACTGGTGCAGGTATGCCAGCATTTACCACTACATATGCTCCTGCAGCGGTTAAATTAGAGATTCACTTGACAGAAATTGATCTATGGATGCGTAGTGATCTTATGTAAGGAATAAAAATGTCAACTAAATATTTCGATAATTTTCCTACTATTACTTATGCAAATACTCAGGCTAAAGATATAACAGAGCGTGTTATTTTCACTGATAACACTCTGAAGAATCCTTATGTTTTTTATCCATATGATTTGGATCATTACGAAAGACCAGATCAATTTGCATATCGTTATTATAATGATCAATATTATACTTGGTTACTTTATATGACCAATCAGATCACAGATCCATATTATGAATGGTATTTGACTCAGGATCAATTTTATTCTTTTATAGTAAAAAAATATGGTTCAATTGAAATGGCTCAATCTAAAGTTAAATACTATAGAAATAATTGGGCAACTTCAAATTCTATATCTGTTAGTTATTACGATTCATTACCAGCAACTTTAAATCATTATTGGGAAGAACAATATGGAGTTGCTGGTAATCTTATTGGTTACACAAGAAGAAAAACTGATACAATTGTTAATACTAATAATATTAGAGCATATGCAGTAAACAATAATATTCAATTTATCAGAGACGAAATTTGTGATATTAACTTTGATGGAATTAATACTGGCAAAGGACAGGTTGTTAATTTTGTCAATAACACAGATCGTATAACTCTTATTCAGTATAATGCTTTGAGTGCCACTAATAAAGGTTACTGGGAGCCATATTACGACATAAATAACCAACAAGATGGTTATGTAAGAAAACAAAATGTCTATTTACAGCATACTTCTGGAACAACTTTAGCAAATACTACTGTTGCCATAACTTCTAATAGTTTTTTGTATGCTCATGAAAGTAACTTGAAAATTAATTTTACTGCGGCTGATTCATATGCCAATAATTTTCTTCCAGAAGAAGAAATATATTTTTCTCCTGTATATCATTTTGATTATGAGGTTGAAAAAAATGAATCAAACAAGTCAATTCAAGTTCTTGATCAACCATATGCCAAAAAAATGTCAAATTTATTAAATGGATTATTAAAGTAATATGTCAAGAGCTGGTGATTATAGTTTTCAGCAATTCAAAATAGGAGAAGCTGATCTTACGCAAGGTAATCTTCGTATAATGAGTTGCAATATTTATGAAAGCTGTGTTGATCATCATACATATGCTGATGTTACTGTATTTGATCCAGATGATTCTCTTGGTAAATATATGTTTTCTGGTGATGAAGATGTTCAAATAAGTATTGAAGTTCCAGGCGGTCAGAATACTGCAAACTTTAAATTTAAGACATTACAAAATACTGACATGAGACATCAAGGTGCATTAAAAGCAAAAACATATCGTTTTCATATGTGTTCACCAGAATTATTAAATGCACAATCAACTTCTGTATCAAAAAGTTGGAACGATCAATCTGATAAAATTGTAAAAGATATCGTAAAAGATTATTTTAAAAGTGAAAAGCAAGTTGATTCTGAAGGAACAGATTCAAAAGTAAAATTCAATGGGAATAACAATCCACCACATAAAGTATTAGATCTTTTAAAAAATAGACATGTTTCAAGACAAAATAAATCGTCTGCATATACTTTATTTGAAACAAGAGATGACGGTGGAGATCAAAAATTTAGATTTGTTACTTTTGAAAAATTGATGAGTCAGAAGGGCGGTTCAGGACAGACATACAAACAAAATCCTGTAATGGGTTATCAGTCAAGTACAACTGGCGATGATATGTGGAACATGATTGAATTGAATCTTCCACAAACCTTTAACACACTACCAAGATGGTCATCAGCAACAAATCAAAGTACATATTGTACTGCTTCGGGAAGACAGCAATCCAAAGAAATTAAATATAAAGACTTGGAACAAGAATTTAAATATTTAGGTCAGTCTCCAGTACGTAAAGCAGAATGGGATCAAGTTGAAAAAGATAAGAAGCCTTGGAGACATACTATTATTGATAAGGCCAATGACAAAGATAGAACTAAAATTGCTGATATGAGATCTAAAAAAGCTGCTTATATGGCAAGACTTTTAAATGATAGAGGAACCATGAAAATACATGGAAATCCTAATTTAAAAGTTGGTGATGTAATTAAAATTGAAATTAGCAGCCAGTCTGATGATGGTAATGAATCAAAACAAATTACACAAGATGTTTTAATTGTGAATTTAAGACATTCTTTTGGTTTACCTAACGAAGTGCCTGGGCCATATACAATGATAGTAGAGTTTGTAAAAGCCGGATATTCTGAATCAGTATAATAAGGAAAAAAACGTGGTCCATATAAAGGTAAAACATCATATTCTAAGGGTTATAAAGGTATAGATTAATGGCAGAGAATCCTTTTGACTTTTTTATTGCAGAAGTAAGAGATCATGATGGCGATCCATGGAAATCTGGACGTGTAAAATTACGTGTATATGGTCGTCATGATAACGAACAAGATATTAAAGATGATGATTTGCCATGGGGTATGCCTTTACAAAATATTACATCTGCAGCAACAAATAGAGTGGGATCTTCTCCTACTGGTATGTTAACAGGATCAAGAGTATTTGGCGTGTATCTTGATGAGGCACAACAATATCCTCTTATACTTGGTACATTTGCACGTGCTGGAAAACTAAAAGATGAAAATGACAATACTGGTGGAAAAGACGATATTGATGATAAACACTCTGATGTACCTTTAGCGGCACAAGGAAAGAAAAAATCCAATACACAAGCCAAAAAAACAATTGACAAACAAAAAGAAGATCCAAAACAAAAAAGCAAATATAATAAAAAAGATTATGTTGCTCAAGATGATGCAGAAGACCCATTAGATAAGTCAAGAACTAAGTATGTTAAAAAAACGTCAGATTTAAAAACTATTGGTTCTCTTGATAAAGGCGATAACAGCACTGTTCAGAAAAAAATATTAAACGTAGATTCTGGAAATGAAAGTGGCGCTCTTCCACAAGCACCACAAATGTTTCAGCAATTACTTCAAGTATCAAATATGACAGGAATGGGAGGATTGAACGGTCTTTCTGGAATGGGAATGGGTGGTGCGTTTTCAGGAATTGCAGGTAATCTTGGTATTGGTAATGTTCTAGGAATGGTTGGTCAAACATTAGGTATTGATATTTCAGCCATATCAGGCATGACAGGTATGCTTGGTGGTTTGATGGGAGGTATGGGTAGTGGTTCTGGTGGAGGAGGAAACGGAACAGGTGCTGGTGGTGGTGCGCCATATAATAATGTTCAAACTCCTGCTAATTATGTACCAGTAACTCCATCACAAGTCGGATTAACTGCCGCTGAGATATTAAATCAATTAAAAGGATTTAATACTCCAAGTAATGTAATTGGTGGCATGTCATCACAAGACAGAGAAGCATTATATACTTCTTTGATACATTTGATGAATAATGTTATGCCAGATTTGTCAATAAAAATTACTAGCACAACTTTTGGTACAACTTATATTCCTGCTGCTATTGAAGGTGACTATATCGTAACTCTTCCTGGCAAATATGTTGGAACGATTGATAATGTTCCTGCAGGAGCTATTCAAATATTTTATTTTACTGATACCGATCCATATCCTGGATACATGGAATGGGAACAACTAGATGGTCAGATTATTTTTTGTGATAGACCAGCAAACAGACCATATGCAGCAACACCACAAGATGATGCAATTAATGCTGGTATTGTTGCGATAATTGATGAACTTCTTTTATTGATTGCTGAAGGAAGATTAACTATCGAAGATTTACTAAGACTTCTAGGACTATTAAGAGATACGACTACTGCTCAAGCAACACAAAATGCACTTGGAAATAACATGAATACTCCAAACGCAGGTGGTGGAGGTGGCGGCGGTGGAAATGCCATGTCTCAATTATTAGGTATGATGGGACAGCTTATTCAATTGGCACAACAATCACATTTAATGGAATCTGTATTAGATAATGGTAAAATGCAAAAAACTTTACAAAATTACCAGAAAAAAGGTGCTAATCTTAGAAAGAAAAAACAGTTGGCAAAACAAGCTGTGATGCAAAAGAATGAAAACTCAGGTCTTGGATTAAATAATTTATTGGGCTTTCAGAATATGATGAATATGAATAAAAGTGGTGGCAGTGGTGGAAATCAAGCACAACCACAACAAACACCAACTCAGGCAACACAAATTACTAAAAATGGTAATACAGTTGTTTCAATTGCAACTATTCCATATTCAAATACCAGTAGCAATACTGGTTTCTATTCAACTATCTAAGGGTTTAAATTATGGCTGACGACAATAAAAAGAAAAGAACACCCAAAAGTGAGAGGGAGCCTGAATATCCTTATAATCAAGTCACACAGACTTTAGGAGGTCATGAAATACATTGGGACAGTACTCCCGATAAAGAAAATCATGTAGTTTTTCATCCTGGTGGAACTTATACAGAAGTTGATAAAAACGGAAGAAAAAATACCGTTGTTTCTGCAGAACAATATCATTCAGTATCAAAGGGTTCAACAAGTAGTGTTGAAGCTGATCACGATCATTTAGTTATTGGATCAGGAAGACATAATACTTGGGGCGGTCATCAACAAGAAGTAGCACAAGATTTTTCATTAGGTATGAATGGACAATATCTAATGGCAGCAAAAGAAAATATGTTTAGATATTGTAATGGTCAATCCGAACATTCTTCTGATGGTGGACATTTTAATGATCATGCTCAACAACAAGGTTCTGGTGGTGATATTCACGAACATTCAGAAGGCGATAGAGTTTGGTCAGCTGGTGGAAACTATTATGGTGTTGTACAAGGAGAATCTGGTCATTATGCTCAAGGAAATTGGGATACTCAAACTGATAAAAAAGCAAGATTATATTCCAAACAATCAATGCTAGCAAAATCAGATGATACTATTACCACTCATTCTAGCAGTGATACTAATATTTTATCACAATCAAACATACTTAAAGAGGCAACTAAATCAATTTCTATTATTGCTGGTCAGACAGTAAGTGCATCACGAAACCAACCTGCAACAGCAAAAAGAGGTATTAGTTTACCAGGAATGATTAATGTTCAAGGTATGGCTGGAATTGCTATGAAAGCTCTTGGAATGCAAGGCATAACTGGAAATACTCCAACTGGGCCTTTTCAAATGACAGGTCCAATGGGAAGTTTAATGCAAATAGCACAAAGTGGCGACATTAAACATATGTTAACCAGTGGAACTATGCTTAATTTATTACAATCCACAGGAATATTAAAAGGAACTAGTTCTGGTATAGTTCAAGGAGGTGGAATTAGTCTAAATGTTGGTCCTGGTGGAATAGGCATTGGTGGAATGCTTGGAAATATTATGTCCATTCTAGGAGGTCTAGGAGGAGGCGGTGGCGGTGGTGGCGGTGGTGGAGGTTCTGCTGGCGCTGGTAATGGTGGTTCTACAGTTAGTGCTATAGGAATGTCATCTGGACCTGCTGGTTATTCTCAACCTTTTGCTGCCAATACAATGTATGTATATTCTAATACTATTTGGATATCTAATGCAAGTACATATTTCCCTTTAAATCAGCGTGTATATTATTCAATTCCAGCGGGAGACACACCTGTGTCTCCATTATCAGACAATACATATTATATTGTTTGTCATTCTAATTCTACAGGTATTCAATTAGCACAGACATCAACTCCGACAGTTCCTATTAATCTTATTGCTGCAACAGATAATCCAGGTGAAAAACATACATTAGCATATATTTCTAATAATAGTTCTGGTAGTTTGAATCTAGCAAATAATGGCACTACAATTGCTGCATTAAATTCTTCTGGAGTTGTTGTTGCCAATACAAATATGGGAAGTAATGGAACAGTAAGTACAACCGCTAATACTATATTAATAAATGCAAATACTACTATAACCTTAATGGTTGGAAATTCTTCTATAACTATTTCAGCAAATGGGATAAATATTCAATCTAGTGGAAATATAGAATTTATATCAGCTGCAAATGTAGATATTACAGCATCTAATACTAATATTTATTGTTCAAATGGAACTTTAATTCAATCTTTTTAATTTAAGGTAATCGTATGACAGTTTCAAGAGCAGATACTATAACTCAATTACAAAAAAAGAAAGAAATATATTCTGATTTTCTTGATTCTTTTGCTGTTTCTCCTGTTGGTGGCACTTTGGCTAAAGTCACAAATGAAAATTCTGTCAGACAAGCCATTAAAAATCTTGTTTTAACAAATATTGGAGAAAGGTTATATCAACCTAATATTGGTTCTGATGTTAGTAAGTCTCTTTTTGAGCCTAATGATGTTTTGACAACATCAGTTCTCAAGACAAATATAGAAAATACAATAAAATTTTATGAGCCAAGAGCAAACAATATTTCAGTTGATGTCGTTTTTTCGAATGATCAACAATATTTAAATATAAATGTTCTTTTTTATGTAATAAACAATCCAAATCCTATTGATTTAACACTAAACTTGCGCAGGGTTAGATAATCAAGACCTAAATAAATAAATGACTGCAATAATCAAATAAAAGGCAATAATATCTTATGGCAGCTAATAGTTCACTAGACCTAACATCCTTAGATTTTGATACTCTCAAGAGCAATTTCGTTACATTTTTAAAATCACAGAACACCTTCAAAGATTATAATTTTGATGGTTCAAACATCAATGTTCTGTTGGATGTTATGTCATACAATACATTTTTGAATTCATTTTACTTAAATATGGTAGCTTCTGAGATGTTTTTGGATTCTGCTCAAAAATATGATTCAGTTGTTTCTCACGCCAAAGAATTAAATTACGTGCCTGAATCATATAGATCATCAACAGCAAATGTTGATATTATATTTGAGACCGCTGGTATTACCAATGGTAAATTAACTATTCCAAAAGGTACAATTTTTTCAGGAATCAATTCAAACGGTACCTATACATTTGTTACTTCATTTAATGCAGTCTATACTTCTGGTAATTCTACTTTTTATGCTAATAATGTGGAATTATATGAAGGAAGTTATACTAGCCAATCTTTTGTGACTGATTATAGTATTGAGAATCAAAGATTCATTTTAACTAATCCTAATGTTGATCTAAATTCACTTACAATTAATGTGATTGAAAATAATAGTCAAACAAATACTTTATTTTCTCATGTTACTAATCTTTATGGTTTAAATGCTAACTCAACTGTATATTTTATTCAAGCATCACAGAACAACAATTATGAAATAGTATTTGGTGATAATACTTTTGGTAGAAGACCACAAAATGGTTCTGTCATTAATGCTAGTTATAGAATATGTAATGGACCAGTGGCTGATGGTGTTGGAATTTTTCAACTTTCACAGTCTTTGGATACTGTAAATAGTGGTCGTGTAAATGTGACATCTTTAACTGCTCAAGGAAACTCTACTTCTGGTTCTCTTGGAGAGGATATAGAAACAATAAGATTTAGAGCACCAAGATGGTATGCGACTCAGGAACGTGGTGTATCTAATGATGATTATAAATCTCTAGTTCTTGCTGAGTTTGGGTCTTATATTGAAGATATTAACGTATTTGGTGGTCAACAAGTTGAGCCAAAACAATATGGAGCAGTAGTATTATCTATTAAACCATATGGTGGAACTACTATTCCTGAATATTTAAAAAGCCAAATAATTAATTATCTTTTAGATAAATCTCAAATGAGAATTATTATCCAAAATCCTGATTATCTTTATCTTACAATTAATAGTACTATTCAATATGATAGTACTAAAACTTCACTATTCATAAATGATATTCAAAATATTGTTGTAAACAACATTGAAAACTTTTCAGCAACATATTTAGAACACTTTAACAGTGATTTTAGATATAGTAGATTTGTTAATGTTATTGATAATTCTGAACCAAGTATTGTTTCAAACCAAACAGACGTTTATATAACAAAAAGATTATCACCACTTCTTAATTATTCAACTTCATATACATTTAGTTTTAATAATTCTGCAAATATTGAAGACTTTGACCCAACTATAGGATATAATGCATATGTTGCTTTTTCTGATGAACCAGTAATTACGTCAACATCATTTACTTATATTGATCCAAACGGAAATTCTTATGAAAATTGTCGTATAAGAGACGATAATGTTGGAAATCTTGTTGTATTTACTGATATTAATGGAAAATTTGTTGTGGTTAATAGTCAAATTGGAACGATTGATTATATGACAGGTAATGTTATTATTAATAATTTACTAACATCATATTATAATCAATATATTTCTATTCATATGGTTCCAATGAATAAAGATGTTATTGTTGATAAAACTAAAATTCTTCTTATAGATCCACCAGATATTTCAATTAATATTATAGATCAACTAGTATGAGCTTTAACGTAGAAAAATTCATATCGAATTTTATAAAAAGTCAGTTTCCTTCATTCTATGAAACTGAAGGTGAAAACTTTATTCTATTTTTAGAAGCATACTATGAATGGCTGGAACAAGAAGGCCAAGCTATAAGTGAAGCAAGAAATCTATTAGATTATAGAGATATTGATACTCCAATAGAAGGATTTCTTGTACATTTTCAAAAGAAATATCTTTATGGTATTCCTTATAGCATTATTTCTGATAAACGATTACTGCTTAAACATATCCTTGATATATATCGTTCTAAAGGAACCATTAGAGGATATAAATTATTATTTAAACTGATATACAATCAAGATATTGATGTATATCTTCCTGCATATGATATATTAAAAGCATCAGATGGAACATGGATACAGCCAAAATATTTGGAAGTAACTGATAGTCCACTTCTTAGTAGTTTAGTTGGCAAACAGATCATAGGTTCTGTATCAAATACTATTGCCACTGTTGAAAAGTTTAATATAGAACCTATTAATAAAAATATTATTTCTAATCTTTACATATCTAACATATCTCCACAGGGTGGTGAATTTATTGTTGGTGAGAAGATATTAAGATATCCAAATACTGGAACATATTCACTATATGATGCTCCAGAAGTAATTGGTTCTTTAAATACATTAAAAATTATAAGTGGTGGTAATGGATTTAATCCAGGTGATACTCTTTCAATTGCTGAAAATGATCCAAATACTGGAGAAAGAATAGCATATGGTTCTAGTGGTAGACTAAAAGTAACTAAGACATATAGATCTTCTGGTGCTTTGGAATTTATACTATCTGAAAAAGGATTTGGATACACTCCAAATACTTCCATTTATCTTTATAAACAATTTGGTGATAATTCAGGTCATGATGCCAGTTTTGATATTGGACCGTTATCATATACAAGAAGATTAACTTATAACACAGACATCATCTATAATTATAAAGATGTTGTATTTAATGCATTTCAATATGGATTCCCATATAATCATTCCGCAAATTCTGAATATCAAATCAATCAAACACTATATTATACTAATAATACATTTGGAACTATATTCAGTTTACAAAATGTAAAACCAGGAAATAATTATATATATCCACCTGAAGTATTAATAAGATCTTCAATTGTTTCTAAACCAATCGGTCAAGGAACAATTTATTATTCTAATGCAGATAATTTCGTTCTAACAACTGGATCAATTTCATATAATAATACTTCACTTCTTGTTACTGGAACAGATACTTTATTTAAAAGTATTTTTTCTAATGGGGATGTTATTGGTCTAAAAAATATTAATACTTTACCAGATATTCAAGAATATCATATAATAACTTCTGTTGATAGTAATACACAGTTAACTCTTGCTGAAAACCCAACACACAATTCAACAGGGGTATCTGTTTATTATAAAGTACCCTATGTTGTTGGAAATACAACTCCATTCACTTCAATATATTCAAATAATGATGTCATTGTTCTTCAATCAGATCCGAATGATGATTCAACAAAAGAAAATAATCTAATTAAGACTGTAGTAAATAGCAGTCTTATAATTTTATATGGTGCACCAAAATATAATTCAAATTCAAATATTTCTGAATATTTCATAGCACCTAGTTTGATGACATCTCAGTTTGCTCTATATGAGCCAATTATGTATACTGCAGATAAATCAATTCCTGGTTTTAATACAGTTGTTACTGCAATTCCTAATAATGGAAACAGCACTGTTAGTGAATTAGTTGTTTATAATTCTGGTAAAGGTTATGTTGAGGGTGAAATTGTCAATGCATATCTTGATAACATTTTATCACCAATCACTATTGTTTCTTCTGGTTCTGGATATGCAAATGGTGAACAATTAACTTTTGTTGGTGGAACCAGTCAATCTGGTGGAATTAATACAAATCAAGCAAATGGATTTATTACCACAAATGTATTTGGTAATGTAGTTGGTGTTTCATTATTAAGTCCAGGCGCTAATTATTATGATGTTCCACTAATTGGAGTGGCATCAGCTAATGGTCATGGTGCTGTATTCTCAACATCAATAGCACCTCCAGATAAATACAACACATATAGTATGGTAACTGGAACAATTGTAAAGTCTGGAATAGGTATTTCTCCTGGTTATTGGTCAACAACAAGGGGTTTCTTAAACTCTAATAAATACCTTCAGGACAGTTATTTTTATCAAGATTATTCGTATCAAATTAAAGTAGCTAATACTCTAGATAAATATAAAAAGATAATTTATGATACTTTCCATAGTTCTGGTATGGAGCTTTTTGGAGAATATCTAGCATTTGATAGTGTTACTTCAAACACAGCCATTTTATGGGAAAACAAAAAACCAATTACCAAATTCTTAACGGCTGACGACATTACAATATTTGCGGATACAACTACCATAACTTGTGACGCTACTTATTAAGGGTTCAAAGGAGACAAGGGTTGACTTACGAAGTTATTTCTACAGGAACAGTTCCCAATGATGGCACAGGTGATCCGTTACGTACGGCATTTACCAAAATAAATACAAATTTTGATAATGTTTATACTAATCCTTTAATTTCTGGTAATGTCGCAATTGGTAATAGTAGTGTCAACTCTTATGTGAACTCAACAACACTTTTTCTTGGTAATAGTTCAGTAAATAGTATTTCAAATACTGTTTCAACAACAATTTCTAATTATCAAGGGTTTACTTTCTCTAACTCCACAACTATTTTGGTTTCTGCCAATATTCACAGTTTATTAGTAGTTGGCAATTCATCTCTTAATACATCCGTAACTCCTACATCAGTTATTATTGGTAATAATAGCGTTAATACCAGTCTAAATCAAACTGGTATTTCAATCACAAATACTACTGGAACAGTTGCAATAAATCCACAATCTGTCACAGTTTATGCAAATGCCGCTAGTTATATCAGTGTTGGTAATTCTTCTGTCAATACATACATTAATTCAAATTCTATTACAGTAAAAAATATCACATCCAGTGGAAATGCTGTATTTACTGGAACTGTTAACGTATCAACATTTTATGCTGTATCAAACGTATTTACTATTGGTACTACATTCTATTCTGTATCTAATGGCAATATTGGTATTGCAAATTCAACTCCTAATGAGGATTTGAGAGTTGAAGGAACCGTTAGTGCATTATCTTCTATTGCGATAAGCAATGCATCTGCCAATCAATTTTTAGTCAATTCAACATCTTTAACACATACTGGTAATGGTTATTTTAATTATCTAACAGTTACTAATAGTGAAGTTCTTGGTAGTTTATTCACTGGTTCCACTACTGCAACAGTTAATGCAATTATTGGTTCATCAAATACTGGTTACGGTGTTGTTGGTATTTCAATAGCAAATGCTGGTGTTTATGGATACTCAAACACTAATTGTGGTATTGAAGGCGAATCTGGCAACAATTATGGTGTTTGTGGTACTTCTAATACTTCTTGGGGTGGATATTTTACTTCTACTTCATCAAACCCATTATATGCTGGTAATAACACAACAGAATTTTTCAGAGTAAATGCCAATGGTAATATTGGTATTGGTAATTCTGCTCCTGCTGATAAATTATCTATTAATGGCAATACTTATATCAGAGGTCAGATAGCCGTTGGAACAATCAACGATTCCACAAACTCAGTAATTGGTTACACCAACTCAGCAATTGCAACACAAGGTATAGCAAACTCAGGTATTGGTGTTCAAGGTGTTTCTAATAGTTCCAGTGGTGGTTTATTTGTATCCACTTATGGTAATGGTGCTGTTGGTACTTCACTTTATGCTAATGGTGTTTATGGTCAATCGAATCAAGGTTCTGGTGGTTACTTTGTTTCATTAACAGGATATCCACTTATTGCTGGTAATGGTTCAGTAACTTTCCTTGGTGTTTATGCTAATGGTAATGTTGGTGTTGGAACTGTCGCACCAATGTATAAATTATCAGTTGGTGGAAATGCTTTTGTTAATACTGATTTAATTGTAAACAATAATGTTACTGTTACTAATACAGTATTCATCAGTACAAATACTTCAACAACTGACTCTTTAGTTGCATATACTGGTTCTGGACGTGGTGTTGTTGGCGTTTCTAATACTGGTTATGCTTTATATGGTACTTCTAATTCTGGTTATGCTGTATATGGTGTATCAAATTCTTCTTATGCTGTTTATGGTAATTCAGTATCTTCTTGGGGTGGTTATTTCACGTCAAATTCAGGAAGTCCATTATATGCTGGTAATACTTCAACTGAATATTTCAGAGTAAATGCTAACGGTAACGTTGGTATTGCTAATAATTCTCCAGGAAACAAGCTATCAGTAAATGGAACAACTTATCTTGACGGTGCTACAACAATAACATCAACATTAGCATCTGGTAATACAACTGTTACTGGTTTTGTTAATGCAACATCTACTATCAATGCTGCATCACATACTATTGGTTCTATATTTGTTGCAAATACTATTGGTGTGTTTGCAAACGGAACTGTTAATGCTGCATCACATACAGTAGGAACTTATGGGTCTGTTACTGGCGGCGCTGTTGTTAATGCTTCCACAATTGCAGTTGGTAATTCTTCTGTATATACAGTTATTAATACTTCTGCATTAGCAATTGCTGGTAATCCTGTTGCTAATTCAACTGGTGCTAATAATGCATTCAATCTTGGTGGGACTGCTGCTTCTGCATATCAGTTGAACAGTACTTTAACCGCAAATATTGCTTCATATTTACCAAATTATGCTGGTGTTGTTAACGCTTCTTCATTTACAACCACAGGATTAGCTAACGTTGGATCTTTATCAGTATCTAACGTAGCACTTGTGAGTGGTAATTTAACTGTTAGTGGTTTTGCATCAATAGCTGGTGTTGCAACTGTTAACACATTAAATATTACAACCTCACTAAAAACTATTGTTATTGCAAATACTTCTGGATCTTCTGCTGCTGCAGATGGTTCTGGTATTGCTTTTGCAACATATGCAAATCTAATTTATAATTCTTCTGGTTCTTCATTACAATCAAACGTAAATATAACTCCAGCAGCCAACAATCTAACGCTTGGTAATACTTCTGCTGTTTGGAATGTTTATGGAAATAATATATTAGCAACCACAGTAAATGCTGCATCATATACAGTTAGTTCATCATTTATTGCAAATTCCACAACATTAACTACTAGTGGTTTAGTAGTAAATTCAACTGGTGGTTATTTTACTGGTCTAACAAATGCTACATCATTTAACGTTGGTACATCAACAATTGCAAACTCAACTGGTGTATATACTGGAACAATAAATGCTGCTTCATATACTATTGGAACAACTTTTGTTGCAAACACTACAACATTAAATGCTAATGGTTTAATAGTTAACTCAACTGGTGGTTATTTCACTGGTTTATCAAATGCCACATCATTTAATGTTGGAACATCAACTGTTTCTAATGCAACTGGTGTTTACACTGGAACAGTAAATGCTGCTTCACATACTATTGGAACAATATTTGTTGCTAATACTACCACATTAAATGCCAATGGTTTAGTAGTAAATTCAACTGGTGCATATGTAAGTGGATTGGTTAATTCTACTTCACATACAGTTGGATCATCATTTATTGCTAATTCTTCTGTATTGAAACATACAGGTGCTGCTAATTTAGCACAGCTTACTGTTGTTGGAAATACCACTCATAGTGGTAACACTTATTTCAATGCAAATGTCTATATCACATCAAGTGCCGGAATTGTTGCGAATGGAACTATTGGTTCATCTGGACAAATTTTAACATCAAACGGTTCTGCTACATATTGGGGTGCTCCTCCTGCAACTACAGGTGGTGCTAATTCACAGATTCAGTTTAACGATTCTAATACACTTAGTGGTTCTGCTTCATTAACTTGGGATAAGACCTCAAATACTCTTGCAGTTGGTAATACTGTTTCTGCACAACATTTTGATAACGTATCTGATATTTCTCTAAAGAAAAACATTTTAACAATTACCAATTCAAATGATATTGTTTTGAAATTAAATCCTGTTAGTTTTGAATGGAAATCTGATGATACTAAGTCTTTTGGTCTTATTGCACAGGAAGTTGAAACTATCCTTCCAGAAATTGTTCATCTTAGAGAAGATGGAACAAAAACAGTATCTTATGTTCAAGTTATTCCATTATTAATTTCAATAATCAAAGATCAACAAAAACAAATAAATGACATAAATACTAAACTTCAGAAATTAGGTGTTTGATAAATGGGTGTTTTATTATCAAAATATAAAAGTTCACTAGTAGAAGATATTCTAACAAGTGTATCAACTAATAATTCTCTTTACTATGCATTTGGTTCAAATCCAGTATCTGTTTCTGGTGCTAATGTTTCATTAACAACTGATGAATTTAGTACCAAATTTAGTCCAGATTGGCAAATGCTTTTTGGTAAAAGATTATCTAATAATGATATCATTCCTGTTATTAAAAATATACCATGGCAATCTGGACATATCTATGATAGATATGATAATAGAAATGCAAATTTACATTCATTAAATTATTATGTTATAGCTGACTCTTCTGTTATTTCTGGTGATCATGATATTTATCTTTGTTTGGATAATGCAAACAATTCTCCTTCTTATATTCTTCCAGATACCAGACAAACAACATCAATTAAAAAATCAGATGGATATATTTGGAGATATGTCGCATCAGTATCTGATGCCATTTATAATAGATTTACTGCCAGCACATATGCACCTGTTTATTCCAATAATACTCTTAAAACAAGTGCATCACTGTATTCAGGTGTTGACGTTGTTGTGGTTGTTGATGGAGGAAATAATTATACAACATATGCAAATGGAATTGTTCAAGCAACACCATATCCTGATTTAATTCAAATTGAAGATTCAAAATCTCAAATTCAAAATTTTTATACTAATTGTGCGGTATATATTTACACTCCACAATACAGCACTGCTGAAATAAAATTAATAACTGGATACACTACAGGTAGAAATCCAGTTACTGGCAAGATTGGTAATTATATTCAATTAGATTCTTATGCAAATACAAATAATATTATTCCAGGAATCACTCAATATAGTATTTCACCTGCAGTTGTTTTTAATACTGATGGTGATACTAGTCCTATTGCATTTTCAGTTATCAATGCTGTTTCAAATAGTATATATGGAATAACTGTAATTGAAACTGGATCAAATATATCAAGAGCTAATGTTCATATTAAACCTGGATATTCAGACACTAATCCAGTTGGTTTCAGAGCAGCAAACATTTATGCCATAACTTCTCCTCCTGGTGGATATGGATATGATCCTGTTTCTGAATTAAATGTTCAAGGGTTATCAATGGCATTTAGTTTTGCTAATAATGAAGGGGATACAATTCCAACAGAAGTTCTTTATAATAAAATAGGAATTATTAAAAATCCTTATCTTTTGGATGCAAATACTGGAAATCCAACTACATATGCTTGGACAAATAATTCATTTAATACAACTTTACAAGGAAATACTGCTCCAGAAACAGTTTTTACTGTTGGTGATACAGTTTTGGGTGTAAATAGTGGTGCAGTTGGTGTTGTTGCGTTTTCAAATACAAGTGTTTTATATTTGTCTGGTGATAAACATTTTACTAATGGAGAGACGATTGTTTCTCAAACACAATTAAATTTGTCTGCAGAACTTATTATAAATACAAGAGGTGACATATATGCAAAAGGTTTAGAACCATTGTATATTCAAACCCTTTCTGATGTTCAGAGATCAAATTCTCAGACAGAATCTTATAAACTTGTAATACAAATATAGTAGGAACTTCTATGCCATTTCAAACAAACTTAAATATTAGCCCCTATTATGACGATTATGATGAAACAAAAAATTATCATCAGATTCTGTTTAGACCAACCACTGCTGTTCAGGCACGTGAGTTAACTCAACTTCAAAATATATTTCAGTCTCAAATTGAAAGATTTGGTAATTGGGCATTTAAAAATGGTGATATTGTTCAAGGATGTTCTATTAGTGATGTTCCTGTTGTTCCTTATGTTTTCTTGGCAGACACAAGTGCAGAAGCAAATACTATTGATACCAGAGAATGGGTAAACTGCATTGCCATAAGTGCAACATCTAATTTACGTGCAAGAATTCTTTATGCGAATGTTGGTTATGCTGGTCAATATCCAAATTCAAATATTATATATCTTAATTATATCAATACTGGTAACAATGGTTCAACAATATATTCAAATAATGAACTAATTCAAGTATATTCTTCAAATACCAGCGGCCTAACATTAGTAGCAAATGTTTATACTCTTGCAAATGTTGCAGGAACTAATGCTACTGGTAATGCTCATGGTATTAGTGTATCATCAGGTGTTATCTTTATCAATGGTGCTTTCGTTAAAGTTGAAACACCAACTTTTGGTATTGTTAATACATTTGGAACTTATGCCGGAAATACTTTAGTTGGATTTACGGCTCTAGAACAGATCATAACAGAATATCAAGATTCTTCGCTTTATGATAATGCTCTTGGATATCCAAATGAAAACGCTCCTGGTGCACATCGTTTAAAAGTTACTCCAACTCTTACTGCTGTAGATCCAGCTAACTTATCTGGTAATAGCACTTTCAATCCTATTGCTACATATAATTTTGGTTCTATTGTATTCAAAGATTCAGCAAATGCACTTCATTCTACAATTGGAGACGCAATCGCAATAAGAACATATGAAGAGGCAGGTAACTTCGTTGTAAATCCTTTTGCTGTTGATACAGTTACTAAAGTTCCAGGAGACAGTATTATTGGTACTTTAGATGCGAATACTGTTCTTGGTCGTGTAAGTCCAGGTATTGGTTATGCTCAAGGTTCAAGAATAGAACTTAAAAATATGGCATATATCAATATGAGAAGAGGTGTTGATACTGCTGTTAATCCTCTTCAGCAAATTACATTTAGTTATGGTAATTATTTGTTATTAGATGAAGTTGCTGGCTCTTTTAATTTTACTGCCGCTCAGACTGTTACATTATATGATACGCCACAAAAAGCAGTATCTACAAGAAAATACTCATCTCTTACTCCAACAGGAAATGCTATTGGTACTGCAACAGTAAGATGTTTTTCTTATAATAGTGGTGTTGTTGGTCTTAATACAACCCTTTATGCTTTACACATATTCAATATTCAATTGAATTCTGGTTATAATATCAATCAGATTGCTTCTGTTTATTATAATGGTGACAACAAAGCTGTTGGTGACGTTTATTCTAACGGAATTTTGAATTCCAATAACAAAAAACAGTTGTTTGGTTTTGGTATAACTGGTTTAAAAAATCTAAAAGATGCTTATAACCAAAATTATACAAATTATGTTTTTAGAACAATATCAACTAGCCAAAGCATGAACACGTCTGGTAATGTTGTTGTAACAATTCCAGTTTCTGCAACTGGTGGTGTTGATGAACTTCCTTATGGTTCTGGTATTCTCAATGATTCTGATGCAACAACATTCACTCTAGTTGCTGCGGCAAATGTTGACAGTAATGCATTATCTGGTACTATTGGTATCTCAAGCACTAATACGGCTGTTACTGGTGATACTTCCACAACATTCACATCACAATTGTTTATTGGTGATACGATTAAAGTAGGTTCAAATATTAGAACAGTTACTTCTATTGCCAACAATTCATTATTAACAGTTGATTCTTCTTGGCCAAGCACCTTGTCAGGTCAAACATATTATAAATCATATATAAAAGGTAAAATTATACCTATTGCACAATATCAACAAAGTTCACCATCATCATATGTAAATGTCACAAATACAACTTCATTTACAATTGTATCAAATCAGGTTCCTTCATCAACTTTAACAGTTGATGTTATATATGATGTTAAAAGAACTCAGGTAGTACCAGCAAAGAAAACTATCTACAAAGATAGATTTGTTAAAATTAATACCACAACCAATCCTAATGGTCCTTGGTGTTTAGGATTTAGTGATATCCATCAGATTAAAAAGATTTATGCATCTTCTGATGGATCATATACAACTTCAGGTATTGATGTTACAAGTCAATTTGTTTTTGATTCTGGTCAAAAAGACACTCATTATGATTTGGGATATCTATATTCTGCTCCTGGATATGGTTCTACTTCAAATCCTTATCTATTAGTCCAGTTGGATTATTTTGCTCCTAATACTGCTTCAGGAAGCGGTTTCTATACGGTTGAATCATATCCTATTGATGATGTTAACACATCTAACACAAATGCAATTCAGACAAAAGATATTCCATTATATATTGATGAATCTGGAAACAAACTACCATTAAGAGATTATATTGATTTCAGACCAGTAGCAAATATAACTGCAAATAATACTGGTGTTGTTGATTTCTCTAATACTCTTTCTGTATCAATTGCAATCTCTTATGCAAACACAAATCCTTTAAATACTCTTACATTTAATGTTCCTGGATCACAATTACATGTTCCAGCTTATACTCAAAACTTTGAAGCAAACTATACATATTTTCTACCAAGAAAAGATCTTATCTATGTGACTTCTGATAATGTATTGAAGGTTAAAGAAGGATTATCTTCAGCTAATCCTCAGACACCTTTATTTCCAGAAAATGCGATGGCAGTGTCAGTTCTAAACGTTCCTGCATATCCATCACTTTCATCTGATCAGACTAATTCATTATTAGGCACAAATAGATCTTCAAAAACTCTAATTAGAGATACTTCATTATCTATCACAAGTAGCTTAGTGACAAATCGTCGCTATACAATGAAAGATATTGGTACTCTTGAACAAAGAATTACCAATCTTGAATATTATGCAACACTTTCTTTATTAGAACAAAATACATCATCATTGAACATCACAGATGCCAATGGTCTAACTAGATTTAAAAATGGTATTTTCGTTGATCCATTCAATGATCATTCTTTGGGGGATGTATCTAATCCTGAATATAATATTGCTATTGATAGAACAAAAGGTGTTGCAAGACCATCAATTGATAGAACTGTTGTTGACATTGAATTTAATGTTTCAAGTTTGTCATCAGTATCTGAAGTGTTATCACCGACAAAAACAGTTACATATTATGTTGATAGCACAAACAATATTCAAAAAACAGGTAGAGTATTGACATTACCTTATGCTGAAACTCCTTTAATGGTTCAGCCATATGCAACTAAATATAGAAATGCTGCTCACGTTGCTTTTGCATGGAATGGAACTCTAGTTATTGTTCCTTCATATGACAATCATCAAGACACTATTAATACTGGTTCATTAAATATTGTTATTGATAATAGTGCTGCATGGAAAGACTTTGCTGCTGGACCAATGGGACAAATTTATAATGATTGGTCAGTTGCAACATCTACCACTGTTAGTACTATCCTTACACAAGATAAAGTTACTATTGATCTTGGTTACGTTGCTGGTGGTACAACTGCGGGTGCTATCAGAGCTAATATTTGGACTTATCTTGCAAGAGCTGGTTATGATCCATCAAATGCTACTATTGGTACATTAAATATTCTATGGACATCTGATATCAGGTTGAAGAAACAGATCAAGTTCTTAACTAATCTTGTTGAAGGAATCAATCTTTATAGCTTTAAATATCTATGGAGTGATAAGACATATATTGGTCTTATGGCACAAGAAGTTGAAAAGATTATTCCAGAAGCAGTTGTTAAAATGGACAATGGATACTTGGCAATTAATTATGGTATGCTAGGTATAAATATGATAGAAGCAAAAAATTAATTCTATTTAAACGGAGAGTATTTTGGCCGGAACTATTACAGACTATGCAACATCTACATCCACAATTACGTCTACTGGTAATCAGCTTGTAGTTGGTTCACAGTCAAGCACACAAACAGTAGGTAATTTTGTTACTGATGTAGCTCTTCAACCATATATTGCTTCAAGAATTATTTCTTTTATTGCATATAATATGCGTCCAAACCAAAGAATGCATATTTTCTTTGATTCTGTTTTAGTTGATCAGTATTGTGCTCCTGCCGTAAATGATGTATCTGGTAATTATCAGACAACAGTTTCTAATACTTCTGATTATAAATCAATTCCAAAAAATGGTAATTGGGGAACTGCAATATATTCTGACGCTAATGGTATTGTTGCTGGACAATTTCAGATTCCAGAAGCTACCTTTAGAACTGGCGAAAGAGTTATGCAGATTGCTGACGTTACCAATCTAGCACAAGGAAGTGATGCATATACAACAACTTCTTCTGCTTCTTTTGTTGCTTCTAATTTATCTGTGACAAAACAAACAGTAACTTTGACATCAGTAAATCCAACTTTCTCATACCAACCAATTCAAAAACAAGTAACAACAACAAATACAACTGTAACTGCAACTCGTACTGATGCTTTACAGACAATTCTTAATGTTACTGTCTACTATGAACCAATCGCTCAAGGACTAACAATCAATACTTATAACAATGAACCAGGAATTTATGCAACTTCATTAGATATTTTCTTTAAACAAAAATCAACAGATACTACTCATGGTATAACAGTTTATCTTTGTGAAATTAATAATGGATATCCAGATGGCAGTAACATTCTTCCATTCTCAACTACTCATTTAAATAATTCTGAAATTTTTGTCAGTGATAATGCTTCTGTACCAACTACATTCGTATTTGAATCACCTGTGTTTATGTCAAATGGTAAAGAATATGCATTTATTGTAAAACCAGATAATAACGATCCAGATTTTTATGTTTTTAGTGCTGAACTTGGAAAAACAGATATCACAACAGGTGCACAAGTTTACAGTCAGCCAGTAGTTGGAACTGCTTTTGAAGGTGCAACTATGAATCAGTGGACAACATTACCCACTGAGTATATCAAGTTTGATCTAAGAAGAGCAAGTTTCTTACCAAATTCATCAAATACATTAACTGGTCAAGCTATTTTCAACAATTCTAATACAGATTACGTTGAAGTTTATAATGTAGCATACGTTAATACAACTGCTGGTATTATACCTGGAGATCATTTATATTTCTGCGATAATCATAATTTTAATGTCATTGCAAACACAGCCGGATATAGCAATTCATTAAATATTTTATATATTGGATCTGCAAATACTTATATTTCAGTCAATGATAGAGTATTTTATAATGTACCAACTGGAAATACTGCAATTTCTGGTCTAACAGCAAATACTTATTATTACGTTAGCTTTGTCAATTCTTCTTCTGTTGCACTTTCAACAACAGTAAGCGGAAGTAATGTAGATATTACTGGATCAGTTACTTCTGCTGGTGAAGTTCATTATCTTAATACTGTAAAAGCAAACCAATCAGTTACTGGTATTATTAATTATTATGATAGCATTAAAAGTATTTTTTATATTAATGATTCAACTGGTAACTTTAGAACCAATTCTTTTGTACAGGTTCATAGATTTGCTAATACTACTGCAGCAACAAGTCCAGGTCCTAATAACACAACTCTTGTTGCTTATGCTAATACTTCTGGTCTTTATAATGCTGTTCTTGATGCGTTTGTACCACAATTTGCGACAATTACTCCTTCAGGAACAACTCTTTCATTTAAATATAAAGGAATTAGTAATACCTATGTAATGGATTCAACAGAATATCCTATTACTGTTGGCGCAACTGCAGAGTTCTTGGACCAAGAAAGAATTGTTGCAAGTAAAACAAATGAAGTTAATAATGGAAGTAGTGAAAAATCTATGACTATTAGATCAAGCTTCACATCAGATTCTGATTACATCTCTCCGTTGGTTGATACTATAAGATATCAAGAACTAGTTATTGGTAATCGTGTAGATCCTGTATCATTTAATTATCAAGAATTAATAAATGGTAATGCAAAATCTGCATATATTTCAGAAGTAATTACTCTTGCTCCTGGTCAGGATGCTCAAGATATTCAAGTATTAATATCTGCATGGAGACCACCAAGTTCAGACATTAAAGTATATGTTAAATTCTTGAATGGCGATGATACAGATTCCATGTCAGCCAAAACTTGGACTCCATTAATCAACCAAAATTCAAATTTCTTTAGTGACCCAAGTTCTCCTGGTATCTTTAATGATTTCACATTTACTGTTGGTCAGGCATATGGAATGATTCCAGTTTCTGGAACTATTGCAGCTAATAGTGTTACTGGAACATCTGTGGTTGGAACTGGAACTGCATTTACGACAGAATTACAACCAGGATGGTTTATTAACGTAAAGGCAAACTCATCATTCCAAGAAACAACAAGACAAGTTATTTCAATAACTGATGATACCCATCTAACTCTTGATCATGCATTTAATGGTAATTATACATCAGGAACTCAATATTTCTTGGCCGTTCCTCCAACGACTGCTTGGTTATCAACAAATACATCAATTCAGTTAACAGGAACAGTTTCAACGTCAATAACAAATAATTCTATCATTGGTTCTTCAACTAAGTTCACAACTGAGTTGATGGCAGGAGAAACAATTTCTATCAATAACGATGAACAAGTTGTTGTATCAATTGCTAATGATACATTCTTATCAGTTGGAACCCCATGGTCATCAACAACCACAGGAAATACTGCTTATTTGATTTCACCAAATGGTATTACATATTTAAATAGTAATCTTAATCTATATTCTAAATTTTTGAGATTCCAAATTAAAATTGTTCTACAATCAGACGATTCTTCCAGAGTTCCTATTTTAGATAGCTTACGTACTCTGGCTCTTCAGATGTAGTAATATAAATAGTATAAACTTGGAGATTTTTAATGTATATTAAAACAGATGTTCACGGTTTAGTCAAAGACTCAAATTCAGGCGCTGTTCTCAATATTGATAACAGACAGCTAGAATCATATAAAAAGCAAAAAGCATTTATGGAATCAAAGAATAAAGACACAGAAAGACTAAATCGTGTTGAAAATGATCTAACAGAAATAAAAATTATGTTACAATCTTTACTAAGAGAAAATAATAAATGATTTCACCTAATGTACAGTCCACAGTTTTATCTTCAACATTTGATTTTTGGCGTAACAGAACAAATGAACTTGCCGAAATTGCATCAAAATGTGCAGTAACTACTGATAATCCTTTATCAAATACTTCTCAAGTATCTGCAGCGGCAGTTGGGAATGCAGCAATTACAGGTAAATTTACCGCCAATGCCATTAGTATTGGTAATTCAACAGTTAATGTTTATATATCATCAACTCCTTCTTTAACTATTTCCAATACAGTTTCTAATGTTTCAATTGGTGTTCCAACAGTTGATCAAAGAGCAAATAATTTTCATCTTGCTGCCAATGGTTCATGGACTTATGTTTCTGTTTCTAATGGTCAAGTAGTTCTTAATAATTCAGATGTTCCTGATGCTATTGATGCCTATCCAATGAATCTTTATATGGGCGCAGAATATCTTTTAAGTGTTAAAGATACTTCAAATAATGCAAGTAATAGTCATTATCTTTCTAAAATTTTAACAGTTCACGATGGTTCTAATGCCATGATGACTGAATATGGTGCTATCACAACAAATACTAAAGTTGGTGTATTCACAACGGCAACAAATACCACTCACGTTATACTATATTTTTCTGCAAATGTTAATGTTACTAATAGTATAGTCAATTACGTAAGGACCGTAATTTAATGTCATCAAAGACTCACCTTGTCATTGATCAAGGAACTACATATTCAACAGATTTAAACCTTACTGATGATAATGGTGATCCATTAAACTTGTCTGGATACACTGCAAATTCTTTAATTAAAAAATGGTATACTTCATCAAATTTTATTGCATTTAATACTTCAATAAATTCCACTGCTGGTATTATAACTTTAAGTTTATCTTCAAATACTACAACAAATATGACACCAGGAAGATATGTCTATGATGTTGATATCACAGAAGCAGGTTCTGGAGCAGTTTCAAGAGTTGTTGAGGGAATTATTACTGTAACTCCTTCTGCTACTGCAAAAACATATCCAGCACCAAATACAAATATATTTCCTAACTCAGCACCGCTAACGTAAAATGGTAAATGTAGTAGTATCAAGAAAAAGAACAGTTAATGTTTCCACTCATGGAACTGGTGGAGTCATTGATACTACTGTGCCTGTTACACTTAAAAATGTACCAACAATTATGTCTGGATCTGGTGCACATACTATTGATCAAATGACAGACGTAAATCTGTCACAAAGAACTGACGGGGCAACTTTAATTTATGATCAGCCCACTAATACATATATTGTAAAACATGTTGAATTTACTGAGATTGATGGGAACCTTGACGGGGGAATTTTTTAAGGACACCTTTTTACTAAATAATTAAAAATAATCAGGAGAACCATCTAAAATGGCCAATAATAAGATTCAGATCAAAAGATCTACAGCCAATGCTACCGTAACTGGTCTGTCAAACGGTGAATTAGCATATACTCAAAACTCACATACACTATGGATTGGTTTGCCAGATGGATCTGGTGTTGAAGCAATTGGCGGTCAGAGAAATCCTGGTACTCTAACAGCTAACCAAGCAATGGTTGTCAATGCCACTTCTGGTATTGATAAGGTTATTGTTGCTAATCTTGTTCCAACTATTGTTTTTGCTAATGGTCAAACTGGTACTGCAGGTCAGGTTTTACTTTCTGCAGGTCCTGGATCAAATGTTTATTGGGGAACTGGAACTTCTGGTGCGAATACACAAGTTCAATTCAATGATTCTGGTGTAGCCAACGGTGTTGCTGGATTTACCTTTGATAAAGTTTCTAATACTCTTTTTGTTGGTAATAACGTATATACAACTACAGTTAATGCTACTACTGTTAACGCAGCAAGCCATACTGTAGGAACTTCATTAGTTGCCAACTCAACTGGTCTATGGACTGCCACTGGTACAGTTAATGCTGCTGTTTTAAGTGTTGGTACATCTGTTGTTTCTAACTCTTCAGGCGTATTCACTACTGGTAATGTTAATGGCGCTACAATTAGCGTTGGTTCAACGTTTGTTGCTAATTCTACAACATTAAATGCTAATGGTTTAATAGTTAACTCAACTGGTGCTTATGTAACTGGTCTTGTTAACGCTACATCATATAATGCTGGTGCTACTGGAACTGGTGCTGGTGGTTTAGTTGCTAACTCAACTGCTGTTTTTGTTGGTAATAATACTATTAATGCTACTATTACTGCTACTACTTTAACAATTGATGATACAACTGCAGGGGTTGGATTAACAGCAAATACTACTGGTTTATATACTGGTGTTGTTAATGGTTCTACAATTAGCGTTGGTACAGCATTTATTGCCAACTCTACTAAGGTAACATTTACTGGTGCTAATATTGATGCCACTTCAGCATTCCTAAAGGTTGCTGACGCTGTTATCTCTGGAAACCTTGTTGTTTCTGGTTCAGTTGTTTCTGTTAATACTTCAACATTAATTGTTAATGATAATATCATTGAACTTGGTGATAACAACACCACAACTGACGTTGTTGATACTGGTTTCTATTCACCAGCAGGTAACTCTACAGCTATTTGGTATTCAGGTATTGCTCGTATTGCAGCAAGTTCAACAAATACCAATCCAGTATTTAAAATCTTCGTATCAAATGCCAATCCTAATACTTCAACAACAATTGATACTTCTGCTAATACCAGAACTGGTACATTACAAGCATACTTGATTCCATATGGTACTGGTGGTGCTCTTGTTGCTAACAGTTCAAACGTTCAAATTACTGCTAACTCCACTCTTGGCGTTAACATTACTGCTAATACTTTAGCACTATAT
>Ga0208256_1000028_pt1 | contig 37760 bp, 59 predicted proteins | sample CryBogCBH22Jun08_FD_184608 | JGI IMG/M metagenome (GOLD analysis project Ga0208256, IMG submission 184608) | Freshwater microbial communities from Crystal Bog, Wisconsin, USA - CBH22Jun08 (SPAdes) | ecosystem: Environmental > Aquatic > Freshwater > Lake | place: Crystal Bog, Wisconsin, USA... | reverse complement strand
ATAACATAGGGCAAGCGTCTTTTTTTTATTATTTTTTTAATTGTAGACGTTTATGTAAACAGAATAAAAATTATTTTCAGTTTACAATTATTTTTTATTTGACACGTCCATTATTTCTGCTATTATAACTATATTGAAAACAGCAAAAACGGGGATAACAAAATGACAATGTTAGCTAAAATTAAAAAACATCTAGAAACATTAGGCACAATATCCATAAGAGAAGCAAATGACGACTATCAATTGTCTGGCGGTTCTCTCACAAAATATATATCAGTATTAAAAAAACAAGGGCTGCCAATTGAAAGAGTATTTAAAAAGAATAAAATCACTGGCAGAAAATACGCTAGATATTATCTACAAGGATAATTGTAGACACATAAAATGGCGTATAGAGAATAAAATCCTATACGCCATTTATATAATCTTTCCATGCCTTTCCGTTTTTAATTCTTTTAATTGTGTCAATAGAAACATTATATTTGTCTGATAATGTTTTATTGTCAATAATGGAATTAAAAATATATTTAACTTGATCTCCATTTAATTTACTGTTAAATTTCCCTCTTTTATTTCTGTCATTATAATTATCTTGATACGTGCCTACTTCCAAATGATTATGATTAACACATAAAGGATTATCACATTTGTGTCGTATAACCATATTATCATCTATTTTATCACAATAAAGCATATATGCAACCCTATGGGCTGACTTAATTTTGTTATTAAAACGAAAGAGACCATATTTTCCACGTTTTGCGCCTTGCCATATATAACAATTTGTGTTATTGTCAACAATATATTTTTTTTGAAATCTTCTAATTGTTTTAATCATATTGCTTGATCCTTATAATATTATATGATAATATAAAACTATTTATATATGTTAAGCGTCAACGTGAAACAAATAGTTTCACGTGAAATAAGTGACCAACATTAAAGACCAACTATGCTGACCAACATTAAAGACCAACTTTATATAATACCATATAAGAAAACCAATGTCAATAGACATAAAAGAAAATAAAAATAAAATATTTTATGTAAATACTATTGAATATAGAGTATAATATGGTATTATGTGGTATAATATAGAGATATAGTAAGGAGTATATAAGCATAAAGAATATATTATGGTATATAAAGATTATTATATTTCTTTTTTGTCATAAAACTGTCATAATATAATATAAAGATATATGACAATTATACGCATTTTTTATGTTATATAAAAATCTCATTCTGTAAACGTATGAGCGAACGAACATAGAACAGAATAAGGCACAGTATATTCTATATAATACAATATTTTCCCATATTATATCATATTTTCCTATATATGTCAATAGCCCCAATAGAATATTTTTTTGTATATATTCGAATGTAAACAGCCGTATGTAAACATATGTTTATGTAAACTTAGTTTACAATTATATAATGTTTATGTAAACATGGCGAATATGTTTACATACGTCAAATTCGGTCGTATGTCAACAAATCAGCAAGCTGCGTTGACAATTAAAGAATATCACTGAATTGTGGCAAAAATAAGGCATAGGAATATTGTATATGTAAACGTTTATGTAAACATGTTTATATAAACTGTTCTTGTTTTGTTCTTATATAATTGTAGACTTAGTATATGTAAACGTTTATGTAAACAAAATATTTTTTTTCAGTTTACATTCACTTTGCCTTAATTTCGCCACAATTTGAAGTATAATAATAATTATAGAATACAAAAACGGGGAAAATAAAATGACTCTTAATCTTAATAATGGCGCTGATTTATTGGCAGTAAAGCCTTCAAAAGACTGTTTTATTGTAATGGCGAAATTCAATAGCTCTTTTGTGACATGGGTTGTAAAAAATAATGAGGCATTCTGGGGACATTATTATGACAATGTAGACGAAGCCCTAGACGATTTTAATAGCAGGAATTGAATGTAAACGCAAGAGGGGAATTGTGTTCCCCTTTTGTTCTCTTTATATATGAATGTAAACGTTTATGTAAACTAGTATATAAACATGTTTATGTAAACGTTTATGTAAACATGATCTTCCCAGTAAAAATAGTTTACATTCAAACCCCTATTGTAGCATTATAAAAATAATATTGTCAAGCCCATAAAAAAATAAATTATTTTTCATTCTGCCTTATTTTCGCCACAATTATGGGTTTTATTATCATCATTGAAAAAAACAAAACGGGGAATAAGACAATGACAAAGAGATTAGATAATGCAGCTTTTGTAAAGAGAATGATGACAATCTCTAATCATGGCGCTCTTAAACAAGCCTTCATTCTTGAAGCCATTAAACAATATGCAGAAAAATGGTCTGAGCCTGTTACTGATGAAAATAATTGGGATAATGGGCTTGTAAATGCTCATACATGGTATAGGATAGCAGTAGAAACAAGAAACGAATTGAAAGAAAGAGGGCTTTAATATGAGACATTATACGAATAAAATCCTTGATCTTTTAGATGAAGGCGTGTTAGAGCCTAAAGCATTGGCTGAACAATTACTTGCTTGGCTATCTGAAGACGACGCTAAATGCTTCTTTTATGCTAACTGCTTGCACGAATATTATGAAGACGAAGAGGAGGCTGCATAATGTCAACAAGAGCATATATCATACAATATGAGAATGATAGCACTATTTCAACTCTCACTATACTGGCAGCAACATATGCCGCCTTGTCTCATGCTCTAATTAGTGCAGGTATATCAGGCGACTCTATCCTTTCAATTCAGATCATAGGGGGCTAATATGACACGACCATTATATGAAATTGCAAGAGATATTCAGCGCAATTGGAAGAATGTAAACTATGCAGCCAAGCCCTATCTTGAAGCCCTTCATACGCTTGGCAATGTAAAGGACAATTTTTACTATGATACGGGATATTCTATTGTTAGCTATTTTCTTGCTAATGCTTCAAGCTGGAGAGGGGACGACGCAAGGCGTATAAAGGCTGAACTGAAAGAAATTCTAAAAGGAGTGTGAGAGTATGAGTGATGAAGCTGCTTTGTTATTATGCGCCTTGTGCGTTAATGTCGCCGCTTTTAGTTTTGGTTATGCTACTAAGGTTTATCTAGTAATGCAAGGGATAATGTAAACGCTTGACAATTGGTCGGGGATATGGTAGCACCCCCGACCACACCCCCACCTTTAGAAATGTAAACATGGGTCCCATCCGTGGGTCCCGAAGTACCGGGTACCTTACTTATTTTATACGCACAAATAAATTATTTTTTTAAAAGGGGTACCGGGGGTGGGGGTCTTTTTTTTCGACAACTTAACCCGTACTCAAAAAAATTCCGTATAAAAATTCACATCAAATACTATACTCTACTAATTTACTATACTATTCTATATTATACTTCACCAAATACTGTATACCCCCCTCCCCCCACTTTATTTTCAACAACATGAATTTCAAAAAAATTTTCGTATAAAAAATTGAGTTTTAAAAGGTCACTTGGTAAAGGTCACTATAAAAAGAACAAAAGAAGAACATAATACTATAGATCCTTAGTAAGCCATGCCCATCTTTTGCCTAATTTTATTTCATTAATAGTTTGTCTAGATACATTATATTCTTCAGCCAATTTTTTTTCTTTATAACCGTTATTAGATTTTATATAAATTTCTATTACCTGATCTTTTGTTAACTTAGTATTATTAGGTTGAATATGTGTTAATAATACTAAATGGTCTGGATTTACACATAAATTGTTATTACATATATTATTAGTAAATTTTGCTTTAGGGGGTATAGATTCACAATATAGTTCATATGATATTCTTTTTGCCTGGTATTCTTTCTTATGAAATATAAATCTAGGATTTATATCAGAACTTTTTTTCCATATCCAACAATTATTTGAATCTATATTAAATTCCTTTTCAAACCTTTCTTTCATAGTTTCTTCATATATACCAACTGTTAAATTTTTAGTATATTTTGCTCCTATTCTTCCTTTTTTAATATCTATAATATTTCTACGTGTTATATTATATTGTTTAATAATTAAATCTATATTTCTAGTATCAGTATAAATTGATATAATATCATCTTTTTTTAATAATTTTTTTATATTTGGCTTTGGTAAATGTTTAGTAAATTCTTCAAATAATCTATCTTCTTTAATCGCTAAAATAGTTTTGTATGATGTTTTGTATTTTTTTGATAAATTAGTAAATGTTTCATCACTTTGATATATCTTAGTAATATCATTTTTATCAAGACAACAATTACCAGTTATTCTCATATTAGTAGTATAAATTTTTTCTGTTAACCAACTCCAATTAGTGCCTCTACGTATATCAAGAACTACTGCTGGTTTTATATTATATTCTTTAGCAATATTTTTAGAATGTCTAACATCTAAAAATATTTCAATAACTTGTTCTTCTGTTAGCTCTGTTCTACCGTTTTTATTTCCTCTACGTTTTAATGCTCCTTTTTTAGTTCCACCTCTTTCATTTCTATCTAGCATATTATCTTGATGAGTTCCTAATTCCAAATGATCTGGATTCACACAAGTAGGATTATCACACTTATGTCTGACTACCAAATTAGAAGGAATTGTACCCTTGTATAATTCATATGATATTCTATGTGCTCTTATTGTTTTGCCATTATTACCCATTTGACCATATTTGTCTGTATTAATACATGCAGTCCACAACCAACAACCAGAATTTGGTTCTGGTATCCATTTCTCATCAAAAATTTCTTTTAAAGTTTTAACCATCATTATCTCCTATATTATCCATACTATATAACATATGAATATTAATGTCAATTGAAAATATATCTTCTACCCAACAGAACTATTATACATATATTCAATAACCTTGTCAAGTTAAATTTTGTTAATGTTTTAATATTCTGTGGATAACTCACACACTTGACAAATGATTTTTCATTGTGCTATACTTACACCCATGATGAAAAATAAAAGACTATCACAAAATAGAAAACAAAATCCTGTTTTAAGAAGATGTAACAATCTTTCCAAGACAGTTAAAATTATCTATAGTAAGGATGATTTTATTCCAATTTGTGAAAGTACGGTAATAATTGATCCTGACTTTGATGATTGTAGTTATGATGATATAAAAAGCATATATATAAAGTGTGAAAAATAAAAAGTCCTTGGTATATGTAAATAAGAGAAAACGGAGAAATCAGTGAAAGCTAACGCAAAGAATAAGTATACTCAATCTAAGTTGTTTGAGTTTAGTCCAAATACCTCTATTAAAATTGAAGAAGTTCTGGAACTAGTTGGACTTATTCGTATTGGGGTATCAGGAGATACTTTGGATAAAGCATCTGATTCATTAAAGAAATACTTCAAAGAAGTTAAATAGGAGAAACACATGTTTGAGATTTCAGAAGAAACAAAAGCAAAAGTTATTGTTGCAATTCGTGAAGTACTAAAAAGAGATGGCGTTGCTGATGCACATCTAACAGATGAAGTAATTGGCGAAACAGTGGATGTGGCTATTGCTGTTGTCAAAGAACAGTTTGGCTTTTAATAATGAAAGAATTAGTGTTTGCAACAATCTTCATGTGTATGGGAAGTAATTGTGAAGAACATCAAGTTAAAATAGAAGAACGTGCATGTTCTATTGGAACAGTTCATGCACAAGTTCCTTTTAACGGAGAATGGCAAGATGGTAAAATTGGTATCAAATGTCATAAATCCGTAAAATGATGCATAGCAATAAATAACACGTCCATACACAAGAGGAGAAGACGTGTCAAAAGAAAAGAAAAAAAGATACCGTTCAATCTTTATATCTGATGTTCATCTTGGTACCCGTCACTCCAATGCAGAAAGATTATTAGACTTTCTCAAATCAACAGAAGCGGATAGATATTATCTTATTGGTGATATCATTGATGGTTGGATGATGAGAAAAAAAGTATACTGGCCACAAGCACATAATAACGTTATTCAATTCTTTTTGAAACAATCTAAAAAATCAGTAAGCGTTATATATGTAACTGGTAATCATGATGAGTTTCTTCGTGATTATTCAGGAATTGAAATGGGAAATATAAAGTTAGTTAATGAAACAATTCATTACGGAGAAAATGGTAAAAAATATCTTATTATTCATGGAGATCAATTTGATCTTGTTACCATGAATGCCAAATGGTTATCAATGATAGGTGGCTGGCTTTATGATCGTATGATTGATGTAAATAAAAATTTACAGTGGATGTTTGATAAATTAGGTATTAATGGATTTTCTCTTTCAGCATGGGCAAAACATAATGTCAAAGAAGCCGTTAACTTTATTGGAGACTATGAAACTGTGGTTGCAGATGCAGCCAAAAGGAGATGCGTCGATGGGGTTATATGCGGTCATATACATTCTGTTAATATATCTACTATTAATGGTATTGAATATATAAACTGTGGAGATTGGGTTGAATCCTGCACAGCAATTGTTGAACATGAAAATGGAAAGTTTGAGATTATAAGGAAATTATAATGAATATTACTATATTTACTGATGCATGGGAACCACAAATTAATGGAGTTGTGACTACATTAAAAACAACGGTCAATCATCTTGAAAAACGTGGTCATGAAGTTAAAGTAATTCATCCAGGTTTATACAAATTAACAATTCCATTGCAACCATCAACTGGCATCTTTATGCCTCTTTTACCTATGGGCATCGCTGATGAAGAAGTTAAAAATGCGGAATATATTCATATAGCAACAGAAGGAGCAATAGGTCTTGCCGCTAGATATTCTTGCAAAAAATACAACAAGAAGTTTACGACATCCTTTCATACAAAGTATCCAGAATATGTTAAGATACATACTGGTATTTCACCAAGAGTTAGCGGTGAGTATTTTCGTTGGTTCCATAGAGACAGCAGTGCTGTTATGGTTACAACCCCCTCAATGGTTGATTACTGTAAAGACTTGGGTATTAAACATTTAAAACTTTGGTCACGTGGAGTAGATACTAATTTATTTCATCCAATGTATCCAAAGCCAAAGACAGGATATATATCTGCTGTTTATTGCGGTAGAATATCGGCTGAGAAAAATCTTGAAGAATTTCTTTCTATTGGGAACATGTCAATCAGTAAAACTCTTATTGGTGATGGACCACAATTAGAAGAATATAAAGCAAAATATCCTGATGCTGTTTTTCTTGGTAAAATGGATGCCAAAAGAATTGCTCAAGAATTATCTAAACATGATGTATTTGCTTGGCCATCATTAACAGATACATTTGGACTTGTTGTATTAGAAGGAATGGCATGTGGATTACCTGTTGCTGCATTCGATAACGAAGTTAATCGTTACATTATTGAAGATGGTGTTTCAGGGCTTCTAGTTGAAAAAGGATTTGAACACGCCATAAAATCTGCTTCTTTATTAAAACCAGAAGATGCTGTGGCAAGAGCAGCAAAATTCTCTTGGGAATCAGCAACCGATCAATTTTTGGAAAATTTACATGGATGAAGAAAAACTAAAAGCCTGTATTGTTGTTCCTTATGAATACCTTAAAGATGGTGTTAAGATTATGGAAGAAGAGGGCGAATACAATAGTGCATTTCGTAAAATGTTGGATGTATCAGATGAATATATCTCCGCAAATCTCACTCCTATTGTTATATACGATCTTTCTAATAATAGCTTATTTTGTGTTGTGAAAGAGTTAATGGGAAAAAAATTACATTAGTATGTGAAAAAACTATTTGACTTTCCTATAACGGTATAGTATAAATATATTTAAGAGTGGCGGGAGTGCCATTCAAAAATTGGCGAAACTGACCACTTGATCTTTTTCTCTATGGAGAATTGAATATGAGTACAGTAACAAATGTTGCAGTTGCAAATGAATCAAAAGTAGTCGATCTTCGTGGAATGTGGATAGGATTGGGAGTCCTAAACGTATTCTACCTTATTGTTAGAATATATGAACAGGTTTTCGGTTGGAGAGCAGGTTTAGATTCTTTCGCTCCAGAATTTCAAACATATTGGATGTCTATTCTCTGGACAGAGATTCCACTTGAACTAGTCTCAGGGCTAGGTCTTGCTGGTTATCTTTGGAAGACAAGGGATCGTAACCTTTCTGCCGTAACTCCACGTGAGGAGATGCGCAGACTTGTTACTCTTGTTCAGTGGCTTGTAGTATATGCTGTTGCCATTTATTGGGGCGCATCATTCTTTACTGAACAGGATGGAACTTGGCATATGACGGTTATTCGTGATACTGACTTCACTCCAAGTCATATTATTGAATTTTATATGTCATATCCTATCTACTCAATCATCGCAGTTGGCGCATTCTTTTATGCCAGAACACGTATTCCTTATTTTGCACAGGGATATAGCCTAGCATTCTTGATTGTTGCTATTGGACCATTTATGATTATTCCAAATGTTGGTCTCAATGAATGGGGTCATACTTTCTGGTTCATGGAAGAACTATTCGTAGCACCATTACATTGGGGCTTCGTATTCTTTGGCTGGATGGCACTTGGTGTGTTTGGTGTAGTTCTTCAGATCCTTGGAAGAGTTCATGCTCTTATTGGAAAAGAAGGTTCTAAACTACTAACTGAGTAATTAATAACAAGGGTGGAGGTAATATTTTTACCTCCACCTATTGAATTTTAGATATTAGTAACTAAATATATAATGTACTGCCAAACGGGGTACAAATTTGAAAATCTCGCTTAATAGGAGAAACATATGAACGATATTTTTTCATTCAAAGCCGCTGATCTTGACAAATATTTCGTTGGTGCGGATAAGATGCTAAAAACCTTATCAACAGCACATGAACAAGTGGCAAAAAACATTCCAGGTTATCCTCCTTACAACATTGTGAAAAACGACGAAAACAACTACACCATTGAATTGGCTGTAGCTGGTTTCGGTAAGCAAAATATTGATATTGAAATGGCTAATAATAAGCTAGTAGTTAAGGGTGGATATACCGCAGAGTCTGATACCAATTCAGTAGAATATATTTGGAAAGGTATTGCAGATAGAGTGTTTACACGAACATTTACTTTGGCTGATACAGTTGAGGTTAAAAATGCTGAACTTATCAATGGAATGCTTAAAATTTTTCTTGAAAATGTGGTTCCTGAAACGAAGAAACCTAAGAAGGTGGAGATTAAGTAATCTTCTAAATAAGGAGAGAGGACCACCTCTCTCTTTTTTTATTTTAGGAGCTTACCATGAGTTTTTATACAGATGTTCTTGTTAAAGATCCAAGATTTAAATCAACAAAACAAATTACTGATATTAATCTCTTAGAGCCTGGAACAAGGGCAGCTGTTGCTAAATTAATTTCATTAGCACATGAGGCTGGTCATGAAATCAAGGTCGCTGAGACGTATCGTTCGCAAACTAGACAAGGACAGTTGTTCAAACAAGGGTTCACGCAATTACGTAAAGTTGGTTGCCATGGTTTTGGTGTTGCCTGTGATCTTAATTTGTTTGTTAATGGTAAATATGATCCAGACGGCACAGACTACCGTTTCTTCGTTGATCTTTGCAAACAAGTTGGATTAATATCTGGAATTGATTGGGGTACACCTCACCAGAAACATACATTCCACGATTGGGATCATGTTCAAAGAGTTCCAGTATTTCGTCAGAATGATTTATTTGCTGGTAAATGGTATCCATCAGTAAATTATGATCCTTATCAAGATATGAAAGATCATGGTATAGGATAATGTCCAAAGAATCAATTCAAGAGGTTTATGAAGCAGAATGGTGGTATACTAGATATTGGAGAGCAACTCTTGCTTGGGTTTATGTTTTAATTTGTTTATTTGATTTTATTATAGGTCCAATATTCTATGTATGGTTTTCAATTTATACTCACAGCGACGTATTTGGTAAATGGGAACCACTTACTTTATCAAACGCTGGAGTTTTTCATATATCTATGGGCGCTATATTAGGTGTTTCTTCTTGGTCAAGAGGACAAGAAAAAATAAAACAGATGGATCTTATAAAAAAAGAATCTTGACTTCTCTGTTCTAAAGTGATATTATTCTAGTTGGATTGAATAGAGAGGTTAATTTTGTCATCATTTTATACTAATGTTTTTCAATATGGCAATAAGATATTTCTTCGTGGATACGACAAGGGTATTCGTATCAAACAAGAGATAAAATACAAGCCATATATGTTTTTTATTAAAAAAGAAGGTGAATTTAAGACTTTAGATGGTCAAAATGTAGCAAAAAAGCAATTTGAGACTATTAAAGATGCTAAAGAGTTTATTGAAAAGTTTAAAGAAGTTAAAAGTTTTGATGTTTATGGTCTAAATCAGTTCGCTTATTTGTATATTTTTGATAATTACAAAGGTGATATTGATTATGATCCTAAATTAGTTAATGTAGTAACACTTGATATTGAATGTGGTGGTGAAGATGTCATTGGTTTTCCTAATATTGAAGAAGCAGATCAACCTATTACTGCAATTACGATGCATTTGCGTGGAAAAACAGCATCTTTTGGATTAAAAGACTTCAAACCGAAGAGTGAAAACAGTTTTTATTTAAAATGTAAGTCAGAAGAGGACCTACTTACTAAATTTTTTCAAGTTTGGGAGTCAGATGCATGGTCTCCAGATGTTTTAACTGGTTGGAACATAGAATTTTTCGATATTCCTTATCTAATTAACAGAATTAAGCAACTTTTTGGTGAAAAAGCCATTCAAAAACTTTCTCCATGGGGTAAAGTTGATGAAAAAGATGTAGAATTCAAGGGAAAAACAGTAAAAAGCTATAATTTGAAAGGAATTTCGGTTCTTGATTATTATCAATTGTATCGTAAGTTTACATTTGGTAATTCAGAGTCATATAAACTTGATTATATTGCTAATGTTGAATTAGGAGAGCGTAAAATTGATTATTCTGAGTATGGGTCTCTTAATGATCTTTATAAAAAGAATTTTCAATTGTATATGGAATATAATATTCATGACGTTATTCTTGTTCAACGACTTGAAGATAAATTAAAATTCATTGAACAGGTTATGGCATTAGCATACGATGCTAAAGTTAATTATACTGATACATTAACAACAGTTCGTCCATGGGACATTATTATTCATAATTATCTTCTTGAACAAAATATTGTTATACCACCACAAAAAGAACAAGTAATGGATAAAGAACTTGTTGGTGGTCATGTTAAAGAACCAAACCCTGGTCTTTATCATTGGGTTGTTTCGTTTGACTTAAACAGTCTATATCCACATCTTATTATGCAATATAATATAAGTCCAGAAACTTATATTGAAAGAACAATAAATTATGTTAGCGTTGATCAATTGCTTAAAGGTAATGTATTACAACCTTATAATGATCGTGCTTATGCTGCTAATGGTTGTACATTCAGAAAAGACAAACAAGGATTTCTTCCTGCACTAATGGAAAAAATGTATGATGATCGTGTAAAATATAAAAAGTTAATGATTGAAGCAAAACAAAGATATGAATTGAATAAAAATTCAGAGGACGAAAAGTTAATTGCACGTTATCATAACATGCAAATGGCTAAGAAAATTCAGCTTAATTCAGCATATGGTGCATTAGGTAATCAGTATTTTCGTTGGTTTAATTTTGATCTTGCTGAATCAATTACAATGTCTGGACAATTATCAATTCGTTGGATTGAACGCAAGATTAATCAATATATGAATAAGATATTAAAAACTAATGATATTGATTATGTTATAGCATCAGATACTGATTCTATTTACGTTACAATGGAAAAATTAGTTGAAAGTATAGGAGAGGTTGAACCAACTAAAACTGTTGATGCTCTTGATCAATTTTGTGAGAAAAAAATACAACCATATATTGATGATTGTTATAAAGAATTAGCAGATTACATGAGTGCTTATCAACAGAAAATGAAAATGAAACGTGAAACAATCGCCAATAAAGGAATTTGGCGAAAGAAGAAAATGTATATTCTTAATGCTTGGGATGTTGAAGGAGTTAGGTATGAAACTCCAAAACTTAAAATTCAAGGTATTGAAGCAGTTCGTTCTTCAACTCCACGTGCTTGTCGTGAAAACATTAAAAAAGCTCTTGAAATTATTATGAATAAATCAGAGAAAGATCTTGTAAACTTTATAACAGAATTTAGAAAAGAATTTGATGTTCTTCCTTTTGAAGATATTGCATTTCCAAGAGGAATGAAAGGAATGAATGATTATAAAGATAATTTTACAATCTTTAAAACAAAGACACCTATTCACACAAAAGGTGCTTTGATATTTAATCATTTATTAAAGCATCGTGGAATTAAAGATATTCCTCCAATCCAAAATGGAGATAAGATTAGATTTATCTATTTAAGAACACCTAATCCAATCAATAGCCCTGTTATTACTGTTCCTGACGAATTGCCTAAATCATTAGGTCTTGATGGTTTTATAGATAGAGATAAACAGTTTCAAAAATCATTTCTTGATCCATTAAGTTCTATAACTGATCTTATAGGATGGCCTCTTGGACAAGAATCAACATTAGAAGATTTTTTTAGTTAAAGGAGAAAAAAATGGCAGATGATGATTTTGAATTTGATTTTGGATTTACAACTTTAGACGAAGAAGAATTAAAAGCGGGAGAAACTGTATTACAAGATAAGCTACAAGGTCTTAGAAAAATGGTTATGCCGCTTCTTAACAATTTAAAGAAAGATCCAGATAAAGACATTATTAAATGGGAAGGTAAACAAAGAATTAAACAAATTGATACTTTTATCAAAAAAATGGATGATTATATCAAGAGTTGACATTTTCTGAAAATGCTGCTATAATTTAAAGAATAAATTGGAAAGGAATAATATGTCTTTACGTGAAAAACTTATTAATAATTCAACCATTAAACTTACTGCAACTCTTACAGACAGTAAAATTTTTACTAAAAAGGACATGATTCCGACACCTGTACCTATGATTAATGTTGCATTGTCTGGAACTATTGATGGTGGTATTACACCTGGACTTACAATGATTGCTGCTCCATCTAAACATTTTAAGTCAGGATTTGCTCTTCTTATGGCTTCTTCTTTCTTGAAGAAGTATTCTGATGGTGTTATTTTGTTTTATGATTCTGAATTTGGAACTCCGCAATCTTATTTTGAACAATATATGATACCATTAGATTCTGTTATCCACACGCCAATTACTGATATTGAAGAACTGAAATTTGATATTATGAAACAGATAAAAGGCATTGAGCGCAATGACCATGTAATGATTATAGTTGATTCTATTGGAAATCTTGCTTCAAAGAAAGAAGTTGAGGACGCACTGAACGAAAAGGCAGTTGCTGATATGTCACGTGCAAAACAGTTAAAGTCTTTATTTCGTATGATTACTCCACATCTTTCACTGATAGATGTACCTATGGTAGTAATTAATCATACATATAAGACTTTAGAAATGTTTTCTAAGGATGTTGTTGGTGGTGGTACTGGGGCATATTACGGTGCTGATAATATTTGGATTGTAGGCAGACAGCAGGAAAAAGATGGAAACGAGATTCAGGGATACCATTTTGTCATCAATATTGAGAAATCCCGTTATGTTCGTGAAAAATCTAAGATTCCGATTACCGTTAGTTATGAGACTGGTATTAATCGTTGGAGTGGTCTTCTTGAGTTGGCCCTTGACGGTGGTTATATCGCAAAGCCTAAAGTGGGATGGTATGCCGTTGTTGATCGTGAAACAGGTGAAGTTGGCACAAAAAACTATAGAGCAGCTGATATCGTGGACAATAAAGACTTTTGGATGACAATTATAAAAGAAACAGATTTTGCTAATTGGATTAAGAATAAGTTTTCTCTTGATAGCGATAGAAATTTAATGCATGAAGATGAAGAATAATGAAATATGATTTTTATTATTTTGATAAAATGTATTCAATAGAAGAATGTGAATACATTTCAAAAATGTTGAAGTTATGTGCTGATCCAAGATTTATTGAGCGTCCAGCAGAGGATGTTAAAAAGACTTCAATTGTCTATATGTCTCTTTGGAAAAGATGTAAAGATTTTCTTGGAGAGTTTGAAGATTTGGTTCATCATGTTAATAATGAAAATTTTGGTTTTGACTTGCATAGATTTACTGGTCATGAGGCAATACATCATAATGTATATAAAGAAGAAGTAAGTGGACAATATGATTGGCATTCAGATGGTTCTGTTGGAGAAATGTATGATTTTAAATTAACAGCAATCATAAATCTATCAACAGAACAATATGAAGGTGGAAATCTTGAATTGTTTTTAAAAAGACCAATGCATATTAAAGGATTAGACAATCCAGGAAGTATTCTGATATTTCCTTCATATATGCAACACAGAGTTACATCTGTCACAAAAGGCGAAAGAAGTACTGTTACTATGTGGATAAGAGGTCCACTTTTTAGATGAAACAGAGGAATTATAAATGTCATTTGAAAGAGTTATACTATCTAATCTTGTCTTTAATGATGAGTTTGGTAGGAAAGCTATTCCTTTTCTTAAAACAGAATATTTTCAAGATTACTCAGAAAAAGTTATCTTTGAACTTATTGATGATTATGTAAAGAAGTATAATTCGTTTCCGTCTATTGAGGCATTGGCTATTGATTTATCTAACAAAGATGGTTTAAACGAAGATGGCTTCAAGGAAGCAAAAGAAGTTGTAACTAGTTTAAACTATGATACAAATACAAGTTTAGATTGGATATTAGATCAAACCGAAAAGTTTTGTCAAGACAAAGCATTGTATTTGGCAATTATGAAATCAATTAAAATATTGGATGAGAAAAATGGATCAATATCAAAAGGAAGCATTCCTAATATTCTTACTGATGCTTTGGCCGTTAGTTTCGATACACACATTGGACATGATTTCCTTGCTGATTCGGAGTCAAGATACGAATTTTATCATAGAAAAGAAAAACGTGTCCCTTTTGATCTCGACTATTTTAACACTATTACTAATGGTGGTTTGCCTAACAAAACTCTTAACATTGCCCTAGCAGGTACTGGTGTTGGTAAATCTTTGTTTATGTGTCATTGTGCGGCTGCTAATTTAAGTCGTGGATTGAATGTTCTTTATATAACTTTAGAAATGGCAGAAGAACGTATTGCAGAGCGTATTGATGCAAATCTTCTTAATTCTGCAATTGATGAGTTAGAAAATCTTCCTAGACAAACATATATATCTAGAGTAGAACAACTTAAAGCAAAGACACAAGGAAAGTTAATTATTAAAGAATATCCAACTGCTTGTGCTGGATCTGCTAACTTTAGGCATCTTCTTAATGAATTGAAGATTAAGAAGAACTTTCAGCCTGATATTATATATATTGATTATCTTAACATTTGCATATCATCAAGGATGAAATATGGAGCCAACGTCAATTCTTATACCTTTGTCAAAGCAATCGCAGAAGAGTTGCGAGGACTTGCAGTGGAATACGATGTACCTATCGTCTCTGCGACTCAAACAACTAGAAGCGGATATTCGTCAAGCGACGTGGGATTGGAAGATACATCAGAATCCTTTGGACTCCCGGCCACAGCTGATTTTATGTTTGCACTCATCACGACCGAAGAATTGGCTGAACTCAACCAAATCATGGTTAAGCAACTCAAGAATCGCTATAATGATCCAGGGATCAATCGTAGGTTCGTTATTGGTGTTGATCGTCCAAAAATGCGACTTTATGATGTTGATGAATCTGCTCAAAACGGTATTTTAGAAGGTCCAAAACAACAAGATAAATCTGTATTTGACAATTCAAAGTTTGGTGAAGAAGATAATGTTAGACATCTTCCTAAACCTAAATACGATCTTAGTAAGTTTCAGGATTTTAAATGATACCAAATTGGTTAAAAATATTCATACCTGCAATGTTAGTGGCAGCAATGTTTAGAATTTTTCTAATAGCATTTGTGAAGTTATTAGATGGACTTCAATAATCCAATTGTCAGGAGGATATTTGTTGCTGGTACTTCCGCTGGACTATTACAGGCATTTATGAAAGCTTTTATGGAATATCTAGGAAATCCATGATTATATGTTCTTGTAGTGCTATATCATCAGAAGATATTCAAGATTGTATTAAATATCAATCTAATCCAACACCTAAGTCTGTTTTAAAATCTCTTGGTTGGGTTTCTGAATGTAATTCATGTTGTGAATTATTAGTTAAGTATATAAGAAATGAAATAAATAACGCAGATAATTTAATTCAAGGAGATTAGAATGATAACTAGGAAATACGGCTGGCGTCCAGATTTGCCAGATCATAGAGATTATATATGTGATCTTAAAGTAAAAAAGAGCGCACCTAAAACACTAGACCTTAGAAAATCAGGCAACCTTCCTGAAGTATATGATCAAGGTCAAACTTCTTCTTGTACAGGCAATGCAATTGCTGCTGCAATTCAGTATGGTTTAAAATGCCAGGGAAAAGATCCATTTATTCCTTCAAGGTTATTTATTTATTATAATGAGCGTTTAATTGAAGGAACGGTAAATGATCCAGATGCTGGAGCAATGATTCGTGATGGAATTAAAAGTGTGGCAAATCAAGGGGTTCCACCAGAAACATATTGGCCTTTTGATATTAACAGAGTTATTGAAAAACCAGATCTTAAAGCATATAATCAAGCACAAAGAAGCATAATTAAGCAATATTCAAGGGTGCCTGTAAAATTATCAAATATACAGAATGTATTAGTTCATAATATTCCAATTGTATTTGGTATGACTTTATATAATTCATTTATGGAAGATAGAGTTGCTTCAACAGGAGTAGTTCCAATGCCAACAAGCACTGATACTGTAGTTGGTGGTCATGCAATGCTTATTGTTGGTTTTGATGATAAAAACTTTATTGTTCGTAATTCTTGGGGTGAAGGATGGGGGGAAAACGGTTATTGTTATATTCCACAAGAATATATAACCAATGAAAATTTAGCAGATGACTTTTGGGCAATCTTTTTATCATGAGAAGAGGTAAAAGAATGAATTATGAAATTATTAACAATACTGGATTTACATTCAGTATTATTGAAACTGCCACAAATCAGATTATATATACGTATAATTTCTTATGTGATGCTAAAAAGATGTTAAATCATCTTAATAGCGGTGGTGGATTTGATGGTATTACTCCAAACTTTTTTTTAAAAAATATTAAAAAAAGTTGAGTTTTTATACTAAATAATATATATCATTCAGTATGTTAGAGCGTCCGACTATGACGCCGGAACAGAAGAGTAGAAAAGGAACGCTGGATTACGATGGTGGTTTCGCCAGCCTTACTGAATTGAATGGGGGAAGCAGGGGATGCTTCCCCCTATTTTTTTGATTGTATAAATAATGTTATAATCAAAAAATAGGCATTACTATGAAATCTTTTAAAGAATTTTTCAAAGAAGAAACTACTGCCAGTGGTGGGAATATAGGTGGTCTTGGTTTTATAAGTGGAACTCCTGCTGTTAATCAGAATGTCGTTGCTAATTATGTTGCGCAAAATACGGCTGATTCTGATCAAAAAAACAATATTTTAGGTGTAAAATATAAAGAACATGTAAAAGACCACAATGTTGTGGGATTCAAGTCATTTGATCCAAAAGAGATCAAGAAGGGCAAGAAATAATGGCTACTTTTAATTCAGCAAATGGAGCATTTCAAACTGGTAACAAAACCCTTTTTGAAACTAGTATGCTTGCAACTTCAAATGGTGCCGTTGTAAGTAATGTCAATCCTCTACCAGTTACCCTTGGTTCTGCTAATGTTAATATTGTAGCAAGTGGTGACATTAATGTAAGTGTACCAAATACTGTAGTGGTCAATTCTTCCCCAGAAGAACCAGTTCACGTTCATATTACTGAAATTGGTAATTCTGGCCTTCTTCAAGATCTTAATATTAGTTATATGCCAATTCTTGGTAATGTTAATATTAGACACAGTAATAGTGCAAATATAACAGCTTCTGTTCCATTGCCAGTTACTGGTAATTTAATAATAAGTACGATTAGTTCCAATGTAACTGTTTCTATCAATAACTTTCCAACAACCCAGAACGTTTCTTTTGCTAATCAGTCAGTTAATCTAATTGGTAATGTTTCTGGTATTACTTCTAATGTTGTAGTGTCTGTTAATAATTTTCCATCTGTTTATACTGTTTCTAATGGTTATCCAACCACTCAGAATGTATCGTTTTCTAATCAGTCAGTAACAATAACAGGTAATGTTTCTGGTATTACTTCTAATGTTACTGTATCAGTTAATAATTTTCCAGTATCACAAAATACAAATATATTTCATAGCAACGGTGCTAATATCACAAATTCAGTTCCACTTCCAGTAACTGCAGCTATTACTGGTACTGTAACATCAACGCCTGTTGCTGGATCAGTTGATGCTTTTGGAAGAATGAGGGTTTCCGAAGGATTTACTCTTGGAGATTATAAACATATTTATGCAATTGATGCTAATTTTATAAATTCTACTGCCAATGGTGGTGCAATAACATATCAAACAAATCTGGCTGCAGCTAGATTATCAACAACAAACAACGCCACCTCATATGCTATACATCAAACAAAACAGTATCATAATTATATGCCTGGTAAAAGCCAGTTAATAAAAAGCACTATCAATTTTTATGCAGCTACTGCAAATGTAACGAAAAGAACTGGTTATTTTGATGATAACAATGGTATTTTCTTCGAACAAACCGGAGATGGCACGTTAGCATTTGTAATTAGAACTAATACTTCTGGCTCTCCTTCTGATTCTCGTAGAGTAACTCAAGCGCAATGGAATCAAGACACCTGTAACACCAGTATTACTGGAACATCCACAGATGGTTCTAATTATGGCAAAGCAGGAACTTGGAATTTAGATATTACAAAAACACAAATTTTCTGGATAGATTTTCAATGGCTTGGTGTTGGTAGAGTTCGTTGTGGATTTGTTAATGACGGTAATATGATTGTTGCTCATGAATTTTATAATTCAAATCATTTACCAACCGTTTATATGAGTAATCCTAATCTACCAGTTCGTTGTGAGATTAGAAATACTGGTGCTACTACTGGCGGTTATTTTGATCAAATATGTTCTACTGTTATTTCTGAAGGTGGATATATTGAAAGCGGTATTGACTGGAGTGTTACGTCGGGACAAACAGGACAGTCAGTCACAACAGCAAGTAACAATTATCCTATTATAGCAATTAGATTGAAAAATACGTTCAATTCATATCCTAATAGGATTACTGCTCGTATGGGTAATATTAATTTATACGCTGAGAATTATCCAGTATATTGGAAACTGATAAAATTAGCTAATAGTGGTTCTATAACTTTGGCAAATACAACTTGGACAAGTGTAAATGACAGTTCTGGAGTTGAATATAATCTGTCAGCAACTGCTTTTTCAGGCGGCGATGAGATGGATAATGGTATTGTGGGAACATCAAGTCCTGGCGGTTCTGGTAAAGGAACTGGCGTTGCTCCTGTAAATCAACCAAGTAATGCTAAGAAAAACTTTATTGCTCAAAACATTGATTCGTCTAATTCTGAAATATATTTGGTCGCTGCTCAGGCAATTGGAGGAACTGCTAGTGTTTGGGTAGGTCTTCAATGGAGAGAAATTTATTAAAAACTAAATAGAACGTCAGTGCGAGTATAAAAGGGTACGCCAGACCTCGCATATATTAGGAAAACCCAAGGGGAACTCCATATGTTTAATAAGTTAGATAATAAAACACAGCTAGAGTCTGTCGTAGACCTCACTGACAAAGCAAAGCTGTCTATTTACAAAAAATCATCAAATTCTGGTTTTTCAACTGGCATACTTGAAGAAGTATATCGTCGTGGATATTCATCATGGGATGAGTCATTTGATATATCACCAGAACAATTAGGGTTTGATAGAGTAAATTCTTTTATTGCTGGTGGATTTGCTTCGCAATTAGACGAAGATTTAACAAAAGCTTGCTGGAAAGGTTATGAAGCCATTGGAATGAAGAAAAAGAATGGTAAGAAAGTTCCTAACTGTGTTCCTAACTGTGTTCCTAAAGAAGAATATACTGGGTCAGAAAAAGTTTCCAAAGATAAAAACAATCCTGCAAGTAGATTTGATGCAACAAGTGAACTTGTTAAAGTTTATTCAGATGATACTCCTGGTCAATCAAAGACCAAAAAGGTTATTACTAAAATTGTTCGTGAAAAACTTGAAGAAGTTGCTGCTTGGCAACGTAAAGAAGGCAAAGACCCAAAAGGTGGTTTAAATAAAAAAGGTGTGGAGTCTTACAGAAGAGAACATCCTGGTTCACATCTCCAGACTGCTGTAACAACTAAACCATCAAAATTAGATCCTAATAGTAAATCAGCAAAACGCCGTAAATCATTTTGTTCAAGAATGAGCGGTATGAAAAAGAAATTAACATCATCAAAAACAGCACATGATCCAGATTCACGTATTAATAAAGCTTTAAGAAAATGGAACTGTGAAGAAACTCAAGTTAATGAATTGAATATTCCACTTGGTACAACAGGTAAAAGAGGAAATACTCCAACTCCTTTAGTTGCTATCAGAATGGCTGATGGTAAAATTAAAAAATTACCGCCAGGAAAAAGCGGAAGCTCTGGTGGTGGTGGAGATGAAGAATGAATAAAGAATTAGTAGAAGCATTAAAAGTAGCTTTGGCAGATACATTTGCTTTTTATTTGAAAGCTCATAACTTTCATTGGAATGTTACTGGACCAAACTTTTCTGAATACCATAAGTTTCTTGGTGATCTTTGGGAAGAAACATTTGCTGCTGTTGATCTTATTGCTGAAGGTATTAGAACTCTTGATGCTTTTGCTCCAGGTTCGTTTTCACGTTATAAAGAACTATCTAATATTGAAGATGAATTAAAAATTCCATCTGCTATTGATATGATTAAAAAACTTTCTTCTGATAATGAAAAAGTTCTTTCGTCTTTATATAAAGCATACGAATTAGCAGAAAAAGAAAAGAAATATGGTATTAGTAATTTTTTACAAGACCGCATTACGGCTCATGATAAACACGGCTGGATGCTCAGATCATTTATAAAGGCATAATATGAAACCCTTTAGTCTAGAACACATCATTAGAAATATTGCTCAAGGTAATTTTACTCCTTCAGATCAACCAAAGATTACTCTTGAACATACTATTAGAGAAGTTCATGAATCTGTTGGTACACTTGGAACTGATAAGTTTCAAGGATCACAATTTAGAACAGCGAAAACAGTTGCTCCTGTTATTAAACCAGGACATAATGAAAGATCAGAAACTGCTGCTAATGCAAGAAACACTGCTAAAACAGATAAAAGTTTAACATTACATGGTAAGGTTTCTGAAAGCGCACCATCAGATATGAGTGGTGTTACTGCTGCAACTCAATGTCCATCAGAATCAGGTAAGAAGAAATCAATAAAAGAAACACCTGCGCCAAATTATGGTAATGCTGCTTCTGTAGGTTCATGGCCAGCCGCTGAAGCTGGAAAGAAAAAAATTAAAGAAGAAGCTGAAGCTTCAGGAACTATAGCACGTCGTAAAGTTAAAGATGTACCAAGACCTGATGATGCAGATCCAAAGTCTGAAAAATCAAAGCTATCAAGACTTGCTCAGATTAAAACAAAAATTGTTGATGAAGAAAAAATTGTTGCAGGAAAAACACCTGTTATACTTGATCCTGTTTTAAAGCAAGTAACACCAGAAGGTGATATGAAAGCTGCAAATAAAAGATATAAAAAGATTGTTAAAGAAGCTATTGCTGAAGCAAAACTTCCTGTGTCGGGTATTGCCGGATCTGGTCTTGGTGTTATGGACAAACTTTCAACTGCCTATAATCAAGCAAAATCTGGAGAATATAAAAAAGCTTTATCAACAGCTGGAACTGCGGCTGTTCAGGGTGCTTTAACATATACACCAGGATTAGGAACTGCTTTGCAAGTTATGGCACCAACACCTGCTGGTGCTGCAACGTCAGAATTTGAAAGACAGAAGAAATTAGGAGTAACTCCGAAACCAGCTAGTTCAGATTCTTCATCGTTAAAAAAAGATAAATCAAGTTTTGGACCAGACACTTCAGGATTTAAATAATAACTTAACTTTAGAGGAAATAAAAAAATGTCAGAAGAAAATAAAACAAAATCAATTCAAGAAGCTCTTGCTGAAGTTCAGCGTCGTGTTAATGAAGAAAGAGCACGTAGAGTTGCTGAAATGATTGAGAAAATTGAAGATGAAAATGTTGAAATGATGGAAGCTCCTAATCTTAGTGGTATTGTGAGTGCAGCTAAATCTATTGCTCCAGCAGCTGTCCAGACTGCTAAGAACTTTGCTTCAAATGTTAAAAAAGGTTTCTCAGGAAATGTTGGCAATGTAACAAGAAATATTACACCAACAACTACTAAAACTGGTGCTACTAGACCTGTTGGATCAACATTTGCAAAACCAGGTGTTGCTTCAAAGGCAGGTGAAAAGGTTGGTCAGGCTGCAAAAACAGTAAAAGATAATCCAAAAACAGCTGGAGCTGTTGGTGCTGCTGCTACTGGAACTGCTATTGGTGTTTCTGCTGGTAAAGGATCTTCACAAGCAAAACCAAGTGATTCAAGTGTTAAAATTGTTAATACTAAACCAGCACCATCGTCAAGTTCTTCAGAGACAAAAAAACAGACATTTGGTCAAGCTTTTTCTACTGCAAGAAAAGCTGCTGGTGGTCCAGGCGGTAAGTTTTCTTTTGGTGGAAAAGATTATAGTACTGCAAAAAAAGGTGAAAAACCAGTTGCCACATCAAAATTAAGAAATATGAATCCAAAAGGTCCAGAAGCTCCTTCAACACCATCAGCAAGTGTTTCTGGTGCTTCTATGTCATCAACTCCTATTGCTCAACAGAAGACACTTACACCAGAAAGTGGAAAGAAAAAGAAAGTATCAGAATCAATTATTGATGCTTTTTTAAATCTACAAGACGATAAAAGTGGTAATATGTTTGAGGCTGCAAAACATCTTTCAGCAAAGCAGAAGAAAATTGCTGCTGTTGCAGGTGATCCAGACAAGATTGATCCAGAAGACTTTAAAGCACTTCGTTCAAAGAAAATGGAAGAAGCTTCTGTAGACCATCTTGGTGCAAGCACTGTTACTAAGAGCAAGACAGGTTATGTTGATCCATCAACTCCAAAGGTTCCATATTCACAGCTACCAAAACCAGGTAATGCTGCTGGTGACGTAATTGCAAAGGGAAAGAATGCTCTTGATAAGAAGGGAGTTCGTGAAGATACTGAAGTTGAATTTTCAGAAGCTGAAATTGAATTCATTAATTCAGTGATTGGTACAGAAGGTAATAATGAATAATAAATCAATATTTACAGAGGCAGAGTTAGCACACTTTGCCTCTGTTATGGAAACACCAGTGGCACAAAAATCACCAATTATTCGTCTTGGTAAAGGTAATCAAGATGAAAGAGGAATTGGTGATACAGTTGATGGTAATACGTTAACAGACGAATCCGGGAAGGATAAGAAACGAAAATGCCGTTAATAACTAACAATATGATTATAGCAGGAGAAAAAGTTGAACAATCGGTTGAACCTACACCTGCTCCTAAAGTTTCTACACCGCCTTCTAAACCTGCTCCTACAGTTCCATTAGAAAGAGTTTCTATGGTAACACGTACAAAATATAATAAAGCAAATGAAGGCATATTGATTGTTGATGGTAAAGAAAAAAAGATTTCAAAGCAATCACAATATATTCTAGATATGCTTTCACTGGATAATGATTAATATAAATACAATTAAAAAGGTTTAAAAGGAGAACTAAAATGGCCCAATGGGGAAGAAACGATCAATCTGTTACTGCTAATAGTACTACTACTAAAGAGTCATCAAATGGTGCACCAATTGGAACTTGGGCTTTAGTAAAGGGTGGTGGTGAAATTAACACTGTTCGTGTTGATGGAGCAAATGCACATTTTGGTAATACATCAGCCGGTTCAAGAGCAAATGTAGATGTTGCTATGTATAACAATACTACTATTGGAGCTTTTATACCAGGAAAAGCAGTTGGTGTTTTTGGTGTTGATGCTACTGAAGTTGGTATTGTTGGTGGACTTGCCGAAGTTTATGTGACTTCTGGTGGTACAGGATATGGTGCTAATGCAGTTGTTACTATTACTTTTGCTAATGGTACCACTAATTCATCAGCAGTAAATTCAACTTCTGGCTCAACAAATTCAAATACAGGTCGTATTGTCGCTCTAACTATTAATTCATCTGGATCTGGTATTGTTGGTGGAAACCCATCCCTTGCTATTGCCGCTCCTGCCGCAATTAATATTACTGCTAATTCAACTGGTTTTAGTAATACTACTGATACCTTAGTTGTCACATCTGCTAATTCAAAATGGCAAGTTGGTGATAGACTTTACTATTCAGTTCCAACTGGAAACACACCAATTGCTCCATTAACTGGTAATACATATTATTATGTATCATTTGCTAATACTACTAGAATTGCTATTTCAGCAACTTCTGGTGGAGCTAACATTGATATTACCGATGCTAGAGTAACTGCTTCTGGGGAAACGCATACCATTCAAGGCGATACTGCTACTGGATATACTGTAACTGCTGGTGGTTCAACTAAAGGTGTTGCACATGCTGGTTGGGTTGTAAGAACAGAAGGTTCAGGTGGTCGTGCTGGCCGTGTTCAGTATGAAACATTAGTTGCCATGGGATCTCTTGGAGCACAAACTGCTGCCTATGGAACTCCTGCTACTACAGCAGATACTTCGGACGATACATTCCTTCCTGACTCTTGATAGTTATGAGTATTTAAATGACAGATAATAGCAAGAAAGTTTCGGAATTACCAATTGCCGCTAATGTTGTGGCAAATGATAGAGTCATAGTTCTTTATAACGTTGCAACAAGTGCATCTGTTAGAACTATGACAATAGGAAATCTTGCTAATAATGTTGCTCAATATGTACCAACTTTTAATAACACTGCAGTAAGTTATACATGGACAGGCATACAGAATTTTTCTAATGCCGTCCATTTCTCTGAACCAGTTACCTTTTTAAGTGGTGTCATTACATCTTCTGGATTTAGTGGCACCTCTAATAATACTTTATATGTAGGCTCTACGCCAGCCGCTGATGTTGTTTCCTCTGCACAGTTACAAGCTAATTTGGCTCATTATACTAATTTTTCTAATTATGTTACATTAGAACAATTACAATCAAATCTTTCTAATTATTCAACTATATCATATACAAATACTTTAGTCACAAATTCTTATTCTAATGCAGTTTCTTTTGCTAATACTATAGCAAATACAGCATATACTAATGCTGTTTCATATGTTAATAATAAGTTTTACGTTAATACAAGTCAGTTATCTAGTAATCTTTCTAATTATCAAACAACTGCTGGATTATCATCAAATGTTTTGACATTGACTGCTAATAACACAACTTTTGTTGGAATTGTATCTGCAGCAAATGTAGTTTCCAATGCACAGTTAACATCTAATTTAGCTAACTATACAAATACTTCTTCTTTAACTGCACTTTCTTACGTTAATACATCACAGTTAACAAGTAATTTATCTAATTATCAAACAACTACTGGATTAACGTCTAATGTAGCAGCATATCTTCCAACATATACAGGTATTGTTAACGGTTCATCTTTTGCTGTAGGTAATTCATTTACGTCAAATTCAACTCTTGTTAATGCTGTTGCAATTAATGTAGTAAATCAAACAAATACTGCAACTCTTTATGCAACTACTTCTGCAAATATCGGAACATATTTTACAGTCAATTCATCTGCAGCTGTTATAAATGTTAATGGTAGTTTTTCAGCAGCAAATCTTTATGTTGATACTACAAATACATATTTCAATTCAAATACTACTATTGCTGGTACAAATACAGTAATTACGTCAAATATTTTTGTTTATGGATATCTTTCAGTTAATAGTGAGATAGTTGCTTCTAATGGTCTTTATTCAAATTCATCTTTTGGTTCTGGACCATCATACGGTGATGGTATTGTTGTTGATTATGTATCTACTAATGGAAGAATTTCAGTTGGTTCTTCTGATAGTTTAACATTTTATACTGGTGGTGTTGGCACAACAACAATGGCAGTTATGAATAGTAGTAGTTTATCAGTAAATGGCAGCTTATATATAAGTGGAACACCAGTTGCTAATTCTACTGGTGCTAACAACTCTTTCAATTTAGGATCTGTTGCTGCCGCAAATTATGTACAAAATACAGATTCAAGAACTTTATCTGGTAATTTAGTATTTTCTGGTGCAAATGTAACATTTTCTTCTAATACATTAAATCTTGGTACTCCAAATGTAGCACATACTGCAGCATTATCTAATGGATATTCAATGTTACCAAATGGTTTATTAATGCAATGGGGAACTGCTCCAGCGGTTAATTCAACAGCAAAAGTTATTACATTTTCATCAGCAACTGGTGCTTCTTTTGTAACAAATGCATTTTCAGTTACAGCAACTACAAATACATCAGCATCACATGTAGCAGTAACAACTGTTAATTCTACTGCAATAACATTGGTTGCGAATACCACAACAAACACAGCTGTTAATTGGTTAGCAATAGGAATTTAATAAAAAGCAAGAAAAATAATGAATCATGAAAAATTGACACATGAAAACTATTTAATATTTTGTGCACAGCATTATAACGGTAACAAATATTATACCACTGAAGAGTTTGTTGAAGACTTAAATAGAGTTAAATATATCAAAAAATTAATAACCAGATATATTGAGAATGATGATTTAAAAGAACGTTTGATTTTGAATCATATTATCGTTCTTAATAATTGTTTTGGTCCTGAAATTACGTGTAAAATATTATATTTGAAACTTAAACCACAGATGAAATATGTGAAACCTTTTTTGATTTTATTAAATATATTACCTGAAAAAATATATAATGTTGACAATCAAGAAATGATAGATACCGATATTATTGACATGGATCAAAATATAATATCAAAATTAAGGAAAGTATAAGTGCAAGTTTCTGTAAACCATTTAAATCTTTTTATAAAATTTGCGGTCAAAGAGCTTGGATTAAAATCTTTGCCTAATATTAAATTTGTTGGAAGTTCTGAAGATAAAAGAGATGCTTTTGGTCATTCTGTAGGTAATAATATTGTTGTTCGTATTACTGATAGACATCCTATTGATGTAATGCGAACAATTGCACATGAATTAATACATTTTAAACAAAATATACAAAAAAAGAATATTGGTAGTGAAGATCAGGCTAATATGTTAGCTGGACGTATTATGAGAAAATTTGATATTAAATATCCACATATTTTTAAAGATAAAGCAATAAAAGCTAATATGATGGAAGATGGTGGAATGACAACATCTGCTCTTCCTGTAAATAGAATGGGAGCATCTAGTTCAACGACAGGAACTGGTGGAATTGATCTTATTGATCCTTTAATGAAATTGAAGGCACCTTTAAAGAGAAAACAATTAAGTCAACCATGGGACTTCCAGTACAAGATGAATTCTACTAAATACAATTATGTTTCACCTGGAGGTATTCCTAAAAAGTTACGAGATATAATTGGACGTGATTACAAGAATGAAAAACGCTCTGATAAGAGGTAATCATGCCAGACGGTTCAAATAATTGTATACAGTCTACTATGTTATCAAATATGGAAAGAAGACAAGATAGACTAGAAGAAGTTGCCGATAGGTTAACTAGTATATCAGCAGATCTTAGTAAAATGATTGCTGTTCATGAACAAAGACTTAATCAACAAGAACGTCAATTAAATAATGTAGAGCTTTTAACTGAAAGACGCCGTGAACAATATGATGAAAAATTAGGCATAGTTTTTAAGAAAATAGATATTTTAAGAGAAGAAACAATATCGCAATATGAGTCTTTAAGTGAAAAAATTGTTGATGTAGAAAAACAATTTTGGAGACTTGGTGGTGCTTTTGCTGTTATAGCTTTTATTTTGGCTTATGGACCAAGTATCATAAAAGTATTAAATCTTCAATAATACCTCTTGACAATAAAGAAAAAAGTAGTATAATTGTGTTCTGAACAACAGAATAGGTTATATAATGGATTGGCTTGAACAAAAATATATTGGTCTTTTGAGTAACAGATTAAGGAATTTCAAGAGAAAATCCAACAACTTATATAATTTTTCTTGTCCAATTTGTGGTGATTCTCATAAAATTAAATCTAAAGCGAGAGGATATGTATATGACAAAGGTGGAAAAGGCATTTACCATTGCCATAATTGTGGTGTTACACATTCTATTCCTAATTTCATTAAACTGGTTGATAGTGGACTTTATCAAGAGTATCAGTTAGAAAAAATATCAAATAATAAATCTAAAGAACAGATAGAATATGATAACTTCGTCGCTAAGATGAAGAAACCAATATTCATGAAAGAAGGACCATTAAAAGGTTTAAAGAAAGTCAGTCAACTTGCACCAGACAATACAATTAAAAAATTTGTTGTTGACAGAGGAATACCAACTCCTTATCATGCCAAGTTATTCGCATGTCCTAATTTTATGGATTTTACTAATAGTTTGGTTCCCAACAAATTTTCAACTGATGCTTTGGCTAAAGATGAGACAAGACTTCTTATTCCTTTTATGGATGTTAATAAGTCCGTTCATGCTTTTCAAGGTCGCAGTCTTAGAAAAGGGAGTGCGGTTAAATACATTACAATCATTCTTGATGAGACAATACCTAAATTGTATGGTCTGGACACTGTGGATTTTAACAAACCTATATATGTCGTTGAGGGTCCGATTGACAGTATGTTTCTTAATAATTCTATTGCTACTGCTGGAGGTGATCTGGTTAGTGCAATTGGAACTCTTGAAAAATCAAATTTGGTAATTGTTTATGACAACGAACCAAGAAGTAAAGAAACTGTCAAAAAACTTGACAAAGCTATTATGAATGGTTATAATGTCTGCATTTGGCCTTCTAATTTAGAGCATAAAGATATAAATGATATGGTTCTTGCTGGTCTTTCTTCTGATTTTATTTCTTATATAATTAAGAATAATACATATAAAGATTTATCAGCAAAGTTAGCTTTACAGAAGTGGAGTAAAATATGAAATTTCGTAAGAAGGCAGTTAATGTAGAAGCAAGACAAATTAATTTGGCAAATATTGACCAAATTGGAGATTGGTGTAACGGATTTGTTAAGAGACGTGAAGATAATTTTGAGCCTAGAATTGAAATTATTACACTTGAAGGTATTATGACGGCTCGTTTGGGTGATTGGATTATTAAAGGTATTTCTGGAGAGTTTTATCCTTGTAAACCAGATATTTTTGAAATGACATACGAGAAGGTTGATGAGAAAGAAGTTTGATAAAAGATTGTATAATAACAATGATCCGGCAAAACTAACAGCAATAGAATTTTTTAAAACAAAAAATAAAATTGCTGTAGTTAATCCAGATGATTATGGTATTGATCTTATTGTTGACAATGAATTTTACTGCGAAGTAGAAGTTAAACATAGATGGAACGGAAAAGACTTTGCTTTTCCAACACTTCAGATTCCAGAGAGAAAAAATAAGTTTACTGTTTTAGATAAGCCTGTGATATTCATGGTTTTTAATTCTGATAAATCATATGCGTTTTTGGTTAAGGGTGAAGATGTTTTAACTTCTCCGTTGGTTGTTGTTCCAAATAAATATGTTGAATTTGGTGAAAAGTTTTTTCAAATACCAGTGAACAAATTAACAAAAGTTAGAGTAGGAGTTTGATATGAATAGTGCTAAACATTGGTCTAATATAAATACTCAAAAGGAGACCAGTGATGCATTATAGAAAAATTTACGAAGATTATCATAAGTGTAGTTTATTACCTGAAATAGAGATACACCATATTGATGGTAATAGAAACAACAATGACCCATCAAACCTATTAGCAGTTACTATTGAGGAACATTTAGACATTCATTATAAGCAAAAGGACTGGGGTGCAGTCCAAGCAATCATAATGAGAATGGAAAACAAAGATGGTATCAGAGAAGCGGCTAGTAAGTTTCAGTTGAAAAAGTTAGAGAATGGAAAACACAACTTCCAGAAGATGACCAAAGAGAGAAGAACAGAAATCTCTAAGAAAACCATGGAAGAAAGATTGGCCAATGGTAATGGTGCCTTTTTGATTGCTGATAAGATAGAAAACTCCAGAAATGCTGGTCTTATCTCAAAGCAAAAGAAAACGGGATTTCACGATCCAAACAAAACTGGTGGTGTATTTGTTAGAGGAACTTGCTGGTGGACGAATAAATCTACTGGTAAAAAAGTAAGACAGAAAGAATGTCCCGGTGAAGGATGGAACAAAGGAATGAAATAATGAACACAGCTAAGATTATTGCAATAACACAACCAATGATTTATGAAACTGAATCGTCTATGTGGTTTCTTAACAGACAAAAAAATATAACTCCTGAAGAATTTATTGCTTATACGGCAAGAGTATCTAATCCTTCAAATCAAATGAATAATCAAACATCTTCTAAACTATTAAATTATTGTATGAAAAATAACCATTGGTCTATTTTTGAAATGGTTAACATTGTAATGGAAATAAATACGACACGTGATATTGCTAGGCAAATTTTACGACATCGTTCATTTTCATTTCAGGAATTTTCTCAAAGATATGCAGATCCAACTTCAGACTTAGGTTTTGTTGCAAGAGAAGCACGTCTTCAAGATAATAAAAATAGACAAAATTCTATTGAAACTTGTGATAAAGAATTACAAAGAGATTGGAAAGTAAAACAAGATCAATTAATTCATGAATGTGAATTGGGTTATAAGTGGGCAATTTCAAATGGTATTGCTAAAGAACAAGCAAGAGCTGTATTACCAGAAGGTTTGACGGTTTCTAGAATGTATATGAATGGAACACTTCGTTCATGGATTCATTATTGTCAAGTTAGGATTGCAGAAGGAACTCAAAAAGAACATCGTGAAGTTGCTATGAATGCATGGGAGGAAATATGTAAAGAGTTTTCATCATTGAAGGAAATACAATTATGAGCAAGATTGTCTTAGTTGAAACCGTGGCCACCTTTCGTCATATGTATGTAGTAGCGGTAAAGGATGATGAACCGATTGAATATGCCTTGGATGATGTCGCCGCATATGCTACTGGATTTGAGAACGGTTTAACCGAGTTTGCTCAAAACCATGTTGGTGAGGATATCTTTTCTTACCGTGAAGTTTCTGAAGATGAATATATAAAGATTTTTGATAAAGAGAATGATTATCTAAAAGAATGTGATTCTGAAAAGAAAAAAGAATATATCTATAAGTGTGGTGAATAAGTATGTCAAGTAAACTAATACAAGTTAAAGTTAGCAAGGTTGTTTCTGATATTTTTGTATTGTATGTTAATGAAGACGAAAACTCTAATGAGAAATTAAATAAATTAATGAAGAAACTAAACACGCTAGAAGGGTTTGCTGTTGCTACATTGCATGGTCTTGAACCAAAAGAAAGCGAAGTAAAGTTAGTTTCTTCAAAAGAAATAACAAAGAGTCAGTTTTTACAATTATTTGATAATACACATCCTGATTTGCAGGAAGTATCAGATGATGTTAAATTAGAATATCGTATAATGTTCGTAGATTAAGAGGAAGAAGAGAATGCCATTTACAGTTTATCAGCAATATATTCATAAAAGTCGTTATGCCCGTTATGTTCCTGAAAAGAATCGCAGAGAACATTGGAATGAAACGGTTCAACGGTATGTTGATTATATTTTTAATAAAGTTAACATTGACGATGCAGTTTTAAAAAGAGAAGTTTTTGAAGCAATTTATAATCTAGAAGTTATGCCATCAATGAGATCATTGATGACTGCTGGTAAAGCTCTTGATCGTGACAATGTTGCTGGTTATAATTGTTCTTATCTTCCTATTGATGATCCAAAAGCTTTTGATGAAGCTATGTGTATTCTTATGAATGGTACAGGAGTTGGATTTTCTGTTGAGCGTCAATATGTAAATAAATTACCAGAAATTCCAGAACAACTTTATGACTGTGATACTATTATCACAGTTCGTGATTCTAAAGAGGGTTGGGCAAAGGCATTACGTATGCTTATGGCTCTTCTTTATTCTGGTGAAATTCCAAAATGGGATTTAAGTGCATTGAGACCAGCAGGTGCGCCATTAAAAACATTTGGTGGGCGTTCATCTGGTCCAGAACCATTAAATGATTTATTTAAGTTTATAGTTCGTATTTTTAAAAACGCACATGGTCGCAAACTAACATCATTAGAATGTCATGATATTATGTGTAAAATTGGTGAAGTAGTTGTTGTTGGTGGCGTTCGTCGTTCTGCAATGATTTCATTATCAAATCTTTCTGATGATCGTATGCGTCATGCAAAAGCAGGACAATGGTGGGAAGCAAATGTTCAAAGAGCTTTATCAAATAATTCAGCAGTTTATACAGAAAAGCCAGAAGTTGGTCAATTTATGCAAGAATGGCTTTCGATCTATGAGTCGAAGTCTGGAGAACGTGGTATTTTCTCCAGAGATGCTTCACAAAAGGTCGCTAAGAGAAATGGAAGAAGAGATCCATCGTTTGAATTCGGAACTAATCCCTGCTCAGAGATTATCTTGCGACCTTATCAATTCTGCAATCTCACGGAGGTCGTTATCAGAAATGATGATACTGAAGCAACTCTTGCAAGAAAGATTAGAATCGCATCAATATTGGGAACGTTTCAATCGACAATGACTAATTTCCCATATCTTCGTAAAATTTGGCAAAAGAATACAGAAGAAGAAAGGTTATTAGGCGTATCGTTTACAGGAATTTATGATTCACCAATTATGAATAATCCTGAAGATCCAGATCTACCAGAACGTCTTCAACGATTAAAACAAGTTGCTATTGATACAAATAAAGAATGGAGTGAAAAACTTGGAATTAATCAATCAACTGCGATTACATGCGTTAAGCCATCAGGGACTGTATCTCAGCTTGTGCTTTCTCCTAGCGGTATTCATCCCGGCCATGATCGTTACTACTATCGTAGGGTTAGATCGGACAATAAAGATCCTCTTACTAAGCATCTTATTGATTCTGGCGTACCTCATGAACCTGATGTCACAAAACCACACTCTACTACAGTTTTCACATTCCCTATGAAATTACCAGAAGGTTCAATAGTAAGAGAAGAAGTAGATGCTATTAAGCATTTAGAGTTGTGGCTACAATATCAACGTCATTGGTGTGAGCATAAACCATCTGTTACTATTTCTGTCAAGGAAGAAGAGTGGCCAAGAGTCGGTGCTTGGGTATATGATCATTTTAACGAAATGTCTGGTGTTTCATTCTTACCTTATGATGGTGGTACATATCGTCAGGCACCATATGAAACTGTTACTAAGGAAGAGTATGAAAAAGCTATTATAAATATACCAACCGAAGTTGATTGGGATGCTCTTGTTGAGACAACTGATCAAGTAGAAGGAACTCAAACGTTAGCTTGTTCAGCAGGGAATTGTGAAATATGAACGAAGAATGGCAAAACGGATATAAAGCAGGATACGATGAAGGATATAGAACAGCTGTATCTGATATGAAAGCTGCTTCTTCCAAAGAAGTTAAAATACAAGATCCAGGATGTTTGGAAGACTTCTATGAAGAGGCATATGGTGCTGCTGTCTATAGAAAAATGAAAAAGGAACATGACAGAAACCAGTAAAATAATATTATTATCTGACATTTACGAAACTAAAGCCAGAAAAGAAAAAGAACTTGCATATTATAAAGAACAACTAGAGATTTTAAATCAAAAGATGTTCTTTATAAGAAAAGATATTGAAATAACGACAATTTGTATCAATCTTATAGAAAATGAAATGGTGGTGGATATTAAACAATTAATAGAAGAGAAAAAAAATGATTAAAACATTTTTAAGTTTATATACTGTTTCTGTATTTTTGATGTTTTTAAATATGTCACATGCAGATCCAATAGTAGTCTCACCAATTTTACCAAATCCAGTTATGACACCAGGACTAGCAGACCCAAAAGGAACAAGAGAAAATATTTGTCTTTCTGGATATGCTGGATCTGTAAGAAATGTTTCTTCAAGAACTAAACAGCAAGCATTTGATCTCTATCATTTAGATCGCACTAAAGAAAAATATGAGGTTGATCATCTTATTAGTCTTGAACTTGGTGGTTCTAATGATATTAAAAATCTATGGCCACAGTCTTTTGAAACAAAACCATGGAATGCTCATGTGAAAGATAAACTAGAGAATAGGTTACATCGTGAAATTTGTGATGGTATTATGACTGTTGATGAAGCACAGAAAGCTATTGCAAATGATTGGATTAAAACTTATTGTGAAAAGTTTGATGATTTGGAAGAAGATTGCAAAATATATTTAAATAGGGAAAAGTAATAATGAAAATAGATGCAGAACTTTTTGATTTATGTAAAGAATTTATTAAAGAAAATAAAATAACAGAGGATTATGAAGAACTTGGAGGTCTTGATTGGCCAGAAGTTCATGAATTTATAACAAATATTTGTGGATTGGTTGGTTACTATGATAATGAGGAAGAAGATTTGGATTTTGATGAGGAATAAATATCCCGAAGGAGATTCGGGATGTGGACATATAAGGGTGAAATATTAGAAGATATAGGAGAATATATTGGTTTTGTGTATATTATTGAAAATATTGTAAATAATAAAAAATATATAGGTAAAAAAAACTTTTATTTCTCCAAAACAAAACAAATAAAAGGCAAAAAGAAAAGATATAAAATAGAATCAGATTGGAAAGAATATTATGGTTCCAGTGATTTACTTAATGAACATATTAATTTGTATGGAAAAGATAAATTTAAAAGAATTATATTAAGACTTTGTATTTCAAAAGGTGAAATGACTTATTTTGAGGCAAAGTATCAATTTGAATATGGAGTTTTGGAATCAGATATGTGGTATAATTCACATATTATGGCTAGAGTGCATAAAAAGCACTTGACATTTTTGAAAAAAGGAGTATAATATGCCTCACCCCCACAAGAATAGACCAAGAAAAGGTCGTAGAAAAATTGGTTCAAACAAACGTAAAGCACGTCGCTTGAAGGGTAGAAAGAAAAAATAATAAAATAGTAAAGGATATATTATGAAATATGTGATTTTTGTATTGTCAGTTGTTTTTGGTACTTGGAATACTGCTCAAGCGGGATTTTTAGAAGATATATTTAACAACAGTCAAATAGAACAAGTAAGCTATGGTAAGCATTCTAAGCATATAAATACCTATTCCACTGGGCATCATAATGCTTCGTGGTATAATGACCGAAGTGGACGGACAGCTTCGGGTATGAGAGCCACCTATGGTGTAGCTCATAAAACACTTCCGTTTGGAACAAGGGTATTGATTACCAATCCCTCAAATGGAAGATCAGTAACAGCCGTCGTAACCGATAGAGGGCCATTCGTTAAAGGAAGAACCTTAGACGTAAATCAAAATGTAGCTAATGCCCTCGGCTTCAAATCTCATGGAACAGCACGATTACATATGCAAGTGCAGTGACTTATTCGGTTACGCATAAAAGAAAGGTAACTATATGAAGAAGATTATCCTAGCTGTGATGACAGCTACTGCAATTGTTGCGATGAGCGGAATTGCGGAAGCAAAGGTTCATTACAGCAAGAATACTCAGTATTCAACAAACTTAGAAGAAGACTATTATAATCCATTTTCTGCAATTCTTGGAGGAGAAAATTGGAGCGTTAGTCCACGTGTTCGTTTCAAAAATAAAAAACAAGCACGTGAATATCAACAGCACGAAGAAGATCAATATGGCTTTGGCCATGCTTCAAGTTCAATTGTAGCATATGGATATGATCTTCAGCGTAGAGGATTTCGTGTATCAGAGCATCCATCTTTTGGTGGTGTTCATGCTGTTCATCATGGATGGGCACATTATGCTGGACGTGCGATTGACGTGAATGTTGGTCGTGGTATATACGAAGCTCATTCAAAATACGCATATAAGTTCGATCAATTAGCTGCTGAAGCAAGAGCGGCTGGTTATACAGTTCTCTGGCGTGTACCTGGACATTATAACCACATACACATTCAGAGATAACATAAGTAGAAGGGCGAGTCCGACGCCCTTCTTTCACCCTGGAGGATATAGTGAGTTTAGAAAAAGAAAAAGAAACAAATATACCTTCAATTGAAGATCATCATTATTTAATGTTTAATACTGATTTTAATCCAAGTTCTACTGGTGATGCAATTTCTTTTATTCTTGCAAGAAATTTAATGACAAAAAGTCGTCCTAAACAAATAAAAATGATTATTAATTCTCCAGGAGGAGAACTTCCTTCTGCGTTTGCTCTTGTTGATACTATGAAGGGTTCTAAAATTCCGATATATACATACGGACTTGGAGAAATCGCTTCTTGTGGATTACTTGCATTTATTGCTGGTGAAAAAGGACATAGATATATAACAAGAAATACTGCTATTCTTTCTCATCAATTTTCTTGGGGATCTATGGGAAAAGAACATGAGTTAATGGCGTCAGTTAAAGAATTTAATAATACAAGTCAAAGAATTATTGATCATTATAAAAAATGTACTGGTCAAACAGAGGCTGTAATTAAAAAATATTTGCTTCCTCCTGAAGATGTTTGGCTAACTTCAAAAGAAGCAATTAAATATGGACTAGCGGATCATATAGTTGATTTTTACTAAATGGAGATGAAAAAATGGCGGTGATTAGATTTAACCCTGATGATGTTTTTGGAACAGATAGTTCAGAATATGAAATTCTTACTAATGCTGTTCCAAAAATTAAGGGTATTGAAGGAGCAGTTATTGAACTTGGTACACGCAGAGGTGGATCTGCTAAAATGATTATTGATGCTCTTACTAATAATGGTGATACAAATCGTTCAATGTTTTGTATTGATCCTTATGGTAATATTGATTTTGAGTGTACAAATTTCAATCTTACTGTTGCTCATACTGGTAATATTCAAGTTAATGGAGATCCAAATTCAAAAGCACAAAGCACAGCAATAAAATATGATTACAACAATTCAATGCGTAATCGTATTATTCCATCTTTGTATTATTGTGCTTATGATAGTGGTCTGAATTTTAATTTCTTTTGTTTAGAAGACACAGAATTTTTTAATAGGTATTCAGATGGTGTTCCAGTTTATGATGAAGGCAAAAAGATAGAAAACAAATATGCATTTTGGTTTCTTGATGGTCCTCACACAAATGATATTGTTTTAAGAGAAACAAAGTTTTTTGCAGAACGCTCTCCTGTTGGTGCTGTTTCCGTAATGGATGATATATGGATGTATGAACATGATGAAATTATTGAATCATATATGTTTGAAAATGGATGGGAAATTCTTGAAAAAGGCTCTGTCAAAGTTTCCTACGTTAAGCAAAAATAATGAAATATTTCTAGAAGTTGTTGCTACTGTTATTCTAATAACAGGAGTTGGGCTGACTTCTTTTAATATATTTCCGATGAATATATATATTAGTCTTATTGGTAATTTTTTATGG
>Ga0208256_1000026_pt1 | contig 39269 bp, 45 predicted proteins | sample CryBogCBH22Jun08_FD_184608 | JGI IMG/M metagenome (GOLD analysis project Ga0208256, IMG submission 184608) | Freshwater microbial communities from Crystal Bog, Wisconsin, USA - CBH22Jun08 (SPAdes) | ecosystem: Environmental > Aquatic > Freshwater > Lake | place: Crystal Bog, Wisconsin, USA... | reverse complement strand
GAGTCTGTGCCGGACGCTGTTCGGCCTCGGCAAGCCTCTGCTTTAGGACTTCGGCTTCTGCCGCTTGCTTTTTGTAGAGGGAGGCAGTTTCTTGGAGTTTTTTCCAGTTGTTTTGGTTTTTCTCTGAGAGGTTCCTCGGCTGTTCGATGGCGAGGATTTCTGGGTCGATTTCGACTTCGGGCTTACGAACGCTTTCGGTGTTTGTAGAGGAGGCAGGGTCTGCGGAAGCAGGTTCGGCAGCACGTTCGCTGGATGATTCCACAGGTGCTTGCGGAGTTTCGTCGCCAAGGTTTTCAAGAGTTGAATTATCTTCATGTGTTTGTGTTGGTTCGGGTGTCGGTTCGGTTGATACACCAGTCTCGCGTTCCGCTTCATCAAGGAGCGAATCGATTGACTCGTGTGTTGCTGGGCTGATCGGGTCAGCGTTTAGGTTTTCTGCTCCACCATCTGGGTTAGCAGCGGTGATTTCGGGTACTTGGTTTTCTGTGTCTTCCATAGATTACATCGATGCGAACGAACCACTTGACGCATCGTCGGCCTTGTTATCATCTGCGAGAATGTCGTCAATCTGACGCAGCACAAACTCACAGCCTTCCTTAAATTTTGCTTCAAGAGCAACGCTCTCGATTGTCTTTCCTGTTGTATTAGGAACTTGAGCCTTCAAAAAGGCCAATAGCTTACCTCCACTCTTTTGGTGGTACTCGCGAAAACGCGACGAATCAGATTGTTCCCATTTCATAATTAATGATTTATATGTAAAGACTTTGCCGATAATTCGGAAAGTTGATTTATATGTCAATAGTTAATTAATCATTACCTAAGTCCTGACTCAATAGCTTGCTGAGATGAAAGCAATGATGTGCTTGCATCACGACCAAAAGCATTAGGGTTCATAGCAGATGAGATTTTGTTCTTTGCCATGTTAAACAACTCTTTGCCTGCACCAATGATTTCTTGGTCAATGTCATCCGACATTCCCTGTTTCTCAAGGCGAGCATAAGTTGCGGCCTCCTGTGCTTTTTCGGCTGGAGTCAGAGGAGCTGGAATTTTTTCCTTGTATGCTGGAAAATATGTTTCTTTCTTCAACTCAGGAAGATTAAGAGGTTCCACACGCTTCATCATGGTAGCGGTTTCGTAGCGAGGCTCGGTTTGTGTAGGTGATCCACCCATAATAGTAGTTGGTTGTTTGTTAGGCTGCGGTTATTGGACGAGGAGGGTTAGCGATTGAGCTAACTGATCCAGATTGGTCTGGAGTTGTTGCGGCGTACTGTTGCTGAATTAGCTTTTGCTGTGCAACGCTAGGAGCGCGATGGCCTCCGGCATGGTGAGCATGAGCTGCGGCAGGTGCAATCTCTGGAGGAGGTGGCGTTCCATGTCCCGCAGTAAGGTGTGCGTGTGCGTCTCTATAAGCCTTCTTAAACGGCTCTAGCTGCTTCGGATTCGCGCCTTTCTTGCCTGCCGCATCAATGTGACCAGCGAAGTGCTGCATGGCCTTTGCAAGCGGTGCTGCGCCCTCTGGAGGCAGTCCTCCAGCCGGAATAGCCTGCACTACTGGCATTAGCTTCTGAACCATCGTCTGCAAGTGAATCATGTCATTGTCGCGTGCCGATACAGGAACCTCCTGACCAGCCATGATACTCTGAAGCTCAATGATCTGCTGGCGGGTAGCCTCAACAGCAAGTGCCTCAACCTGATCTTTCGGAAGAATGACACTATTGGCTACGTTCTCACCTAGCTTCTTACTCCAGTCCAATTTGATCAGCTCGTCCTGATTGATGTTCGGGTTGCCCGTATAACGCATGATCAGGTTATCAAGGATCATGTCATCCTGCGGAGTTGTATCCTGCAAGAGTTGGCTTGCTGGGCTATATGCCATGAGAAGGATGTCGGAAGGAGGGCAGTTGCGCTCCATCATGTTCAAGCAGGCTGATACTGCGTCCTCATCCAAGTGAGGAGGGATCTCAAATGGAACCATGAATGCCGGAAGCTCCATGCTAGAACGATCAAATGCATCGACAACTTCGGCCTTCGCCCAGACTGCATTAGGCTCCTGCTGACGAACAATATCCAACTTCATCTTGAGAGTAGACGCTGCCTTGATGTGTTCAGGGTGGCAGATACCACGTTGCATACGCTCTACGGCCTGTGAAAACTGCCGTGAGAACCGCATAAGAATTCCCTCGCGTAGCTGATTTTCGATTGCAGCCACACGATTGACCTCACTTGCTGTCTTCTTTCCAGAGGATTGAAGCGGCGCGGTAGGAAGGAATGTTCCAACCTGTACCTCAGCCAGTTGGCTAATGAATTGATCAAGCTGGAGAAAGTCTTGGACATCGGCAGGTAGCTGTTGTGGGATGACTTCATAGCCTTCGGAAACGTAGCACACGGGGTGCGTCACGGTCAGCGGTGCAACTCCCACCTTTGCATTCGGCCCCTTCTTTAGCAAAAGCATTCCCTTTAGGTAGGTATTATCGATAACAAGGTTACGAGCCTTCTCTACGGCAACGTGCGTATTATACAGATCGCGTCCTGCTCCACGGCTGGACATCAGATTGCCAGATCCAATCTCTACGGAGAACAATGCCAAGCACTCGGTCATCTTATTGTAGCGATCCACCTGCGTGCAGATCTCTTCGCCGGACTTGTCGTCAAACAAGAACCTGCTAATCTTTCCATGTGGCTCTCTCACTAGGATCTCGCCTAGTTCGACGTATTTCGCGTCATTTTCGTAGCTGGCTCCATAGCTTCCTTCCCGAATCCAGTCTTCATATCGCCTTGCGTCATCGTCGGCATCAAGAGTCCTGCCAGCCGGAATAGCCGCATTGATGCTCTTGACGAGGTTATTGATATGCCATCCGGCAGCGGCAGAAAGATCAGGAGTCTCTAATACTGGTAGAAGCTCTGCTATCTGATACCTACGCTTCCTCGCCCAGATAGGAGTCTGGTCAGTCACCTGCGGGGTTTCGATGCTGAAAAAGGTATAGTCTTGGCGAAGGAATTCAGGCTTCCAGTCGCGCAAGTCATCCCAAGTCAATCCGCAGAATCCAAAGGTAGTATTCTCATGGACTACTTGAGCAACAAGATCATCAAATCCCTTCCAGCCTCGGATGCACTTGGTAATCTCCTCGCGGAAGATCTTTGTCTTGTTGTCGGCATCTAGGCTTTCAATAGGGTAGGCGGCGAAAGTAAGCGTAGGAGAATTCTCTATAACCTGCCGGAAAGGTGGCTGGATACGGCTGATCATCGTGCTAATGAATCCCGTAGGGCGATTAGAACGCCAGCTCTGACCCATGCTCTCTAGTTTTTTGTTCTGATAGGGAGGCTCGTTGTTGAGCTTCTTCTGGATAAGCTGATTTTTCTTGTTGCGCTCGACATTCTGCTGCTTGAGGCGGCGGTATGCTGCGTGTGCCTGCGTAGCGTCCTTGAATGTCCTGCGTACTTGAAGCGTATCCTTGTTAACCGTGTCCAAGCTCCCGTTGTCAGGGTTGACCACATCCAGTTCCAAGATCCTCGGCTTGTCATGTGCGTCAGCAACGCGAGGTGCGTGAGGCGCGAATGTGTCTGTGATCCTTGGAGGTAGTGGTTTTAGGTTTGCCATATTATATGTTTACCCAGCAGTTTGCCGGAAGGTTGCTTGATTTTTGAAGCTCATCGCGATCAAGGAAGATCGCAGTCCTATTATCGTGACGCATGAGAGAACATCCTCCCAGTACCGCGCTTGATTCCGTATCGCGTCCCTGCCGGACACTAGCGGAAAGCCTATCAGTAGCATTAATGCAAGAAGAACACCCTCCGCGCCAGTTGACATTATTAGGGCAGGATCGGCAGATCTTGGCACGTTGCTCTGCCAGATCATCCGTAACGTACTGGATGTGATCCCTGCTGTTTTGGATATTCTTCGCCCAAGTCTGGATATCGTTAAGCAGGTCGCCGGATGGGTTAATGCTGGTAATCGAAACCATGTCAACGCCGTGACAAAAGTTAGGCCAGTTAGAACAGATATAGCTATTAACATCTCCCTCGACATCACCAATAGGGATATGGTTCTCGGCACGATATGCCTCAACAACTTCAATAAGGTTGTTGTAATTATGCCCAGTCAGTCTGGCATCGCCATCATAGTAATGCCACCCGCTAGGCGGAATTATGCCAATGATCGGCTTCGCCATTGAGTTGTCGTATATTATTTGAAAGCCCAACGCAAGTATTAGTTAAGGCTGAAACGTCCAGTTACATTTTGGGCAGGTGCATGATTTCTTGTCAGAAATTAGCTTTTCATCCTCGTTTACATCAATTTCATTAGGAGAACCTATCAATTCTGCCAATTCTTGATTAGTAAACCCGATTACAGAAACATCATATTTACATTCGTTTAGCTCATCAACTTCTACTGATAACATATCGAAATCCCACGTTGCAAGATTAGACATATTGTTAACTGTAATTCTGAAAGCCTTTATCTGATGATCGGTCATGTCATCAGCCAACATTACTGGGACTGTTTTTAATCCTAGCTTTTTAGCCGCCTTAAATCTCAAATGACCATCAACAATTAAACCATCGCTTTTCGCTATGATTGGAACCCTAAATCCAAATTCTTTTATTGCTGCGGCTATCTTGTCAACAGCGTGATCGTTTTTTCGTGGGTTTCTTGCGTATTGAATAAATTTATCTAGAGGCCAGTTTTCTATTTTTTGCATATAATTCTTTTAATACATATTTCGTAGTTTGCTGTCTTGTTCTCAAAACATTGTTCCAAAATAAGAAATTTATATCAACTGGAATAAACTCTGTATTCTGCCCCCGTGATAATTCTGGTAACAGGGGTAAAAAGGAATGTCGATTTGTCCCTCTGGTAGTAGATGACCCCGCCCCCTATCTCGCAGGAAGTCCCGATTGGGGACTTGTCAGGGGCGAGGAACCTTTGAAGAAACCCAAGTGCCGATCCTCCTTGTTTCTGCGACTCAAGGGGAGAAGGCGGTCGAGGGTATAAAAGAAACCCCCAGAGGGGATTCCCAACTCCTTCCACGCTTGGTGGATGAGATAATGAAAATATATTGTTGACACTTTGATGCGTCAATAGCATATTCACCGCATCTGAATGATTGCGCCATTCTGATCCCATAATTTTCCCCAAAGAAACAAAGGGCCGTCGAGTGGCGCATCACTTGGCGGCCCTTGCCCGTTATAGCAAGTGAGGCTAGTCGTGAATGCGTACCACGAAAGCCAACAACAACGGCTTTGGAGAATCAAAACTCCTTACCCGATGAGAGAGAAGGGAAACACCCTGCATCCATTTCGGGGTGCAGTAGTTTCTTTTCTTTTCTGACAGGCTTTCCTACTTGAGTGGTGGGGGGATCAGGGGGGAATTTGCTTTACTCTTTTGTATTTCTTTACTGCTGGTGCGGCTGGTAAAGAATACATCCATGTACTTCAATTGAAATTATACCCAATAAGGTATATACAGGTGTATAATTAGGTATAAACACCCTATCGGGTGTAAATCAGCAACCGCATCCAAACGGCGATCTTCCAGCGTACTTGTATGGAAATCCATGACCTATTGCATCTGGCAATCCGGCAAGGTAAGTATCAACATCGTATATCCAGTTTCCAACATCGATTCCATTATCCTGCCTATAGGCCGCAACAGCGCGATACAAGTCCTCAAGGTCAACGCCAGTTATCCTGACGTTTCCCTCACAGTAATTCCACCCGCTGACAGGTATGTTCGTGCCATTAAGGTTCTGCGCCCACAAAAACGAGTCCACATCGGTCTGGACATATCCGGCAGGGATTAGCAGGGCATTGACACGAAACTCAGCTACAGCGGCGTATAGATCCTCCCTAGTGCCAGCGCAGATGCGGTATGCGTTTCTTGACATTCCTTCAATGTATGGAGATGGCTGCATATAGAACCAAGGGCAGATCGGTTGATCGTCTGGAGGGTTGGTAGGTGGAACATAGGGAGGCGATGGCGGAGCCGGAGGAGGCACAGGAGGCTGACATCCGTATGCCGGACGCTTCTTGTTCTGGAATATATCCATGATCTCTTGATCGCTCAATGCACGCTGAAAAATTCCAACCTCATCGATTGACCCAGAGAATGCCGTCTCAAATGTGTCAGACTTACCAATGGAAAGCGTCTTGCGACCAGAATCCGAAATTGCAGTAGATATGTCTTGTATGGCTCTCTGACCATCAACATAAAACCTTACTTTCCTATCCTCATAAGCATCACAAACACCGCATACAAAATGCCAGTCAGTTGGATTTGATATATTGGATATACTTATTCCTGTATCAGGTTCAACTAAGAATGCAAATTCTCCTGATCCATAGACAAACAAGTAATTCCATCCAATGTTTGCTTCCCTAGTAAGAATGACTGATCCAACATCTGTTGACATCTTCATCCAGAAATAAATCGTAAACTGCTTTAGGGTTGGAAAGTTGTTGAAAATCAGCCCTTGATATGGAGGGTTTGCTGGATTGGAAAAGACCGCTGCGTTGTTTATTATGCCTTCGCCTGATGCAATAGGCCCATTAAACTCGGTAAGATTAAAAACTCCAGTAATGTCATTCCTACTGCCGGATGTCTCGTCCATCGTGTAGTAGGCATAGATCCCATTCGTGCAGTCAGTATAAACAGCCACATTCTTACTAACAGATGGTTGAGTGTAATTCGTATCTGTTATTGTTGCCGTAACAACATAGTTTCCAATCTGGTGGATTGGTGTCGTGCTGCTGTTGTATCTCAATTGATACGATACTCCTGCCGGAATTGTTGTTACAATAGGAGTTACTTGCTTGTTGTTGAAGTAATACCTGTCAGGGATGTCTATGCTGATAGATGCTTCTGCTTGTACTATAGAAGCATCACAAGAAGATTTAATCGTTGGGTAAAGATTAAGTGTGGCTACAACATGATACTTACCAACATTAGTAGGAGGAGTTGTGCTACCATTGTATGTTACTAAATAATCTAAACCATCAGGATTAGTAGTTACTGAAATAGCAAGAGGGTTCCCTGTCCATGTCTGAATACTATTTGCAGTTACTAAAATTGACCACGATAATGGCGATGAATTAAGAGGAATATCTGATGTTAAAGTTGCAGTAATACCACCATTATTTCCTCCATTGCTTGCTGCATAAACATTAAAAGTTTCACCAGTACCAAGTGATGTTGAATATGAAAAGTTATGCGACCCATTACGCCTTCCAACTGGGTTGTCATACTCTGGTGGAACAAAAAATGGAAATTCATCTGCTTGGTATGCTGTAGATCCATCAAATGAAACATCATCATCTACAATCCCAGAAATATTTATATTTGCACTTACTGCTGTGTAGTTTGTAAATGAACTAATCAAACTGAATGGGCCATATGCACCTGCATATGAAGCTGAAATTGGATAAGAGAAGGCCATTTGCTAATACATAAACCTTATTAGCTATCAAATGTCAATTTGATTGGCTACGGAGGTAGGGATCGAACCTACAACCAGCAGATCCAAATTCTGCTGCGCTACCAATTGCGCCACTCCGTAATGTAAAGAACGATGGGCATCATCCTTTTCCCCACCTTTCGGTTGAATCTTCAGATGCCTAGCTTTCAGAAAAGTCCATAAACTCCATCTTGTCAACGAGGCTCTGGATCTCCCTACGATTATGCGTAGGTTCCGGCTTGACTTCATTCATCGTCGCAATAGCACCACCGCGCTGCCGCATCAGGTAGACTAGCATGGACAGGGAATCCAGCTCATCCGGCGACTTGCTCCTAGTACGCTTGCAGTACTCACCCTTGCTCTCCACACGCACCATGCCCTTGCCCTTCTGCTTGTAGCGACGAGCGGTAGCCTGCCGTACCAGCTCCTCGTTCCTGAACGATGGCGAGATCTTCAGGTACTCAAACTCAAGATACTTTGCCAGACCAAAGATCAGCTCGGTAACTACGCCATTATACAGCTCGTTGGCACGCTGTGAATCGTCACCAAGGATGTGCGTCTCACTTGCAGCCCATGAGTAGTTCACTCCCATGACCTCACGACCAAACAACGAACACAAGCTATCGTGGATACCCGCGCCGTTTCCTGTACGATCCACGCATAGCCAGTTGGCTCCAATCTTCATGACCTTGGCAAAGTTGATAATTGCCTGCGTTTGCTCCAGCGTTGCCTTCTTAGGGAATGGAATCTGGGAGTCGAGCTGTAGCACGACTCTGGGAGCCTTGAAGCTGATGAACTGACCGCTTTGCGGTGTCCACCCATCACACAGGCCAAAACGCCCGTAGGAACACATGACCTGATCGTTACCCTCCAGAGCCAAGTCAAACGCTGCCAGCGGCACTACAGGCCCGATAAAACGCACCGTCCCTATGGCGTTGTCCATCATCGCCGGAGTGATAATCCCCATCGCCTGCCCCTCCTCTGGGAACCACCCACGAGCCATCGTCATTGCCTCCGCTGTCCGGCCCCTACTCATGTACCCCATGAATCCCTGATACGTCTGCAATCCGGCGTACACGATACGTTTTTCAATCACGTTCTCGCATCTTGCCGCATCTAGCCGCAAAACGTGATAGCCTTCCCGCGACTCCCACTCAAAGTCATCCTCGCAGTCAATCGATCCCCAGCCGTCAACAGGCTCACACCTCTGACCAAATGCGCTAGTCCTGTCCTTAGGGTTACTAGCTCCAAAGATCTTAATGTGTCCTGCATATTGCTTGCTATCGGAAGTAGACAAGATGTTGTTGATGCCCTCCCAGACTCCAGACGGGATCTCTTCGGCTTCGTCCAGTACGACATGGGTACGCGATAGCCTTCCCCACAAATGATGCTCCTGACCATATCGAGGTGTCGGGTGATAGCCTCGGAGTGTACCATGTCCAGATTCTCCCTTTGGTATAGCCACAAGCTGGATTCCGTTCTTGCTGTCGCTATTCACCTGAATGCTAGTCGCTTTGTCTGTCTGATCTGTCAGCGGACGCACCAGAGCCGTACGATGGAATGTCTTAATGTTGGCGAAGATATTCCTCTCAGCGTGTTCACGGGTGAGCGATATGACTTTGATGCTGGTGTACGCCGGATCTCTCCACCAATCCAAGTAGAACCATGCACCGCCAGAAAACGATTTGCCGCAGGCTCCAGCTCCCATAACCATTAGCTGGTCATGCTCAAATAAGCATCTCCATGTGTCTCTTCCAAACCTCGGCCTCCAGTCGTAGACCGCACTACCCCAGAGGACGGTGGCTCCGGCCTCAAACTGATTATTGTCTAGCAGGTGTTGGACATACTGCCGGACGATTGATTCAGCTATCGGTACATTCAGCTCAGAGATCTGGATCTGATTGTTGATCGTGATTGTCTTGAGAATGTACTCGGCAGCGTACAGGATGCCCTTCTCCTCATCGCGATCTGCCGCCTCTCGGATGTTTAAGGCGTGCTGATGGAAAATCTTCTGACTTAATGGTGGCGTGATTCGATAGCCGGATTCATTCATAGCTGGTAATCGTTAACTAATCTGATAATCAATTGCAACCATGTATAACCAATACGATCAGCTCCAAAGTCATACCTACGTTGAGGCTACCAAGCTCGCAGCCGCCGGAGAGGAGTTCTCTCACCTTATTAAGTTAATGACTCCAGACTATGCGATGCGATTAAAGATCTTTGTACAAAGCCTGCCGGAGTCAATTCAGGCGAAGACGATCTATGGTAGGGCGCACGCAAGGGCGCAGGCCAAGCCAGCGAAGTCTAAACGTTAAGCCCTGAAGATAGGCGCACCAGAGAACCTGCCGCGAGGATACACAAAGTTACCAAGTTGATCGCGATAGACTCGCAGGCGATGGGGCTTGCTGCTTCAACTTCTTGGATTAAATATTGGTAATTCATTAAACTGGATCATCAATGATTTCCTTCAAGCTGTCTAACGATACTACTTTCTCAGGACGGATTTCCGCTTCTAGGTACTGGGAAAAGTCATCCTGCTGACCATCTGGTGGCGCAGGTAGTTGCTTCCGCTCTGGGTCAATGCGTTCCCACTCTGCCTCCAGCGCGGCGTTAGGCTTAGAGTTCCGTCCCACCATATTAAACTCCAGCTTCAGGGTCGGGCCTGCGCTGACCTGTAGCTGTTCCGGCGCGAAATCTCCAGCTAAGCGTGCGTCCAGCGTCAGGGCGGCTATCTTATCATAGACAGCCTCAATCTTGCCGTCAGCCTTCTTAGTAACCTTTGTAGGCTCTTTACCTTCTGCCATACGGCGTAGCCTATCCCTACGCTCTCCTTGCGTCATTGGAAAGTAGCTATCAATCACATCTTGCATCTCTGCAATCCGAGCCTTCACATCTAGCCTCCTAGCTAAGACGCTGCTATCGTTGTTAACCGTGTTGGTTCCGGCATTCGGGTAGCATTTTCTAAAGGCATCAACTTGCGTCATCCCTTGGATGATCATCCGAGCGAATCTTTCATGTTTTGGATTTGATAATGCAGGCATACGCTTTAATTTAAGAATAGTTAACCATGTTAATCAAGGTTATGAATAATGACCAGTTGTCTCTTATGCAATGATATTGTCTTGACATCAAGGTTTATCAAATCGTTAAACTATGGACATCTACTTGCATCAATTGACATAAATAGCGTATTTCAGGTTAATGAAATAGCAGGTGTCTATCATGGTTCCGCCGTTGCAGGATGCGGATGTTTTCCTTCGCTCTACCCGCATTGGATGAATGAATCTACCTGTTTCGTCGGTTAGCTTAAACATGAGGACTCTGTTATCGTTGACTAGGTATAAGAATCCGCAAAAGGGTACGGATAGATGCTTTGCTATCGTTGCTGCTGAATTTAGCTTGTGTTGAGAGATCATCCATTCGTTATTCATTGGAGGCTCGCTGAATGATTGGAGTGATTCTCTCCGGCACTTGGATTCAAACAATGCCCTTAGCTCGTTGTCTTTGACGATGAAGCCATCGATGAGTGCGGAGCGTTTGATGGGCGTATGAAAGAACTGAAGTGATGGGTATGATTGTTTGATGATTGCGAGCATACGATCCTCTTCGTGTACTGACTCCTGACCTCTGGGTGTATTAATGTCGAGGCTCATAAGTTATCTTCGTCTGGATCTGGTTCTATGAATGGTTTCATTTGTTTTAATTAGGTATTTTTATTCCATATTCTGCGAGTTTATCCATAAGATCCCATAAAGAAGTTCTTCCAAATCCTCTAATGTTTATTAAATCGCTTTTTGTTATAGTATAAATATCTTCTATATTGCATACATTTAGTAGTCTTAAAGCAAATGCTTGCCTTTCGCTTAGATCTATAATGTTTATGCTTTGAGGTAATATGTGGTCTATGAATGGTTTCATTAAAAAGTAAATTGTATTTCCTGCACATCTTGACGCAGTTCGGATCGCAGACTATCGAGGCAATCCTCCACGCTTACAAAGCTGTGTCCGTTTTTTATGTATCTCCGAAGAGTCTCATCGAAGTCCATTAAAACGATCTTCCACTTGGTTCCATTTATAGCGTCCAAGTGTTCTTGTTCTTCTTCAGGTAGTTGAAATTCAAGAGTTGTTTTCATTTTTGTTTTAGCTTCTGGATCTCGTCTCGGAGAGTGTTTATTTGCTGAAGCAAATAGCGGATTGCTTTTGCTGTATGGGCGCATGACCATTCTATAGATGCGATTTCGGCATCCAGCGGCATCTCCTCCTGCTTTAGCTTTAGGTTCCAATCCTCATCGTATGACGCGCGGGTTAGTTTAGGCTTTGGCAACGGGCGGCGGGTGCGGAATCTCCCCCAATCGCTATCCGATACTTTTTTCCCAACCATTGAGCATTCGTAAATCGTGTACCATTTGTTTTTTATGGGGTCGTATTGTTTCTCTTGGAACTCATCCCCCTCGCAGATCACCTCGCTGGGCAAGAGGTCTCGCCATTCGGGTTCAGTTATTTGAGAATCTTGGATAAATGGTTCCTCATCAACGTCTTTTCCGCAATCATCACATATATATGCCAACGGCTCTGTTCGGCTATACCAAACTCCTTTGGTGCCTCCGCAATGAGGACACTTAAAATCACTCACGGGTTCCTCTGGCGAGGTGGCGAGTCGGGATTTCAGTTCTGCAAGTTCAGCCCTCAATTTTGGAAGCGTTTCCTTGTCGTCTTTTAGTAGAATTACGGCGCGGCTGTCTAGCCACTCGGCTATTTCAAAGATCCTGCGTAGATCGCAACTCGATGAAATAAAAAACATTGTGTTCGGTCGTTCGTTCATTTGGATAGTTGGTTGTTGATTAAGGTGTTGATGTAGCACTCTGAAATCGGATTGGTTTTTGACATTTCGTAATGGATTGCCTTTGGGTGGATGTGAGGAAGAGCTAATTCCAGCAACTCGCGGAACTTCTGGTTCTCGTTGAGTGTTGCCTCAAGATCATCTCTTGCTTCTGTGTATGCCTCGAACCAGCTATCGCGGACTTCCTCTGTTTCTTGTAATTCAGCCCTCGTCTTGTTGTGCGCCTCGCGCTCATCGCACAGGTCAGATAGTAACATTTCTGAAATTAGACCCGACGGCATTACTGGAGTGCCGCATGCAAACATCTTTTCTGGGACTTCCCATTCAGCCCCGCAGTGAGGGCATTTTGTAGAGGGGTTCATATTCTTATTGGATGCGGTGTTGATGTTTTTATTGGTTGTGGGGCTTTTCATTGGTGAATAAAAGTGTTGTGTTTCAGTAAACTATTCGAGGTTATCGTTCTTTATGACTTTACGGCGAACCCAAGTATGCGGGTTGCTCAAGGTCTCACCGACCCAGTTGAGTTTTTCTACTGGAGTCCAGCATCCCACGCCTCCTAGAAGAGCTTCATCACCTGATTGCATTTTATCACCTACATTAACAAAATCCCATTCATTGCCTATAGGCTCCATGATGTCGAAAACTTTGTCGCATTTACGGCATCGGTAGGAGCCTGTTAGCGGTTCTGCATATTCAGCGTGGTCACAAGGTTCCTCTGGCGCGGGGGCGAGTGAGGCTAATTCCTTTCGGATCTTGTCTCTGGTTATCTTGTTTGATGAATACCTGCCGCAATCGCAGTATAGTTCTAAAGCTAGGTTTAGAAGCTCCCTGAGCCTTGCGACCTCGTTGATTTGCTCGGTGAGTTCGATTTCAATAGTTTCAGCCACATAAGCCATGTATGCGTAGGCTTCATAATCGGTTTTTTGACCGTTGAATGCGGTATGTCTCGCTTGATTCGTCCTCGGCGTTGGTGTGGTGTCTGGGTTCATTTGGTGATTTTGTTAAGTTGTTCTCGATAATTGGCTGGAACCGCATCTAGGATATTTTCCAGAAGCTCCCTGAGCCTTGCGACCTCGTTATTTAATTTACATATTTCTGAGATACTGCAATTCCCTGCTATATTGGGAAAAGTAGTTCCGCAAACATAGCTATGAATCATTGGCTTAGCTCCGCAGTGTGGGCAGTTGTTGGTGTCGGGGTTCATTTTTTGCAGTTCTTAATAATTTCTTCGGCCTGATCTGGGGGCCATTCATCACGAATGACGTTGTGGAGCCTTTCGATTTCTTGAACTTGCTTGAAGCAATGCTCTTTCCAACGTTGAGCCGTTGATCGTTCATCCTTGTAGTGCTGATGCCAGTTATGTGCGTCTGCACGGAGCCGCGCGACCTCGTTGTTTAACTCCCCACGCTTCCGATATGACTCAGCGATTTCCTTATCAAAGTGCGCTCCAGAGATGCACTTGGGGCAATCGCACTTGTATAGCCACTCTTGGGGTGGGGAGAGGTTGACGACCTCGTTGTTGGTGTCGTGGTTCATATTCTTATTGAATGCGGTGTTGATGTTCTTATTGGTTGTGGGGCTTTTCACTGGTTTAGTTGGTTGAGTTGTTCGCGATACCTATCGGCCAGTCTATGAGCTGTGAAGGCGGTCAGTTTTGGGTTCTGGAATGGAACTTTTTCTAGCTCAAAAAGGACTTTTTCCAGAAGCTCCCTGAGCCTTGCGACCTCGTTGTTCAATCGCCCGTTCTGATGCTCAAGTTCAACGCAAAGCTCTCCAATATCTTCGTATTTTTTGGTTTCTGGGTTCATACTATCGTGGTGTAATAATTCGGTTTTATTATCTTTGAGTAATTGTTTGTCAGATTCCATATTCTCGTAGCCCTGCTTGGCAAAGTTCTTCGTGGGCTTTGGCTAAATTAGTTTCTAGGTCGTATATCCACTTCGGATCAACAAACACCTTTCCTTGTTTTAGCTCGGCGTTCTCCTCACGGAGCCTTGCGACCTCGTTGGTTTTCTCGGTCAATTCCCGTTCTAGCTGACGGCAAATTTCTACGGGCACAACAAAGGCTTTTAGACCCATAGCCTCTACAGCTTCGTCTGTTCTTGGAGTGGCGACCTCGTTGTTGATGTCGGTGTCTTTGTTCGTTGTCATTGTTAAATTATCTATGTTCGTTGACATTATTTATAGACGGGCCAGATCTCGCTACAGCGCAGGCATTTGACATAGCGGGTTGCGGCGTTTCGCTTGTAAGATTGTAGGATTAGTTTATGCCCTTTGAACAGGCAGATGAGTTGAGTCAGTAGCTTCATTAGTGTTTTAGGGTTAAGTATACCAAAGCGAATACGAGAGCGAATGGAAGTACGATCATTATCAAAGCCAGCACCATATAGATGGTCATGATTGTCTCGTACTGCTTTTTGGTCATGGTTGGTTTTTTCATTAGTTGATGTGCGTTACGGTTGTGAACTCAGCGAGCCTGCGGATAAGAGCGTCTGCCCTGTCTTGAGAAAGCATCTCCCTAAGAGCCTTTGCGCCGGAGTTTGATGTCCAGATTATAGGTAATCCTCTCTCTGTTCGCTCGTCAATGATGTCAAATAGCAATTCCTCTGCCGTAGGGGACAGGCGACCTTTTCCAATGTCGTCGATGAGAAGCAGTTTTGATCTATAAGCCTGCCGAATCTTCTCTTTTGCAATCTCTGCCTCGTACTTGTCATCAGAGAACTTATCAGCAGCGTATTTGGTCAACTTTACAGATTTCATAAAGCAAATGCTTTTTCCATCCATAGCTATGCGTTGGAGGAGAAGAACCGCTGCACGGGTTTTACCCGCGCCAGATTTACCAATAAAACCAATGCCTTTTGTTCCGTACTCCCAAGCATCAATAACAGCCACTAGCTGCCCCTGTAGCTGACTTTTATCGGTGCCTTGGTACAATGGAGGGACATCACACCAAAACTGCGTTTTACGGGCTTCTAGGCGTTTTTTGCGTTCCTGCTCCTCTTGAGCTGCGACTTCTTTCTCGTTACATGGATCACAAGTAGTAATGCTCCAGAGTAACCTCTCTCCCATAAAGATGTCTTCGGCATCGAATGTGCTGCCACAAGATGTGCAGGTTTTAGATTTAATCGTTGTCATTAGAATGCTGAGTCAAACTCTGATGGTGTGGATTGATTGCGTCCGGCAGATGCGGTCTTTAGTTCAAAGATTCCCTGCCATCCGTTTCGTATTGTTGTTTGGATTGAATCGATTGACGCTTCCAGACCCCACTCGTTGAATTTTGAAAACTGGGACTCAACGCTGGCTTTCTTTAGCGACTTCATACGATTAGATTTTCTGTACTGGATGTATTCATGCCACTTGTCCATCAGCTTTGCTATTCCAGTTGCTGATGCTAAAGGCTCAGGAACAACGACGACATAATCGTCATCTTGTTTCTTATTAATACTAGTCTTGGTATTGGTATTGGTATTGGTAGCACACGACTTCGTATCTGAAATCGTATGCGATGTCGTATGTGATTTCGTATCGTCTCTCTGTACTGACCATCTTTTTTCTGCGAGTCCGCGAGCGCGATCTGCCTTAGAATGATACTTTGCTATTTCCTCCTCACAAGTCTCATGTAGGTATCCTGCATCTGATTTCGTAAAGAACTCGCATACGATATCATATACGACTTCGTTATGATCTCTCATGCCAATCAGACGCGACACCTTATCAAGATCAAGAGGGATTGGAGCCTCTGTCATGTAGTAAAGATCAAGCAACCTGCGATAGCAGATGTCTTCAATGAGGGTTAGATGTGATGTGCGGCGAGTATAATCGCCGATATTGAATGGATAGAACTTCACTTTGTATATTTTGATTTATTTATGAGTGAGAGTGACTTCACTCCGGCTGAAAGTAGTGCGTTCTCACAGGCGTGGCAATAGGATTCGTGACCCCAGAGGTATGCCCTGCCGCCGATAGCCTTTGCGCCTGCTTTCTTGAGAGCCATAATTTCGGCATGACCCTCCTGCTGGCAGATGCTCTTGCACTTGTCGTATCCTTCACCATCCTCGCGTGGGCAGATTGACTGCGGATTATCGCAATCATTCCGGCCCATGAAGACATCGCCTTCAGTAGATACGATAGCGCACGCTACCTTGGCTTTGGCACAGGTCATCAGTTTTTCTTTAATTCCTTGTCGAGCTTGTCAACGATCTCACAGGCGTGCGCCATTCCAGCCGTCCATCCGGCCTGATATGCCACCTTCTGGTACTCTTCGTGCCAGTGCTTGCCTTCGCTCTGGTCGATGATTGTTCGCACGCCTTCGGTGGCGTACCATGCTTTGAATCGGTCATGTAGTTTCATTAGTATTAAATAAAAGGTGTAGGAATGTGAGGAATATACCCTTCCATATCAATAGAATTTTCATCCAGATTAATTCCAACAATTGATACTTCTCCTCGGACTATTACAATCGCCTTTACTACTGCAAATCCTCTAGGATGGCTTGCGTGCTTTCTTGCTAGTCGTTCAGCCTCTTGTCTGGCCTCCATCTCGTCACCGTATCGAACGGAAGGTGATGCGTCTTCCTTCTGGAATCCGTTGCTACCTAGCCGGACGACCATATAGAATGGTCTGTTGTCCTTGATGTCCGCCTGTAAAGGCTTCTGTGTCTTGTATGTGGTTCCTGTATTCATAAGTTTTGATATTATTAGCTCGTTAAGGCTCATTAGTTTTTGACTTCGCGGGAATCGACAATCATGTCTCCCCATTCTTTAGATGTGATGTGTAATTTGTGGTGTCCGGCGTTGCCTGTGATGTACGCCTTGAAGCAGCGTCCATCCTTTAGCTTCACCGTGCATTTCTTCTTTATGTTGGTTTTCATATTAATCGACTACAGAGCAACGGATGTTGAATTAAGCTCTTTGAGCTTAATATGTCCTAATTCAGTTATTTCGCATATCATGACTTCCATATTGGAAGAAGATAGTGTTGTTCTGCCCGTATCTTTGATGTATCCCATTTGTCTCAACTCACTACACCTTTTCCAATAACAGCAAGATCGATTTTTAATTAATCCAGTAATTTCTCCTGCTTGCTCATCAGTATAATCGCCTAATAAATAAGCATTTAATATTTTATGCCGTTGTGAACCAGATCGAATTGCTCTTGCAATATCATTAGCTGATTTGTGAGAAGTTATTGGATCATCCGATCTTGCGAATGACCAAAGCTCAAGTGTTTCTGTCGTCATTTGATGTATTTATGGGTTTAATTGTTACTTCTATCTTGGGCATCTCGCCCTTTGCGGCGTACCACTTAGATACATTTAGCTCTGTGATTGATGCATCGTCCATCCAGAAGCCTTGCAATGCATCTGTCGTGCATTTTGCCATGTTGTCGCAATCTGGCCTCTTATCTGCCGGAATGCGACCCTGATTGTACTTCTTAGCATTAAGAGCCACAGGACGCTTCATCACGAATGTGAGGGTAAGCCTGATCGGGCCATCAATGTATGTCGCCGGAACATGAGGGTTGGCGTAGAATCCAACTACCTTGATCCAGTCTTTAGCTTCGGGAGCCTTGTAAAAGATAGCCCGACCTCCCTTGCACATTACTTTGCGACCAGAGTTTTGGAGGCTCTTGGGAGCTACAGGGATGACAAAGGAGATCGGCTTCATGGTTTTAATAGTTAGCCCAGATGTCGTCGGCGCAATCCGCGCATCGATAGCGATTATTGTTCGGATTGCTACGATCCTGCTTCACATAATAGACGTACTCGCCACCTATTACACGAGAGCCGGAGATAGCGTCTCCGCAATCATCGCAGATGAATACATCTGAATCCTTAACGCCCTTTTTCGGGACTACTTGGCTCATATCGTTTCTTGATTTAGTGATTTCATAATTTCTTTATCTCTTTTTTTAGCATGATGCTCATTATGATGTTTTGGACAAAACCATATTACATCAAGAGGCTTGCTGTAGTCTTCGTGATGAGCCTGCGCTTTTGATCCGCATATACAACAAGGGTGTCTATTAATTTTACCTGATCGCAATGCTCTAGCAACAATACCGTGAGCTGCATATTTTTCTGGGTTTTCATTTCTGTATTTTTTTGTGCATTCTAATTTTTTTGAAGAACTCAATTTAGATTGTCTTCCTTGCTGAACATATCTTCTTGTTTTTTCTCTATGACGATTTCTTTCAGATAATACCCATTCAGGATCTTTTTCTTTAATTTTTCGCCTTTTTTCAGAGTCAGATTTTGTACAATCTTTGCATTTGTTGAGATGCCCATCTCCCATTTGAGGATGTTTGTAATAATCCTCTAGCGGGAGATGGCGTTTGCATTTGAAGCATTCTTTCATCTCGTTATCTAAAACCAGAATGGAACTATTGTCTAGTTCTAAAATGGAATATCAGAGTCGTCCTGCGGCGTGAACTTGCGGCTCGCGGAAGCAGGCTTCTCAGAACTCACAACACGTTGTGGCGTTGCTGACTTCTGACGAGGCTCGCTGATAGACACGCTGAACTTCTTCACACCTGCCTGAGTCTCGCCTTCCCAGAGGGAGATCTCAATGATTTCACCCTTCCACATGGCCTTGCCTCGGAAGTCAGGATGGTTCTCGCTGACCTTGTAGTCGTTAATAAACAAACTACCTTTTCCTTCTTTGTGTATATATTCTGCCATATGCGTGATTAGTAAGCCCTCTTGGTGCAATCCTCATCCTCATCCTTATCCTCGTCTTCAGACTCAGAATCAGACTCATCTTCTTCATCAATGGAATCGACGATTGAATCAACAGCTAGCTGAAGAGCCATACGAATGATAGAATCATTTGCACCCTCTTCCACCAACTCTGCATCAACAAGTAGCTGTACATAATCATTGATGATGTAAACAGCATCGCCGATTGTTGACTCAAGTGTTTCTACAACCGATCCTGCAAGCGCAGAGATGATTGCTACCTCCTGCTCCGACATTTCTTTAGACATATATATGTTTTGTTTTGGTTTGTTTATTTTGCACGAACCATCATTGGTGCGCCAGTCTTGCTGACAAGCACATCTCCCAACATCTCTTCCAACTTGGCTTTAGCCTCCTTGGGTTTGATGTCGTTTGATGCGGCAAAAATCTTTTCTAGGGTGGGGATGGAAACCTTGCAAGCGGAAAGGAATTGATCGCTATTCAACCCTGCACGCTCAAATGCCGTAGAAAGGTCTTCAATGCTCCTACTGGTGCGTCCGGCCTGTATCTTGCGTCCGGCGATTTCTTGGCCCTCTAGGAGCCGTTTCTTGCCCTCCTCGCGCAACGCTTCGATGAATCCTTCAACAACATCCGCCTTTTCAAGATAATCAGCGATTGCCTCGTTGGTAAGAGCCGGAACTGCTGCTGGTGAAACTACCAGCTCGTTAGTGACTCCAGCGGCCTCTGGGCAGATCGCCTTGGCTCGGCAATACTTGCAGGCATCAGGTGATGGCGTGCGAGGTGCGTTAGGAGCAAGAGCTGCCTGTACGATGCTCTGGATTTGCTCATCAGCGGCAATCAGGTCTTCCTCGTCGTAGTGTGCAATGGTAAACGGCTGTGCCATAGGCTGGACAATCGCGACATATGCTTCCTTGATGTTGGGCAGGTTCTTCTTTACGAGAACCGCATAGGCGCGGAGCTGGAGGTTGTCAGCGGCAGAGTTGCCAGTACCTGTCCGGCCTGTTTTCCAGTCAAGGATCAGAACTTTGTCACCCCAATGCAGGATGAGATCGATCTGCCCTGACCAGATGTCGCCATACCATAGCCGCTTTTCGATGGTCTTGTGATCAGGCTCTCCAAGGTCGAGAGTAGCAAGGATCTCGGCATACTCGTTAAGGCAACGGGTAGCGATTCCAAACTCTTCGTCTGTTAGGGTGATCTCCTCTCCGGCGAGGTATTTGTGTATGCGTTCACCTATAATTGCGGCATCTCCTGACTCGCTTGGAGGGCAAGTTTTCTCAAGCTGATACTTTCCAACGCAAGCGGCATAGGTTGCCATTGCGCTGCCGGACATCTTGTCTTTACGTTCGTCGGTCATATATTTATTTGTTGAGGCTGAATTCGATTACCTCTGGGAAGATCGACACGAGACGATCTGCGACCTTCTCGGTGAAATCTGCTACAAACTCCGGCACATCCTTCATGCCTTTGGACAGGCAGAATGAGCGAACCTCTTCCTCAGTAACCTTGTTGGTGTCCATCATGCTGAAAAGCATATCCAAGGCGTTTTGTGGTAAGGTAGGTGCTGGCGCAGGAGCAGGAGCTGTCTTCTTGGAAAACTCTGGCTTGGCTATAACGGGCTTCGTTATAGGTCGAACATCATGAGTCTCGTAATCGGGATCTTTCATTTCCTCTGTGGGAATAAGGAATGTTTGTAGCAATGCATACTTGTGAGCGATTGCCATAGCTTTGTTGGTGGCCTTATCGCCTGAGTCCATGCCCTCGCCAATCACTTGGCAGGTAATGCTGCTACCATCTTCAGCGACAAACTGATAAGTCATAGGGATGGTAACAAACCGAAGTACGGTTCCTTTGCTATTTGTGCGCTCTTCAATGACTGGTATTCCGGCCTGTGGCAATGTGATCACACCATGCTTTGCAAGCAAGTTGTGAAGCTCATTGTATACTGCGTCAATGCCTCGGAATTTGAATCCTTGAGCTGCGTTTTTGCTGTCTTTTCCAATGGCGGTGATGTCGCGCATAATGGCGACCATTGCTGTGTGTATGGTGTTCATGTGTGTGTGTTTGAGTTGACCGACTGAGTGATAATTGTACCAAAGCGGCTAAATGACAAGAAAAACTTTCATGGCTCCTAAAGCCAGCAATTATGCCGCTTTAGCCGGAATCTGGTTACGCTTCTGGGCGTGCCATCCGCCTTTTTTTCCATTCAATGCGACCGCTGCGAGCTTTTTCTCGCTCTTGCTTGATCCGCCTTTTCTGCCGATTTCTTTGAGGTACTCGCGCACCTCGGATGGTATTGATGTCATTAGTATTTATAGGTTGTCTTTCCGGCCTTCTTCTTAGCGACCACCGCCGGAGATGGATGCCATTTGATTTGTGATAGATTTTCTCGGAATACAGCTCGGTTGACAGGACGCTCGTAATCGCCTTTTCCGCCACCCCAACCAAATTGGTTTTTAGGAATTACCTCGCTCATCTTGCGCTACGCTTTCCGATGCAAGCCCATTTCTTTCGACTCAAGCGCAAAGGTGAGTTAGGATCATGCGCTGCCGCTGGATGATCTTTCATCTGCCCAGCACTTCGAGCGCAGTAAGAGTCGCCTTTTTTGGTGTGAGGGGCAATTGAATATCCCTTGGCCCCATAACGAACGGTTTTCTTGTTGCCAGTCTCAGGGTTGGTAACAACCTTTTTGAATTTCTTTTCGCTCATTTCTTCTTGGATGTTTTTGTGGCTGCCTTGATTGCCTTGTCCGTAGGCGCACCCTTGCTACCAACAGGACGCATATGCTCGCCGGAGCCATGCGCGATACGCTGTTGTTTGGCGTGGATGTTGTACCAGAGTCCTTTTTTCACTTCTCGTCCTCCATTGGCTTATGCTTCATGCCTTTTGATAGGCCACCGAGCTTGCTGTTGAGCTTTTTACGAGTGTGTTTGTGAATCCGGCTGTTCGCCAGTTCGTGGTATGTCTCGGTCTTGAGGATGTGTCTGGTGAGATGAGGATTCTTGTCTTTCATTTGGAAATTTCAGCTTGATGTATTCAATTGCCGCCTGCGTGCATTCGTTCTCTTGATTATGCGTTGGTGTCATTGTTTCGGCTCGAAAGGACATGGCGGCGCAGGATGTCCATGCGCTGCGGGTTAGTCTTCTTCGCTTTGTCTCCGGCAGGCTCCTCCGCATGAGAGCGAGGTCGCACGGCCTCTTCAACTCCAGCAATCGCTTTAGCTGCGCGGGTGTATGCGTTCTTCGCTTTCATGGGAGTGAGCAGGGGAGGGAATTAGGCTTGTGGTGTAGAATCGGTAGCAACGGAAGATGTCTCAGAAGTTTCTGGGGCAACTTCAGCTTCTGATGAGATAGCATTGCTTTCAATTTTGATTCGCTCTAGCAGTCCAAGAGCGATCTGGCCTCGGATGGCAAGCTGCTGAATTCCGGCGATCAAATCTACCATAATTTCATGCTCGGTAACATTGCTGAGATCAATGTTTGCGATCAGCTCTTGAATGCTCTGAGGCTTTGGAGCGTCTGTGATCCCACCAGCACCATCAATCTCATTGACTGGCACTCCAGTCTCGTTGCTGATGGCTTCAAGTGACTCAGGATGGATGTCACTTGCTGGGATTTCGGGAGTTACGGGCGTGTTTGTATCTTCGGACATGGAGTTTATTTGGTTGGTTTGGTTTTCGGTGATTTTTTGTAGGGATTGCTGGCATCATTGGTGCACGTCGGCGTAGCTTTAGGCCCGATACGTTTCATCATTGACGATGGAGGAGAGGATTTCTTCATTACTTCATCTTTGGAATTTTTACTTTGGGCATCTTAATGCCCTTCGGCTTGGTATTCATCGTAGGTTTCTTGCCGATTTTGAGCATGTCGTTACCTAGCATACCAGAACGGCGAGTAGCTCCATCTAATCCAATACGGATTTCAGGAGATCCTACCTTGATCGTGCTGGTCTGAGGAGAAGGATTGGCTTGTGCAGTCGCGTTGACAGGTGCTGGCTTTGCCGGAGCCTTTGCAGTAGTTGCCATTGGGTTCTTTTTATTGTGATGCCACATATTATTTTCGGTTGTTGTATTGACGCTCTTCTAGCATCGCGTCTGCGAATGCATAAGCAAGTTCTGCTACTGCCTCTGGATCTCCTGCTGCCTTTTCTGTGACAAGCTGCGAGAGGGCGGCGGTAGCAAAGTAGTCGCGGATTCCCATCCCTGAATTCGGACGCACAGGAGCGTTAGTGCTATCTCCGGCGTATGCGGTTACAGGGAATGCAGGATGATTGATAGGTTCGCGACTCATAAAATTATTTGGTTGATGATTGTTTAGGCGGCATTTTTACCGCAGGTCTTAATTTAGGTACAAGTGGGCCTAATCTGTCAAGCATGACCCAGATATAATTAATACATGGGCGATCTCCGTAATAGAATCTATTCATTTGTTTGTTTATTTATAGTTTTGAGCAACAGCCATCGCAAGCGTGTACCCAACCAGCTTCATCACGCATGATTTGATCTCTGTCAGGATGCCCTATCCCGTGTTCACAAATACGCTCCATGATCCGGCGATCTTCGCGCCAGTTCTGAGGAGCATCGCTTAATGCGTGTTTGCTAGGGTTGTGGATACAGCAATACTCACCTTTGCAGGTTTTCTTGCTGTGGACATTTATTAATACTTGATCAGATTTATGTAATTTATATTTAGCCATAGTTTTTTCAAAGCGTGAGATAGATGCATCAAACAAAAATCCCCACAATGAGACAAATTAGACTTAAAAGAAGAATAATAACAATAGTTATTACTATGTAATCCATAGCACAAGCAGGTTTGTGGTTCTTAAATAAATCTACAGCTGCTGCAATAAGTGCTATTAATGGTATTAGCATTAAAAGATTATAAGCAAACTGAATTGCTATGGGCGATCCTGTGTGGTTTATCATAATTTATATTTAGCCATTTATTTATTCTGCCGCTGTTTCAATTTGATTGATCTGCTCTTGTTCTTTTGCCTGATCCTCTCGGATGTCGAGGATCAAGCGTTTCAGCTCTAGGGCTACTTGAGACTCTTTCCCGTGGAAGGTCTTGTTGTAGACGTAGCGATCATAGATGAGTGCCACCAATTGCTCGCGGCACTCGTCTCTTCCGGCCTGATATGGATGTGTATTTTCCATAGGTGTTTCAATAGCCGCTTTGGTTGCGGAGTCAACACTTAATTGCATTATTTGCAATGTATTGTGTCGAGGCGATTAAAGTACGCCGGAGTGCGTGCTTTTTCCTTGCTATAGGCGCGAGCGATCTTGATGTCGGTCAGTAACTCTTTGGCACGAGCGCGGCTGATATGTGGCAGGGTTCCTAGATCATGAGCTTCAGCCATCGCGAGTTGGCTGGTGAACAATGCTTCTAGGTTGCTGAGTAGGTTGGCGGTGTGTGTATTCATGTGTTTATGGGTTGGTTATCTGCGGTAGTAAAGGTGAAGGATTAGAAAGGCTATTACAAGCGGCACAGCGGCCTGTACTGCCCCTTGGATGAACCAGATTATGTTTTGGGCGAGCATTTATTCAGTCTCGTTGAATGCGTGTTTCTCTTGGCAATATTGATGCCATGTGATCTCTCCCTTGAGGTACTTGGTAGCGGCGAGAGCTTCGCGCATGGTCATCCCGTGAGCCATCTCAGCGGCATGGAGAATGTCGCAAAATGTGGAGCGTTTGGCTCCGGCAATAGCTTCCTTGAGTTTTCCGTTAATGAGGTTGTCGATGCAGCGCATTATCGTGAGCGGTGGGTGATGATGGAATTGCAGAGGTCTGCAATCTCGCGGGTCTTGCCTAGCGTGTTTAGCGTTAGGATCTGGCAGAGATCTTTGTGCAGGGACTGGATCTCGTAGCGCAGTTCGATGTTGTCCTTGCGGATCTCGTCGCAGGTACGCTCAATCTGAGCGAATTCTTGGTGTTCGATGTATGTCATGTGTGTGTTTGGGTTGGTGGTTAGAATTGGCAGGTGTATTCCTGAAGCTCGCGTAAAGCTGTAATGTTCTCTCGGATGCGAGCGTCATAGCATGATATGGCAAATTTGATTCCGCAAGATCTAGCTGCATCTCTCCGGCTTCTCCAAGCTAGGATAATGTTTTCTCGGATCGCAATGCGAGCTGCTACTAGGCTGTTAAGACTGAGGTTGACTTGGTATTTCATGGATGTGTGTGTTGTGTCTTATTGACAGGATCAATCTACCATACCCGCTTTGGTATCGTCAATAGCCAATGTGAACTTTTTTTCACTTTTTTTCATGGGCTGTAGAACTAGCTATTATCAGGCTCTGCGGCGATCAGCTTGGGCAACACCCGTCCGCAAAGCTCTCCAAAGTCATTTACGACATCCTCCTTGAGCGATGGAACTGCGGCGTGCAAAAGCTCATGGATCGCGCCGTCGATGAGACTGCACTTCCGGCCTCGTGCCTTGCTCCTAATCACGATCCGGCGGCGTGCATAGCTGGCTACTCCCTCGTCCACCTTTCCTGCCGTTTTCCCCGTAAAGCCAAAGCCGATCTCCCAGCGTTTGCCGTTTATCATGGCGGTGGTGACTTTGCGAAAGCTCATAATCGCGCTAGGATAGGCTAGGAGCGGCTTTTGATCAAGTGATCCAGCGATCTGGTCAGGTGACCGCCTGTAATCAATTCTAGGGGCTTCTGATGCCCGTGGTATTGATCCTCCAGCTCTTGGAAATCTCGCGTAGGCCGGAACTGCTCAGGCCAGAGACGACCGATCACCCGCAGAGGGAACTTGTGAGGAGGTACAGGATCGTCGCTCATTTGCGTGCTTTGATTACCTTCTTGCGGCAGGTAGGGCAGGTAGGCAGGCCGGACTGATCCTCTAGGGAGGTGTCATGGCAGAGGTAGTCGCCGGAGATCCGGCATCCGTATTCGCCATTGATCATGGCGTGCGTATGGTATGCCCAGTCTGGATTCTTGCGAGCGAATGGATGGTCGTAAATATTGCCGCCTGCGGGGTAGATCTGGATGCTGTTCATGGATGTGGAATTATGCGTTGCGTTCAATGGCCTTGAAGTATCCCGACATATAATCCAGAGCCTCCTTGAGTGTTTTTTTTCGGACAATCAGGTGCGTCTTTGGAGTGTTCTCAAATGGGAACTTGAGTGTGTATGTTCCGTCTTCCTGTCTCTCAATTTTGATTTCTTCGTGCATGTTTTTGTGTGTTGGATGTGTGTGTTGTTTGACTGACAGGTATAAATCTATACCAAAGCCGCTTTAGAGTCAACAGGTATTTTGAGCTAGTGTTTATGCGGCTCTACGGACGATGCTGGAAACTAGAACGATCTACTCGACCACAATTCCCTAGCCGCCTCAACCTCAATCACGGGTCTGCCAATTCGATCATTCACAGCGTTGTGAAGGCGCACGCTCCAACCAAAAAAGTCTGACCAGTCCGGCGGATTGTTCCGCATAAAATCCTTGAGATGTTGCTCGCATGGACATCCATCGAATGGCAGCGACTTGATCCACTCATGCAGCCAAAACTCATGGCAGTAATTCTCGCCGGAAACACGCATGGCGAACAGGTGCAACTCAGTCCAGTACCGCGATCCTTCTTTCGTTATCCGCGCCACAGGCACGCCGCTCGTCAATTGTCTCTCAACCTCATCTCCGGCGTTCTGCACCCACTTGTTGTGATTGTTCCAGTCCATTCCAAGTCCGGCACACATTTTCAATTCTACCTGCGTTGCGATGCTGTGCTGATCCATGTATGGAGATCCTTTGACCTCGGCAGGCTCCTCGGCATCAGGATGCGCTATATCCCAGTCAGAAACGACTTTCTCATCGATGCCGTCATGTCGGCATAGCCATGCCTCTACGACTTCATGCAAGGCCACCAGCATCGCGCTATTGTCGTTTCCGTAGTCCGGCACGAAGACTTGCAGCGTGCCATCCGGCAACCAGATCCAGTCTCCGCAAGTCGCATAGCGGATCGCCGCCGGATCAATCGACTTGATCTCAATTCTCATTTGTACGGAGGAGGCTCGCCTTCTTTTGGGCGCGGGATCTCTGGTCGTGAATTTCTCAATCCTTGAAGTAGTTCAAGCCCAACTCATCCAGCTTTGCTATTTGCTCAAGAGCGGTTTGTGTAGATGCCTTGGGAATGTCAATATAGTAACCACTAACACCTTCAGCATTTTTGAACGCTTGATCAATTGCATCTTCAATAGACTCATCAGAAAGGCCAACAACGGCTCCAATTTCTGGAAGCTCTCCTTGGATTGGAGAAATATATTCCCTGTCACCGAATTTCATGGAGTTGCGGAGTTTCACAAACTCGCGGACATCTGGGTCAATGTTTACGGGTTGCCAGTTTCCAGCGGCCCATGAGCTATGAATCAAGATCTCTGCTCCATATTTTGCAGTAGGTTCAGGATCAACCATGATGCCATGCGCTCCGTAGTATATAATCTCGGAAAAATTAGCATAAACAAGCTGCCAAAGCTCATTTGGTGGACTAGGACTCCGTGTGCAAGCATCTATCATATAGGGTTTTAAGTCAGATCCGATCCTTACTTCGGATGACATCCAACCACGATACGAGTATGCTTTGAAAACAGGCTCCATTCGGTCATTAAATCGACGAACAGGTTCTGGCAAGTCCTTGTATTTAAGGAATTTGCCAACGTAACAGAGATCCTTCACCTCAATTCCAGCCATGAGTTGAGAAGGTTGTTTTCCATCAATAACAAATCCGTCTGTTCCTACCTCAACACGATCAGGAAGATCTTCCTCTACCGTGAATTCCATAACGTCTTTCAGAGGCCCAATCTTATGCTCAATTTGATCAATCTTAGGTTCAACATCGCGATAATGCGTACAGGCAAAGGTTTCAAAAGCCCCCCTCCAGCGGGACAATTTGCAGTGCAAAGTTTTCCCATCATTTTTCTTTAGATGCTCACGGAGGTTGTCAAGTCCAACGATGTGCGTGAATTTACCAACAGGCAGATCAAGAACCTTGAGAATTTCTTTGCATCCTTCGCGTTCAAGCTCAAGGCACTCTCCTAATTTACATCCCCATACTGCTTTTCCTTGATCAGCTAAATATTGCTGAAGAGGCCCATGGTTAACATCAGGGAATACAAAAACATCACATTCATCAATGTATGGAAATGGACTTAAAACCACTTCAATCTCGTCATATCCAGTTCCAATAAGAGACGTCATAGAAGGGAACCCCGACTCCCACGGTGTATAGACATAAACCTTTTTGAAGTCTTGAGCGAGTCTCAATGCTTGCGAGATAAACAAGCCATGATCAACGAACATACATACAGCCTCGCTAATAGGCTTTAGGTCTTCTTTGCGTGGGATTGGTTGTGCCATAAATTATTTGCCTTTCTTCTTAGCCTTGCGCTGAGTCGCGTACGCAATTGCCAGAGCCTGTTTCTGAGGCTTTCCGGCCTTAATCTCAGTCTTGAGATTACGAGAAAAGCAGTTTTGAGATGAGCAGATTCGTAGCGGCATAAGTATTATTTGTTAAAATTCTTCTCTGTCTAGCGCAGTATCAAAAGTCGCATTTTCATCCATTTCATCGGTGTCACCATTGGCAAAGTTTTCAACCATTTCGGTAATCTTTGCCTCGTCAATGGTTTTGGGATTGTAGAAGACATTTACATCGTCAACGGGAATCATTTCCCATCCCTCCGGCCCTTTTTCTTTATCTGTAATTAATATATCCATATTATTTTATTTTTAGAGGTATTTTGGATTTCTTCATTGTGCCAACAATAGTTTCTTTGCTTCCGTTTCTTACGTTGGCATTGGGATGGCTTTTGGCATAGTCTGGGAATAATACAAGGGGATCTACTGGCTTTTCAAGGATGAAGTTGTCTGCTTTTTCAGGGCCAAGCATCATCCAGTCATAAGAAGGATGCTTTCTGAAGTTCTTGTTTTTTAGGAACTGGTCACGCAGATACCGCTCGTTTTCGCTCATTTTTGCCTCTTGCTTAGGATCATTGCCTGTGTAAATGGCAAATGCATCAGGATCTTTAGATAATTGTACGCTGGCAACAAGGTCGAGGTTCTTTCCGCCCTTGAAATCCATTGAATCTGCAAGCATCTTGCCAATGTCTGGCGCATGAGCAATGCCGCGAAGTCGTTTCATTGCTGCACCACGCTGGTTAAATGTGAAACGAGATGCCTCGTCAGCAAAAGCGGTGTTTTTGTATTTATCGGCGATCTTCTTATACCAGTCCTGCTTTTGGTATTGTTTTATATGATCAGCATACGACTTATTGAAGGATTCAATATTACCCCGTGTGGCCTTTGATTTGATTGATCCTAGCTTGGACAAGAAATCAACCATAGGGCCATACTTATCAATCGCTTCCTTATTGTCTTTTAGGACTTTATTAAGTTCGCGCTGTGTAATTTCTCCATCCTTAAATGCTTTTTTCGCCTTAGTTACTTCCTTTAGTTTTGTAGCTGGATTGCGTGCGCCAAGCTCAAGAATCACATGGAGGGAATCCACGATTTGCTTTGGCATAGCATCTTTTTTCTTATCTAGTTCGGACATCACATCGCGCACAAACTTTCTATTGCTGATGTGAGCCTCTTCCTTCATTAGTTGGATCAAAGCCCTGCCAGATGTCGTGTTCTTGATGATATTCTTGGCGCGAGTTACGAAAGCAGAATTCATATTTGCCCATACAGGCTTAAATCCGCGACCATCCTTGAGCCTTGCGATCACTTGGTTAGAAATAAGGAATGGGTGCATAGGGCCACCCATGTTGTCGCCTAGCGTGTTATGGCGATCAGCCTCAAGCATACCAACTACCTCACCAATCAGCTTTTTAATAGACTTTGTAGCAGGCTTAATTGTGGTCTTTGGATCGTGATTGTAAACAATCGTCCTTCCATCATCAGAAGGCTTCATTTTAATATCTTGTTGCTTGCTTGGAGCAGGCATGAACCTAATGCCGCCAATAGGAGACAATGCCGCCAGCGGCTTTGCGACCTCCTGAGCCTTCGTCTTAAAGCCTTCCCAATCGATAGAGCCGTCTTCGGTCTTGGGAAGTTCGTTAGCAGGCATAAACCTGATGTCATTACTCGCCGGATTGAAGCGTTGGGAAAGGGGAATCAGATTGCCTTGGTCGTCGTAGGTTGCGGGGTCTGCTAGTTTGGCTATTCCTTTTTCAGCGGCTGAATAAGGATCAAATATTACAGCTCCATCTGGGGTTAAATATCCAATTGTTCCTTCTTTATATAATCGTGATTCATTATCATTATAAAAATCTCTAACAGATTTGCGGCTATCCCACATTCCAGCACCATCAACAATATCATTAGGGTTCATTGAATCTCTGGCTATTTCCAATGCTGTTCTTTTATCTTCTTCAGCTGCCCTAACAATTTCTGGTTGCGTAGAATGCCACTTAATTGCCCATTCTGGAACCGGCTTTAAGTCGGATGATTTAATAATATAGTTAGCTGGCCCATAATGATCGTTTTTTGACATTTCGCTTGGCTCCCATTTCGCAAACAAAATAACATCTTCTTTCTTTCGCCAATCTTGGCCATAACCCTCGCGGTGGCTCAAATCATACCCCGCCTTCCTCGCCGCCTCATCAACCAGCCTCTGCGCCTCTTCTGTGTCTCCAGACTCAATAGCCTTGGCGTGTGCTTCGTCTAGCTTGGACGGCATGAATGAGATGCCGCTCTTCTTTGGAGGATTGTATCCAAACTCGTTAATTGAATTGCCCTCTGTGAACAGGTGCGATGCAGGAACCTTCTTGGAAAGGATTGTGTAGTCGCCTTTAAGCCATGCCTCACCATGCTCTTTTGCATAGGTGCGTGATGGAGTTACCCAATCTCCAGCGTAAATCTGCGCGTCTTTGATTGACTTCGGAACTGCGCGATAAATCGTGATTTCAGCGTCTGGCTTTCCTTGCACAGAACGAATGGCGGTCATCGACTCATTGTCGGCCTTATCCGTTTCCATGCCGTAATACCTCAATGCGGTCTTGTACGGAAGGGTGTAGAAGTCATCTGGATAGATGCCGCGAGTAACTTCATGCATTGGTGCGCCATACTTTTCATTAGGAGGACGATGACCCGTCTGGTGTGCATACTCCTCATCTTCTTTAGGCATGAAGCTGATTCCGACATTCCTGCGGTTGTCGTTTGATTTCTCACCGCCCTCATAATTAACCATGTCGCTGTGCAGGACTCCGCGATCAGCATGGAATTTTTGCTCCTCCGTTGTCGGCTCCTTTAGCTGGTCAGCGGCCTGCGCGATGTTGTACGCCTCATTGCGGTCAACGATGCGGCCCTTGTCAGTCGCAAAGCCATAGGCAGGCGATTCGCGGTCTGTAGCCTCCTGTGGTGCGTTAGGATTGGCTATGCGATGCGTAGCACCGCGAGATACCTCACCCGTGCGAGGATTGGTGTAGGTGGCCTCTGTGATGCTCTCTGGCTCTTCATCGCGGGATGGCATAAAGGCGATCTTATTTGTGCTAGGATTAAACCTTTGTGAAAGAGGAATTAGTTTCTTGTTTTCATCATAGGTAAAAGGATCAGATGATTTGATTTTGTTCTCATTGCCTTTCAGAACAGCAAAAATGTTGTCTCTTGGGCCACCATCATAGGTGTTAACAAATATAACTCCATCATGGCCTTTCTTTTGTGCATCTTTCAATGCATCGTAATAGCTTATTTCCCTGTATCTTGCTCCCTTCTGATCAACCACCATTGGGTTATCAAAATGCACAAATAGCTTGTAAAGTTTTGGGTCAACTGGGTCTATGTCATAATCTTTGTTAAAAAGATCACCAACATCATCTCTAATAGCTGTTGAAGGATAATGCTCAAGCCAGTTGGTAAAGTTTTGTGTTGCAAGAAAATCATCTACTTTTTCGTGTGTGTCTTCTTCAGACAATCCTTCATCTTGAGAATCTTGCTTTATTTGCTCTTTACCATAACGGACATCTTCCTCGTACCGATCTCCAAGATAGCGCATCAAATCATCTTTTTCTGAAGATGATAGCTTGAGGAATCCTTTATGTGGCAATGAGTCACCCTTAATGTATGCATTTGCGGTAGATTCACTTCCAGACATGAAGTGTGCAAGAGTTGCCGATCCTGCTTTTGTATTAGTTCCTAGTTTCTCTGGATCAAAGCCTCCTCCTTCAAGTTCACCAAATGGCGTTGCGTGATAAGACTGGATAGTTACTGGATTTCCTGTCTTAAACTGCAAATCTTGAGATTTAAGATTATTTAATTCTGCTAAAGCATCATTGTATTCTTTTTCAGCTTTGTTTTTTTCTTTAATCTCATTCTGGATAATCGGCTGAACAGAATCTTTCCCAAGGAATGGGATAAGCCCCATATTTAGGCTTTTATCTATTTCCTCTTTAGTTGGGTTTTTAGGATCAACGGGATTTACTAACCTAATATAATTATCGTAGTCTTTTTCGTATGATTCCCTTATTTGATCATCATTCCATCCATTAAAACGATCCAGATTGTATTTTGCTGTTCTCATCTTGGATGCAGCTTTCTCAATTTGATCAGGAAGTGATACATCGGATGCTTTTGCTGATGTAATAACAGGAACTCCCCACGCTTTTTCTACGGCTTTATTTACAAGTTCTTGGGCTGTTTTTTCATCACTATTCTTTTCTGCTTTTGCATGAATTGCATCCTCATTATTGGATGGCATGAAGCTAATACCAGTCTTTTGAGCAGAAGGTTGTTGCGCGGTGCTTCCAGCAGGCACATGAACCGCGCTGATGCCCTTGAGGATGTCCGGCGTAAGCGCGGGTTGGTCGCCCTTGGGAGCGAATGTGAGCGGTTTAAGGGCTTCCTCGCTTTCTTCTGGACGTTCTTGATAAGGCAAACCGGATTCCGGCATAGCATTGATCTTGGCCTTGTAATAATCGACAGGAATAGGTTGTGCGTTGCTTGGTTGAAGCGATGACACATGGTCAGCTCGCATTGACATGATCGTGCGATCAAGTTCAGCTAGTTTTCCCTTTAGATAAAATCTGTTTTGGTTAAGAAAATCAGTATCCTTGTCTTTAAGATTTAGGAAGTTATTGAATATGTCGCGCTTCTGTTTTGCAATATCCTCATTAGGATCAAGACCCTCCCATCCTTCTTTTCCTTTTTGCCAGTTGGCAAGGTACTTGGTAACAAAGTCATTAAAGAATTCAGATTTACTGCCACCCCACATATCAAGAATGTGAGGGAACTCAGCACCCCATGCGTGAATCTTGTTAAAGAGGCGTGTTGCAGAGATGACCGTCACATTGAAGTTTCCATCCTTCGTGAAGTGCATTCCTATCGGAACCACATCATACTGCTTCATCATGAGAGACTTTCTCTTTCCCTTCTTGCCGGAGGTTGGCGAATACTCTGCAAGCCAGCGTTTACCCTCTCCAGATGCAAGCGTCTCGTTCATCGAAAGGATCACATCCTTGATTGCTTTTGGAACTACATTTTCCGGCAGGTTCTTGATGTTCTGAATCTGCTCCGGCGTAAATGTTCCGCGCCATGTGATTCCTTGTTCTGGAATCTCTCCAGTAATTCCAAGTGCGTTTAAGATTAAATCCCTGCGTGCCTTCTGATTCTTTTTGATTTGCGAGTCCGATAGCATTATCGGGCTTTCACCATCAGGTTGCATGGCGACTTCTCTTTGAACATCAAGAGACCCGCCTTCAGGAATCTGGACATTACTTACTTCATCTGGAATCTGCCCATACCCTTTTGTCTGGACTGGCTTGCCTGTAGCCGGATCTATTTTCCAACTTCCTTCCGGCGTAGACTCGCTAGGAATAGCAACCTTGCTAACCACATTTCCTTTGGCATCACGAATTGTAGCAAATACCTGAGTTTGGAACATCCCAGACTGGATTCCGTACTTTTTGAGCAATCCTTTATTTTTCTTTAGCTCTTGTTGCGTAATCTCAACTACAGGTTGTGCATCAATTACAGGTGCAATGTGTCCATTGTAGTCATTAACTGCTTGAATTGCTTTTTCTGTAGCTGCGGCAATCTCTGGAGTGAATTGGATTCCCATCACGGGAGATGGTTTTGTCGGGTCTGGCCCTCCATGCCCAAGAACGGCTTGGATTGCCCTAGCAAGCGTATTGTTGCTGGCACTTGTCCTAGCCCACTTCATGACAGCCGTCTCTCCTCCTCTGCTAGTCATCTGATGAAGGGAATTTCCAGCCATTTCAGCAATATACTCCTCACGGGCATAAGGGATGACTTCCTTGTCAATAAAACGATCATTTGCACGATCCCACATTCCTTGAGACTCAAGCCATGCCTTCTTTTGTTCGTCTGTCCGGCCCTTTAAGTAGTTATTCCAGATCATGTCCTTTAGCTGATCATTGGATACTGCTCCAGCATCCTCAGCCGCTATGGTTCCATCATCGTGGTAAATATTCGTTGAAAATAGCTGTGAAAGAAGATCGGAGTTTGCTTTCTGGAATTCTTCAGTTCTTCCATACAAATGACCTCCTTCGTGAGAAAGAGCATCATAAGTGGTCGTTCCATAAACTCCTGCCCGTGTGCGTGCGTTATCGGCATTGATGATTGCAGTAGTTTTGCTCGGATCAAATAAGATTGGCTCTTTTTTTAGAGCTTCAGCAAGATCTGTTCCGATGCGAAGCTCAACACCTCCGGCAGAGTTAATAACCATGCCGTCCTGACTGGCGATCATCTCCAGCTTTGCCATGCCTTGTGGCGTGCTTGCCAACTCCTTATTTTGATCAACTAGCTTTTGCAGGATCTGATCTTTTGTAAGGATTTCTAATCCAATGTTCCCTTGTCCTGCAAGTAACGGCCCATTTAATCCCCTATGGATGTTTGCCCAAAGAAGATCATTCTGCCTTCCATATTCCAATCGCGTTTCTGAATTAGCAGACATTACTTGCGTCAGCTTTTGATCAGCTTCCTTTGCTTCTTGGGTAGCCTGTTTAATTTCTTCTGGCTTTGCCTTTGGATTAGCTAGTGTTTCTCGTAATTTCTGAACCTTATCATCGGCAATCTGTTTCTGATTGTTTACTACCTCTCTATAGTCGCTGAATTGTGCGGCAGTTTTAATGCTTTCTGGAGATGCCTGTGCCTTTACTTGGTTAATACGATTGTTCTCCTCTTGGATGCGTTTTTCTCGTGAGGAAGGAGTTTCATGAATAGCAGAAGTAAGGATGTGAGGCATCATCATCATCGCCGCGCCTGAAGCTGCTTGCTCTGGCAGATCTTCATAAGGAGTGCTATCAAAGACTCCCATTGCTCCGGCAAGTACGCCTGCTTGAACACCTTCGTATCCCCAATTAACAAGATTGTTCGCCATCCAGTTTGCTACTGGAGCTGTTATTTTTCCTACTTTACCACCAAAGATTTCTTTTGTGAGATCCGTAGAAGTTGGAAGGTTTCCGGCAATCTGAAATACATTACCTCCAGTTCCCTTTAGTCCTGCGCTAACCTTTCCAAGGTCACTAAGCACTCCTAAACCTTTGCCTGCTGTTTTTAATGCTCCATATCCAGCAAGTTCTCCGGCAGCTCCATATTCAACTCCTTTTAAGAAACCTGCTCCCATTCCAAGAAGTCCTTGATTTCTATTCTGATATGCACCAATAGCACCAGTTGTTACCGGCAATGCAGTTGCAAGTGCGCCAGTAGTAGCAGCTTTCTTGATGGCATCAGCAGTATTGTTAGCAGCATCGCTACCAGCACCAGCCCATACAAAAGGTTTTGGAATATTCCAAGGGCCAAGCCGGATTACATTCCCTCCAGCCCTTTCATATATATCAGAATCAATAGTCTTTAAGTTGTCAGTATGTAACTGCTCGGCATTATTCCAATCTTCACGCAGTTGTTCTTTTGTCCTTGGGCCTGTTGATGATTTAGGCGCAGCATGAACATTCCCTTGCGGATCAACATAAAATGTTCCTCCCTCCCTTGCGGTCTGTGCCGTATCGGTCATTGCCTGTGCTTGTGGCATCAGTTGCTCCACTTCGGATAACCTTGCACCTTCTCTTGCACCTTTTGTTAATGCTCCAAGACCTTCAGCACCGATTCCAAAAGTAGTTGTGTATTGAGGAAGTAAAAACTCAGCGGCAGTACCAACATCTTGTTTTGGTTTTGGCAATTCTTTTGCGTATTCTTGTAAGGCAGAAGAACCCCATTGGTCGGAATCTTGTATAAATTGCTGTGTAGCTTCTCCCTCTGTAAGATTTGGGTTATCAAGCATCCTTTGCTTAACACTAGGAACAAGATAACTAGCAAGAATTGGCCTCAAAAGCTGTGCATAGCTTTGCTGACCTCTGTCAGTTGGCTTTTCACCTGCATAATACAATACCTGACCAATGTTGCTTGGAACCTTTGCTTTAACTCTTTCCCTGTTGGCATCAATCTCATCTCGCGTGATGCGATTAATAAGTTTTTCTGTAGGAGTCTTATGCTGGATTGTTAAAATACCGCTTGTTGGATGAATTCCTATTCCAAGGTCATCCGCCAGTTTCATTCCTCCCTCATTAATCTTTGACCCAAGCTGATACAGATCCCTGACCGCGCCTACTGTTTTGTCTCCAATAGTAAAAAAGTCTTTGTATACTTCCTTTAGCCTTTGGGATTCTGGAGTTTGAGCCTCTCCTTCTGCTGGTTCATTTAGATAAAGAGCATTCCCAAGATCTGATGCAAAGGTTTTAACGCCATGAAGACCTTCAACAATATCGTTAGCAACACCTTTAGCAGCATTTGCAATCGGGTGAGTTTCGGATTCCGGCGAGTGATCTTCGTATTCCTGTAGCTTTCGATACATTGGAACAAGATCTTTCGTTGAAACATCAGAAAGTTTTATTCCTTTATTTGCTTTTAGAAGATCGGAAAGATTTTTCCCATCAAGATTAACAATCGCTTGTTTTTCTTCTGTTGAAAGGTTTTCTGGATCAGACTTTGACAAGTATGGAAGTGCAAACTCTCCTCCAACTCCCATTGCGGCAGACTTTATCTGCTCGGGTGCTACCTGTTCTGCTGGTGGTTGTTCAATAGGAGCCGATACAGCTTTTAGACGCTCTGCTAAATGATCATCAGTTGCCGGAGCAGCTACTTCATTCAATTTCTGTTGAGTAGCATCTGCTGGAGGTTGATCTATTGGAGCAACAACAGCATTTAACCTACTTTCTAATGATTGAGGATCATTGTTTTCAGCCATGAATATTTATTATTCGGAATCATCTGAGGGCTTGGCTGAACTCCCGCCCATATAGAATTGTTGTTCGGCAGGATTAAGATTCGACATTTCATTAGATTTCATAAAATTAAATGCGTCTTTACTTAGTTCATTAATAGGAACAGGTGCTAAGAATCCTTGGCGTGTATTAAGAATGTCGTGATAGTTAACTATGTGTCCCATAGTTTTATCAACTTTTGTTTTTAGGTCAATCGCGTGCTTGCTCATATCACGCCATTCTTTATCAGCGGCAGCAAATGCTTCAGCATCTCCTGATTTCTCTAGTTTATCGCGTTTTGCTTTAGCCTTTGCAATTTCAGGTATCATATCATTGATTTCCTGATTAGCTTCTGCCTTTGTCTTAGGAAGAATAAATGGAGCAATATACTTTTCTGGGTTTTTAACGCCTCTTCCTTTGTATGTGTCCTGCCAAGCACCAACGGTCTGGTTTGCAAGAGAGGCTTGAGCTTTTGCCTCCTCAAGCAATAGCTCATACATTTGAGTTGTTTGACGAGGAGTGAGAGTTTCTTTTCCTCCTGCGAGATATTTTGCCTTCATCTGCTCAAGAGTATCTGTAATTCCTTGGCTATGAAGATACTCTTCCACAGAGCTAACTGTTGGAACTCCTCCAGTTTCAGCTTGAGCCATAAGCTGTGCCATTCCTGCTGCCGGAATTGCATTATGCTCTGGATCTTTCATTGCGGCTTCATAGGTAGGAGACAAACGCACTAGCATCTGCATTAACCCCCTCTGTCCCATATAGTTTTTAACATTGTCTTCTGCTTCAAATGCCTTTGGTTCGCTTTTTAATGTATTGCTAACTCCATAAGCCAAGCGTTGATCAAAATTCTTTTGTTTCATGGATTGGAATGGTGTCATTCCTTTAGGCCATTCTACTTTCATCATTCCTTGTCCAACTCCTGTTATTTGAGGAGGTTCAATTCCTTTTGCTATTGCATATCTTTTAATATTTTTAGCAGTTTCTGTAGGGATAGCTTTGTAATTATTCCCAATCTCTTCCTCATATTCAGGAATCGTCGGCACTTTGGTATCAGCAAGTCCTTTTTGCAATTCGGAAAGGTATACATCATTCAATGGCAAATCCAGTTTGTCTAAGCCTCCAAGATTTTCAGCTCTAACAGATTTTGGAGAACGAAGCCAATCAGGTTGGATTGCTTGTACATTTACAGGCGATGCTCCTGCCCCTGTGCCAGCTCCAAGGCTTCCTTTAACTTGTGACCAATCAATAGAACCAAGTGCATTGAGTGCTTGCTCTCCCCTTGCTGACGGCGCGGCGGCAAGAGGTACTGGGCTAGTAATATTACCAAGGGGGTTTTCCTTAAAACTCATGTCAGGTTCAGGAGGATTTTCTCCATCACCACCTTGCATTTCATTTATTTGCTCATCCGTAGGAAGAGTATTGTAATTTACTCCACTCTTGATAGGCATGAAATCAGAATGAGGTAACTCAGAGTTTTGTAATGCAGGCGATTCTTGATTTTCTTTTAATGAAGGCAACCTAAGATCTGTAGAATCTTTTTCTATGGAAGATTGTTTAGGTGTTCTGTCTTTGATTCCATCTCTAAGTTCTGCAAGATCAATAGCATTTTGACCCCTGATGCCAGCGATCTTCTCTTTTTCTGCGTACTCTTGTTTCAATAAAATATCTTCACGAGCTTCCTTCTTCTTTTCTTTAGCATCTTCCCTTTCTTGATCTTGTTTGCTCTTATACGCAGCAGTAATTCCCTGTGCAATTGAGCCAAGTCCAGAGGCGACCCCTTGTGCTATTAGTTCAGGGTGTGAGCTAGGAACACTCCATCCGGCGAGCGGTTGAAACTGGACTGGAGACTGACCGCCTCCAGAAAATGACAAAGGCTTCAGTCCTTGCAATGCCTGTTGGTCAACAGGAACAAGGGCTGGTGCGTATCCATATCCTCCAGTTTCAAATGCTAGTGCCATATTATTAAGTTCCGCCGAAAGTTATACCAGATGTAGCTGGAAGAGTAAATTGGTTTGATCCAGCACCGATTTGATTAGCAGAAGCTGCGGCAGCTGCTTTAGCACC
>Ga0208256_1000023_pt1 | contig 43530 bp, 63 predicted proteins | sample CryBogCBH22Jun08_FD_184608 | JGI IMG/M metagenome (GOLD analysis project Ga0208256, IMG submission 184608) | Freshwater microbial communities from Crystal Bog, Wisconsin, USA - CBH22Jun08 (SPAdes) | ecosystem: Environmental > Aquatic > Freshwater > Lake | place: Crystal Bog, Wisconsin, USA... | reverse complement strand
ATTGAACTGTATGGGGCTACGCAAGCCTTGAGCGATGCAATGAATTTTATTCATGCCCAACGCATGGAGAAAAGTAAACAAATGATGGCGTTAAATCATATGTTGAAAGAGATGGAGGACAAGAATGACTAAAGAAGAGCCTGTGGCTTATTTTGATCCGCAAGAAGGCGGTTTCTATTGGGCAAAGCCAACAAAAGTTGAAGCACCAATCACAGTCGATGTTGAGCCATTGCCTCTTTACACAACACCACAAACTAAAGGGTGCGATGAATGTGGAAATGGTGGTGGTTATGCGTTTTATTGTGTTGCGTGCGCTGAAAAGTTTTTTGGTAATAAAGAATGGGTAGGGTTGACTAATAATGAGCTTGTTGATTTAACAATAAAAAACGCAGGTTTTCCAATTTTGTTAGCACAAGCAATAGAAGCTAAATTAAAGGATAAGAACACATGAACAAACATGAAGCACTAGAAACAATACAAACGTTTTTAGATAAGAGCAGCTACCATAAATGGAAAGAAATACAAGAGTCTATAGATTATTTAAAGGATAAAACATTAGACCAATCTCCTAGGTGGAAACCCTATCGTAATCTAACAAGTATAGAAACAGTTCAGATATGGGTAGATATGCACTCACCTCTAAATAAACCAGAGTTTGAAAGACATTTGTTATTTATACAAGATAAACTTAAGGAGAAAAACATTGAATGAAATCCTAGACTTATTGTTACTAGTAGCAGTTTTATTTACTGCTGCTATATGGATTACAGCGGTATTTTGTTTTATTATTTATAGCATAGGAAAATCAGAATGAAAGCATTCCCAAGCACACAGCCTTTATATAGTCCTGAAAAAGGAGCAGTAGTAGGTAGACAAGAGAATGGTGGTATGGATTTAAGGGATTGGTTTGCAGGTTTAGCTTTAAATTCTATGTACACAAAGTATTGTGAACAAGCTCAAATGCACGGTTGGGATGATAATTGGAAAAACCTTGTAGCTAAAGACTGTTACACAATAGCCGATGCAATGATGGAAGCTAAAAATGCCAAGACCAAAAAGTAATCTAACAGGTAGCAAAACCTACGGTATACGTCTTAGTCTAAAACAAAGAGAAATGTTTCAAGACATAGGAGGTATTGATTGGTTAAGAAATTACCTTGACAGACAAATAAGATCAGAGGAGATACAATTAGGTATTTACCCTGATCCTAATAAAGTACCCACTAAAAAATTAATAAATAGATTTTAAACTATAGTAGCACCACTTTTTAATTGGGCTATGGTTAAACCGTTGGTATATTGAAAGTGAGCTAATTCTTTAAAGTGAATCCATTTACCAGCCCACTCTAGACCAGCTTGTTCACCTAATTCACCTATTGTTGCCCAAACTGGGTGTGACCCATCCCAATCAGGTTTTCCGTTTACCAAAGGAACAACATCCACAGCACAACGCCAATTGTGATAAGAATCACCAGGTCCAGCATTTGTGATAATCTTTCCTTCTGTGGTTCTTCCTTGAGCGTAGAGAGCTGCTTGGCTTTCCATGTCTCTATACGTACTAGTAACAAGTATATCAATGCCTTTATCTTTACAAGATTGAATAAACTTTTCAACTCTTGTTTTAACTTCTGGAAGTAGTTCATTTAAATCCCTTGAATTAATCATTTTAATACTACTGGTGTTGATTGATGTAAAAGTTCGTCTTTCTTTTGACTACCTGCTGAAGAACCAAAATAGAAAGCAACCACGCCTGTCCAAGCTGTTCCAAGTGAACCTAGCATAATGTCAATCTGAGGTGTATGTTGTACTTGTCCATACATCAAACCAAAGAGTATCCCAAAGAAACCTCCTGTAATTCCTATAGCAAGAATAGGTGGTATCCAAGATTGGGTTGCTATTTGCATTGTTCTAGCAGAGCTTCTATCTTGAACGGCTAATTGTTCAAAGTCTAGGTTAAGCTCTTGTGCTTTAGCTTTTAGAGCTATCTCAGCTTGTTGTACGGATGCTATTTGATCAGCAGTAAGTTTACCATCATCAAGCATTTTCTTAGCATCATCTTGAGATACACCTATTACTTTAGAAATTGCTTCGTATGCTAGACCACCAAAGGGTCCTGCAATAGCAGTGGCAATAGTAGGTGCAATTTGTGATAACCAATTCATAATATATCCTTACAGTATTTTGGAACAAAACCAGTTTCTTTAAATATTTGAAAACATTCTAACGTTTTTGTGTCGCTATAAAAGCGTTTTCTAAACTCAAACTCTATCTCATGTTCGTATTTGTCTGCTTTATACATACGATCTATTTGAAACATTAATCCAACAATAACAAAGGTGACCACCAAAACTGCAATGCAGATTGCAATTCTAATATTCCACCTCTCCATCCGTTCGTGATTTTTTCTTTTGTCAGCAACTTCTTTTTTTTTAATAGTTCATCTTGTATCTTTTGTTCTTTTTTTAGTTTCTCACGTTCTTTCTCAAACTCAGTCCATACAGCACCTAATTCTGGAGGAGATTGATATACAAGTAACTCCCTAAGTTCTGCCTCTGCTTGTTCTAATTGTTTGCGTCTAAGAACATTCTCAAGAGCTATTGCTTGTAAAGATTTACCTTTTGGTGGATTCTTCTTTGTTTTTTCATCTTGCTTAATAGCTTGTTCTTGATGGTCAAAAAACGATCCAAGCGAAGTACTAAGTTCACGTGTTATTTCAATAACTTCAGAACCTGTGCTTTTAGCATCTTTGTATAAGGCTATGCCTTGTTTAACAGCAGAAAGAGCAGCTAGAGCAAGAGTAAAAGGTTCCATTTTTATCCCTGTAGTAGGATATTATTAGGTGTGTATTGGGTCATTACCCAATTTGTACCATTAGAAACTAAAGTACACCTATCTCCTGAACTATCCAACAAAATAGAGGTATTTGTTGCTGACCCATCAATTTGAACCACGTTTGAACTTGCCGAAACAACCGTAAAAGCCTGGTAATTTTGAATATTTAACACTCTACCCAAATAACTTGAGGCCGTTGGCAACGTCAAAGTTAAAGAACCAGCGTAATTGTTGATTACCCAAAGATCGGTTGTAGATATTGAATAAGTGGCAGTTGTAACCGTTGTTGGTGCAGCTATAGCTTGGGCACCAAGAGAAGTTAATGCTCCAGAAGCTGTTGTAGATCCAGTACCACCATAAGCTATTCCAATAGTTCCTACGTCTCCTGAACCCAACAACGTGTTACCAGTAACAGTTTTAATGTTAGTTCCACTAACAAGAGTTGCTTGATATTGACTAAGAGTTGGTATATCAGTGCTAACTAAAGCTCTAAATGTAGGTGTAGTTGCTGATCCACTAGCAGGACCTGCAAACAATGTGTTAGGAGATTCAGTTGTTAAACTAATTGCAAATGAACCAGTTGTTGTAATTGTGGATGGGCTTACCGACAGAATAGATGGGACTGTCATTCCTACGCTTGTAACCGTACCTGTAGTTAGAGTTTGCCAAGTAGGTGTTCCTGAACCCGCTGACGTTAAAACTTGTCCAGTTGTACCAGCACTAGTAAAACCATAAGCTGTACCAGTTCCATAAGAAATTGCCCCCGAAGTTGGGGTTGCTGTGCTATTTGTACCACCATTAGCTATTGCCACCTGACTTGTTAAAGTAGCCGCAGAAACTGCTAAAGGAGTAGTTTGTTTTACATAAATAGATCCATTTGGAGTATTTGAATAAGCAACAACACCAATTTGAATAGGGTAACCAGTTGGAGGAACAGTATTTTGTATTTGACCCGCAGAATAAGGGCTTAGATACAAAACATCGCCAACAGTAAATGTGCCTGTATTTACAGGAGTAAGCAATCCTGCGGTAGTTACATAACCAACAGCACCTGACGCTATAGACTGAGTTGCAAGACCTATAACAGCGGATGTTGCTATAGAATTTGCTTGAGCAGGAGCTACAAGAGGGTAGATTGCACTGCTTGATGTGGATGTTACATAAACAGCAATTCCTGCTGCTATGGAAGATCCTGTACCATTTTTTACTTTAACTTGAGTCTCTTGACCAATTGTTATTACATTACCGCTGACATCATTAAAGTAACTTAAAGCCTTTTGTGTGCTGTCATACCAAAGCATTCCTTCGGAATAACTTGGTTGAGCTATAGATGTATATGAGGTTGTTGTATCAAATGTAGGAGCAGTACTTAAAACTACTTTATTTGATCCAGTTGTTGAATAGCTTGTACCCCAAGCAGTTCCTGTTGAATTGGGTATTCCTGAACCTGGATACGTAGCATAGGGCAACGCAGGTATATCAGCAGTAACCAATGCCCTAAATGTAGGAAAAGAACCAACACCGCTAGATGGACCAGCAAATATTGAATTAACAGCTTGAGTTGTTAGTGTTCCAGTTAGTGTTCCTGTAGTAGTAACTGGTGAATTAGTTACATTAAAAATTGAAGAAGGTAATGCAAGTCCAACACTTGTAACTGTTCCAGTAGTACCAGTAGAAGCGTTAATTGTTACAGTACCAGTGCCTCCAGTTGGAGATATAGTTATATTGGTACCAGCAACAATTTTATTGACAACAGTAGTCCAAGTGGGTGTACTTCCTGCATTAGAAGTAAGCACTTGACCTGTAGTACCTACAGCAGTAAAAGCGTAAGCACCACCATTGCCATAAGCTACAGCACCAGCAGTGGGTACAGCAAAACCATTAGTTCCACCATACGCTATTTTTAAAGGAGAACCTAACTTTAAACTTGTAAAGTTACCTGTTGATGGAGTAGTAGAACCTATAGCCGTATTGTCTATAGTACCACCTGTTATAGTAACTCCATTAGAATTTTGACTGGCTAAAGAACCGTATACTTTATTACTAAGCTTTTGAAACCAATCTCTCCAAGGGTAATTCTCCCCTATAGGATTCTGTGGAATCGGAATGTTTGAATTAGGATTAGTAGCCATAGTAATTACTTGTATTTAATGTCTTTACAATAGCCATTCTTTTGAAGTAGTGGAAGCATTTCTTCTAATTTTTCTCCTATATCATCTCTGACCATAGGAGAGTTAATCATACATATTTTCTTCTTAAAAGTATCATAAGCATCACATTTGGCATCATAAACAGTTTTACCTGTACCAGAAACAGTCATCACATAGCTACCAGCCGTAACCATACAAGGCTCTGTGTTTCTACCATCTTTACCTGGTCCAAAACCCATCTTAACTTCTGACAAATGGATGTTACTAGTAGCATCTTCCATTGTTAAATCAAAGATAGGGTAGCCTGTATTTTCTTTCTTTTTAACGTTGTTGTAAGGGTAGTCAGGTTGAGATACCACAATACCACAAGCAATGCTATCTTTAACTTTAAGAGTGTCTTTACCGTTTAAAGAGTCAAGCATCCAACCAATAGGGCATCCTGTATGTAGAGCTTGTTGAATCTGGAATAGAGGCCATCCAGGACGAGTAGTAAACTCTAGGGGCCAGGGATTACCCTTATCATCAATAATACAGTTAACATCTATATAACCGCTGTAGCCTATACCATGTAAAAAACCTTCTAAAGGTAATAAGACTTTTTCAGCTAACAAACTCTTTTGGGTATATCTCATCACAGTACCTTGCTCACCAGTAGCAGGACCATGATCCCCAGACATTAGCTTCTTAAACTCCCAGTTCTCAAGAATGTGTTTAGAAAACCCACCTAAACCAAACCATCCACCAACAGCCATCTCACAGCCTTTATGGAACTCTTGTAGAACAAACTCACCATCGTAAGCATTGCTCTTCTTCCATTTGTTAAGCATAAAGACCATATCACGCCAGTCTTTAGAACAATAGCTAAGAGCTTTATCTCCATCACCAACAGGTTTAGATACATAACGTTTGTTTTTATTAGCAAGTACAAGTGCTATAGCATCATCATACTTCTTAAACTTTTCCATAGGAATAGTAGCAATACCAGCTCTTTCAAATATAGCTGACCCATATTCTCTATCTTGTTCCCATCTAGCACCTTCTACGTTGCAGCCGTAGATAGGGTATCCTTTACGTCTATAAGGTTCTATACGTTGTATGTACCTACTGTTATCAGTAACAAATATAAGATCAGCCCAGTCCATACTGGGTTCCCAATCAGGTACTTTCTTAAAGCAATCCATACCATCACCGTTTTCACAGCGAGTACCATCAAAATTATTACGCATATACACACGTACATCGTGTCCGTAAGCAGCAGACTTGATAGCCAAGTCCATAGCAAATCCACAATCAAATTGGTCAATGATTAGAAGTTTCATAATTATTTACTTTGTTCGAGTTTTTCTCTACGTTTATCTAACCGTTCTTTTTCTTTGTCGTGTTTAGGAGTCCACTCCATACGACCAGCTTTAATTTCTTTGTCCCTATAGTTCCAAGCTTGTTCTTTAGTAGCAAGTTCACGTTCAGCACGTTGAGCTTTTCTAGTATCAGCATCAGCACCATAAATAGGAAATCCTGCTGTTCCTAGTAACGCACGTTTAACACCTTCTCCTTCAGGAGCATTACTAGCAGCTTGTACTTGGAAAGGAGCCATACCTTTAGCAACAGCACCCAATCTACTTAAAGTACTTCTATCAACAAGTTTAGGAGCATTAAGACCAGCATATTCTGTTCCTGCAAAACCAATCCAAACAGCTTTGGGAATAAATCCTAATTTATCAGACAATGTTTTATCTGGATCAGAAATCCAATGGTAAGGTTCCATAGCATGTTTCATAGCTTGCATAGACGTACCATCTGGAAACTCTATACGAGTAGGATCTTTGTTCTCCCATATAGGTCTATTAGCTGTCATCATATTAATAGCATTTAATAAAGTAAAGTATGTTAATGCTGTTTTAAATTGATACAGCCTAGCATAGTCTCCTTTGGTTGTGGGAACTGCTAAACCTTTAATACCTTCTACTGGATGCCATGTAGTTGGGTTAAGATTTTTAGGTAGAGCAGAACTAAAAGCACGTACAGTAGATACAGTCCAATCTGGAGCAAACAAAGCTACTTGCAGTGCTCTACGACCTTCAGGGCTATAAGCAGCAAGAGCAACACGTTTACCAAACTCTGTTCTAGAATCTAATGCAGCTTGATACCAATTAAGACCACCACCAGCTTCATTTAAAAACTTAGCTATTTCTTTACGAGTAGCTGATTCATCAAATGGTTTACCCTCTTTAGAAGCTTGCATACGTGCTCTATCCAAATAAGCTTCAGCAGTTGATAACTTAATGCCTGTATGTAAATAGTCCCAAGTGTATTTATCAAAATATCCCAAAGTATATTTTTCAGTAGCACTAAGAGACTTTTCTAACACCCTAGTCTTAGGTCCAAACTTACCAATTAAAGTATCAGCAAACTTACCTGTAGCAGTAAGTATTCCTTGAGACACATCTTCTGGTACACCCAATTGAATACCATCTTCTCTAATCCATCTATCAACACTACTGCCTACACCACCTTTTCTAAATTGTTCTACAGCTTTACTAATAGCAGATAGTTGTATATCTTTACCAGTAAAAGCTTTAACTCCTTTTTCTACCAAAGGAAGAACAATAGCATCTTTAATAGGTGACCAAATAGGTATGTTGGCACTAGAATAAACTTCCATCAAAGATTTAGCATGAAAGAAAGAACCAACAACGTTCATTCGTTTAACAAAATTGGATATGCCTCCTAACGCTTTCATCAAGTCTCCAGGACTTGAATCAAATACAAACTTAAGGTGTGGTACTAAATCTTGGTGAATAGCGTATCCAGCTAATTCAGAGTTGTCCATTACCTTCCAACCATATGGTAGTGGCTCATCTTTGGTAATAGGTCTAATTAAAGCTTCACCATTCTCATTTCTAACCTGTTTAATGTTTTCAATAAGATTTTTATTCTCAATAGCTTTTTCTACTGAGAGTGCGTAGTCTTTATAAATCTCTGCTAAGTTATTTGACTTAAGTTTAAAGCGATAGTCTTTGCCGTTATCAGCTAACCATTTGTTAATACCGTTAAGATGGATAGTTAAATCTTCACGAGTCTTAAGTCTACGTTGTTCACCGTACTTAGTTGTAGTCTTAGTACCACCCTCTGATGCAACTTCACCATAACCAAAAGCATCTTTTAAAAACTGTTCTAAAGCCCCAGGTGGAGCAGCACCTTCTGTAACTACATTACGAGCTACATAGTCTTCATGCCAACCATTGATAACACCTTTTTCTAAAGCACGTTTACCTAGGTTATCCATTAGCTCTCTAAACTTATTAGCTACTTCTTTAGCTTTACCAACTAAAGTTTCACCCTTGTCTATGTCAAAGCTAAGTTTCTCTAAGTCAACATCTTTACCAGCCATCTCTTTAAGATCACTGGTGTTGTTATGTACGATACGCTCATTGGCTTCTTTAGAGTTTAAGTTTGTACCAACAAACTTTTCTACTTCTCCAACAGCATCACCCCAAGTCTTTTTATATTCTTGGTAACCCTCAAAGAATTTAACAGCCTCTACTTCACCATGTTTCTCATAAATCTCTTGAGCTATTTCATTGAACTCTTGTTCATTTTTAATATCTCTGGGAGATGTTTTAGTACGATCTACAGGAGCTTCTTCTTTAGGAGCAGTTGTTTCAGTAGCTTTAGGTGGCTCACCAGTTGATCCAGTAGCAGCTTTACGTTCTTCTAAAGTTTTAAGAGCAGCTTTATTAATTTGGTCTTCATAGCCGCCTTTAGTTTGTCCTTCTTTAATAGGAGTCTTAACATGTTCAGCCTCGTGTTGAATAACAAAGTCAACCCACTCTTGTGGTGTTTTAAATGTATTTGCAGGTAAAGGTTCTACACCCTCTACTTTAGGAGTAGTCCAAGGTTTATCTTCAAACTGTTGATACAAATGATCTACATCAACAGATATTTCTATTGGTTTGCCACTAGCATCTCTTTTAGTTGTAGCACCAACTCTAGACCCATCAGGACGAGTTTTATCTAACCCACGAGTAATAGGCACACCACCAATTTCTTCGGGTATAGATACAAGTTCAAAACGTTTATCACCAGCAGCTCTTAAATCACCACTATGTAAACCCTCTCCCATTACAGTAGGCTTTTGATCTTTAGCTACTTGACCAGTACTAGTAGCTCTGTTCCAAGCTTCTTTACGATCAAGAAAGTTACCTTGCTCATCTACAAACCCTTGGTCATGGGTATCTATAGTAGACGCTTTAATAGATTCTGGATGTTTAGGACCTAGACGAGTAATCTCACCAGTAGCTTTATCTTTAATAGCTGTTTCAACAAGAGGTACAGTAGAGTCTTTTTGTTTCTTAGTCTTTTCTAAACCAGCAACAAACTCTTCTTTAGATATACCTGGTGGGGGATTAACGTTACTAGTAACATCGGGTTTCTTACCTGCACTCATATCAATAGGAGCAGCAGCTTGACCTAATAGACGTTCACCCATTTTAGTAGGTTTAGTAAATGCACCAGTGGTAGCATCAACAGTCATAGCTACAGGATCAAACGGATCACCACCTTGTATAGCACGTTGAGTAGCACCCACAACAGTCATTATTCCAGCACCAGTTGCACCTTGTGAAATACTACCAGGTAAACCAGGACGCATTAGAGGATTAACTGCACCACCTACAACTTGACCAGCAAGAGATGCGTAAGGATATTGTTTTTCTTGTTGTTCTCTAGTACCAGAAATGTTAGTACCAAACACTTGGTCAGCAAAACTTTCTGTTGCTTTTATAAGGCTACTAGCAGCAACACCTCCAACAATACCTCCAGCAAGTGCTCCAGCGGGTTTAGATAGTGGTCCCAACACAGGAGCAACAGGAGGCATAAGAGCAGCACCTACTCTAGCTCCAACTAACACACCAGGTGTAGCAGCAATAGACTCAGCAGCAGAAGAAGCAAAGGCACCTATACCACTTACAGTAGGAGTAGCTTTACCTGGTTTCATACCAGGTTTGGGGTATATACCAAATGCAGCTTTAGTTTCTACAGCATCAGTAGGTGGAGTCCACCCACCTTTAGTGCTACTATCCACTAGCGTTCTAGTAACATCTTGTCCTTGTACACTTTTAGATTTAGTTTCAACAGCATCAGATGGGGGTGTCCAATCCATGATTACTGTCCTTTAGTATAAGTTTTACCGTCAGGTCCCACTAATGTTTCATTAGGTTTAAGTTTAGTCCACTTAGCATTAAACTCTTCTGCTGTAATAGGTTTAGTTGTAGTAGGTTTAACAACTTCTTTAGGTTGTTCTTTAGTGGGTGTAGGTTTACCTTTCTTAGCTTCTGCTTCTTCAGCAACACTTCCACCACCAAATAGTTCTACATTATGTTTAAGTTTATCAACAACATATTTTTTTTCTTTAAAAGAATCAGGAGAGCTTACAGCAATATCAAGTTGTCTTTGAGCAACTTTTAATTGGTAATCGTTATAGTCTTTAACCGCTGCTCTATAGTTATTATCAAGTTTAATTTGATCCATAGAACCTGTAGGACCTTTTTGTCTAGCAGCATTGGCATTGTCTACAATAGTTTTTAGATTAAGTGTTATCCTTGGATTCTCTACTTTATCTAATCTAAGATTAACATCATTCCAACTTTTTTCTGTTAAACGTCCTTCTGCACGGGTATCTTTACCTTCTTCTTTAAGTTTTTCACGAACAAATGCAGCACTTTCTCTAGAAGATTCTCTAGAATCAGCATGTTCTTCACCAATTATTTTTGCTCTAATTCTTCCATCAACATTAATGTTAGCAACATCTTTTTTATTTTGACCAGTTTGTTCTAACTTATCTTCTTGCATTGCTGCAAGTTGATTAGTAAGCCTCTTACTAGTAATCATCATTAAGTTCTTAGTAACATCTATTCTTTGTTCAGGAGTAAACTTATCCCAGTTGGCTTTACCAACTTCTTTAATTAAAACATCTTGTTGTTCTTTAGGAAGGTTTTCAAGAGTAGCACCTTGCTCTAAGTTGTAATGAGCTTTAGATACTTCTTGAGCATCTAATATATTTTGTTTTTCTTGGTTTGCTAATTTAGTAGCATTGGCTTTATCAACTTCACTGGTAAGTTGAAAAGCTTTTTCTGTATCACCTGCTTTAAACAAAGCAATTTGAGTCATCTTAAGAATAGTTGAATTATCTTGCTTGTTTACAGCGTCTTGAAATTCAGGTGTTTTATAAAGATCTAAAAGAGTAGCTTTAGACTTTTCACTAGCTTTAATATTAGCATCAGAAACTAAATTAGCAAGATTAGTTTTAGCAGCATTAGCTTGTTCTTGTTGTATTTGAACCTGTTGTCTTTGCAGAGTATTTTGTTGCTCTTGCATCTTATTGGCTTCAACTTGTTGCACATTAGGTGCAGCAGCCATATTCTGCTGTAACTGTAACGCAGCTTGACTACCAGCAGCAACATCGGACATTAAGTAAGCCATAATTTATTTCCTGTTTATTAAGACAAACTACCGCTTATATCTGAATTACTAGAATTTAAAGTGGGACCAGTGTAGCTTCCACTATACGAAGGAGCAGACATAGCTGATGTATTTGGAGAATTACCACCACCACCAAACTGACCAGATAATCCAGATAATCCAGTAGAAACTGCTCCAAGACCTTGCATAATAGCTTGTTGTTGAGCATTTTGTTGTGTTGCACCTAGTTGAGCAGCAGCAGCAGGATTAAATCCAGCTCCAGCTCCACCAGACAATTGACTTAAATAGTTATTCATAAATCCTGAATAACCTTGTTGTGCTACACCTTGTAAAGCTTGAGCTTCATTACCAGAGTACAACATACCTGTATTAGCAGCAGCTCTTTGAGAAGCTTGTTCAGCAGGAGCAACAACACCTGTTTGAAATTGAGTAAATCCAGGCATAGCTTGGGGAGCAGCATTTTGTCCAGGCTGTAAATATCCAGCATACATTTGTGCTAGTTGAGCTTGATACGGAGCCATAGGATTAGCAGCAGCAGTAGCTGAACCAGCACCAGTGCTTGCACCACCTCCACCTCCACCAAACCCTAGAGCTTTAGTAACACTTCCACCAGTAACCGCATTAACACCAGCAGCTACAGTTACACCAGCAGCAAGACCAGTTAAAGTTATTCCAGCAGACATGTTTTGTCTCCTTTCCAAATATTGTTTAATTTCATAACTTGTCTATAGTCAACAGTTATTTCTTCACCTAAATCACCACCCACCATACCACCTATATCTCTTAATGTTACTAAGAACATGTCATTAAAACCCGTTAAAATAGCTTTTGCATTAGGACGCTTAGAATGATTAACAAGATAACCAGCAGGAGTTCTTAACCCTCCAAGCCTCATAGGAGCAATAACACTATCTTGTTTTATTAAAGCAGTAGAAAACATTCCTTTACCTTGTATTGGTGAATCACCAGAACAAATGCTATAACTACCATCTGGAAAAGGAATGCAATCTTTTCTATATTTAGATGCTAACTCTATATCTTCTAAAGTCCAACCAGATTCTTGAACCACCAATAAAAAGTCTTCTCGATCTTCTTGGTATAAAGAATACTCTTTACTTAACTTTTCTTGTTGGTGTTCTTTAAGAATATCTGGGGATATAAATAATATTGACTCTAAGTATTCTACATCAGTACTATTAGTAACATAGATATTTTGCCACACAACATCTTCTAATGTAAAGCCTACTTTGCTACCTGCTTTAGCTACAAACATATGTGGAGCTGTTAAAGTCTGTATAGAACCGTTTTCATCTATAACGTTAATGCTACCCTTAAGCAAAACATTCATATGCTCAGAGACATGTTCTTGACCTACTATGAGAGTATTTTTAGGATAGTGTGCTTCCCTAATATACAGCCCTCCACCAAATCTATGAACAATAGAATTTTCAATTTGTTCTTCTTTTAACAATACTTTAGCTAAAGCTAATTTGCTTTCTGAAGTACTTAGGTTAAACCCTTCTTTATTAGCTACAGAATTAATGGCTTCTACTATTTGATTCATAACTACCTCTTGTATTGAGTACCGCTACCAACAGATTGTTCTTGGTCCATTTCACCAAGTCTAAAGTCAATCTCAGCAGCATCTAACCTAAGAGGAACGTTGTCATAGCATAAAAACTGCCAAGATCTACGTCTATCAGCCCCACTAAGGTATATCTGTGCTCTAGGAGCATTAAGATTAACAACCCTAGGAGTAGAGTAACTAGCGTAGTCATTACTAGAATGACTAATGTACATGTTACCAGCTACTTTATCCCCAACAATTTCTAAACGACCATAGAATTTACGTTTGGTAGTACCGTTGTCTCTAATGTCTGTAACAGACCTACAATAGATAGGTTGACCATTATCTTGGTAAACATTAGTATTAAAGTAGTACAAGTTACCATTAGTGCTGTCTAAACAGTAGGGCGTATTATTAGCATCTGCATAAAATGTAGGTACAAAATAGTTTTCAGATGAACCGTTGTAAGAAGTCCAGGTGTACCACATCTTTTCATCTAAATCATAAACTAAAGTTTTATTGGTGTTATATAGCGTTAGTATATAAAAGGTATGACCATTTATCTTATACACATAAGCAGATACGTGTGTTAATGAATCGGCTTCTAAGTGTCTATCTATATGGCTAGTAGATACCTTAATAGGAGATACCCCATCCATAAGGTACACAGACTTACCATAAGTTTTTGTAGTAGCTACCCATATAACTGTGTTACTAGTAGCAACAAGACTGTCTCCATTAGCACAACCTATTTCCATAGTATAGCTAGGAGCTACAGTAAGGGGTGAACCAACAGCATTACCAGCATCATAAAAGAACTGGGTAGTTGAAGAACCGTAAGCTATAAGGTAGTTTAAATGTTTAGCAATACCAATTAATGTGTCTCCTGTTTGTTCAAAGCTTAAAAAGCTAAGAGCATTCCATTGAGTTGGGTCACCAACGTTGCAGTTGTATATACGGTTGTTAGTTGTACCAATAAATACGTATTGATCTAAAAACACAGCACCAGATACAAAAGGACCAGCAGGGAATGAGTTAAGAGCAGGAGTTAACACTGCTCCAGAACCTAAATCTTGAAAAGTAATAGTACCTGATACAGTAGCTGTGTTTGGAATGTTTAAAGTTATTGTTGTTCCATTGATGCTAGTAACCATAGCATTAGGTGCTATGCCTGTACCACTAGCAAACATACCTGTGTATATACCACTAGCACTAGATACAGATACAGTGTAAAAGCCACTAGTACCTGTACCAGTAGGAGTTTGTGTAGCAGGTAGATTAACTGTACAAGTAGGAGCACTAGAGTATCCACTGCCAGGATTGGTAATGGTTACAGTAGTTATATTTCCCGATACAACTGTAGCAGTAGCAGAAACACTACCAGAAGAAAAACTAAGAGTAATACCTGTACTATAGTTTAAACCAGGGTTGTCAATGCTAATAGCTACAACAGTTGTGTTATTAATAGTACTTAAGGTTCCTGATTTGTTTAGTAAATAACCATTAACTTTATTATGAAAAAACAAATAGTTATTAAGAAATGTATTTACAAAATAACTTTGGCTTGTAGATGCAGACGTTGATCCTAAATTAGTAACAGCATAGCTACTGGGATTAATTTGATAGACAGTGTTATTAATAACAGATACTAAATTACCGTTGTAAGCAGTTAAACCTTGTGCTGTTCCACTAGCAATAGTAGTAGCTTTAGTTAGCCCAGGTCTTTTAACCCAATCTCTTTTACCATTACTAGTATCAAAGAAAACGTTAGCACAATACGCATCAGATGCAAAAGATCCTGTACGACTATCTATTGGTTGTGTAAGTGCTATTCTTTCGGTTGTCATATTAACGTCCGTAAGAGTTTGGGTTGGTAGATCTAAAGTCAGGCATAAAGAACGTGCTAGAAGCCTCTACATCCCAATCAGAGAGCTTTTCTTTATACACCAATGCTCTTGCTGCTATCTCTTGTCTAGAGTTAACTGGAACACCATACTGCATAGCCAACTCATCAGCTAATCCCCACACTAGAGTGTTTTGCCATTCAATAGGAAAGTCAGGAGTATCAGTAGAAGTACCAGTACCTAAAGTAATATCATTCAAAGGCATTTGGGCTACAACGTGCAATTGAATGTTTGTTTGAGAGTTAAGATCTGGTGTTAAATACACATACAAAATACCGTTGTTTTCTCTAGGATCATAAAACAAAGTGTTAGCTGTACCAGTAGAAAACTTAGAACCTAACATGTTGTACTCTTGTTTAGAAACAATAAGTACAGGTGTATCTATGTTAGGAGTTACTTGAATATTACGGTAAAACCCTTGGATAATCTTAAGTGGTTTGTCAGTAATAGCTACAGTAGGATTTAAAGAGTCATACATTAAAGTAGATGTAGACCCACCTAATACGTAAGATGTTTTACCAGATGTAGTAGGAATAATAAGTTCAGTTATTTTCCACAGCTTTAATCCATCTACACTCATTTGTTTAATGAGTAAGTTAAGAGACATCAAAGCATTGTTGTATGTATTGGTATCAGGAGTATCACCAATTTCAAGCACACCCAATCTACCTAGTGCTAGGGAAATAATTTGGCTGCTATTAATACTGTAAGTAGAACTCATAGTTTATTCCATTAGTCTGCTGGTTGTGGATAATTACTAGGAGTATATCCATTAACTCTGTCTGCTCCAGCACAATCTGCTGTACCATAATCTGCTTGACCATTAATACTTAATAAATCACAAACAGGAAGAAATTGATCTGACTGCTCTGATCTAACCCAAGGTGGAGCTTGAATGTCAGCTACACCATGTACAAAGTCTTGGGGTTGTCTAGGTTCCCAATCCCCAGGACACACCATAAGACCATCCCAACGTAACCTAAGCTCATTATCTTTATATTTACGACCACACTGGTCACAGATGACTAACCAGCCACCATTATCCCAACGTGATTTGTAAGACATGTTTTGTTCCTAGTAACAAGTTATTTATCCTGTTTACCATCTAACTTATCAAATATTTTACCCAACATAGATTTGATGTCGTGCATGTCACTGCGATAATCATTTCTATCTACGTAAGTCTTTGGTAAGTCTTCTCTAAGTTTAGCTAAGTCTGTTTTAAGTTCTTTAACAGCCGTCCACAACTCTCTAGCAAACCAACCTATTGCGGCACAGCTTACTCCAAGAACAATGTCAATAAGTTGTTGAGTTTCCATTTTTAAAATACAGTTACTACAAGTGGGTTAGACATAATGTTTTACTTTTCAGAAATAGGTTGAGTAGTGACTATTCTCAGCAAAGTCACAACAACAGATATTGCAATTCCTATAAACATTTGATGTATAGGTGTTAGTGGCAACATTCCTACATAGCCTTGCAATATTGACAATACTGCCAAAAACAAAGCAAATAAAACTGTTTTAGATTTAAGCAGTTGGAGTAACATTTTGTTGTTCCTTGTAAAAAGCAATAATTTCAGGGCGGGCGTTTTATAAAGCACCATACGCATACGACTTGTCAGTAGCGTAAATGTTGAAGTCAGCAACCAACAACAAGGTTGCCGCAGTTCCTGCTGGTCTAGTAAAACGAATTCCTAACGTAGATGCAAAAGCATTGCCAAATCCACCAGCACCAGTGCCTGACGATGGGGATACGTTAATTGGCACAAAGTAAAATTTTCTGCGCCAAGTCAAACCAGAGGTATCTGCGGAATTTATCAATGGAAGCACAGCAAGCCGTGAATCCATCACATCATTTGCGGTAAGACTTGGTTCAGCCGAGTTTGGAAACAGACTAAGACTGCAACTAGCAGTATTGGATGCAACCATAAAGCTAATCATTATGACTTTGTTGCGGTATTGAGAAACATCCAGCGTATAGGCAAAAGTTAGTTCACCTGTTGCTGACGAATCGCCCAATGACGGTCCAGAGTATCCAAGGTATGAATAAGGTTGATAAGTTAATTTTTTAACACCAGACCCACTTGCGGTCCATCCAGTTGGAGACCAAGGATTTGCATCTGCTGTATTATTCCATACGTCATTAGCCGAATAAACCAACCGACTAAATTCAGGGTACGCACGGTTTGGTGCAGTGTAAACACCGCCATAGCCGCCAATAGGCCAGTTGTCTCTTACAATGTTGTTGTACCCTAAATCGGGATTTTCATTGAGCCATGCTGGGTATAACGCAGTTGCAGAATAATTTAACGTATTTTGAACAACTTGTATGTATCCAACTTTACCTGTTCCAGTGCTGTTGAATCCAGCTTGAACCAATTTGGTAGTGTCTAATGACAAAGTGGCAAATGCGTTATTCTGAATGATTACGCCATAAACATTGAGAGTATCATTGCTTTGAATTTCAATGATTCCATACCCAGAAGCAGAATCACCCTCAAACCAACAATCTTGAATTGTGATTGCAGCAGAATCGTCTGTAGTGCCTGCCCCGCCACCACTGCTATTAATCAAAATGGCGCTTCTTGCATACGGGCTAAAATAGCATCGTTTTACGTCTGCGCCTTCGCAATGGTTCATGGTCAAGGAATTTAAACCATAACCAAGCCAACAATTTTGAATTGTAAAATCTTCGCAGAATCCTTTTACCAACGCAATCGGAGTTCCATAAGGTGCAGGGTTTTGGCTACCATTGTTATAGATACTGCTACCCGTATTCAAGCCATAAATATTGCAGTTGTTTATGTAATATTCGCTTGAACCAATTAAATAAATGCCATGAGTGCAAGCATTAATCAACAAGTTATCAAAATAACAGCGCCATATTTTTTGACAATAAATGCCAATGGTTGCAATGCTATTACCAGAAATAGCCAAGTCACGAATAAATACTTCCAAAACACGACCATCATTGCTGTTAAGCGTAGTAGTATCGCCTTGCAAAGTTATTACTGCGGTTGTACTTCCAGATTTTTTACTTAAAACAGAGCTTGGCCCCGTTCCTTGCAAAACAATGTTTAAAAACCCAGCAGGCAAAGTGATCCCTGAAACAAGAAAAGTTCCAGCAGGGAAGTAAACCGTCCCTGGTATTGATTGCGAGGCCATGCCTTGGGCATTTGTGGTTTGCGATGCAAGAGCCGCGTTAATTGTGGCTTGAATTGCAGTTGTGTCATCAGCAACGCCATTCCCAATAGCACCGTAGTCCAGCACGTTAAAAACCGCACCGCTAATCATCGAATAGGTTGCTTTTGTCAGCGACATGATTTTTCCTTAAATAATTTTTACAATTGTTTATTCAACGCTGCAACATTTAAATTGTATGCATCAACGTCAATAAAAGAAAAAGATGTTTGTCCTTCATTATTTAGTAAAGTTGTAACTTGTGTTTCTGATAACCCTGTATATGAACGATAAGAAACAGGGTTGCTATTTACTTGTATATAAAGTTCCATTATCTCATTCTCCTTGCAGAAATATAACCGTTTACAGTTGAAGAAGTTAAATCAACATAGCCAATTAAATAATAAGTAGTGGTAGATGTTATACTAACTCTAGACCTTGGTAATGTTGCAACGCCTACTCCCCCAGTAGGATATATCGTACCCGCTACAAATGTTTTGCCATAAACATAACCAGCTGTAGAATTTGCTGTTGTACTAATACAAGCAATCACATAATTATTGGCAGTGCCAGAATAATAATTGCAACCGCTAATATCCCAATCACCAGCGGTTAAAGATATTGAAGTAACAGTAGTTGCGCTTGTTCCTACAGTAACATTAAGTGCCGAACTATCAATATATTGACCAACAACACCTGCATTTGCGTTGTCATTTGTTGTTGTGCCTTGAGTGCCTGTACCTGAAGTGCTAAAAATTACATTGCCTGTGCTTAACGTAATTTGACTTGCGCTAACTGCACGGCCTGCCGTTAAATTGGAAACTAAAACTTTACTAGTAACACCGCTTTGATTAAGAGGAACAACTTCACTACCAGTTAACGGTGTTGATGCTGTGGGAAGTGCTGATATTTTTGAATCTGACATTTTTATCCTTTTTGATCTTTAAGCATAACTTATTTCAATTAATGAAGTAACAGGAGGCGCTTGAGTAAATGTTAATGTTGTGCTAGAAATAGAATATGTATTTTTGTTTTGATAAACACCATTTATAAAAACATTAGTTGTATTTGATCCTACTGGTGATAATAAAAGCGTAAAAACTGTTTGACTTCCTGTTCCTATAAAATTTGAAACTGTAGGAGTAGTTAAAGCAACAGTTCTATCTGGAAATGTTTTGTTATAAGTAACACTGTTAACATCATTTAACCAAGTTGATGCTATAACTGTACCGCTTTGAAAATTAGTTGTAGCCATATTTATAGTACCAATTTATAACCAGATTCTTGCAACAAGAAATCACCAGTCTCTACTAATAAAAACGAATAAATCTCTGGCTCAATAATAACCCCATAGATGTTATCAGTAACACCATATTGGTCTACGTAGTCAGGACGAGCTGGTACGTAAGACCCATATAGACTATTTGGGGTAGTGCTCATTACACACCCATTATGGTTTGTACAGTAGCACCAGTTCCAGATAAAGCTGTTACGTTAACTCGTACCCAACGCCAAGGAGCAATGGTTGTAAAACCATCTGTAGCTGTTGTTGTACCAGATAAAGTAATTGTTCCCATAGTAATCCAGTTACTATTGGCTCCATTGGCAGTTGCATCTTCATTGGTTACTTGAACATTTATTGTTGCAGATACAGTTCCTGTACCAGTAATAATTCCTTGAAAAGAACCGTAAGGACTTTCTTTATAAATAGGTGAAGAAGCACCTGTTGCTGTAGTTGAAGTAACTCCACTAAACGCAAAGTAGCGAGGTTGCTCACCACTCTTAATAAATACATCAGACATTTTAAACTCCCATTTTGCTTACATCTAGCACAATGAAAAATGATCCCGTACCTTTAAATACCATATCAATTTCGTGACCAATTAAACCACTAACCCATCCCAAATCAATTTTACTTCTACCTTCTAATGGTAAAACATAAGGTTGATTACGATAGTTTACTAATACTCTAAGACCAGTTTCAACCATAAACACAGTTGAATCTAATCTAATATTAGTTGGGTTACCTGCTAACTTGTTGATATTTATAATATCAAATACAGAATCATTCTCGTTAACAATAGTACCTGTTACTAAGTAGACAGTATTTTTGCCTCCATCACTAACGATGGAAACATTAATACTGTCTTGGGTAGCTTCGTGTACTAACTTAGTGTGCATATTAATTGTACTCAGAACCACATTGGATACTATCAACAAACATAATGTTGGTAGCATTAGTATTTAATGCGTAACCAGCAGCAGCGTTAAGAGCAACCATAGGCATGATGTTATCAAAAGCACCTGCATAAGGAAGAATAGGAGATATAGAAGAAGTCATAGAAGCATTGGTAACAGCAAAAGAATTACCAGAAGTTGCAGTGCCTCCAGCAGCTAATGCAGTAGTACCATCTTGTCCAATAGACAAAACTTGTTTACCGTTAACACCAAAGAAGAAACGACCTTTACCGTCATACCAGAAAGACAGATCAAGCCAATGGTTAACTTCGTTTGTAAACGTTGTATAACCTGTTCCACCAATGTGTGTGATGTAAGGAGCATATAAAGAACTGCTTTGTGTTTGGCAATACAGTTGAGCATAAGGACTGCTTCCGTTAGCACCAGTAGCACGAACTAAAGGAGCTTGTGCGTAACCAGAACCTGCTGTACCAACAACAATACTTGTGTACTTGTTAGAGCTACCAGCAGTAGTTAGTGTACCAACTGTAGAACTGGTGTCTCCATAAATACCACTTGGTTTAGCTAAATCAGCTACGTTATTAATAGTAGTGGTAACAGTAGACCCTGTTAAACCAGTGTTCTTAATAACAAGTTTAAGAGCTGTACTACCAGCAGATTTTTCTAAGTAAACACCATTGGCAATAGTACCAGTAGTATCAGATACATCAAACAAACCATAACGAGACACAGTAGTGCTGTCTGATAAGAAAGTAGAGTTGTGTGCTACTTGAATGTTAAACCACATTTGATTACCAGGAATCAATTGAATTGCTTGACCAGTAGAACTATTGCCGTTAAGAGCAATTGCGGCTTTACCACCAGATGCAGTAGTTACAGCAAGAGAAACAATACCTGCATTAAAACCAGTAAGACCTGTACCAGCACCAATAGTGGCAGTTGTATTAGTTACTGTGTAAAAACCAGCAACATAAGGATTCATTTCAGAAGTGACTACACTTGACTGAGTTGGGTTTGGAACATTAGGGAAAGTAGCAAGAACGCTGTTAGTCTTATTGACGTAAGTACTAATACCAGCGGGGAAACGGGTTGGATTTGCCATTTAAAAACTCCTTTGACGTTGTTTAGAATAACAACGCTGTATTTCTACAGCGTCATTGGATTATTGTATTCTACACTAAGATTACATTTTCTTTTTCATCATTTTCTTTTTTGCTGCTGGTTTCATTGTAGAAGCCATCTTTTTTGCAGCAGCCATCTTCTTTACAGAACCTTCACCAGCTTGTTTGGTCATTTTTGGTTCAGGACGCTTACCCTTCATTTTAGACATTTCATAAGCCATTTTATAAACTCCATTAAATTAAAGAAAACCCCCCAGTAAAGGGGGGCTAATGTTACTAATAACAATCAAGGACCGTTAACGCCCCATACTGCACGAGGATCAGACCATCCAAAAGAATAACGCTCATAGCCTTTGGCTTTAACGTTCATTGTATCAAAATCATTGTCTTGATCGAATGTAATGGCGTGACGCTCATAGTACTTCATACCAGTTCCACCAGGAATAGTGTTACGGATAAACCAAGCGTGTGGGCTTGTAAAGTAATGGTTTACTTTGAATCCACCAGGCAAGTAGTTACCAGACTTAATGACGTTAATGTCATTGTTGGCATTACCTGTTTGGTAGCTAGAGTGAAGAATACGTTGAGCATTAAACACTTCTTGGCGAGCAATGTGCAAATCTTTAGGTTGAATAGCAACTAACAAACCACGGTCGTTTTGTAAACCCATGATTGCAATTACTGCATCTTCTAAAGCTGCTTCAGACAAGTCAACGTCAACAGTAGGCTTGTTAGCAAACGTACCACCAGTAGTATTTGGGTGAGCTGTAGAACACAAAGGTACTCCATCACCACCTAAATAAGTACTGTTAAAAGCACGGTTGTAAACGTTAGCTCCAACGTTTTCTTTAGTTTGTCTAAAAGACATAGCTAAAGCAGCAGCACGTTTCTTAGATACTTGCTCATACAAGTTGTCGTCCATTTCTTCTTTAGTCACTATGTAACCCATTGCATAAGCAACGTGTGTATAGCGAGTAATAAAGCCTTGGATTTCAGAGTCGTATTGAACTCCAGCACCTTGTTCTTTTACAGGAACAAGACCGAAGCCAGTTAACTCAACATCTTCTTCATAGTTTTGATTGGATGTGTCTTTATCAAAAAGAGCTGTGTACTCTTCTGGATGCTCATTGTAGGTTTGACCCCACCAAGCTTTGACACCAGGCCATAGTGCTTTGGGATGGGAACCTGTGGTAATTACACCTGCCATTTTATTTCTCCTATTTAATTAATTAGATTAAGCTGTACCTTGGGCTTGCTTAAAGAATGCTTTGTTTAGAACAATATTTACTTTAGCATAAGAACCAGCGGCATTATCTGAACGTTGAGCAAATCCAATAACTGTGAATGGTAATCCTAAAGAACCACTTGTACCCAATGCGGTAACAGTAGAAGCTTTAAGAGTCAAACTAGATTGGGGTGAAGACTGTGACAAAGAGTCAGCAGCAGTGTAGTTACCACCAGCATTTTTAAATACGTCTGCTAAAGCATAAGTATCAGCTTGGATTTCATACACAACATTAGGATCTGTCACTACGTAAACATAGCGAAGACCAGCAGATTGTGGAATGTAAAGTTTACCAAGGTCAATGTCAACACCTTGTAAGCTAACACCAGGATCAGCAGGACGAATAGAAACAATAACACCAAGAGGCTCAGTGCTATCAGCGGTCATTTTAGTAATGTAAGCAACACCGTTTGTATCAGAACCACCAGCGTATGTTACTAAGTCACCAATAGCGTAGGTGTTAGTAGCATCGTTAGCAATTGCAAACAATTGGCCTTGCTCGTTGAATGGTGCGCCAGTTACAGTTCCAACTGGAGACAGACCACGAGGGCGGGAAACGTTAGCCATTTAAGACTCCTTTAAATTAATTGTTAAGTTTTATTCCACCTGTAGGTACATAGAATGCTGGATTTTCTCCAGTAATCTTACCTCTACGAATAGAAGAATCAATCGTATTATTTTTAGCTTGAAGTTCGGCTTGATCTTCCTCATACCATTCTTGCCTAATCTTCATAAGGTATCCGTATTGTTCTGTGCCTTCAGCACGAGGATTTACAAGATACCTAATTCTTTCTCCGAGGTCACCATTACGGCTAACTACGTTTTCACTCACACCACCTACTTCGGTAGGGGTTACAAATTCATACCCATTATCTAGTGCTTCTTGAATTCTACCTCCTACGTCTGTAAAGACATGTAAGTGGTATCCTTCAATTTGTTGTCTAACACTTATCTTGGCTTCTGTGCCATTAAAAGTGTTGCGTCTTTTACGAGTTCTACCATCTGTAGCAGGAGTAGGAGCTTCTATTGCTGCTTTTCTTTCTTCCAACTTCTCTACTAGACGATCACGTTTTTCAAACTCATTTAGTGCTCTTGGCATATCTATTTCCTTTCTAAGTTTACTTTAAATTAAGACCAATCAAAATCAGCTACATACTGTTCACGGGTCATAAGCTTTTGTTTTACAAACCGATCACAAGCTGCTTTTGCTTCAGCAGGAAGATTATCATACGATTGAGCATTACTGCCGCTTGTGCGACTTTGCCTACCCGATCCAGACTCTACTCTACTGCTAGGACTTTTCTTTGCACCAAACTTATTAGGAAACTCTTCTGCTAACACTTCATCAAGCTTGTCTAAAAAAGGTTGCCCTTTAAGACTTGGGAACTCTAGTCGAATGCTTTCACCTAATCCGTTTGCAATAGTTGTCATTCTTTTATCTTCACCAAACCACTTGTTACTGTCTAACCAAGTTTGTAACTCAGGTTCAATAGTAGGTGTAGGTGGAGTTACAGGAACTCTATCTGCATCTTTAACGGCTTGTTTAGCTTCTACTAGTTCTTCCTTAGCTTGATCTAAGGCATCATCTAGAGCGTTAACTTTCTTTCCATCCCCATCACTAATAGCTTGGGCACGGCTTTCTTTAATTTCTTCAATGCGTCTCTCGTAATCTTGAGCTTTGCGTTCAAAAGCTTCTTTTTGAAACTTCTTAAACTCTTCCGCTGCTAATTTAAATTCTTGTAGTTGTTGTTTAGTGCTTTGTAAATCTTTTACAAGGTTCTCGTTGTTCTTTCTAAGAATAGGAAGAATCTCACGACCTCTCTTTACAAACACATCTGCATCAACCCAATCAGCTTCATTACCACGAAAACGTTCTTTTGGAACCCATCCTTGGGATTCAGCCTCATGAAAAATTTCTGCGGCTAGTTCATTGTTACTAGTAACATTTGCATCATCGCTCATATCTTACTCCTATCTTTGTTTAAGTGTCAACTTAAGTTTTAGCTAAATAAGGATCTACCAAGTCTACATCAGCATCCAAGGTTCCCGTAATGTCTTTATCGTTAATCATACGGTAATTGTTTCCGTCTTTGCCTAAATACAACAGTCCAGCGTATTTAGCAAATATAATCTTATCCCCAACTTTACACCAAGGTGCAGGTTCATCGGCATAACATTGGTCACCCATTGCTATAACAATACCAGTTGTATTGCCCATTTGTTCTCGTGCTTCAGTAGTCTCAGTAGTTAAAATAATTCCACCTTTGGATACCTTTTTAACTTCCTGGGGCTTTACAAGAACTCGCCAACCTACGGGATTAATTCCAGAATCATTGCTCATTTATAACCTCTCTAGTTTCTTTTGACTCGTATAAATCTTCATACTCTATATTAAGGATAATTGCGATTGCTCGGCATCTACCTTTAACTTCCTCATCTTCATCATAAGAATTGTTAACCAATCCTTCTTTCATCATTTCCCTATCGTTAGCTAACATCTTCATCAGACGTTTAGTAACTGGGTGTTGTTTCCACTCTTCAAAATTACCTGGGCTTACTGCTTCCATTTTCTCTCCTTACTAAAAAACTCTTACTGAGGTAATTGGGGCATCTCCTGTTGTTGAGGCTGTCCCATACCTTGTTGACCACCCATAAGATTACTTACCATGTCATCTCCAGGGGAATCTTTACCATGCTTCATCATAGTGTCGTACACACTATTCATTGTACTTATTGCAGTTAACAAACCTTCTCTACGTTCTCTTTGTAAACCAATTTGCATATTAATTTCTTGTATACGCATCTTCTCACCCTCAGTAGCAATACCAATCTTAATGGCTTCTGCTTCTGCTTGTAGTTTTTGAATCTGAGCTTGGTTAAGTTCTGCTTCAGACATAAGTTTAAGCAAAGCCATTTTCATTTCTAATTGGTCAGAAGCTTGTTTAGCTTGTATCTTAAGCTGTTCAATTTGTAACTTAGGATTAACTGGTGGAGGTACAGCGTTAGGTCCTTTAGGATCTGGCAATACCTTTTCAATATTTGTAATCTTCATAGCTCTTAAGAATGTACGTTCTACTTCATAACGGTTATACAAACCAGGAGTAGCAGCCACTCTTGAAGCTATACCCATAGCTTGATTTAATCTTTGTGTATCAGATGTAATACTTGGGTCAGCAGTTGGGCAAACATCTGTTACAGGACCCTCGTAATCATCAGTTAAAATAATACCTGCATTTGTGGCATTAGATACGTAATGTGTGTTTTCAGAAATAAAAATTTGATTAAGTCTGTATAGCTTACGAAACTCTTGTTTAAGACTACGGTGAGTACGTTTAAAGATACCGTTAAATATCTTCATACCTTGTTCAGCCATAGTACGAGTAGTTTCAGCAGGAGTATTTTGACCAGGGTTTTGACCTGTCATAACGTCTACAGCACCACCAATACGTTCTCCATAGTTAATCAAAAGATTAAGAAGAGTAAACATAACTTGAGAAGGTTCACGTACTGGTAAAGGAACAATACCTTTTCTTAAATCATCTCCAGTGGTGTCTACGTGTTTCCACTCCATTGGATTAAAACTATAGTTACCACCACGGAGTTTAATACCACGACTTAAGAATCCACCAGCAGTGTTAGCTAAAGTACCAGCATCAATAAGCTGGTTCATAATGGTGTTGATTGATTCGTTAAGTGGTCCAAGCAACACACCAAAACCTAAATCATAGAAACCACCATCAGGTGATGGAATGAATGGATACTTAGTAAAGTACTGTTCAGCTTTAATACTTAAGATTACATTTTTACTATTTCTTTCTACATCTTTTTCGGTGTATCTAGCAACAATCCTAGCAACCTTTTTAGTGTCTCTACGAACATAGACAATATAAGGTTCAGCGTAACCGTCATCATCAAGATCAATAAAACAATGCTGTTCAAGAATTTCATAAGGAGTACTTCCATCTGTAGGCTCTGGTGGCATTAAACCTTGAGCTTTGTCCTGTAAATTTTGTAAACCCTGTCCCATTGAAAGAACAGAGTCTTGTTGAGGACGACCCTCAGATACTTCTAACCACAATCCACGAGCTACTCGCTCATAGATGTCGTTCTTATTCATTGGTAAGATATGGGTAACTCTGGGAGCACTTTCTAAACTTTTAGTCCAATAATTAACTACTAGGTCTTTAGCTAATACGTTTTCACTAATGTTGTGCTTCTTAATTGGATCGTGATAAGTCTTTTTAAAAGCACAACCAATAATAGGTTGTGTAATTAAAACTTTATCCATCTCTGATTCCCAGTCTTCGTCTTCTTCAAAGATCTGGTAACTCATATGTTGTTCTACTCGTGTAGCTCTCATGCTACGTAGACCGTCTTTATCTTCTCCAACTATCCTACATTTAACAGGCAAATCACTGTCAATAAGAACAGGATAGCTACGAGCATGATATTGCAATGCAGCAATAGTAATAAGGGGAAACTTAACATTACTGGCATTAGCCCAAGGAAAGTTTTTAGTCTCAGCTATTTGTAAAGCTAGTTTTAAAGACGCTTCTGTACGTTTTTCCCAAACACTTCTAGATTGCAAGTCATTATCAAAGTCTTTGACAACTTGCATACCAATGGTTTTTAAATCTTCTTCACAAAGAAGGTTAGCAATATTAGCCTCATACATGAGGTCGTTAATATCAAATTTGTCTTTTAGGTTCATATATTTTAATACCCACAAACAATAGAACGACCTTGGTCTGCTCCTATATTACTTTCTTGAATAAAAGCCTCGTACTCTTCTTCTTGGATTTCTTTTTCGGTTGGAGCTTCCCACATCCTATCAAGCATCAATCCCAAATAAGCCCAAGCATCAACTTGGTCATCATGCTTGTCTCTAGGAAATCTAAGTAGCTCATCCTCAAAGCCTTGGTACCAATCTGCGTCTTTATCAAACCTACAAGCCCCACTTCTCATACGAGCTTGAATACTTCTAGCACGGGTAAGTTTATCACCGCTTGGTTTTAATAAGACAGTACTGATAAACTCATTGCGCTTAAGCATTGCCTCATTGAGATAAGGTCCTATAGCTTTCTGAATAGTACCCTGCTCCAATCCAAAGAGTACGGGCTTATATACCTTTTGAATCATCAGTATTGTATCCACAATTTCCAAAGCGTCCATACGCTCTTTGATTACGTGTTTACAGTATAGCTTACCCTCATCATCCATACCACCCACCACAAAAGCAGAGTAATCTGCCTTTTGAGATTGAGATACAGCTAAATCACAAGTAGCGTAATATACCAGGTTCTTCTTGTGATCTTCTGGTTTAAAAGGTATAAAGTCTGATTTCTTAAAAAAAGTGCTTGTAATATCTAATGGGATATTAAGCATCTCCTGAGAGTAAACATCAGCCAGTCCTTGGCGTACATAGTCATCTTTTTGCATTCTAAACTCTTCAGCAGACTTCATTTCAGGCCAAAGCAATTGTTTAAAGTCATCTGTATGAGCACGGTACTTAACAGACTTCCAAGGCAATTTGTTTAGTGCATATTCTTTTAGATCTTCTTTTACTAAACTTTTAATACCCCTGTGGGAACCTAGTTGAGAAGCGGGCATAAGGTTTTCTAATAAACTGTCTAAGTGTAGTATTGTTCCCACAATCCTAATTTTACCTGTTGAAGATATACAAGGAACCAAAGCACCGTAGAACCATCTTTTAAATTTCATCCTACGGTCTTTGTTCATTACAATCTCGTCATTTTCCATATCATCGCCAATGATAAGGTCAGGTCTAAGGTTAGCCCACTTAAGTCCCCGTAGTTTTTGTTCACTGCCTTTAGCCTGTATTCGGAAGGTATGGTTGTCTTCCATTTCAACTATAAGGTCATCTTCTGTATCTTTAGCAAACCCTTTGATTCCAAAAAGGGATCTTAAATCATCATTGTCTAACAGTTCTTTTTTAATATCCCCAAGAAACTGAACAGCTTGAGTTACAGTATCTGAGACTATAAGAACGTACCTAGACTCTCTAAACAAGACAGATGCCAGTGTATAGGCATGGGTTACAGCCGTAGATTTAGCGTGATACCTAGGAGCTGCAATTGCAACTTGTTTGCTGTTACTAGTAACAAGATTCCATATTTCTTTATGAAACTCTGGGGTAGCAGCAGGTTTATCAAAGTTCTTTCTAAGAACGGAATTAACAAACCCCTCCATTACCTCAGCATTGAGCTTGCTCATCTAACAACTTCAGCCATTTTAACATCAACTATGTTAGTTTCATCTTTAATAGTTTTGCTGTTCATACTAGCAAATTTAGCAAACTCTTCACTAAGCTTTATAAGTCTGTCGTCTATAGTTCGTTCTATTTCTTCTTTAACAGGGTTTTGTCGTGATTTTTCTTGCTTGGTCATAAGTTCTGTCGTGATCTTTAAAGCTACATGAGCTTTGACTGGTACACGTACAATCTCTCCAGTTTTTTGGTCAAACTGAGCATCACCTAAATCTAATCTGTCTTCTACAGTTTTTAAAGCTTTGTCTACAACCCTTTTAACATTAGAATCCATTTGTTGTATATCTTCAGACTGTAGCTGAAGACAATACTCTTTAAACCAATCTGTGTACTTCCATATCTTAAGGGTCTGTAAAGGTATACCCGTAACTATAGCTGTCTGGGACATATTGCCCAACATAAGGTAAGTACTAACAGCTTGAAGCTTTTGGTTTTGAGTCCAATGGGCTTTCTTAAACCTACTGTTTTTAGATTTACCTCTTTGCATATTATTATCTCTTTCTACTAACGTTTTTTAGCTGTCTTAGCTGATTGTTTAAATGCTTTAGCTGTAGGAGCACCTTTAGTTCCAGGTGTTCTCATCTTCTCACCAGAACCTTTGGCTATACGTTTCTTCTTGGCATTGATGTTGGCATATAAGCCTTTTGGATTAGTTCCTGTAGATATTGGCATATCAACACTTCCATTTCTTAAGAGCTTTATTAATTCTAGAATTAGGATCTTTGGCTTTAGCTGTTCCAGTTAATTTCTTTTTCATACCACTCATACGGGCACAGAATGAATCTTTCCTAGAACCACCTTCAGGTTGAGGGGCTTTAAGGTTATGTCCTTGAGCTTTAGCAGATGCTCTACCTTTAGCGTTAAGACCTCCTGATGGAGACTTACCTTCTTTACGTTGCCATGCTGGTGATTTAGCCATAGTACCTCCTTAGATGATTTGAAATATATCATACTTTTTACAATGTGATACAAATAAAATATATTTTCAATATTTCTTAGAAATGAATACTTTAGTGGACTTGACAAGGTTTTAGTGTTTACAGGATACTAGCCCCATCTTTTTCTTTTTTACTCTTTTTTCTTTTTCGGTCATATATATAAATAACAGCATGTTTATAGCGAGTCTATGTATAGACGAGATATTAAACATATATGCCTTATCAGGTGTACATATTCTAAGTAACCCCCCTACGCAGTATCGTAGATACGAGCATCAACAGCTACCCCCCTTTGTTTAAAACTGTATAGAATTTTTATATTGTGTAATAAATCTCATCAGTTAAATAATATATTTCCCCCCTACCTACCCCCTAGGATATATAGCTATATAGTATTACTTTCTATATAACTAAAAGTAATATTACAAACACTATATCAATCAATAACTTACAACTACTGCCCATAGATTGTTATATCATTGTTTCAATACAATCGTTTGACCTACATTACCATCTACGATTGATTTAAACATACTTTGTAGCCCACATCTTTACACTTACATATCTACCCATTACTACACCACAATTCGATCTCCTAGATCATTTCATAGCGTTGACTAAATTACTTCTAAAGCTGTCACAGAACTAACTCTTCTACGCTTGCCCGCCCGTCTGTTGTATACGCTGCTTGTGTAGGGGCACTGTCCTACGCCAGAACCCGCAAGCGGAACCTGTCATAGGCCATGCACCTCAGCGGACAGTGTTGGTGTGTGGGGGCGGGCGCACTTCGTTTTGTTGGTGCGAGGCTTTCGTCCCCCCTCTTGGGCGAGGGGAACGAAACCCCCTCACTTTATCAACAAAACAAGGAGTTAGTTATGTCACAGCAAAGCAATTTCGATTTCAACGCTTTCAACAATTTAGTAGAGCACAAACCTGCTGGTTTGCAAATTTTCTTGGCACAACAGTTGCTCTCAAACGCTCTGTGGTCTATGGAGAAGTATGACAACGTCAGACAAACCGAAGTCAGAGACCTCTTCAATGCGATCAAGTCTCTTCGTGTTACGCTAAAAGCAGATGCTGTAGCTCGCAACTAAGTTGCTCTAAGGTAGTAGTTAACTCTACTACCTTTTCTTATTTCATAACTGGAGATTTTCAAATGATCCATCATATCGCTATTACACATGAACACTCAGCAGTCATACGTACTGGAGACTGTGGTATTACAGATCTCGAATGGGAGCATGGATGTAGGTCTATACAACTTAGCTATAAACAAGAGTCTATAGCGTATCAATACGTCAAGGCTTTAGGCTATGACGTACTTACCAAACAAGAATGGTCTGAGTACATCAGTGACTTAGATCCAGATATTGTTCCTAGTAACAATTTTGTAAGTACTAGGGTTATCAAGGATAAATGGGATGGTGCAAGGTCAGTTTATTAACATAAAGGAGAACTATATGATTACAAATCTATCAAATGAAGAAATAACTAGAGCTATGGAACTTATCCGTGATGCTGAATTTAGGATGAAACAAGGTAACAATGATCTTGCTCATTGTCATTTACTAGAAGCTATGGATGTTCTAGGTATAGAAAAGATAACAACTATTGAATATGACTACTCTTAAGACTTACAAATACCTCTGCATATTGTGTACAGACGATGTTGCAGAGGGTAGATGGAATGCAGGTTATAGGACCTGTTTAGAGTGTGGTGAGAAGAGTGCTAGAGAACGATTATTCACAATCGTTCCTATGCACAAATCAAACTACATAGCTTGTTTTAACAAAGACGATTTAATTGGTATCAACACTAAAGGAGGACTTGTAAGATGAAATACAAAGAAATTACTTGGGATTATTTATTAGCTGTAGCTATTGGTTTTTGTTTAGCTTTAGTACTATTTTATGGATTATCATCATGAAAATTAAGAACTTTATTATTACATCAGCATTGGTATTGAGTTGTTCTGTACAAGCAAATAACTTTGCTGAAGCTGACAACATAAGTGGAGGAAAGATAATAATCACAACAGATGTGTGCAGTAAAGACGCATCAATGTCTAGAGCTTATAACTATACAAAAGAAGGACTCACTGAAGATGGATGTTGGAAATATGATTCTGATACTGTTGTTGTTCAGTGGGATGTTATGGGAAGAAGACGATACCCTATTTCCTATTTTTCTTTATTAAATGAGTACCGTAAGTTCAAGTCTTTTTAAGGAGTTTCACGTGGAACATAAAACATCACCAATGAGAAATGCTATAGAGCACATATTCTTTTCTAATGAATCCATATCGGAAGACAACTGTACGATATGCAATCAACGTGTTACTGGTTTTAAAAACTTAATTTCAGAACAAGAGTATGAGATAAGTGGTATGTGTCAAGCTTGTCAAGATGACATTTTTAGCGATGTTGATGATGACGAGCGTGTCTAACGTTCTATCCACTGTCGTTCTACCCACTAACGTTCCTCCCAGGCAAGCTGCTCGCCACCGTAGGTGGCACTTGCTTGCTAGGTCGTCACTTGGATATGAGTATCGGACTTGCCACCCCGCTTTTAGGGGCGGGGATGGCTTCGCCCTCTGTGTTATTAATAACTTTTTAGGAGATAGATATGAGTAAGAAATTTACATTTACTTCGATAGAAGATCTAAACCATGAGGATGTTGTAGATGAGCTACAACTAGATGAAAAAAATCCTCTTGACAATTCATTTAAATCAGGTATTTACACCTACTTAAATTGGTTCTATGACGGTGAGCAAGACGATTTCTTGCTGTAACATACGTTCCCCTTTAGCATTTCTTAATACAGTTTTAGGAATAGAGCTGTATTGAGGCAATGTTGCCTTTGTTCCTTATGGAGTAAATATGGATAAACCTTCTGGGGTTTCAGATACTTTGTATGCTGCTGCAACTGAATCTCTTGTTTCAGATGCTTCAGCTACAAGTACTTTTGAAAAGATGATACAAGTAGCTTTTACACACAGTTCTGTAGAAACATTTACAAAAGAGCTTAAAGACACTGAGAGAGCCATTAAAAAAGACTTTGAGGTGTCATCTATGCCAGGTCCTTGGAGATCAGCTAAGAGCGTTATACACAGTGCTATGAACCTTGGTATAGCTCTTGTAGATGATAACGGGAGCTATATTGGTAAAACAGCATTGCAAAGCAAAATCAAAGCTGCAAAGCCTGTTAAAACAGACGTATCCATCAATGAATATGTTACTCAACTTATCGACAAAATGACTAAAGTACCAGAAACACTGGATGCTGATGCTGTTTGTAGAGAAGTTAAAGCTCGTTTATCTCACTTAGGATATTAATAGATGCTAACAAAAGGCATTGAAGTCATGAAATATGTTCGGGCAAGTGCAGGTAGAGCTGGCTTGTCAGTCGTATTTGAAGACAGTAACCAACCTAGGCATGATGGTAAAACCATCTATTTGCCTAAGATAACAGTTGACACAACTGATGAACAGCTAAGAGATCTAATGGCTTCTACAGACCATGAAGTAGCCCATGATCGTTATAGCTGTTTTGAAGTTCTTAAAGAAAAAGCTGTAGATCCTAAAGGTATCTTGTTGTTTGTATGGAATTTCCTTGAAGATTCCAGAATCAATAACATTGAAGCTTTAGAGTATCAAGGCTTTAGAGAAAACTATGATGAATGTAGTTCTAGCATAGTAACAAGAATTGTTGCTAAAGCTAGTAAAGACTTTTCATTCATGTCTAGACTCATTACAACTTTCATTCATTGGGATTCTGAAATATCAGCACACAACTTCCCAATGATGCAGTTGGTAGGCAGCTCAATAACCCCTGATAAAAAGATAATAGATGTTCTTAATAACTTTTCTGATCGTCTTGTTCATTGTCATTCGATACTGGATAAAAGACTAGGCACGGAAGCAACTTACAACTTAGCAATTGATATTCTCAAAGAACTAGGTAAAAGCTGCAAGGAAGAGTTCAAGAAAGAAATGGATGCTAGGAGTAGCTCATCAGGTGAGCTTGTCAAAGGAGACAAAACATCAGAAGAAGAAGCCGAAGGCAAAGAAAATGGCGAAGACAAAGAAAAACTACCTGTTGAAAGCAAAAAAGAGAAAGATGAAGAAGAATATAAAATCATCACTCTAAAGCTTACAGAAGAAGAAATACAAAACTACTCTATCACTATGCCAGAAGAAAGTGAAATGGGTAAAGTAGGTATTAATCTTGAGCCTTCAGGCAGTAAAGGTAGAGATTGGAAATTAACTGATTATGATAAATTTATAATTATTAATTATCCAAAGAATTTAGGTGAAGCACAATACTTCAACATTAGCCGTAGATTTATAGCTTCTTATGAAGAAAGAGTAGGTAGTAGGTTATTAGCTCAAGAAAACTTTGCACAACAAGTTAGAAGATTGATTCAGATCAAAGCTAAAGTGCAAAGACAGTACGGAGTTAAGAGAGGTAAGCTAGATCAATCTAGATTGTCTCGTATTTGTTTTAATGCTCCTGGGTTTAATGAAAGAGTATTTAAAAACAAAATAGAAAACAAAACTCTAGATGCTTGTATATCAGTGTTAGTTGATATGTCAGGCTCTATGTCTGGAGATAAAGCTTTGTATGCGTTGGCATCTACTTTGCTACTCAATGAAGTATGCACAACTCTTAACATTCCAGTTGAGATTGTTGGCTTCACTGATGGATCTAGACCTATGTGCGAACATGTTCCTTTGATGTTTGTTTACAAAAGCTTTTCTGATTTAACTGTTAATGACGAGAGTATCAAAGAATATTTTTCTTGTAGTAGCAGTTTTATGGTAGGTAATCCTGATGGTGAAAACATTCTCTGGGCATTTAATAGGATAGCCAAAAGAAAAGAAAAGAAGAAACTTCTAATTGTTATGTCTGATGGTAGTCCAGCAGCTTCAGCAGGATATGACGGTTTAGAAGAGTTTACGAGTAAGGTAATCAAAGAGATAGAAGCTTGTAAATTTGTAGATATTTATGGTTTAGGTTTATGCAGCAGTGCTGTGAGTGAGTATTACAAAGCTCATAGCATTGTTACTAAACCTGAAGATATACCTAAGAATTTACTCCAACTTATAGAAAGGAAGATAATCAATGTCTGAACCAACAACAGGAAAGGTCGAAGACCTAGTCAAGAAAGCTTTGAAAGAAGCACTAGACAAGCGTAGACCAGCAGCGTCAGATGTACCAACAGTACGAGACAAAGAAAGCTTAGAAGTGTTAGAGGAGCTTGCAGAAGATATGTCTAAAGATGTTACTAGTAAAAAAGCTATTGGAGCAAATCAAGCATATTTCTCTGATGTTATTGGAGATCATCTTATACCAATAACAGAAGACTTTGGTGTAACAGTTTTTAAAGAATATGATTGGGATGAACGTATATCTTCATTCATTCCTATGATTGATAAAGACTATGTTATAGACAGAGAACTTGCAAGCAACATTCTTATGTCTTGGGAGCTTAACGAGAAAGTTCTTTGTTATGGTCCTACAGGTGCAGGTAAATCTAGTTTGATTGAACAGTTATGTGCTCTTACAGGTAGACCTTTTGTTAGAGTTAACTGTACAGGTGACATGGACTCATCAATGATCTTTGGTCAACTTACAGCTAAAGATGGTTCTACTGTTTGGGTAGATGGTGCTGTTACAGAAGCTGTTAAGTACGGTGCTGTGTTTGCATGGGACGAGTGGGACGTTACTCCTCCAGAGATTTCTATGGGTCTACAGTGGCTCTTAGAAGACGATGGTAAGCTCTTCTTAAAAGAAATGCCAGGTAGTACCAAAGACAAACAAATCATTCCTCATGAGAATTTTAGGATAGTTGCTATTGGTAATACTCAAGGTCAAGGTGATGATACAGGTGCTCATGCAGGTACTAACGTACAGAACTCTGCAACTCTTGATAGGTTTGGCACAGCAGTTTACATTGACTATCTACATCCTTCTGTAGAAGAAAAGATGTTGGTTAACAAATGGAAAGATACTGTAACTAAGAAGTCTGCTAAAGAACTTGTTAAATTAGCTAATCTAATTAGACAGGGTTACAAGTCTAATCAATTTAGTCTAACAATATCTCCTAGGTCTTTGTTTAGTATTTGTCGTAAAGTATCTGCTGGTTTTACTTTAAAGAAAGCTTATACATTAGTTTATCTTAATAAACTTAATGATACGCAGCGTAAAGTAGCTGATGAACTCTTTAACAAAGTATACGGATCTAGCTCTTAAAGCATAAAACCATATAGCCTTATCTACGGATAGGGCTATTTATTTTGTGTTTTTAATAAAGATAACAAATGATAGATAGAAAACTTATAGTAGCAAATGCTCCTAGTAACATTGGAGAGCAGGTACACGTTAACCACACAGGCTGCGAAGCAGGTGTAGACAACAAACGTAGACTGTACATCAAAAGAACAGACAAAGGACTAGTGGCATACTGCCACCACTGTAGCGACAAAGGATACGCCAAAGATGAGAACAGGTTATCAACATGGCTAAACAAAACAACAGCAGCTAAAGTCATTAAAGAACAATTCTCTGTTAGTAGTCTGTCTACTTTAAGCCCTAAAGGTTTTGTTTGGTTAACTAATTACCACTGTGATGCCAGTAACAAAAATTGTTTTAATGGTGTTAAAGACAAAGACTCTGTAGCTTTGACACTGTATGGTCCTGATGAATCTTTGTTAGGTTGGCAGGTACGAAACCTGCTACCTAAAGAAGGTGCTCCTAAGTACACAACACATTATGTCAGTGAACTAAGCAATGGTGATCCTGCTTGGTTTAACAGACTAACAACAAAGACATTGGTAATTACTGAAGACTATCTTAGTGCTTGGAGAGTGGGGTTTAACACAACACATGCTTCTATGGCGTTACTAAGAACATCTTTGTCAGACAAAGCATTGTTTGACATAGAGAGGGGGCATTACGAAACAATCATTATCTGGTTAGATCCAGATGAAGCAGGAAGGAAAGGAGCAGAAAAAATATATAAAGGACTAAACCATTTTTTACCACAAAACACAAATATAGTTATATTTGATCTAGACAAAGAACCAAAAGAATGTACTCCAACAGAGCTACAAACTATTCTCAACTAAAGGAATCTAATGGATTACGATGTGCTTTATCTTTGCTCTCAAAGCAAAGAGAACTTAGCCAAATACAGACGATACATCAAACCGCATGTAGTCGTTAAAGAAACCAACATCATCCTTGATGGGATGGAGAAATACTACAAAACATTTCCAACAATCTCTGATTTCAGTTGGGATAGTTTTTCTGCTTTTCTTATAGCAGACCAAAGCAAACGATTAACTGACGATGCTATTGTCAAGCTTCGTATGACGCTAACTAAAGCAAAGACGTTTGTTCCGCACCATGCACATGAAGAAGTTATCAAAACTCTTATAGAGTTAGATTACTTAGCTCTTATCATGGAAGAATGTGAGAAGGTTAAAGAAGGTTCTAGTGATCTTGAACACGTTCATATCCTAGCAACCAACGCCCTTAAAGATGTAGAAAGGTATATAGAAAAAGATGAGCTGTTTGTTACTGCTGACTTATCTGCTATTGCTGATCGTATCAGCTCTAGCGGTTACGAATGGAGACTCGATGTTCTCAATCGTTCGCTTGGTCCTCTTCGTACAGGTAATTTTATTATTGTTGCAGCTAGGGTTGAAGTAGGTAAGACAACGTTCTTAGCTAGTGAGGTCAGTTACTTAGCACAGCAACTACCCAAAGACAGACCTGTTGTATGGGTTAACAACGAAGAAGAATCATCAGTTGTATTCTTCAGGATAGTACAAGCAACGATTGGACAAGAGTCTAAAGTAATCATAGCTGATTCAAAAGCAGCTATGGATCAGTACACAACTCTTATGGGTGGCAACAAAGACAAGATACGTGTTACTAAGGACATGAACAACATCAGAGACTTAGAAACACTGTTTAGAGAAATCAATCCAGGACTTATAGTGTTTGACCAGCTTGACAAAGTAGATGGCTTTAAAGCAGACGACAGAGAAGACATTAGACTGGGTAAGATCTACAAATGGGCTAGGGAATTAGCTAGATCATATGGTCCAGTTATTGCTGCATCACAACTAAGTGCAACAGCAGTAGACATGAAAGATCCACCGTTTATAGGCTTAGATGCTCTCAGAGGTTCTAAGACAGATAAACCAGGAGAAGCAGATGTTGTTATCACATTGGGTAAGTACAAAGAACCTAAGACTCCAGAGGAAGAGATCATTAGAACACTAAATGTTCCTAAGAACAAACTACCTGGAGGTGGTAGTAAGCAGATGGAATCAGAAAGACATGGTCAGTATTTAATAACAATAGATCCAATTAGAGCGAGGTTTGAATGATTGAATTAGAAATCAGTGAGCTGTTCTTATGGGTGTGGTGTATAGGAGCTACGGCTGCTGCAATTTATTTTAGACACCACTCAAACATGAAACAAATGGTTATTATGTCGTTATTGCATAATGATAAAGTAAGAGAAAAACTAGTGTCTGAATTTAAAGAATGGAGAGAAAAATATGAGAAAAATTAAAGCTTGGAGTATTACTATTGTTTGGGACGATGATGAAGTAGAAAACAATGTAGATGTTCCTTATTACGCATCTAAAGTTATAGATGAGTTCTTAGATGAACTACAAGAAGAATATCACCAAAACGATTTAGAAACAGAGGATAAAAATGGATCACAATAAAGCTTATAGTTTAGTAAGAGAAGTGTTTGGTAATTATGGATACACTGATAAATTTATCATGGATGTTATAGAGTCTATACACATACAAGGTTACGGTAAAGGATACAAAGAAGGGAGGGAACAACAAGAGAAAATAGACAAACTAAATAAACTTGAAGAACAACAAATTTAACAAAGAAAGGAGTATGGAAAACCATGACCATACCAACATTTATAGGCATAGATGTCGAAACGACAATGAATGCCAACGAAGATATAGGACTAGCTCATCCTATGCACCCAGATAACCGTGTAGTAGCGTTTGGATGGACAGGAACATCTAGAACACATGTAACTTATGATGCAGACCACTTCATAAAAAACATAAGATCTATACCTCATGAGTATGTCTTTTGTGGACACAACATATCTTTTGATTTAATGTATTTGTACAAAGAAAGTACTGTACTTAAAATTAAATTTCAAGATCATAAGATATGGGATACACAATTAGCTGAGTATATTCTTACTGGACAACAAGTTAAGTTCTCAAGCTTAGATGAGTTGTGTATTAAGTATGGGTTGCCTATCAAAGACGACAAGATAAATAAATACTTTCAAGCAGGACTGGGATCTGACAAGATACCAGAAGAAGAGTTAACACCTTATCTTGTACAAGACGTAGATAACGCAAGAGCCATAGCAGAGATACAGTACAAACTAGCTATAGAGAACAAACAACTAGCTCTCATAGAGTCTCAGATGGAAGCTCTACATGCAACAACAGAAATGATGTTCAATGGTCTACACATAGATCAGAAACGTTTAGATGACTACACAGTAGAAGTTGTTAACGAATATGTAGAAGTTAAGCTAGACCTAGAAGAACTAGCAGCAGGACACATAGAAGACATTAACAGCCCTAAACAGTGGTCACAGTTCTTCTTCGGAGGTAAGAAGAAGGTTAGGGTTAAAGAAGAAGTAGGCGTGTATAAAAATGGTAAGACTAAGTACAAGCTTATGGATAAAACAATAACTATAAAACCATTTATAGCTTACACACCAGATCCAGAGAAGGTATCTGAGAAGACAGGACAAGTGTCAGTAGATGATTCAGTACTCAACGATATGCTTAAACACACATTTGATAAGAAGGCTATCCAGCTTATCAATGGACTACTTAAGTACAGAGAGTTATCTAAGCAGCTATCAACATATGTCCAGGGCCTTAGCAAACATGTTATTAATAACTTTATACACGGCAAGCTAAATCACACAGCAACAGTCACAGGTAGGTTGTCTTCAACCAATCCTAATCTACAAAACATCAGTAATAACCCTATCAAACAGATCTTTACATCTAGGTTTGATGGAGGTTATATTGTTGAGGTTGACTTTAACCAGCTAGAGGTTGTTGCTCTTGCTCACGTAACAGGTGACGAGCAGCTTATCAAAGATATTTCTAGTGGAGTAGATATTCACAGTGCTCTTTACAAGTCTATGTTTGGTAGAAACCCTACTAAAGAAGAACGTAAACCATTCAAGTCTAGAACATTTCAATTGATCTACGGTGCAGGAGCTAAAGCAATCAGCAAACAAGCAGGTTGTAGCTTAGAAGAAGCTAAGAAGTTTGTTGATGTGTTCTATTCTAGGTATCCTAAAGTAGGTGAATGGCATACAGGATTTGCAAATAAAGTAGAACGTATGTCTTATTATGCAGTAGGAGAAGATGGTTTAAGAGAGAAAGTTAAATCTTATGTACTACAAACAGAGACTGGTAGAAAGTTTTTGTTTAAAGAGTATTACAGTGATAGTTCTTGGTCTACTAAGACTTACAATTTTAGTCCAACAGAGATGAAGAATTATCCTATTCAGGGATTAGCTACTGGAGATATAGTACCAATGATGTTGGGTGTTATCTTTAGAAAGCTAATAATGTGGAGTGGAGTTTGTATAGTTAACACTATCCATGATTCCATTATGTTTGACGTACATCCAATGCAATTGGATCTTTTTATAGAGGAGATAACAGATACATTAAAGAAAACACATATGTATTTTGAAGGTATTTTTGGAACACCTCTGGCTCTGAAGCTCAATGCAGGAGCATCAGTAGGTGATGATTGGTTTAACATGAAAGAATTAACATGAGCATGATGACAGGTATTGTGGAAGCACTAACCACAAAAGATGTAAACACTAAATTTGGTACTAAACCTACTTATTCCATGAAAGTCAGTGGGACTTGGATTAAATGTGGTTTTAAAGATCCAAAAGTAGAAGTTGGTTATGAAGTTGAGTTTGATGGTGTCTCTGGAACATATGGTGTAGAAACTAAGGCTGTAAACGTTCTTAGTAAAGGTAGTGGTACACCTACTCCAGCAACAACTGGAACGTCTGTAACAGCTCCTAAAGCCTCCTACGGTGGTTATAAAGATAAAGTATTTCCTATCCCTGCTTTGCATGGTGATAGAGCTATTATTCGTCAGAATGCTTTAGCTAGAGCTACTGATCTTTATATTGCTGCAAGAGGTGGTAAGCCATTTGAACTAGAAGAAGGTAATCTAGACTTTGTTGTTAGACTTGCTCGTAAGTTTGAAGCTTACACAGCAGGTGACTTAGACTTAGCACAAGCTATGGCTGAGAACAACGAAGAAGGTAAACAAGAGTAAGTTTTGCAGTTGCCACTGTAAGTTTTGGGGCTGTTAAGCCAGCATTCGAGGATGTTAAGTGTATAGTTTTCTGGCTTTCTTATACACGTACATAGTGATATGTATAGAAATACCAAATCGAGGCCCCCTTTTTAATAGGAGATAGATATGTTTTTTTGGAACAAAGATAAAAAACAAATTCAAGAAGAACTAAGTTTTTTACAGACTCGTACTGCTTTACAAGCAAACATTCTTGAGGATCTAACAGACCGTTTAGATCGTTATGAACAAATTTTGCTTAAGTTTAATGAGTATGGTTTTAAAAAAGATGGCTTACCTAAAGCTAAACCAGGAAGAAAGAAAGGATTGGTATGAGAGCATTAATTGACGGAGACATTGTTGTTTATAGATCAGCAGCATCAACAAAAGATGATGAAGAGTCTTGGATAGCACAGTCTAGAGCAGACACAATGATCCAAGAGATCTTAGCAGACACACAAGCAACATCTTACAGCGTATACCTAACAGGTAAGGGTAACTTCAGGAGAGAAATAGCTCCTAGCTACAAAGCCAACAGACCAGATGAGCGTCCTGTACATTGGCAAGCTGTCAGAGAGTTCCTAGTAACACAGCACAAAGCTATTATATGTGACGGATATGAAGCAGATGATGAAATGGGTATCCAGCAGGATAAAACAGGAGCTACAACAACTATATGTAGCATAGACAAAGATTTACTTCAGATACCTGGAAAACACTATAACTTTGTTAAGAAGGTATTTCAGGAAGTAACTCCAGACGAAGGTCTTAAATTTCTTTATCTACAAAGCCTTATAGGGGATCGTAGTGATAACATTATGGGTGTTGCAGGTATAGGTCCAGTTAAAGCAGAAAGAGCGTTAGCAGAGCTTTTACCAGAAGAGTGGTATGACAAATGTAGAGAAATGTATAGTGATGACGAAAGATTCCATCTCAATATGAAACTTCTATACATATGGCAGAAGCCCAACGACAGTTGGGAACCACCTGGGAACGAAGGGGCGACAGAAAGGCCTATAGGCACTTCTGGAGCACAGGCGGAGCAAGCAACAACCAGCAGCGGAGCAAAAGGAGCAGAGGATGCCACCACCATTCATAGCTAGATTTCCAAAGAGGTTTGCAGACTGGTTAAATCCAGGAGAGAACCCATTCAAAGCAGATCAAGAAACATTAATTTGGTTTGCTAAACTTGTTAAAGAAGCGGAATTATATGAAACCAAAAAGACACAACCCGAACATGTACAAAAGCGGATTGGAAAATAAATTCCAAGAAGCTTGTAAACTGCGGGGATGGGAATTACCTTATGAAGCAAATAAGATTAAATACGTTATACCTGTTAGTAATCACACTTACACACCTGACTTTACTGTTACTAATAACGTTTACATAGAAACAAAAGGACTATGGACAGGAGCTGATAGAAAGAAGGCTGTGTTTATTAAAGAACAACATCCAGATATAACCATCCTATACGTCTTACAACGTAATCAAAAGATTTCTAAAAAGAGTTCTACTAGTTATTTAGACTGGGCTGCTAAGAACAATTTAGATGCTTGCATATTTGCTGACACTAAACACTGGACAGATTTTATTATGAGGTACATATGACCACTACTAAAACAGGAATAGTTATAGGTTGTAGGTACGACCCGACCATTAACTACAACAACCAAGATCAGAACTGGATACGAACTTTACTGAGGAGATGGCATGACTAAAGAAGAAATAATTGAGATGGCTTGTCAAGCATTTGGTGGAATTATTAAAAAAGAAGAACGTGATAACTTTATAGCCTTCGCCAAACTAATAGCAGAAAAAGAGCGTGAGAAGTTTTGCGCTGTACTTCGGCAATTACATGATTCATATTCATTGACAAGCGATTCAAACGCCATCAGAGCAAGGGGACAAGAATGAAAACCAAAGAAGAAATTAAAGAAGAAATAATTGAACTGTATGGGGCTACGCAAGCCTTGAGCGATGCAATGAATTTTCTTCATGCCCAACGCATGGAAAAAAGTAAACAGATAATGGCATTAAATCATATGTTGAAAGAGATGGAGGACAAGGATGACTGACGAAGTATTGAAACTGGCGCTTGATGCGTTGGAAGGTTTTATACCTTATTTGCCATTGAAAGATGAAGCGCAATGTAATAGTTACGAC
>Ga0208256_1000022_pt1 | contig 44419 bp, 50 predicted proteins | sample CryBogCBH22Jun08_FD_184608 | JGI IMG/M metagenome (GOLD analysis project Ga0208256, IMG submission 184608) | Freshwater microbial communities from Crystal Bog, Wisconsin, USA - CBH22Jun08 (SPAdes) | ecosystem: Environmental > Aquatic > Freshwater > Lake | place: Crystal Bog, Wisconsin, USA... | reverse complement strand
ACCCGCCATTGTAATAAGCATTAGCAGTAAAATATGCGCTATTTCCATATCCAAGAATAGCGGCATCTCCGCTACTTCCGATCTGTATTGCTTTTCCTAAACTCCAAGCACTCGGCGTCACACCTAGTCCGAGGTTGCCGGATGCGTCTTGCAACAATCCAAGAACAGGACTGCCATTACTTTTTGCAGTATAAATCTCAAGTTGACCGCCGGTAGCTGTATCTGGCCCACAAACATACATTCTGCATATAGAATTGCTTTCCATTTGCGCCATCATTTTTGATGCGCCAAAAGACAAGCCAGCCGATGAACCTGTTTGAAATCCATATCGAAATTGAGCAACACCATTTACATCCAACGAATAATTGGGAGATGTGCTAATTCCTAACCGACTATTCGTGCTATCCCAAAACAGATTGCTGCTTGATCCAAACGCACTAGAGCTAGTCGGATAAAGTATTTGTCCAGCCGTTAAACTGGTGAGGCCAGTGCCGCCTTGTCCTACCGCTAACGCACCGCTGCTATTAAGAACGGCTAATCCACTAGTGGCATTTGTATTATTGCCTAATGCAGTAGCTACGCCTGTTCCAAATGCTGTTATTCCAGTGCCGCCATTGGCTACCGGCAATGTGCCAGTGACACCCGAAGTCAACGGTAGTCCCGTGCAGCTCGTTAGTGTTCCAGAAGCTGGCGTTCCTAATACTGGCGTAGTAAGCGTAGGACTCGTAAGCGTCTTATTGGTTAACGTTTGTGTAGCTGCAAGTGTAACTACAGTATCTGTAGCAGCAGGGAACGTAAGCGTGTAGTTGGTAGCACCAGCGTTAGCAGAAGCAAACGTAGTGTAACCAGTAGATGACCCAAGTAACTGAGGCGTTGTCAGCAGTGGGCTTGTAGCCAACACGTTGCTACCTGAGCCTGTAGTTGCTGTAGCGCCTGAGCCACCTCTAGCAACTGCAAGTGTCCCTGAGCTAATGTTAGAAGCGTTAGTGGTATCTGTTGTAGCTGAAGCGACAAGACCAAGGTTAGTTCTTGCGGTAGCCACGTTACTCAGGTCAGACAGATTGTTCGTCTTGACTAAAGCACCCGCTAACGTAGAGGCTGCATTAGACGCACTCGTAGCAGCAGCAGTTGCACTAGAGGCTGCATTGGTAGCAGAGGTAGCAGCAGCAGACGCTGAGTTAGACGCATTGGTTGCTGATGTGCTGGCAGCAGACGCTGAGTTAGACGCATTGGTCGCTTGAGTGGTAGCTGTAGTTGCACTACCAGATGCACTCGTAGCAGACGCAGCGGCATTAGTAGCTGAGGTAGCTGCTGCTGATGCACTATTGGCTGCATTGGTAGCTGAAGTAGCCGCATTGGTAGCTGACGTTCCAGCAGCAGTTGCTTGAGTGGTAGCTGTAGATGCACTGTTAGATGCTGAGGTAGCAGAAGCAGCAGCGTTAGTTGCTGAAGTGCCAGCAGCAGAGGAACTAGAGGCAGCATTTGTCGCTGAGGTACCAGCCGCCGTTGCGCTTGTAGCAGCAGCAGAAGCACTGTTGGCTGCGTTAGTAGCTGAGGTTCCTGCTGAAGTGTTACTGGCAGCAGCGTTAGTAGCTGATGTCGCTGCGTCAGAAGCAGAACTAGCGGCAGCATTCTTGTACGTCAATGCACCAGCGGAACTGGTAGCAGCAGCGGATGCTTGGTTAGCTGCCGATGTCGCTGAGGTACCAGCGGCTATCGAATAGTTTTGTGAACTAGTGGCTGCGTTAACAGCAGCAGTTTCAGCAGCAATAGCAAGGGTAGCCTGTTCGGTAGCTTGAGCTACTAGGTTAACTGCTGTTTGATATTCAGTAGGGGTCGGATTAGTACCTGAGAAAAACGATGAGCTAGACAATATTACCACCCATAAAATGGACCGATGTAATTCGGAGATGAGTCATAGGCAGATGATACTGAGGCGTTCTCTAGTTCATCTTGTAAGGCCATGTTCTGTAGTTGTTCAGCTATTTGCAGATAGGAGGCTTCAAACATCTGCTTTCTATCATCGAGGTAATAGTCGGCAGAGTAAGCAAGGGCTGCATAAACCAATAGTGTAGGTGCTATTTCAGTTAGCCAATTAGTGTCACTATCAGCAACTAACGCTGAAGCATCTGCATAGTAGTAAATGAAGATATTAGTTCCAGATGGTGGCACTGGTCCTATAACGAAAGACCCACCTATTCTGGAGTAATACTGAGGGTTCCCCGGTATCTGAGAATAATCTAAAATCGTTTGAGCATCAGTTCGCACTAGCCTTTTGTGGCTGGTGGTATCCGTTGTGTAGATACTAATCATCTCCAAGTAATCACCGGGAACAGCAACACTAGCAGAACCATCAGTCACGAAGTCAGCAAGCTTCTCCATAGCAGGGACACGGAGTTCCCTTTGAATACGCTGGATACCAAACTGAAGAAATGTGTTGGTCAGAGAAGGCGTAATGTCTCTACGATTGAGAAGTCCTAGGAATTGGTTTTTAACGTCAACGAAAGCCATTACGTTTTATCCTCTTATATCTGACTACAGACGCCAATGGTTCCAGTAACTGAAGGGGTTGTACCAGTGATGGTGTAGGAAATTCGATACCACTCAGGCACTAGATCAGAACGAACAGTTGAGCTGTTAGACTGCGTAATGCCGGGGTAGATCACCATAGACGTAAAGCCAGTTGCAGTGATGTTAGGGCCAGTCATGATGTCGTAGTAGGTGCCAGAAGCAACGTCTTTACCTTGGACCTTAACAACCAGAGTTGCTGAAGTTCCACTAATAGCAGACACGTTGATAGACACACGTACACCAGAGCCTGTAGGGTTCATGATGTCGGAGCTAGTTACTGTTCCAGAGCCAGCAGCAGCAAGAGCAGCTATGGTACCCTTGTCAGTATTCTTTGCATCAATAGCCAATGTTAAATCCTCTTGGTCGTCGTTAGGAACGCTTCTAGGTTTTCGGTTTTCAACCTTGCAACAATCTCAGAAGCCTTAATGTTTTTGTCCCAAATGTTAAAACCTTCACGCATCCACTTTTCGACAACTACAGTCGGGATGGATGCAATACGGTGGAAGTCACCCATACGATTGTTCGCGCTATCATCACGAGCAACCTTTAGTCTGTCCAAGAAGGACTGTGGTATTGCTTGTTCCTTTTTGATAACCAATGCGGCATCAGGGTCTTCGTGGAACGTAACCTCTGGGTTAATTAGATCAGTGTCTGTGGTCATTTGTTTCTTAAGGTGGGGCTACAGTTTCCCATAGCCCCGTTTATTTTAAGGGGTGTTATGCGCTCTTACGAACGATACCACTTGCTCCCCAATTTCGATGTTTAAGTGAGAACTCACCGACAATCATCTGGCGTTCAGCGTCACCAATCGTAGCGAGTGGCGTACGTGTCCACGGACGGAGAACCATCAGTTTCCACATGTCTGGATCGAAGATCAGATGGTCAGTGTTCACTTGAAAGCGGTTAAGGATAACCTTAACTTCACCGAATGGGCTGACGTAGAGGTCAATAACATTCACCACACGACGAGCTGCTTCAGCTTCTGCATTGTCTGCAAATCGGTAACGGCCAGTTGCTGTAGCGAAGCTTGCGATGTTCAAAGCTTCTCCCGGTGGTATCATAAGGAACTTAGGATCAACACCGTTGTTGAAAAGCTGCTGAAGAACAGTCGTGAGGTTAGCTTCCGTCATTGCGGTGCTTGAAGAACCCGTCTTCGTGAGCAATGCGGAGCCATAGGTTGACGTATCTACCTGTGACTGGAATGCAGCAAGTTTACGTGGAAGAGCTGCTGAACCAGAGCCGCCTGTCGTGTTACCGATGGACGTAAGGAGATTGTTAGCAGCGTTCTGTCCACCCGTGCCTGCCTGAGAGTTCGTCAGGAAGTACTCAAGGTCACGGCGAAGTTCAGCTCCTGCTTTAGCGAGCTGATACGCAGTTTCCTTAGCGCGACCATAACGAGCAATCTTATCGACCGTTGCAGCAACCTTAATTGATTTTTGGAGGATCTGCGAATAGTTGGAACGAATGGTCGTTGCCGTTAGTGCAGACTCAGAAGCATCGAAGCCGTCATACTGATAGTTCGACGTATTGACAGCAGCGAGTGCGTCCTCCTGCCATTGGAACAGCACGTTGTGAATGCTTTCCGTTCCAATCATTGACTGGAATGGCGTGGTGGTTGGAGAGATGTTTGTGATGATGTCAGAGACATCTTCTTGCTTACCTACGACTTCGTAGGCTGTATATGTATTAGCCATTGTAATTAATATTCCTAGAAAGATGGGTTACTATTTTTCCCAACGTGACAGGAAAGCATCAGCAGCATCATCAACGTGTCCAGACTTATGCAGACGTTTCATTGCGTCTTGTTTTGGTTCAGCCCTAGTTTTCTTAATGGCTTCGTCTGGTGTACCTTTGATAATCTTCTTAGGCGTCTTATCTACCTTCTTTGTTTTAGTAACGGCCTGCTTCCCTTTTTCGTATTGCATAGCTTTATGCAGTATCTTGAACGCTGTAGCGTCAACCATCTCGTTGACAACTTGTTCATTCATTCCTTGTTCAACAGCAAAACGACGAATGTCATTGTAGAGCTGTTCGTTCCAACCGGGGATACCAGTCTTAGGGTCACTCAAGACCTTGATGGTTTCTCTGGCTGCAACCATAAGCTGCTGTTGCCGTTCTTCGGTTGCCTTCTTGACAACACCATCTAACTCAGACTCCAGATAACGAACGTTCTCAAAAGCTTTATTTGCAGCGTCAGATAGTGCTGCTAGTTCTTCGGAAGAAACGTTAGGGTCTTTAGTTAGCGCAAGGAAATTAATGTTAGCGTAGGGAGCTGCCTGTTCTTGAGCGCGTTTAAGTAGATTTTCGAGACCAGCCACATACTTCTGACCACTCTCTTCTGCCTTTTGCTTTATCTGTGCAGCTTCTTGGGATTTTCGAGTTAATGAGGCTTCTTGACCGTATAGACGCTTTAGATCCTTGATGGATGCTTCAACTACCTGTCCGTCAACCTTGAGTTTTACTATGGCATCATCCGACTCGATAACCGTAGGCTTCTTACCCTTGGTGTCTTTCGGTGGTACCTCTTCTTCCTCATCGTTTTCTGTGTCGGTGTCGTCGCTTTCAGTTTCTTCAGTGTCTTCCGTATCGCTCTCTTCAGTTTCCTCATCGTCTTCTGGACTTTCGTCGGAAGCATCTTCAGTCTCTTCAGAGTCGTCGGTATTGTCCTCGTTATCGGTGCCTTCTTCTTCGGATGGCTCTTCAGCGTCCGTGCTTGTCAGTCGGCGGTAAAATTCGTCAGCAGCGGGTTCTCCGCTGTGTAGTTCAGTGTCAGCGCCTTGTGTGGTAGCTGTTTGCATTAATCGCTTATACCTTCATTTGTTTGTTGGATAGCCATAGCGGCGTCCACATAGGAGTGCATGATGCCTAGAAGGTCATCTATTGCTTTGTGTTGGAAGTAGAGTTGCTCTCGCTCTTGAGCTTGCTCTGGTTTTGTTTGGGTGATGCTGTCGAGGATGAGCGTCTTCAAATGGCTATAGAACCATTGGTTATCCTCTGACTGGAGGAGAGTCTGTGCGACCCTCCCCCGATGCACTATTTCTTCTTGGGTCAATTAGCAGCCTTTACGACCACCCATACCCTTACCAGAACCGAATGTAGCTCCGGCACCAGCAGAGAGCTTTGCGCCCTTTGGTGCTTTAGGTGCCTTCTTGCGGTTCATCTGACCGTGTGGACCCTCTGGATCTGGGGTCGTAATGTTTTTTGAGTTAGGCATTTTAGCCATTATAAAATCCTTAAACTGAAAATTCTGAACGAACGTCGCCGGGGTAAACGTAATGAACTTCTGGTGCTGGTGCTGGGGGCACTGGATCAACAGGAGCTGGTGGTGTAATAAAATCAGCCATTATTTCTTCCGTTTGTTGTAAGCAGCGAGAGCTTTACGGTCAGCCGCCTGTTCTTTCTTTGAGCCTTCCTTGAGACCAGACTTTTTGTCTAGCTTCTTATCCATGGAAGACTTTTCCCATTGTTTTATTGACATAGGCTTCTTAGCCATTCGGACTCACAATCATGTTCTGTTTAACTTCTTGAGGACGCATTGACTCCTCAAGTTCCATCTCACGTTGAGCAATGTCTACCTTGTTAGCAATGTCGATGTCTTTGCGTTTCTCTTCATGTTGCTTGAAGATATTATCGAACTGACGTTGCTGTTCTTGTAACTGCTCACGGCTACTCTCAATAGCCCCATGCATGTCAACCTTATGCTGGTTAGCTTGAGCGGCAATCATTGCTGCCTGAGCCTTCAGTGTCTCATTCTGCATGTTTTGCACTGCCATTGGATCTGGCTGTGGCGGTGGCACTTTGTCAGGTGGTGTCAGATAGTCATTGACTGCTGGCATCCCACGTAACTTCATGACATCAGATGCAAGTTTGTAAGCATTAGGCATCTGGAACATGGGAGCAAAGTGTGGGTTCTGAGTTAAGAACATTGCAATCTGCAATCTCTTCTCAGCCTCATTGTCATGCTCTTTGTAACCAAGATGTAATGAGACAGAGACAGACTTACGTTCTCTCCAGTCAGAAGGTTTAACTTCAACCCAGTTACCAGCTAACTCCACGACCTTCTTCTTGTTTTCCTTCTGGATGACAATCGAGTAAATCTTAAGGTACAAAGGAACAAGGAAGTTGTTAGCAAAGTTACGAGCAATTATTTTCTGCCGTGTTTGAGAAAGAGATACTAATCTTTCAACCATAGCGTCAGAGTTCTGACTACTGATAGCGTCTTTGTTGAGACCTTGACTAAGCGAACTAATGCCAGTCGTTTCTTCGTTTTGAGCTTTAATTAACTCCAGTGTCTGATAGACAAATGGGTTAAGCGGAGATTGTTCTAAAGGAGAAACTGCATCTGGTCTGGTAACATTAACGATGCCACCAAGACGATTGTCCAGAAGCTCACGAGGGTTCGTTAAGCCACCTTTTAGGACTTGATAGCGAGGGTTAACTGTAATCGTCGCGTGGTCAACGATAGAACGGGTCAAAACTGTTCTGACGTTTTGCGCTGGTATTACACGAGCAGCAAAGTTGTTTCCGTAAAAAGAATGGGGTATCGGAAGTGGCGTATAGACAACAAATGGTAGATCAGAGACTTCATCAATCTCTAGTGTCTGGTTGCCAAGACGCACTATCTTGTAAAGCTTGGCGTGTTTGTCACCTTTACGTTTAATCTTCCAGTAACACTCATGCACCAAGACCATCTTTAGTTCGTCTTGTTGCTGAGAGTCGTCTACCTTGAAACCAGCGTCTAACTGTTGGAAACGAGCGAATGTCTCAGGCATTGCCTGTAACGATAGCTTGTCTTCAACACCACCAGCAGCTTCAATCTTCTTTCGGTCGAATCCCATTTTAATCAAGTCATCTTTGGTCTTTAGTGACCGATGGCTACAGAAGTATTCTGGACCAAGATGTTTAGCTTGAGGTTCAATAGAGAACTCTTCTGGATTGATGACTTCAATCTTGACTTGAGAAATGTCAGTGACCCTAGTCAGTTTACCTGAGTAAAGACCTGTTGTTTCGTCAAGTTCCGCAGATAAATCAGAGATACTATCGTCAGCCGTAAGTAAATGGATAGCTTCTTCTGGTAGGTCTTCAAACTCTTCTTCAGATTGATCTTCATCTTCTTCCCAGTAGACCTTGACCACACCATTACGAGCTATAAGTCCATCATGAATAGTGTCTGAGAATATCTGGTAACCATCGTTTTGACGGAAGACCACATAATCACAATAGGCAGAAGCAATACGTGCCTCTTCAGCGTCTTCTGGTTTATCTGGGTCAAACTTGACTATCTCACGACCAGCAGCAAACGTCTCAAGTAACTGAGACTTCATGCTTTCTACCGCATCATAGACTTCAGTGCTGATATAAGAGGACGAACCGGGAGACTGGCGTAACGGAAGCTCCCCATTGTAATAACTCATCGTTTTCTCGCGTTCACGAGAGAGCTTCGAGTTATACCATTTGACAGCTTCTTGGATCTTTCGATCTACGAGAACCCCGATGGCCTCATCAGTTAATTCTTTTGCTTGCATTAACTAAATCGCCTTTAAGTAAAAATCATCAGTAACTTTGATCGGGGTAAACTTCCCGTCATGGATATGGTTAGCCATAGCAAGCGCCATAACTGTATCGTCATGACAGCCCTCCTCTGCCTCCATAGAGCCGCTCTCAGTCACAATGTATTGGAGCATCTCTTGCAAAGTAGTCTTGTCGGAGATCCACATTTCATCTTCACGGAGCGCAGCGCGCAACCTATCAATGATTAGTGGTTTCGATTTGGAGGTAGTTCTAAAGCCAATGGTGAAACTGTCGCGGTCATTAAGCTGACCTTCGCCAATCTCTGTGTAGGTGTTTGGATACGCTAAGTCTCGCCCTAGCCTTATCGCCGTGAGGAGACCGTGGTTGTTGTTTTCGACACATATACGGGCTTCATTGTAGTAATGCCCAAGAGCGAAAAGAACATCAGCAAAGTAATCAGGGTGTACATGTGACCTCCATGAGGCAACCAGTCGTTTCTGACTGTCGAGGATTTGGGCAACACTATAGTCACCGTCCTTGATGCCTATGGCTACGTCAGCCCCTATGAAATAACGCTCTGAACCCTCATGTTCTCTCCAGACTTTAAGTTCACCCCTTGGATGCTTCTCAAAGGCTTCACCTTCTAATGCCATGCGGTATAGCGGCTCTTCAGCCTCCTGCATGAAACGATGGATCTGATCTGGGTTGAACACTGGTCTACCAGAAGCAATAAAGGCTTCTTCAGCGTTCGATGGATATTCTTGAAGGAACTTTTCGCGTCCTGTCTGGGCGATACGACGACGCCTAAACATAAGTTGGCCGTCTGACAGTCCATATTGAGAGACGAGTTCCTCTTCTTCATATGTTCTCTCAAAAGCATCTGTTACATCCACAGTATACTCAGGACTGTCAAACCAAGGACTGAAGAACGGTATGAAACCGTTAGTCCCATCTACAGCACCACACCAGAGGTCATAGAACACACCAGACATACCGTTTGCGGTACTTTCTACGTAGATGGATGTGTCCTTTTCATCAGGTATAGACTGGAGAAGTGCGTTAAGATTTTCAGCGGCTGTCGCCTTCGGCCAGAAGGCCACCTCAGATAGATGTGCGTCGGTAAACGTTTCACCACGAGAGATACTATCGCCACCAGCAGTTGCCACCTGTATACCCGTGTCAAGCTGACTAAACACAAGCTCTTTACGAGAACTATACAGTGTCGCTGGCTTCAATAAGTCAGGCATCTCCTTGTGGGTTCGCTTGTACATATCGAACAAGGTGCGGGAGCTGTCTGCTTGGTGAGCAACAACAAGTCCTTTTCGTGCGTGGCGCTGACTAAGGGTCCAATACATGCGTCCGTGGACGTAGGTACTGAAGCCCTGCTGTCTCGCCTTGAGAATGACGATACGGACCTTACCAGTGGTTTTACGTTGTGCTTCTATAGCGTCGTGGAGTTTACGCTGTGGCGCATTGAGAGCAAGCGGTTTGATTTCTGCTTGTTTCGTTCTGATTTGAATAGCGTTCTTGGAGTAGAACTCAAAATCATCGTATAGCCGTTTGCGTACTACCTTAGTCTTCGTCATTTGCAATAGAAGCCAACCATTCTTCAGCTTTGTTCACACTGACCTCAGATTTGGCGACTGGTTTGCTACGAGTGAACTCAAGGATAAGCTTTGCAGCAGCAAGCTTGGTTTGTTGTGTGTTAGGAGAGCGAAGAACTGTCAAAGCGCCTGTTAGCGCCTCTTCAGCCATCTCGTTTACTTCCATGTTCTTTTTGATGTTTTCCATATCAATTTTAACCTGCTTGAGCGCAATCGTTCTAGCTCTTTTTATAGTCGTTCTGTTGTATCCCTCTTTGTTACCAATTGGCTGTCCAGAAAAAGCATAACGTGAACCGATTTCGGTCATGTAATTGCGGTATTCTGCATAGCCTGGTATCAAAGCAGTATAGTCTGCTTGATATGTATTAGGCCTTGATGCTGCCTTTGGTTTTCTAAGAGGAGGCGTAGGTTTACGGTTAGGGTCTTTAAACTTACGCTGCCAAGAACGTTTAGGTTCTTGAGGGGGCGGGAATAAGGCCCCCTCTGTATTCTCAACGTAACGACCGTCACCGATATGAATGATGTCAGTCATTTTGTTCCTTGTTTAGCTTTCTATTCTTTTTTCGAGCATTTACAGCAGACTTTTGATCAGCATGTTTCCATGTTTTCCAGAAGGATGGTGCTTTAACCAAAGTATCTCCAGATCTGACTTTAACTGTCTTTTCATTGAAGAACTGTGTGAGAATACCTTGATCCTTTTCCGAAAAGCGAGGAAGTATCTCTTTTTCAAATGCTGCCTGAGCATCAGCTCGATTATTGTGCTGACGTAAGGTATCCATAAAATCAGCACGGTTTTTGTTGATTACTGTTTTGGCAGATTGAGATAAACCATCAGCAGAACTTGCCGCTCTCCAAATTTGCGCTCTTGCATTGGCATATAATGATGTTTTTGCCTTACGAGCATCTTCAGATAACCATGTGTCTTTAGTTGAATGAACTACATCACCTTCTTTGGTTTTTACAACATAGGTATCTTTGACAGGAGATTCTTCTTGATTAGGCTGTTCTGATGTCTTTGTTTTTGCTTTAGCTACTTTTGGTTTTGCCGTATTTTGTACAGGTTCTTCTTGAGTAGCTTTTGGCTTACTCGCTTGCTTATCAAGTTTTGCTTGTAACTTAGCCTCAAGAACAGGATTAGGCTCTGCTATTTGAGAAGGATTACGCTGTGGTGTTACAATATCCTCTCCCGGCATTGGAGCGTGACTTGGTGTTAGCTTTTGTCGTGCTGTCAATGCGTTCAGCTTCGCCATAAGCCTGATTTCATTTTCTGGGGTAACAGGAGCTGGTGGAGGAGCTTTAGGTCTTTCTACAAAATCATCTGGAGCTTTTGCTAATGCCGATGCAAATTGATTAGTTGCAGCAGCCTGATTAGCTTGAGCAAATTGTTGTTGAATACGCTGTGCCTTTGCCATTTGAGCTGGCGTTGGAACAGTATTAACAGGACCAGTGCTTATATTGGCTTGTTGAGCCTGTTGAGCTGCATGTTGTGCTGCTGCTTGTTGAAACGCCTGTTGGTTTTGCTGTTGAATAAACGGTGTGGTTGTAACAGGAGGAGTGCCTGTATTACCAAGGTATTTATCAAGGATAACTTTGGTTGGATTGGATGCACCAGAAAGACGGTCTAATCCTCGCGTGGCTGCAAATCCAAGACCTTGTGCTGCAAGTAACCCACCAGCAACATATGGCGCTGATGAACCAATATAAGGAAGATGGTGTCCGTTTGTTAAGGCCCCCAGAATACCAAGGTCCATGACGTTAGTTAGTTTTGATCCAAACGGAGCAACAAGCTTACCAAAACCAGTGTTACTTAGGCCGCCATTATACAATGGAGCCATATGATTTACGGTATTACGGTCAATAACAGCTTGTACAAGCGTGTCACCTTCCTTGGTGCCTCCTACTTCATTTTGAAGCGCAGTTATTTCAGAAGGATCTAATTTATGCCCAAGACCTAATTTTGTGGATATTGTTCTCAACAATGGAGAGGTTGTATCTATGCCACCATTTGCAACCGTATTAGCGCGAACTTGAGCTTTAAATGCATTATCAGCAACAGCATTCGCAATATCAGCGTTGAATAACTTGGCAGTATCTTTTTCAACATTACTACTACCCGCATTATCAACTTCTGCTATTTTATTAGCAACATTAGCCACGCTATCTTGAGGTAACTTAGCAAGAGACCTAAACCTTGCGGCCCTCATGCTTTCTTTTGTTATATTAGGTATTGAGCCAGCAGCGCCCGCAACGCCACCTGTAGCCGCATTAACAACTGTATCACTAAGGCTTGGTGCTTTTTGGTCGTAAACAGCAGAATCTAAAAGTGTCTGCCCACCACCAACACCTGCACCAGTTGCGATACCTCCAACAGTCTTTTTGGCTATCTCTGGAGCCGCAGCAAGACCAACGTTTTTAACTGGCCCCGGCTTCACAATTTTGCCGATACCAAAACGATTTAAAAGAACGTCAGCTAACAGACCTCCACCAGCTCGTAATTGTTCACTAGTAGACAGTTCGTCGTTTGGTCCCTTTCCGGCTGCTTCACGAATACGGTCTTTGACTTCTCCAAGATGACGAAGACCATAAGAGCCACCAAACGCTAAAAGACCAGCAGCAGGACCACCTACAGCCGTTCCAGCAGCACCAGCAGCAATATCCTGAGCCATACCGGGGGCACCCTGTGTAAGGGTATGTGGTATGTTTGACAGGCGACCAATGAGAGACGTATCGCCTTCATCTGGTGAATAAGTGTCTAAGCCAGCGGCTTTATGGACTAGATCTGCTGCACCAGAAAGGTATCCTGCTGTTTCTGGGTATCCTTGTTGTTTCAAGGTATTTGCAGATCCACGAAGGATATCGTTTTCTAGACCATAAGCTAAATCTTTAGAGTAACTTTGCTGTGTGGGCTTTGTTACACCCGCTGCCTTCAGAATATCATCATCAGACAGCTTTGAATAATCGGCACCTTTACTAATGCCAGCCGCCTTCATGATTTCATCATCGGACAGCGTAGTGTAATCAGTCATTATTTGATGAGTCCTCTACGACGCGCTTCCGCTAATGCGTCCTCCCTACTAATTGTTGGCGATGACGATGCGGGTGTATTTGAAATGGATGGGGGTTTAATTTGTTTATCAATATCTGAAATAATATTATCTTCGTTTTGTTGAACACCAGATCCAAAGTTTCTAGCTCTAGTTTTCCATTCTTTACGAAGAGTTTCTTGGCCGCCTTTAACTGAATTTAATATTCGTGTGCTTGATTCACCCATAAAGTCTAGAAGACCACCAGCACGTTTTCCGTCTTTATCTGACTGACCCAAAAGTGTATCAGCCGTCATTGCCGAATTAATAAGACCTTCAGCTCGCTTTTGAGCAGCAACAGTGTCGCCAGAACGAAGACCATTGGCTTGAACACTGCTATAACCACGTTCAACGTTATAAATTGACTCACGAGCTTTAACTAATTTATCAGCATATCCATTTTGTTGTAATTGTTCAGCAGTCATTTGCATGAATTTATTAAATGGCATATTTGACGAATTAAGCTCAGAAGGTAGATCAGCAACTCGTTCTTTTGCAATTTTAATGTCTTCTTGAAGACGGTCATGTGCTGCTTGGGTAGGCGCAAGCATTTGTCCAAACTTAGAACTTTCAGCTTGTAACGTTTTGTAATCACCCCGACGCAATGCTAGATCTGCTGGATCAAAATCCTGTCCTGTGTCTTTCTTAAATTGTTCCCTAGCCAAACGCATTGCTTCTGGCCGTTGTTTAATTGGAACATCTTTAAGAGCCTGTGGGTTACCGTTAGACAGCCAGTCCATGCCAGCTAATTTGAGTGACTCAGGATCAGACTGACCTATTCCATTATGAAAATCTTCAAATGAACCTGTGTATCCGTTTTGTTTTGCAAACTCATAGTCTTTTTGAGAGGTAGTTTTGTTTTCTCGCTCACCAGCAAATTGACCAGTTAAAGGCTCAACACGTATCTCACCTTTTGAGTTCTGGAACATAAGTCCCTGACCGTTTTGCGTCTGACCAGCATACTTCCAGCCACCCTCTTTTTCACGAGCCGCTTCCTGTGCAGTAAGATTAGAAGCAACACGAGAAGCATTGAGGGAAGCAATACCAGTCCCACGGTTATCAAGGGAAGCAATAGATGCACCCATGTTAGCTAACGTAGAACCAATGTTATTAAATGGCTGTTGGTTCTCTTCGTCGCCAAGGGATATGCTTTGAGCGCCCTGCTGTTGTGTGTTGGGAGCAACAGCCCCCGGTAGTTGCATTGGCGCACCAGTTGCTGGCTGTGGGCTTCCCGATGCTTGCCAAGAACGGGGGTCAGTTGGTGACATTCCGTTTTCAAAAGTCCCCATAGCTGTCGCAATGTTTTTACGAACATTAGGGTCACTCATGTCTAACGGTTGATTGGGATCTATGCCTAGTTTCTTGCCAACAAACGCCGCATAGTTGGCTGGTCTATTTCCGTCACTAGAAGGTGCCCAACGATTAATAATCGCGTTGAGTGTATTGAGACCTTTGTTGCCGTAACTGTCGAGCAAGGCAGAGTGTGCAGCAAGCCCGTTGTCCATGGTGTCAAACTGGGCAAAGCGCCCGTCTGAACCAACGTATCCCGGTTGCGACTGAGCAAACGGTCCATTCTGAATGTTGCCGGGGTTGTAATTACGAATGCCTCTAGGAAACAAAGCATCAAGGGTAGGATTATTGATAGGCATGTTATCCTTCCCTTATCTTGGAGCCGTGGGAACGTACATCCCACCAGCACCGCCTTGGACACCAGTAAATCCTGTAGATGGGCTTCCAAACTGTGAACCAAAGTAATTACCAAGCGCACCAGCAGCCATACCACCTATTGTTCCACCAGCAGGTCCACCAACCGCAGTTCCTGCAATAGATCCAGCAACACCAAGACCAGCACCAAGATAACTAAGAGCGCCGGGAGTTGTCGGTTGGTTAGCAACAGGACTAATGCCCATAGAGGTGCCATTAGATGACGTTGTGGAACCCCAGTTGTTAGCTCCAGCGATGCCATAAAGGTTCTGCACTGGTGACCACATGTTCTGGATGTTGCCTTGGTATTTGGCGAGAGCGTTACTGAGGCCTGCCTGATTGAGGTTCTGTAAGCTTGAGCCAGCTCCAGAATATAAGTTGCTTAAGTTCTGCTGGTCGTTGATGCCTTGAGACATCATTGATGAACCAGCGCCACCAAGACTAGACCCTAGTTGACCAGCGTTACTAAGCGCACCTAATTGCTGCTGGTTTTGCGTTTGTGCAGCCCCAAGACCTTGGTTCCATGCGTTACCGTAAAGGTTCGCTGCGTTTGCTGATGTTTGTTGCGCAAGTCCACGGTCGATAACACCTTGAGCTAAAGCAGCTCTATCGGAATTTAGGTTACCAGAAGAAGCCGCTGATCTATAAAGGTTTGGTATGTCGTTCTCAGAGATAGATTGAGCGCCCTGAGCGGCAGCAGCTTGTACTTGCTGGTTGATATATGGATTACTAGCATACTGATTGGCGGTATTAATGTTATTTTGGGTTTGGTTAGTTGACCCAAAGTTGTACAGACCATTCGCAGCGTTGGTGCCTGTGTTATAATTGGACAACAGGCCCTGACCAGTGTTTATCTGGTTGTTACCAACGTTCGCTGCACCACCCTGAGCAAAGTTAGTCGCCTGATTGATGGCGTCATATTGCGGCTGTGTGCCACCAGCGATGTAGTCGCCATTGTAGTTACCCATGCCTAGTTGTTGAGCATAAGCATTCTGTGCGCCACCAAAAGCTTGTGTCAATGCGCCTACTTGTGGTGCCCATGAGGGTGCTGATGTACTGGTTGAACTTGTGTTCTGTACGGTCGGAAGGAAATTATAAGATGTCAAAGGGTAGCCCCCTATTGAGGGGTCGTTGCCCCATAATAATTATTTTGGTTCGATCTGTTTTGTCTGGACATTCACTTTATAAGTAGTGATGTCGTAAATATCTGTCGCAAATAACGTAGGTTTACCAGCGTCTATCTCAGCTTGGACATGCTTGTCGTCCATGTATCCTGAGCAGCCAATAACACCTGTTTCTGGATTGTATCGAATAAAATTCATCGTGCTAACTCTACGACACTCATTGCTAATGTAACTGATGGATCTAATGTGGATCTGGTATAAAAGGTAACTGTTTGATCTGATCCTGTAGTGTTTTTATAGAAAGCAACGCCAGTTTGACCAAATGTCACATAGTTTCTGAAGTGGTTCCATCCATAAAATCCACCACCATATGTACCGGTTGCGGAATTTGACGATCCAGTAAATTGTCCCATAATTGCAAAAGACGATGAGGTAGTTGCACCACCTATTATTCTGTCAATATATAATGTTCCAGAATTTTGAACATTTGTAGATGGGTCTGATGGAACGTTTGTTGTACCATAAATGTTAGATAAGTAGCCTTCTGTACTTTGTGATGATCCAGCACTACAATTAGCAATAACTTGAACGGTAGCTCCAGCTCTAACTGTAACTAGAACAGATGTCGGTGATGCTGTAGTATTGGTACCACTAACAAAGTTGGCTGTTGAAACAGCATTAGTTGTAATGTTAGTTGTAGTTACACCATTAGTTCCAGTTCCAATCTGAGCACCAGTGACACTACCAGTAACCAACAAATTACCGTTAATAGTACAATTAGAGTCAATAATGAGATTAGAATAGTTTTCAGAAAGACCAGTCGAACTATTAATTCGTTTGGCACCTATAAGCTTTACAGAGCCAGCGGGTTGTCCATCAATGGTTCCCTGCACTCTCCATTCATAAGATAAACTTGATGCTGTGTTGTATGCGTTTGTTGCGGTAGAACTAGCTGTAGTAGCTGTAGTATTCGCTTGGTTAGCTGTAGTTTGCGCTGTACCAGCATTTGTGTAGGCTGCATTAGCTGTAGTGGTAACACTAGCTATCTGTCCGACATACTGAGTGTATGCTCCAGAACTATTATCGTTCCACTGACTGTTATACCAAACGTAAGGCTTAAAGTTCTCTGTGGTCTTAAACCATGTGTCACCATTCTGACGACCAGATGTACCGGGGTCAGACGTATAGACACGACTAGTTCCCGCTGATGCAGTCATGATGTAAGACGCAAGAGAACTATCGGCAGTGGATCTAACTGATTGCTCAGTCGTCAGGTCAGCACTGGATGCTCTCGTAGTATCCGTATTGACGATCCACGAGGTTCCATTCCAGAAATAAGGTGCATTACCGTTAGAGGTGTCATACCATAAGTCACCAACCTTACGGTCAGCAGATGTTGGTGCAGTGTTTTGACGATAGATACGTTGTTGGGCAACTGTCGTATTGAGACTGTTAACTGATTGAACAAGTCCAGACGTTGAGCCACCAACAGTAGTAACCAAAGCCGACACATCGTGCGTTAAGCCAGCCGTAGAGTCACCTACAGCAACTTTAAGCGCACCTACGTCCTTTACTAGACCCGTAGTACTATCGCCTACAGTAGACGTTAGTGTGCTTATGTTCGACGTATAGACAGCGTAGTTGCCGACATTGTTGGAGTAAGAACCATTGCTGTTATCACGCCAGTCATAGGTGCCTGTAGTTGCACTTGGAGTGCTACGTGCCCACACATAGGGCTTGTAGTTATTGGTGGAACTATCGAACCATACGTCTCCGGGCTGACGACCAGTGGAACTAGGCGCACTTGTAGCAACATAGACACGAGAGGAACCAGAGGACATCGTGAAGAGCTGTGTGGCTAGTGCGTCATCACGAGTAGCTCTAGTTGTCTGTTCAGTGCTGATAGCAGCCGTATTGGTGTTAACAGTAGACGTAACGTTATCAATTCGCGCACCAAGTGCAGTATCTGCTGATACACGAGCTGTCGCTTCTGAATCAATAATGACAGCAGCGGAGGAACTAGTGGTCAACACTAAGTTATCAATACGTGAACCTAATGCACTGTCAGCAGTCGCTCTAGCAGATGCTTCAGAGGTGATTGCTGAACTATTGGAACCAACAGTAGCTGTTAAGCTGGTAATAGATGACGCTAAGGCACTGTCAGCAGTTGTTCGTGCTGTAGTCTCAGTAGTAACTAACGCTTGAGCTGAAGCTAAAGTTTGTGCAGCTACAGTTTGCGTGTAAGTAGCTTGTGCATTGTCCCCGTTTACACGAGCAGTTGACTCTTGTTGGATAAGAGCCTGAGCTGTTGTGTTATTGTCTGCTATACGAACGACATGAGACTTACTAGCCGTTTCAATTTTTGTTAGCTGGTCTTCAAGGTAGGTATAGTGAGACTTTTCGTCGATAGGAGGTGGAGACTTGATGTATGTGTCGAGTGGCTTATCCGTCATTACCTATGTCCAAATACCTGATAATCTAAATCCCAACCAGACAAACTAAAGTCCTGTATGCCTTCATAGGTAATCTTCAAACTCAAGTATTTACCGGGGGCATTGAAATCGAGCTTGTTATAAACAGAGCCATCGAAAGTCATCGAGTGGTCGTAGACAGCTTGAACGTTGGGTGCATCAGAGCTTCCCCAAGTAAAAGTCAAAGCTGGAGCGCCAGTAGCAAAGGTTGCTTCGGGCCACATCTGGTTGACTACTTTGTAGCCACGTAGCTCTTTTGAAATTTCATCCATGTCCATGAGTTTATTCTCAATGAACACTGGAGCTGTAGCAATTGTATCTAGAACACCCACACCCTGCACAATGTTAGCAGCCTCAAACACATGTACTTTAGGTGTTGTAGAAAACGTAGGTGTTGTTGCTCCAGTAGCTACAGTCATAAGGTAAAGCTGTGAGCCATCGAAGTATGAGTTATAGGAACCACCCACTGAGTCATAGGTTAGTGTCGGCATGTCAGCAAAGCTAGAACCAGAGAAGGTAATGCCTCTTGCTGCACCATTTACATACGGTAAGTCATAGAAATACCAAGTATCATAGACGTAGTTGTAGACCGCAGCTCTATTGCAACCGGGGTAACCTACAGCATTGCCAATTGGGAACTTACAGTATTCATCTCGTGACACATAGCAGAACAGAACTTCACCCTGCTTCGCATTGTTTATGACGAAGAACTGATTGGCGTATAGTTTGACCAAGTTATTGAAGATAAAGTCACGTACACGCCCCATAGCTATGGATTTATTCTGGTAACCATCGTGGGACCAGATGTCCTCATTACCGAAGACATAGTGGATGGAGTTGTGTTCAGACACACAGTTCTGGTTGATGACACCCCTGTTATTGAACAGACGACGATAGTTGAACATCAGGGTATCACCCCGATACTCCATGATCCATGTCTCGTTACGAGCATAAAGGATCAGTCGGTCACGCAACGGCCACCCATCTAACAATGGATCTTGAAGGTCACCTAAGACGTTCTCTGTTGCACTGTTAGTCGTTGCAGCAGTCCATGCTCCCGGTGGGCTATCAAAGACAGTGAAGTCAGAAGTCTTCACCATAGTAGGATAACGCACACCATTCTTGGTGACGTTAAGTGCTACCAGACAACCTTGGAAGGAACGCAGAGCCTCACAGCGCCACGTTGAGTCCCAGTTAGGTAGGACAGCAAACGTTGAGCCACCTGTGGTCTTATACCAAGGCACACGGTCAGACCTATTCACATAAACAACATCGTTGAGGATAGTCGCTGTGTATACAAGGTCACTAGAAGCTGCCGACCAACTAGAGGGACTAATGTTCGTCTCTGTAGGCGCTGTGCCGGGACTAGATGCCGCCCAGTTGATTACGGTTCCATCTCTGTTGAGAACAAGGAACTGAGAGCTATCATTAAGTAGTTTATAGGCAATACAGAAAGAAGGGCTGGTGTTGCTCAGGGAACCCACAGAGTTGAAGATGGGTCCACGTTGGATACGGTTGTTGGTGAAGCGAACGTTAGATCCCATCGTGAACGCTGTGATGGGGAGGTCAACTGGTGACCAATCGGTGTTGACACCAAGTTTACCGATGTCACGCACAGGCACGATAGTCATTAGACCTCACAGCTTCATGATGTAGGCAAGAGCGTAATATGGTGGCACTGTTGGCACTACTGAAGATACAGCAGTGTTGTTGTGGATATGAGAACCATCACCACCAACTGAACTCTCAGTAGCCGTAATTCCAGTTTTGTTACTTGCGATAGTGATACCTGTTTTAACTGCACTGGTTAACGCACCTGAGTTAGAACCAGTTACACCGCCTGTCGCTACGGTACCATACAGAACTGGAGAACTGTTTGGTGAACTGTAGGTATGCTGATGTGCGTTCTCGTTAACATCATGGCTATGTGCGGTCTCATTAATGGTAATAACATGACTATGACTAGGCATCTGATTGCTTGTCAGTGTCACAGCCTGATTAGTAACCGTGATAGTAGGAGTGTTACTGGCTGCACCTCCAGTTGCACCTACTGCATATGAGGTACCAGCACACACAACAAACTTATTGGTTAGGTCAGGTGTCGTTACGTTACCTGAGCCATCTACCTTGGCTACCGTCTGTCCGTTACACAAAGCCCAACCAGAAGGAACAGAAGTCGTAGAACCAGACCACAGGAGGATACAGCCAGTTGGCACAGTGCCTGTGTTGAGCTGAAGCTGTGTAGCTGACACAGGTCCAGTAATGTTTGGGAAGGTTGTCTGAAGGACTGACTTAAGTAATCTTATGTGGTCGTCAGCTTGACCTACAGGATCTGAACCGGGAGGATTAGATGAGTTAAGGTCGCTAATGTAGGAAGCGGTTTCAATAGCCAAAACAAAATGTCCTTTAGTATAACCTTAGGTATCTAATGGTTATCAAAATGAATAACAGAAAGAATAAAACGACTAAGACGTAACAAGTTAGTAGTATCGTTGGTATCTTTGGGTTGTATTAAGTCGAAATGCTGACCCAAAGCAGATTCAACGTATCTAACGATCTACTGATTTGAACAGAATATCTTAGTAGTATTTTCAATCGATCAATCTATCGATATCTAAAGATGCTCTTAAGGTCGCTCAGGATCGATAGTGTCTTATTGTATCTTTAGGTATCGTTAGGGTGGGCTTTAGGTCGGTCAGGAGTATGTGGCGAAATCGTGGAAGACATCATGGGCCTTCGGCCACTTGGGGTTCATAACTCTGCATTTGAGCAGGGTTCTCCTCTATAGTGTGTGTCTGATACCCATTTCCCGTGGATCATATTGATTCTAAAGGATTCCATCCGACATGCGCAGTTTTTTCAGTTTGATGGCTTTATGATTGTAGACAAGCGGTCTTAGAGGGGCGCTCAGAGAAACAACACGAGCCTTTTTAGACAAACAACAGCGGCGGGGCTTTAGCGGAATTTTTGAAATAGGGATGGCAGTGTGATTGCTGGATGACGAATGACTGAGGGACCCGCAACGCAATCATGATGATGTCTTGTTGTATCAATAAGTCACGCATGAATTGATTGATCTTGTTGTTATGTCACGATGTCAAAGGATGTCATAACCTTGCACATGCAATACAATGTGAGTGCATGTGATAATTCATCAGACATGTGAAAACATTTCGCAGCTCATTGAATACGTAAAGATAAAATAACACTGCGTATTCATTTCATTTTGTCCTGTCCATAATCTGTTACAAATGGCCTATCGATCGACCTGGCATACCTAACTTAACTTATTGATATTAAACGATTTTAAATGACCATGATATAAGTAGTTGATTTCATTGCGTTTACCCAACGAATCACCTCCGGATACCTTCCCGTAACCCATTGATTTCATTGAGTTCACCAGATCACCTTGTATCCAAAGAGCTCATAATACCATCTGACTAACTCATTGATTTCATTACGTTTCAACAAGTCGCTTGAACCGATATGAGTCATGTGGCACAAGTAATCATCGAAACGCAAACAGAGGTAACACACCATGAACCGCCAGAAACTAAACCGCATTATCTCGCTGGTCCTCAATGCAATCAAGAAGGAACAAGGCGAACGTCGCGAAATGCTTCGCCAGTGCATTCGTAACCTTAATTCAGCGCGTTATTTCCTTAAACAACAAAACGAAAAATATGCGCGCTTTCATGCAGAGCTTGCGTTCAACTATCTCAAACAAGCGAGGGCAATGTAATGGACATCATCGAATTAACATTGGCCGCAATGCTTGCCACAGTCGTCTTCACTCAAATGGTAGGGGGTTAAAATGAAGATACCTAGTTGGATGGATTTCACTCACGAGTCCTTCAATAACGAATGCTCGTTAATTCTTTTAGGCCTAGGGTTTTGGGCCTTCTCTCCTAATCTGTGTGTAGCTCGTAACCAGTGAACAAACTTATGGACATGCGTAGTCGTGTCCATTTGTGAGTCCATTGACTCATAACCTAACACAAGGACACACGACAATGGCCGCTTTCAATTATGCATTCAGCCGCAAGTCACGCAACGTAAAAACTGGTGACATACCTGTCACGACTAGTGACTCACGCACATGTCCTAATGCTTGCCCATTGAAAGAGAGTGGCGCGTGTTATGCGGCGCATGGTCCCCTTGGCATGTTTTGGAAGAAAGTAGATACAGCCCATGTGACAACAAAGGGCACGACATCAGCTATCACTTGGCGTGAATTGTTGGATAACGTGTCATCCCTGCCAGACGGGCAACTGTGGCGCCATAATCAAGCGGGTGACTTGCCGGGCGAAAATGATTCAATTGATAGCGACGATATGCTTGCATTGATTGAGGCGAATAAGGGCAAGCGCGGTTTCACATACACCCACAAGCCAATGACAGACATCAATGCGTCATTGGTTAAGCTTGCCAATGACAATGGCTTAACGGTCAATCTAAGTGCAGATGATTTACATGAGGCTGATGAACTAAAGGCCTTAAACATTGGACCTGTCGTAACCATTGCGCCCATTGACGCGCCTGAGAAATTCATGACGCCAAATGGACACAAGGTCATCGTCTGTCCTGCACAGTCTCGCGACGATGTAACATGCAAGAGCTGTGGTTTATGCGCTGTTGCAAGTCGTGACGTTATTGTTGCGTTTCGTGCGCATGGTGTGTCTGCCAAAAAGGCACAAGCTGTTTTTGAGCGTAAATAAATATGAGTCAACTGCTACACATAAGGAGTGAATGACATGTGTGATCTGTTTTCGCCTGAGGAACAACGCAAGAAATTGCAACGCCTATCCTATTATATCAGACCGAAACCTATAGGCCTCGATTGTTACGGCGCGCCTGTAATTGCTGGTCGCTCTGGACACATCTACGCAACGCTAGATGGCTTTCAAGTATTCGTGCGTTCACCCAGTGGTCAAGCATGGTCGTGGCTTAAGCGAAAGCTTTCGTTTGCCAGAGTTCAATTGGATGGCGACGACGAAGGCATTCTCACATTCAAGTCTCACAAGCTTTCACTCGCGCAAGCAACAATTCTCGCTGACGCTATTGGAATCTAACCTCAACAATCAACTAGGAGTAAATACAATGTTACAACGCATTAAGTCGCCAGCTCGCCTTGCTGTTAACGCGCCGATGTCTGAAGACCAGCTCTATCGACTTGCGCCATCTGTCTTTGCAACACAGGCCCATGAAAGTCGATCAGAAAAGTTTAGAGCAATTCCTACCATTGACGTTGTTCGTGGCTTGGCGCGTGAAGGGTTTCACGTTGTTGGCGCGAAGCAATCAAAGAGCCGCGACGAATCCAAGCGCGAATTTACAAAGCATATGCTGAGGCTACGCCGCTTTGATGACATCAAGCCAATGCGTTCTCATGACAGTGTCTGTGAGATAATTTTGAAGAATGCAAATGATGGGACCAGTGCATATGACTTATTGTCAGGCATGTTTCGCGAGCTGTGTCTTAATGGACTCATTGCGCAAACTGAAAAGCTTGATGCCGTGAAAGTAAGACACAGTGGAAACGCAATCGACAATGTCATTGAGGGCACATATCGCGTTCTAGAGCAAACTGAGCTTGTGTTAGCAGCGCCTGATCAGTGGTCGCGGATTAAAGTCTCTCGTGACGCCGCAATGGCCTTAGCGACTGAGACACATTTGTTGCGGTTTGAGAACACACCCATAGAACCCGCACAGCTATTACAGCCAAGGCGCATTGAAGACACTGCGACAGATCTTTGGACAGTGTTCAATGTCATTCAAGAGAACACAATCAAAGGAGGTCTGTCAGCGATACGTGCGACACAAGACACACGAGGCCGCACTCAATATCGTCGTGTTACCTCGCGCCCTGTCAATGGCATCGATCAGGATGTGAAGCTCAATCGCGCCTTGTGGTCTCTGACTGAGCGTATGGCGTCTATTCTTCAGTCACAAGCAGCGTGAGGGCGCCATGGAAACCTTAAGTCCTCGCGAATACCTCACCATCCTCATTGGTTGTGAAGTCGAGTCAGATCTGAGAGAGAGGCCGCGAGTCGCGGTCACTCTCCCCACTGTCAAGTGGTTGTCTGTTGAATCCAGTTGACTTGGGGAAAAGTCGAACAACTCAGTTCTGTCAACAGCACCCTATTGAATCGACTCGCCTCTTGTGTTCGAATCTTACACGGTTTATGAACTAGAACATACATAGAACTTTTAGCAGTTTGTCAGGAGGATACCCACAGGAATCCCCTATCGCGTCTAATTGGCAACATAGGGGATTTAGCTAGATATCTGTTCTATATTCGGCTCAGGATGCGGCAAATGGACCCTGCCGCTACCATAGTAGCCAAGACCAAGAAAACCGTTCTACAGTCACTTATATCCACTGAGGCTCAAATGGTATCAATTCCAGCACTGCCAGAAAGGCAGCCAGTTCTAGACAATTTATCCACAGTTGACGCTTCATCAGTCATTAAATTTTGGCCTGATGGATGTCTGTCTCATATAATCACTGTTAATGGCGTAATGGGGGCCTATCTACGTATTTATGATAGGTTGTATTTTGTGCCAGTAGGCACTATTGATCAACTGCTTGAGGAGTTTACTCACCTCAACATTCTCATATCGGGCGTCAATTACAGTTATAAGGAGTGCGCCCTGTAAAGGAGTAAACATGCCCCGTTCTTCAGAAACAGAAAAAACAAAAGATCTGAGCAACGAAAAATTGGGGAAGGATGACGCATTGAAAGCGCAACGTTTACTGCAAGCAGTGCAAACGTTTCGTGATGTGGAACCAGCCTTCCCGGCATCTTATATGGCTGCGTTTTTATTAGTCGCATTGAAACCTGGAGGAGGCCCAACCGACTACGCGCCACATTTGGGAACGATACCGCCTATCGCAAGCAGAATGTTTTTAGAAATTGGTGACAAGGCACGAGCTGGAGGGCCGGGCTATGGACTCATCACGCGCAAGCACAACATGGATGACCTACGCGCAACGAATTACATGCTGACGCCAAAGGGTAAGCTTTTCTTGAGGCGTTTACTGGACAATTTTGGAGTAGCCTGACATGGGCAGACCGTTAAAACGCATCACGCCTGATAATCATTTTGATTATACAGTAGGCGATTTATACAAGGCGACCATCACGCATCTGTGGAAAGGACAGCGTGATGAACATGAGACGCGCTATCGATGGTCACTGATGGTTGATCTGCTTGGTCGTGACGCGATTTTAACTCACATCAAGCGTCGTCACTTTCAAGTGGCTGTCGATCAATTGAAACTCACAAAGACCAACCGTGGACGTTTGTATAAAGGAGCGACGATTAATCGATTTCTTGCAGCCGCCAGTAAACCATTTCGTTGGGCAGTAGATGAGGAACTGCTTGACGCCATGCCAAAGATACCATGGCAAGAGGAAGAAGAAGGCCGCATCCTCTTCTTACGCGAACACGATGTTGGCCGCTTCCTTGCCTACATCTCTGAGAACCATTGTCCCAAACGCGCCCTCGCGTGTCAGATCCTTCTGGTCTCTGGGATGCGTATTGGGGAGCTGATCAGCCTTCGCGACCGTCAGATTGAGTATGACGGCTCTGCCTATTACCTTCAATTAGAGGCGTCTGACACCAAAACAAAGAAGTGTCGCTCTATCCCCTTCCCCGCGCAACTTGTTGGCCCATTGCGTCAACTCATTGCAGAGGGTGTGCCCCATTACAGGTCTCTGTATCGCGCCTGTTTAGATGCAAGCGAGGCCTTGGATCTGCCAGACCGTGTGACACCCCATGTTTTAAGGCACACGACAGCAACATTGATGACCAAAAAGGGAACGCCAAGTCTGACTGTCGGCAAGATATTAGGTCACTCTTCTGTCTCTACGACAGCGCGCTACAACCACTTCATTCCCGCTACCAACCCGCTCATATCCCTCGTTAACGATTATGAATATTGTGACCCCGAAACTACAGGTTTACGTACACAAGGGCCTTTGTTGTCAGACGACGACTTGACGGATGTCAAACGCCCTCACGCGAAATCAAAGGGTTACGGTGGTGTTGGAGGCCTCGTCCGGATTCGAACCGGAGTACAAGGATTTGCAGAATCTTCCGCAAAACCAAAGACCAAGCGTAAACCACTGAAATCACGCGATAATCAGTAGGTTTGACTCAACGACTACCCCCAATGTATGATCCACATGACACATAATACCAATAGATCTTTGTATATCAACTGGTTACGATGAATCGGTCGATCAGACACACACTATTAGAGAACAGTGACCGTTCGATCAAGATAACGGAATGACAACGATGGTTAACAGTCAGGCACAGATTGAGACAGAAGAGCGTCACGCGAAACGTGAGCTTAAGACATGGGAACGGCAAGGTCTTGGTGGGACTGATGGTTCACAGATGCTTATCAATAGATATTTTGATGACCATCTAGCAATCGTAACAGCCAAGAAAGCATCCCTAAAATCATCGAAAGGGTTCAAAGGTAAACAAAGGGCAATATTGTCGATTGAAGACGATAAGTTGACCTATTTACTCATGTATTACGGATTGTGTGCTGTAGGAAACGATAACCCTACCCTACAGTTTACAATGAGGTCGATTGGCTCAGGTATCGAGAACGAGGATTTTGGTTCACGTTTGAAATTACATTCTGTCATTGAAGCAGAACGTTTCGAACGTGTCGTAAAGTCAAATCATTCGTCATTGACCTACCGCAAAAGAGCAATCCACTCCTACGCGAACCGTCTTCAGAACTTTTCGTTTAACGAGTGGTCTGACAAAGACAGATTGTTGGCAGGAAAGGTAGCTGTAGAGGTTTTACTTTCTGGTCCTTTATTTGCTGTCGATGAGGCTGGTCTGTTTACCATCACAGAGGAAGCCAGATTGATCTTAGAAGATCTGATGGCCGCTCTGATTAACAGAACGATGATAGGTCTTCCTCAAATTGGACCTGTCCAACATTGGGATGACTTTCGTCTGTATATCGATAACGCACCATACAACCTCGTTCGCACCCACCAAAAGAAGGTAAAAAGACACATTGATGAGGCGATAAAAGCCTCTACAATGACGAAAGCGTTAGAAGCATTAAATCATGCACAGGCAGTCAAATGGTCAATCAATGAGCCTTTGTTAGAGCTTGTAAAGGCCTGTTATCATCATGGTATTGCGGTTGAAGGATTACCGCCAAAGGCTGACATACCTAAGCCTCCGCAAGAGAAGCCTTGGGTTAGAATGTCTGATGATGAGCGAAAGCTTTGGAAGACAAAGGCCAACGACGTAGCGTCTGCTAACAGAGGTTTGTTGGGTGAGCGTGTCGTTCTATCCCGCGACATACGTCAGGCAGAATTATTAGTCGGTAAGTCTTTTTGGACGCCATCCAATTTTGATTACCGTGGGCGCCTGTATGCCCTACCACATTTCAGCTATCAACGTCAGGATTTTCTTAGGTCTATGTTTCAGTTTGAACAAGGCCAGATCCTCAACGAGGAGGGCCTGTATTGGCTTAAAGTCCACCTTGCAAATGTTGGTGATTTTGAAAAGGTCTCAAAGAAATCATTTGATGAAAGAGTGAAATGGGCCAACGATAATCGTCAGTTCATCTTTGAGACTGGTGAATATCCTCTTGATAACCTGATGTGGACCAAGGCAGATAAGCCGTTCATGTTTGTAGCTGCATGTAAAGCTCTCAATGACGGCATAGAGGGGCGGCCAGTTCATCTACCAATTAATTTTGATGGTAGTTGCTCAGGTCTGCAACATTTATGCAGTATGTCACGCGCTGACGCATCTGAATCTGGTCTTGTAAACCTTATACCTAACGACCGACCATCAGACATCTATTCAGCCGTTGCTGAAATAGTGAAACAGCGCGTTACTAATGATAAAGAAGGAGGAATTGAAACTGAGTTGGCATCACTATGGTTGTCGTTTGGTATCAGCAGATCAACTGTAAAACGCAACGTAATGACCTACTCCTATTCTAGTAAACGTTATGGGATGCAGAACCAGTTACTTGAGGATCTAATGAGACCTTTAGAACTGGATGTTCTCGCTGGAAAATATAAGTCACATCCATTTGGTAATGATAATGGTTACGCAGCGGCTCGATATCTGAGCCATCACATTTACGCAGCCATTGAACAGGCCATATCAAAACCAGCAGAGGTCATGAAGTTCCTTCAGACCATTGCCAGAACAATGGCTCATGAAGAAAAGCCTGTTACGTGGACGACACCTACAGGTTTTCCAGTGATGTTACGTTATCCTAAAATAGAAATAAAACGTATCCAGCTTTACCTTATTGATAAAGGACTGAACCGTCGAATAACAGCATCTAGTGGTATTGAGGCATCTGGTATCGATAAAAACAGAGCTTCTAATGCTATTGCTGCATCGTTTGTTCACAGTCTTGATGCGACACACCTACAAATGGTTGTGCTGGCAGCAAAGGAAGCGGGTATTTCCAGTATTGCATTAGTTCACGATAGTTTTGGCTGTTTACCTAATGATGCACCAAGATTTCGTGAGTTGATCAAGAAGACGTTCATTGAACTTTATGAACGCAATGATGTTTTACAAAACATCTTAGATACTACATGGAAACAGTTGACCCACAATAGGTTCAAGCTGGCTCCTATCCCACAAAAAGGGCAATTGCAGTTGGCTGACGTCATGTTCGCTGAGTATGCATTTGCCTAGTTATGAGCCATCTGACTCATACTAGCTATCGGATCATAGTTACATGGAAAGAATATACGATGAAGATTTCGACTTGGACAATTACACGGTTCAAGACGTTTTCCATATGTGCGTTGAATTACTAAGCAACGATCTACCAGTGCCAATGGATCTGATTGCGAAACTTGAGAACGCTGGCATTTACATCAGAAACTAACAGGATACAAATGGGCAAGAAGATTATTACATCTCCAATTGGAACAGCAGTATATCCATTTTTGGAGAAACCAGACACATTCAAAGGTCAAACACACTACAAACTTGGTCTTGAGTTATCAAAAACAGAAGCAGAAGCATTCAAAGCTAAACTTCTTGAACTGATCAAAGATGAAAAGTTTGATACAAAGAAACCAAAGCTTCCAATCAAAGATGGTCGTGAAGACGGTTTGTTTCTCATTCCAGCTAAAAGTCAATACAAGCCAGTTGTCTTTGATGCTCACAAGAACCCATTAGCAGCAAATACATCAGTTGGTGGAGGATCTAAAGTCAGATTTTCCGCTGAAGTCTATAACTATGGCGATGGTATTAGTCTGCGTTTGAACCAAGTTCAAGTCGTGGATCTTGTTGAACGTAATGCAAATAATTGTGCATTTGACGACATCGAAGATGGTTATGTAGCGAAGGGACAAGAAGGCGATTTGAGTGCCTTGGATATCTGAACTAAATCCGATTTTAGTTAGAGCCAAGTATAGATCGAAACTAGAAGACAAAGTTGCTCAACAATTAACTGATAATGGCATTGAGTTCACTTACGAACAAGTGAAAATCCCTTACACTGTTCCAGAACGCCAAGCCAAATACGTATCAGACTTTGCATGTGGCGACATCCTAATTGAAGCAAAAGGCCGCTTTGGTGGTCAATATCGAAGGGATGCAGCAGAAAGAAAAAAGTTTCTGTTGCTTAAGCAGCAATATCCAAGCTTAGATCTTCGATTTGTATTTCAGTCAGCACACAAAACTAAAATCTATCCCGGCTCTAAGACCACGCTTGCACAGTGGGCAGAGACGCATGGTTTTTTATATTCAGACAAAGGAGTAATCCCAGAACAATGGTTACAGGAACTAAAACAATCCCAATCGCACAGCTCCTCAAGCTCAAACCGCAAACAAGAAAAATCTTAAATCATCTTTCCAAGTATGGATCAATTACACCAATGGAAGCTTGGACTGTTTATAGCATCTATCGTCTTTCTGCCTGCATTCATGATTTGCGAAACACAGGCATCTCTATCGCAACTGAACTTAAAATGGATGCTTCCGGGCATCGTTACGCTCGTTATGAGGTCGCAGCATGAGCGATGTACCATCAAGAATGATTTTTGGTTACTCTGGATTTGGTCGAGAGTTTACCTACGAGTTGCACGGAGAGGAAGCAGACTATTTGCCAAAGGCGATGGCGACATTCGCTGAGTTTCTCCGTGCTGCTGGTTTCTGTTGGGTAGCCGTCGATCAGGTCGAAGGACAAAGGCTCAATGGTATTAAAACCAAGGATTATTTGTTCCGTGGTGACTATAAGTGGGACCACACTACCAATTGGGCAGAGTCTTGGTTTGAGCCAGAGGAAAACTATTTCTTCGACGATGAAGACGAAGGGCCAGAGACACCTGATGATGACCAAGCTGTCATTAACAAAGCGGCTCATAGTTACTGGGATAAAGTAGTCGAAACAGCTTCTGCTCAAGATGACATCAATGTTGGCGACAGTGTTATTTATCATGCCAACGGGACTCCAGATCAAGAACATAAACACGGTGGTTACAAGCAAGTAAACCTTCAGTTCCTCGAAGGTAAAGTAATTAAACTTGCTGACAGTCCATTAGGTAAACGTGTGTTGGTCAAATGGCGCAACTGGTATGATGGACACAATGGTATGGGCGATGATCCAGACGCTAAGGTGTCAGAGACATCATACTGGTGGTCTAACTTAGATAACCTTTACAAAGCTTAATAAGGATAACTCGTGGGAACCTACCTATACAGTGGGCCATGCGATGTATGTGGTTCTTCTGGTGCCAATGGTTTTTACAAAGATGGGACTGCTTATTGTCACAAGTGTCTAACGTATAGCGGTTCCCACTCTAAAAGAGAGATAACAGTGAATGAAACATCCAGCAGATCAATGGTTAAACTTTTATCGGGAGATTACTCAGACTTACCAAAGCGAGGTCTACGAGAAGATACTTGCCGATTATTTGGCTACCAAGTCGGAGTTACCGAAGATGGTAGACCCATACACATTGCTAACCATAGGAATGTTGCAGGGACTATTGTCGCTCAGAAAATTCGCGGAGCCGACAAGCACTTTAGTTGGTTGGGAGAAAGAGGCGCTTGCCTACCTCTCTACGGTCAGCATCTATGGTCCAATGGAAAAGCTATCGTCATCACAGAAGGTGAAATCGACTGTTTAAGCGTAAGTCAAGCGTTTAACAACAAATGGGCTGTCGTTAGTTTACCAGATGGCGCTCAATCAGCAGTCAAAGCAATCAAAGCAGCATACGAGTTCTTAAACGGTTTTGAACGTATTGTTCTCTGTTTTGATAACGATGAGCCTGGACAAAAAGCAACACAACAGGTGGCAGAAGTGCTGCCTGTTGGTAAAGCTTATGTCATGAAGCTTCAGCGTAAGGATGCAAACGAAGTCCTCATCAACGATGGTGAGGCTGCTATTGTTTCTGCATTTTGGAACGCAGTGGAATGGAGACCAGACGGTATCCTTAGTGGTCGTGATTTAACTAAGGATCAATTGAAGCAAGCAGTAGTTGCTGGCTATAGTCTACCATGGCCTATTCTTTCAAGGAAACTTGGTGGTATTTTTGCTGGTCAATTGACCTTGTTAACCGCTGGTTCTGGTATCGGTAAATCGACACTTGCTCGTGAGGTTGGCTATTGGTTACATCAAAAACACGGTCTGACAATTGGTAATATCTTTCTCGAAGAAGCGACAACGACAACAGCACAGGCGTATGTTGCAATCGACAATAACGTCAGACTTAGATCGTTACGTGAAGACCCAAGTATACTGTCCGACACCGAATGGGAAACTTCTTTATCTCGTGTCTTATCGGAACGAATGTATTTCTATGACCATTTCGGTTCGTTAGAATCAGATCGTCTCTTATCTAAGATACGTTATATGCGTCAGGTTCTCAAATGTGACTTTGTGATACTTGACCATATCAGCATTGTTATATCAGGCCAACAATCATCAAGTGAAGGTGAACGTCGTGACATTGACGTATTGCTTACAAAGCTACGTTCATTAATCCAAGAAACTGGTCTTGGCGTCATTGGTATCGTTCATCTTCGACAGCCAGATGGTAAACCACACGAGGAAGGTGGCCGTGTAACTTTACGTGACCTCCGTGGTTCTGGAAGTCTCAAACAATTATCAGATTGTGTGTGGGCGTTAGAAAGAGACCAGCAGTCTACTAATCCTAATAGATCTCTCATAAGAATATTGAAAGATAGAAACGATGGACAAGTAGGAGAAGCTGATACCGTTGAATATAACATACAGGGACGTATGGTCCCAATAGGAGAAACGTGAAGTCAATATTATTCGATCTTGAATCAGACGGTCTCTTAAAAACTGTATCCAAGGTCCACTGTATTGCACTGTTAGATACTGATACAGGGGAACAGTGGTCCTATAAATACGATGAAATAGAGAAGGCTCTTGAGGATCTATATGATGCAGATGTTCTTATCGGACACAACATTATTAGTTATGACTTTCCTGTCCTCAGAAAGTTATATAATTGGAACTATCGTCCCGGCACTCGTATTATTGATACCTTGGTCACTGCTAGGTTACTGCGTCCTAACATTAAACAAGATGATTTCACCAGAATAAACTTCGAACCAAAACTAATTGGTTCACACAGTTTAAGGGCATGGGGTCAGCGTTTACGAGTTCCTAAAGCTGATTACGAGGGCACTTGGGAGAAATGGACCCCAGAGATGCACTCATACATGGAGCAAGACGTAAGAACTAATTACAGTCTTTTACGTGACCTTCGTCCTTGGGAGTTTCCTCCTGTCCCTTTAAAATTAGAGCATCGTGCGACAGAGATTTGTCACGAGATTTGGACGCACGGCTGGACATTCGACCAGAAGAAAGCTCACGAACTTTATGTGACGTTAGTGAAGAGAAGGGACGAACTGGAGAAGACATTAGTTCAGAAGTTCGGCCAGTGGGAAGAAGTAGACAAAGTTCTTATACCGAAGAGAGACAACAAGAAGCTAGGGTATGTCAAAGATATACCCGTGACCAAGATGAAGACGGTGACGTTTAATCCAAGGTCAAGAATGCATATCGATAAAAAGTTACGTGAAGCTGGATGGGTTCCAACTGAGTTCCTTGAAAGCGGTCGTGCAAAACTTGATGAAGCTGTTTTATCCAAAATTGATCAACCAGAAGCAGAATTACTGGTCGAGTATCTTTTAGTAACAAAAAGACTTGGACAGATAGGCGATGGAGATTCTGCTTGGTTAAGGCTTGTTGAGAACGATGGACGTATCCATGGTTCAATCAATCCAAACGGTTGTATTTCAAGTAGAGCAACGCATTCGTCACCAAATATTAGTCAAGTACCAGCTAACAGAGCTCAATATGGCAAAGAATGTCGTTCTTGCTTCACAGTTCCTAAAGGATGGAAGCTTGTAGGCGCTGACATGTCAGGTCTTGAGTTACGTTGTTTCGCTCATTACCTAGCGAAATACGACCAAGGTGAATATGCAAAAGTAGTAACAGAGGGTGACGTACATACCTTCAATCAAAACCTTGCTGGTCTTGAAACGAGAGACCAAGCTAAAACTTTCATCTATGCCCTGCTCTACGGTGCTTCTTCCAAAAAACTAGGTGTTATATCTGGTAAGTCAGAGAAAGATGGCTCACGTTTAAAATCCCGCTTCATGGATCAGATGCCAGCATATGCAAAGCTGGTTGAGTTTGTAGCTTCTAAATGTCCTGATGAAAGACTGGAAGCACTTGATGGTCGCTATCTACCAATCAGATCTGAACACAGCGCATTAAACGTTTTGCTACAGGGCACTGGGGCTATCCTTTGTAAGACATGGCTTGTTGCTTTCTACGACCAAATGTGTGCCAACAGCTACATACATGGCTACGATGGTGATTACGTCATCTGTGGATGGATACATGATGAATTACAAGTCGCATGTCGTGAGCAGCTTGCGGAGACTGTGGGCCAACTACTGGTTGAACAGGCGAAATCCGCTGGAGAACCTTACGGCTTCAAGGTTCCTTTAGATAGCTCCTACGTCATTGGAAACAACTGGAGTGAAACACATTGACACCACGAAAAACAATCGAACTGGTGATTACATTAGGTATCCTGATGTCGTTCGCCAGTATCCTCAACGTCCTCTTATTGAGCAACATGTATGGCGAACTTTATTAAAGGCCGACCTCTGACATCTATTGATCAACAGTTATTTCAAACAGTCCTAGAAGCACACAAACGAAGCTTTTCTGTTCAGTCAGATTACGCAAGATCAACTGCTGAACTTGTTGGCATGGCGGCTTCATTAGGACTCATATCAACCAAGGTCCACAACAATATATTCAGTCGTGATTGGAGACCTACAGCCAAAGGTCTGCATTGGCTTGAGTCTCAGAATGTGGACATATCAGAAGAAGATTATGAGGACGCTCCAATTGAGCATGACGCAACATAGGAAAGCATTTGTAATCAGAGTAGGTGATAAGTTTGTCGGCCCTCGACATTTAAATCGGGCTTTGACTGATTTCGATAAAGCCGATCTTTATACCTACAAACAATCAGCACGGCGTCTTGCATATAGAAAGCGGGCAGATGAAATAATGCCTGTTTTGATTATGCTTGAGCAAGATTATTATGGGATAAAAAATGCAGACAACTAACTTTTATCTGACATTTGCAGCAATGTTAATCGCCAGTTTCCTCTTTGGGTGCACGACAGCAATGGAGCTGGACACTAACGGCTACTACAGCAACTCACAGAAACCACAAGTCAAATACTGTCAGCAACGGCTGTCCAACAATCAGATAACCTTTGTTCCATGTGATGAGGTCAAGCATGACGACTTCATCTGATTGGCTGTCAAACCACTGGTCGTTATTCCAGTCAGGCTACGACCCAACAGAAACTGAGCGTATCTATCAGCTCCTTCGTCGTCACGACATCTACCCCAGTGAACACATCGTCTACGGAGAGTTTCGTAGGTTCATGGATGTGCAGGGGTGTAACTCAACAGAACCATTTTGTTTCCATGGTGGACGCTACGTTGGCACCTATGACAGCGTTGAACAATATTTAGCAGGAAAAGGACTAAATGAAACCAATACTCGTGGGTGACTGTAACAACTACAGCTTTGATACCAATAGCTGCACTAAGTGTGGTCGCTCTATGCCAGATCTTTGCCTAGACTTTGAAGAGATGAAAAGTAAAGCAGAACTGTTTGACGCACAGAAAGCTAAAAAAGAAGAAGCTATAACTGAATTTAATGCCTCTAGTGGACCAGAAGTAGCAGAAGAAGCAACTATAGCTGCTTATGAGGCAGCAGCAGCGGAACTAACAGTTGACCCTTACGTAGCCAAAGCGGTCAAGCGCGGAAGGCCACCTAAGAAATGAAAGCAACTCTTCTAATAGATGCTGACGAATACGTCCATATTGCTGCTGCTGCTGTTGAATATGAGGCGCACTGGGACGACGAAAATGTAATCCTTGCTTCCAACGTAAAGCAAGCTTGGGATACCTTTGAGACAATGATCCAAGGCGTCACGGACGCTATCGGTGGCGACTTGATGCTTCTCTTTGCGTTCACCTCTCCAATGAACTTTAGGAAGGCCGTCTATCCACCATACAAAGCAAAACGTGGTGGACGTAAGCCGCTGTGCTTTAATGACCTCAAGAAGAAAGTGAATGACTCTCACAAGTGCTTCACGTTCAACGGTCTGGAGGCTGATGATGTTTTAGGTATCTTAGCGACTGGTGGTTACTACGAGAATCCTATTATCGTATCCCAAGATAAAGACATGCTGACACTGCCAACGAGTATCTGGCGTGAAGGTAAAGTCCAGACAATCACTCCAGCCTTTGCTGACTTCAATTGGCTCAAACAAACACTGACAGGCGATACGTCCGATGGTTACCCCGGTTGCCCCGGTGTAGGTCCAGTGACCGCTGAGAAGTTATTAGAGAACTTCATCGTTCATAATCTCGATGGGACAACCAGCTTTGAACTAGCAGAAGCTTGGAAGGCTGTTGTTCAGCAGTTCGTCAAGAAAGGTTTGACTGAAGATGATGCACTCACGCAAGCTCAGTGCGCTCGAATACTCAGGGCGTCTGACTGGGACGATGTGGAAGGAGTGAAGCTATGGGTTCCTTAATGGAAACTATCTTCAAACCATTCATCTACACAGCTCTGTTCATCATAGCGTTGCCCATAATCACCTATTGGCTAATCGACGACTGGAGAAAAGGAAAGCTGCGCGACTATGAAAAACATGATTGAGAAACTTCAGTTCTGGCAGCAACCTGAGTATCACAATTATCACGTTGGTGCTGCTGTAGCGACACTGAAGGAAGCTGAGAGTTACATCAGGGAACTAGAGGCAGCGTTAAAGCCGTTTGCTGATGAGGCCGATGAATACGAAGGTCTTGGTGTTCAAGATAAGGATCAAATATTTGTGCCTCTCGCTGCCTGTCGCCAAGCCCGTAAGGCATTGGATAAATGCGGTGAATAGAGCTGCTAATCTCCGCAAATGTCCCTATCGGGAATAACATGGGTAAAACTAGCCCATAAAAGTAATATTTTTACTGAGCGGTAAATATTCAAATATGGATCACAAAGGCTACATACGAGCCAAATATGGAGCATAAAGGTGACAAAACAACCCGATGGATGGTCGTCGGATTACTACAAGATACCACAAGGCACCACAGAACTTGGTGACCTAATCGAACATCGAAACATGAACTTCAATGTCGGTAACATTTTCAAGGCAGCATATCGTTTAGGTAGCAAGCCGGGAGTGTCTGACCTTTACGACCTAAAGAAAATCTTATGGTTCGTCCAAAGAGAAATAGCGAGAATTGAGAATGTCGAAGATAACAAGGTTTCCTAGTCCTCAAGTTGAAGAAGAGGAAGAACTACCGCCACCACGGTTTCCCGATATGCCGACTATCGAAAGCATGTTGATGGGAAAGCAGCTTCAGTCAGTTTTAGTCATGACAGTCAACTCTGATGGAGATGTCAGTCACTACATTGACGGGGCGTCTACTGTAGAAGCTATCGGCATGGTTGAGATGTTGAAACAACTTATTTTCTTTGGAGACACAGGAGAGGTCGAGTAGTTGGATTTATTGACAGCACTGAGTTTAATATTCGTATCTACAAGTAGCCCACATTCCACAGTTCACGCTTCCTACTACGGCCACGGTGAGAAACTCTCCCGACATACCGCCAGCGGTGAACGTTTTAATCCCCACGGTTTAACAGCAGCACACAGAACGTTACCTTTCGGCACTCATCTCAGGGTGAGCTACCGTGGTCGTTCTGTTGTCGTGCGTGTGAACGACCGTGGACCAGCTAAAGCAACTGGTCGGTCGCTCGACTTATCTTATGGCGCTGCAAGGGCCTTGGGTATGTCAGGGTCTGCACCAGTTGGCATAGAGAGGTTGAATTGACAGCACAGTTAAAGCTTCCACTGGAAATCGACAGAACAGCACTGGTCAAAGAGTTCATCTCTTCTGACCCCAAGTATCCGTCAGACAAAGAGTTCCACTACACATTAATTCGTGAGGAGATAGATGAAGTCGCTAAAGCATACGCAGAGTTACTCAAAGAACTATCGGACCTCGAATACGTGCTGGTTGGGGCGTATTGCAACGGTATTAGTTCGTTTCCTTCCGACATCGTGGAAAACCTCTATGCGTTTGAACACCTATATCAATCAATACCGCAGGCCATTCTGAACGAAGCTTTTGTGAGGGTTCACAAGAGTAATATGAGTAAACTGACAGACGGTAAGTTGGTCAAACGAGAAGACGGAAAGGTTCTCAAGGGACCAAACTATCAGCCACCTAATTTAATGGACTTAGTTTAGTGAGCATTGACTTTATTCGTAGGGAACCAGTTAATACATCAACACGCGCTGAGATAATAACAAGGAGGACATATAATAGACCGTTATCTGATGGTTCTTTTGAGACATGGCCTGAGACAGTTGACCGTGTAATTGCACATCAAAGATGGTTATGGGAAAGAGCAAAGCGCAAGCCTTGGCAGCAAGAAACCCCGATGCTGAACAGGGAAGAAGAAAAAGAACTAAAAGAATTAAAAGAACTTTTTCTAGATCGTCAGGCCCTACCCTCTGGTCGCACATTATGGCTTGGTGGGACAGAAGTATCCAAAAGACGCGAGTGTAGCCAATTCAACTGTAGTTTTCTTAGAGTTGAAACTGTTTATGACGTAGTTGATGCCTACCATCTTCTTCTCAATGGAGCAGGAGTAGGATTCGAGCCAGTCGTTGGAACACTAAATGGTTTTACAAGACCAGTTCAGTTGGAGATTATTCGTTCAACAAAAACAGATCCTTCAGACAAAGGTAACCCAGACAACGTCGAATGGTTTGTCCAAGGAGCTGATCAACGATTCGAAGAGGATTTTACTAAAGGCGCTCATTGGCACATTCGTGTTGGAGACAGCGCAGAGGCTTGGGCAAAGCTTCCCGGTAAACTACTTGCCAACAAGATCCAATGTCAGAAGCTAACAATTGATTTCTCTGAGATACGTCCAGCAGGAGCTAGACTTTCTAGTTACGGATGGATCAGCAGCGGAGACGAACTGATTGTTGATGCTGTTACTAAAATAGTCACCATCTTAAACATTCGTAATAACCGTCTATTAACCCGCATAGACATTATGGATATTATGAACTTGTTGGGCGCTACGTTAAGCAGCAGAAGGTCTGCTGAGATCTGTCTGGTTCCTTATGGTGACCCTGAGTGGGTAGACTTTGTAAATGCAAAGAAGGATCTAGCGGCTACACCTTGGAGAACACAGAGCAACAACAGCCTTTTGTTCTACCATAAACCGTCAAAAGCTGAACTCACTCAGATATTCAAAGCTATCACTGAGAACGGTGGATCTGAACCTGGACTAATAAATGCTCAGGCTGCAATGAAGAGAGCGCCGTGGTTTAAAGGTGTCAATCCGTGTGCGGAAATACTGTTATCCAATCGCAGCTTTTGTAATTTATCAGAGATTAACCTCACCTCATTCAACAATGATTTCGATGGTCTTTGTAGAGCTGCATATCTGATAGGTCGTGCAAATTATCGTCAGACATGTGTCGTGCTAACAGATGGTATCCTTCAACGAACATGGCACGAGTCTAACGAGTTCCTACGTTTATGCGGTGTTGGTATTACAGGCATTGTCGGTTGGGACCAATATGGCGTCGATAATAAATTAAAGGCAATCAAAAAGTGGGCTGGTAAAGGCAGTCTGAGTATGGCGAAAGAGCTTGGTCTTCCACCACCAAAGCTAACAACAACGATTAAACCATCAGGCACCTTATCGAAAATAATGGATACAACTGAAGGTGTTCACAAGCCATTAGGCCGTTACATCTTCAATAATGTTAAATTTAGTGTCCATGATCCAATAGTCGATGAGTGCCGTAAGTCCGGCTATCGAGTATTTGAAGACCCCTATAACAAAGATGCTGTCCTCGTAACGTTTCCTGTTGAATATAGCAAAGTTACATTTGATAACGTTGGTGGCAAAGAGGTAAACATAGAAACAGCTATCGATCAGCTTGAACGCTATCGATATGTTATGGATCAGTATGTTGAACACAATTGTAGTATCACAATCAGTTACAGTGTCGATGAAGTTCCAGCGATAGTCGAATGGATCCACTACAACTGGGATACCTATGTTGGTGTGAGCTTCCTGTTTCGTAATGATCCAACGAAAACAGCAGAAGACTTAGGGTATGCTTATCTGCCACAGGAAGTGGTGACTAAGGAAACGTTTGAATCATATGTCTCCAAACTAAAACCATTAAATCTAGTCAATTCTTCAGAAGAACTAAAAGACGACGAATGCTCCACAGGAGCCTGTCCGATACGATGACAGTAAGTCGTAAGGAAAGACGAAAGCATCTTCGTGAACAAAAGGTGGCGGCGGGTTTCCCTGCCCCTCCTCCAGCACCTCCTAGTCTGACAGTCATCCGTCCTATGACCATCAATCAAAGTAGAGTGTTCAAAGAGTTTAACCGTGGGCAAAACTTACTGCTCCATGGTTACGCAGGGACAGGCAAGTCATTCCTGAGCCTCTATCTGGCACTCGATGAAGCTCTGGTGAAGAAGCGTTACAAGAGGGTGATTATAGTTCGTTCAGCGGTCCCTAGTAGAACTCAGGGTTTCCTCCCCGGCACTGAAGCTGAGAAGGCTGCTGTCTATGAGTGTGCTTACACGGCTATAGTGGATGACCTGTTTGGCAAGGGTGGGACTTATAGGAGGCTGAAGGACCAGAAAGTCATCGAATTTACCACCACCTCATATCTACGGGGGCTAACCATAGATGATGCCATCGTTATCATTGATGAGGTCCAGAACATGATAGACGGTGAGATAAACACTGTGATGACCAGAGTCGGTCAGAACAGCCGTGTGATTATCTGTGGTGACTTCCGACAGAATGATCTGGCTGGCCGTAGGGAGGAAAGTTGCATACGGTCACTTATGGACACTGTATGGCGTATGTCTTCCTTCAGTATCATTGAGATGACCCATGACGATATAGTTCGCTCAGGACTGGTGAAGGAATGGATATTGGCTAGGGAGTAGTGGTCATACGCTACCATAGAGGACTCTGGGTAAGCGTTTAGACACCAAGAGCCACCCTAGTACCTGACAGCAACAAATCGTCTCTATAAGCCGCTATAGTACCAACAAACCGATAGACCTTTGGATAACCATTGGCCTATCGGTATTTTCGGTTTATCTATCTCTATTAGCTAACTCATAGCCCTTCACGCAGATGCTCAGGAGCAGATAGAGAACACCAAGGATTGGCATTAGTAACGCTATGTCAGCAGAGACTGCCGCAAGCTTATCGTGCCACCAAGGACTGAGGATTGCTCCAGCAGCTATCGTTGTGCCTACCTTGTCTTGAGTAGTCTCCACTAACGAGTGGGCTAGTTCGTCAAGCGTCGGATCTTTCATTTAGCTGGCTCCCAGACCCAACCCTCAAAGCCATCCCATACATATTGTCCAGCAGGAGTTACATCAGTTACTGGGTGAGTTACGTTCTTTTTAAGGACATCAATATTGTGGTTGGCTTCATTAGTTGCTGTTTTGATAACGTCAGAAATAGATTGCTTAAACTTTTGCCCCTCTGGACTGTCAAGCATTTCCTTAGCTTTCTTAACGGCATCCCACCCCTCTTTTGATACAGATATGATTGTAGCAGCCTCAGATACATAAGGAGCTAGGCCAAGTAGCGATAGGATGGCTCCAGTCATTTACTTAAACCAAATTGACAGCAAGCCAGAAACAAAAACGCCTACGGTCGGAACTAAAGCGCCAATCTCAGAAGCATGTGGAATAAAAGCCACAGAACCAATTACAGCACCAAGGCCAGACCACGTAGAGCCTTCCTTGAGCTTAGAGATAACTACAGGTACAACAGATGATAAAATAGAGTTCATGGATAAAGACTCCAAGGTAATTGAAAATGAACGCCGTCCTTGAACTTCCAGTCACCGCCCCACTCTATGGACACATGCTCTTTCATAGCAGCAGCGCGCATAGCACGAGCGACAGCAGGGACTAACTTCCAGTCCCACACAGGAGTTCCGGAGATATTAAGGGGAACGAGGTCAACGGCATGACTAACCAACCCATACTTAGGGTCTTTCGTTGGAACATGCCGACAACGGAAAGGGTTCTTCAGTTTGCTAAAGCCTTTGGCAATGAGAGAGCGTTCTCTTTCAACATTTCTCACTCCCTCAAACACTACGAACGGCTGTTCACACATAGCAGCAGCCGTTCTAACAACTCTAACTAAATCTGGATGAACCCCCTTTAGCTTCACTTCTGAAGCCGGAGAGAGTGTAATCATTAGTCTACCTTAGTTGGCTCTGGTTCTTCTTTGAGTTGACCTTCTGCCTGTTGTTTGATTGCTGGTATTAACTCAGCAACCTCAGCGTAAGGTCTAGCGCCCAGAGCGTTCATAACGATATTCCAAGCGGCAATAGGTAGTTCAATAGAAATAGATTTGTTTTCCAATGTTAATACTTTCAAGCTGCCCACGGTAATGCAGGACGCACAACTGGTGGGTTAATTTGGTTTTCAATTTGTTTGTCTAGTGAAGCTTTCTGTGCTTCGAGTGTCTCAGCGCCAAACGCAGCTTCCAACCAGCCGATAACCTGTGCTTCAGTCAGATCAGCATAGGCTGTGAATGGAGCGTCTGGATCTAGCGTTACGGATTGACTTCCGTAAGTGTCTGCGAAATGCGTTCCGTCTGTCGCTTGTCTGCGCCAGTGAACGGTGAACACAACATCAGTATGATTATCTTGCTGTGGGTAACACTCAAGTGCCGAAATCACCCACGAATATGTGTTAGCCATATTAAGCTACCTTTGCTTCTAATGCTTCGACTTTAGCGGCGAGTTCTTGGATGGCTTTGACCATTACAGAGCATAGAGCATCAAGACGAAGGGACTGAATTTGATTTGCAGCATCTTTTTCGCCGTCAACCCCACTTGGGATAACAGTTGCTAATTCGTGAGCTATAAAGCCTTCACGCGCAATTCCGTCAGCTTTCCAACTAAACGGTTCATAATCAGCATAAGTGTATGTGACAGGACGCAATTGCAAAACACGATCTAAAGCAGTAATTGTTTGTGTTTGAACATTCTTTTTAATACGATAATCTGATGTTACTGTAATAGTTCCTGTATTCGTAGTATCAATCCATAATTGCGTTCCGCTAGAATAATAAAGATTAAAGGCGTGGGCGTCATAAGATCCAGTATAACCAGATCGTCCAGCGTATCCTTTACTACTTACTGTTCCAGAAACTGAACCAATAGAAATTGGAACACTTGTCGGCCCAACCAGCAGGTTTCCGCTGCTGTCAATTCTTACTCTAGGCGAAGTAAAGACACCATTGGTATAAAAATCCAAATAATCATTACCATAAGTTCCAGCAACGATAGCTGATCTAATTCCACCAGAAGGCAAAGCTGTAAAACCAAGGCCAACTTGATTGTAATTTGAGCCAGAAAAATCTAAACTTTGATTGCTCAAAACAGCAACACAAGTTTGATCTGCTGTTAATGAACTAGAATATGTTCCTGTTGCTGTAAAACGCCTAGTGCCACCTGTTCCACCTACAGTAAGATTAGAACTAGCATCCAACGTCATCGCCTGAGTGAAGGTGATGGCTGCGTTTGCAGAGCCGGATGGAGCTATAAACCACTTATGGATACCAGCTTCTTGCGCATAATAACTAGCTAGTGATGTATTTTTATATAACCATTGCGTAGTGTAATAAGCGTTGGACGATAGCCAAGTTGCCGTAGTGGAATTTGCATTAGTAAGAGCAGTTCCAAAGCCAATGTCCAGCGTTCGTATGCTAGAACTCCAAGCACTCGGCGTCACACCTAGTCCGAGGTTGCCGGATGAATTAAGCGTCATGTTAGTAGTGCCGCTATTTTTAAATAGCAAACTGCCACTACTGCCCGGAGCATTAATTATTGCACTACCTGCGTAGCTTGATAAATTATTGCCAGCAGCAAATATATCTACACCGGTAATTTGAAGCGCCGTGTATGAGTATGCGCCGCCACCTGGAGAATGATTTAAGGTTATATACTGATTTACGGCAGAACCAGTTGTTCCTGTTTGTAATATTGTCTGGCCGTTATTGGCATTATTTACAGTAGCAGTTCCATTTACTTCTAATGTTGTAGATGGCGTTGTAGTCCCAATACCCACATTACCTGCGGAGGTGATGCGCATACGCTCAGTAGCATTTGTGCCAAAAGAAAGCGGATTAGCACTGTCTGTTCCAATTATTCCCGAATAAGCAGAAGCTCCAGTTAAAAGCTGGCTTCCAGAACTTCCTTCACAACCAACACGAAGCGCGCCTCCGGTATTCGACATAAAACTGCCGACATAATTAGTTCCAGTAGATGATACAATACGGAATATTGCTAACGCTTTTGCAGCATCTATAACATAAGACGAACTACTGCCATTGATTGATAAGCTAGTTCCGTCAAACGTGAAACCGCTACTAGAACTAAACGCACTCGTCCCATTCCCATACGGTATATATCCAGCCGTTAAACTGGTGAGGCCAGTGCCGCCGTTTGCAACGCCAAGCGTGTTGTTGCCTCCGTTAGAAACAATATCAGCAGCCAGCGGCGCGATATAAACAACAGCATTACCTGACAGGCTTAACAATGACCCTGTGCTGCTTTGTCCGAGCGTCCTGGTTAATGTCGGGCCGGTTGTGCTATATGTGCCTGTGCCATATTCCCACGCCCCAGAATTATCGTCTATTGCGTAG
>Ga0208256_1000021_pt1 | contig 45221 bp, 51 predicted proteins | sample CryBogCBH22Jun08_FD_184608 | JGI IMG/M metagenome (GOLD analysis project Ga0208256, IMG submission 184608) | Freshwater microbial communities from Crystal Bog, Wisconsin, USA - CBH22Jun08 (SPAdes) | ecosystem: Environmental > Aquatic > Freshwater > Lake | place: Crystal Bog, Wisconsin, USA... | reverse complement strand
AGTTTACGTATAAGAACCCTTATCTTGAAGCTTTACTTGAAACAAAGAAGAAGAATACAGAAGGCGTTTGGAAGTCCATTCTCGTAAAAGGTGGTTCTGTACAACACTTAGAGTTTCTCACCCCAGAAGAAAAGGCTGTATTCAAAACTTTCGGCGAAATTAGCCAAAAAGAAATAGTAATTCAAGCTGCAGCTCGTCAAAAGTATATTGATCAAGGTCAATCATTAAACCTAATGATTCCACCTAACACTAAACCAAAAGATGTCAACGAACTAATAGTATTTGCTTGGGAAAACGGTATTAAGAGTCTTTACTATCAACGTTCAGCTAACCCTGCACAGGAGCTTGCACGTTCAATACTATCTTGTGCTAGTTGTGAATCCTAATGAGTCTTGAATTAGACGGCACACACTGTGTTTGCAATAACGTTTCATTTAAAGAGATTATACATCTTGTTGATAAACATGAAGATATAAAAACGATCGAAGATCTGCAGCAATATTGCCATTGTGCAGATAAATGTAGTTATTGTGAATCCGATGTACAAAAAATTATTGATCACTTTAAACACATTAGATAGTGGTAAGTACTTTTATGAAAAAGTATTTCGTAGTAGCGTTGGCATCTTTATTCTTTGCAGGGTGTGTTGGGTTTCCTAAATTAGGGTTTAAATTAAACCCTGACAAAGTTGACACCACTACATCTGCTGCAGCTGTAGTCAAAGCAGAAAATACAGTCAAGCAAGTCGATCAAATGGCTGAAGCCAATAAAAAGGTTGATGATACACGCAATCAATTAGAATTACAGTATGCAAAATTTAGAGCTGATTTACAAAAAGCGTATGATGACGCTAAAAAGAAAGACGATGAAAACTTTGCTAAGATTGGAGCGCTAGATTACGGAATTTATATAGTTACTCAAGAGAAAAAGAAACAAGACATTAATACTCTTGTAGCTCATTTAAGAGCAAAAGAGATTTTAGCTCGAACAGATAAATTATCTGTAGAAGATAAAGCAAAAATAGCCAAAGAGGTAGATGATGAAAAAACTAAGACAATTGATCAATTATATGAAAAGTATAACGCTAGTGTAGAGTTAGCTATTAGTCAAAAAGCTGATTTAGATAAAGCCGAGGCTCTTATAGAGCAAAAAGAAAAAGAAAAACAGCAAATTAGAGAAGAACAGCGTTTAACTATTAATAAACTAGAAGCTGAACAAAAAGCTCAATTAGAAAAAATTAAAAAAGATACTGCTGATCAAGTTGAAATTGCTAAAGCTAATCAAAAAGCAGAAATGCTTGGTTACATTATTAAAGCTTTAGTAGGTGTAGGTATTTTATTCTTAATACTCGCAGTACTATTAAAGAGTGTGACTTTGGGTATCGGATGCTTAGCTTCTTTAGGTTTAGCCTATGTAGCTGCTACTATACCTATGTGGGTAGTAGGTGCTGTAATAGGTGGTTTAGTGCTATTAATGTTAATTAACGCTCACTATAAAGCTGTAAAGGATAAAATCACTAAACAGCAGGCACCACAATCTGTTCAGACGCCGACAGTTCAATAACATTAGTTTCTACTGCTTTAGCTTTAGCCTTACCAGTTAATTGTGCTATAATTTCTTCTCTAGTAGCTACTAGTATGTTTGTTTGACCAGCTGGCAAGTTAAGATACCCATCATTTTTAAGTTTTTGTATTTCTTTCTTGCCTTCTATTTCAATTTTCTTAACCTCTTTAATGGTTTCAGCCTTTTTATGCTGTAAATGTATTTTATTAACTGTTTCTATAGCACCGGTACTTGCAGCAATTAAACTAGCCAAACCAGCCATCATTTCCGGGTCACCGGTAGCCACTGTCAATTTTTGTAATTCCATTATGCTTTTAACACTGTTTTCTACCAAACCTGCTGAGTGTTGCAACACAAAAGCTTGCATATCTTCTGGTGTTTTAGGTACATTAATTGGAATTGTAACTGTTTCAGAAGTTGCTTGTGGTTCCTCTTTAGTTATATTTAAACCGTCAATAAAATCATCTATTTGATCTATTATCTGTTGATTATCTGATGGCTTATTATCCGGTAACGGAGGATTCATTAATAATATTTATGTAAGCCATTGATTTATCAATAATATACTTTATACTCATACATTATGTCATTCCCAGTTAATATTAAATTCGTTAAAACACACAATTTAGCTGTGTTACCAAAGTTTAATCATTCAGACCCTTATACAGGCGATTCTGGATTAGATCTTACAGCAGTAGAAAAGGTTACAATACCTGGTAAAGGCTGGGCTACAGTTCCAGTTGGTTTAAAGCTTGGTTACATTACCCCAGGTTATTGGATTCGTGTTGAAGGCCGATCTGGTGTTGGGTTTAAGAAGCATATATTCCCTCATTTTGGTATTATTGATAATCCTTATAGAGGGGATATGGGTATTAAGCTTTATAATTTTGGTTTTGGTGATCAAACCTTTGAACCAGGCGATAAGATCGCTCAATTAATTGTTTACCCTCTTATTCAGGCCGACATTGAATGGACCGATCAAGTAAGCGAAACAACTCGTGGGGAAAAGGGGTTTGGCTCTTCTGATAATCTAGCAACTCCAGTAGATACGTACAACAAAAAAATGACAGCTAATAACGATGGTTCGTTCAGCTTTACTATATAATGACAATTAATGAACAGTTACTATCAATATGGACGGAACGATACAGGCCATCTAAACTGGCTGATATGGTACTTTCTGATTATTTACGTCAATTTATAGAAGAATGTAGACGTAAACAAGAAATACCTAACATACTACTTGTAGGTAATGCCGGTACCGGTAAAACCACATTAGCTAAGGTAATTATTAATGAAATACTAGACGCTCAATATCTGTATATAAACGCTAGCGAAAAAAACGGTATTGATGAGGTACGTACTTCTATTTTAACGTTTGCTCAAACCAAGAGTATTGACGGTAAACTTAAAGTCATATTTCTTGACGAATTTGATAACTTTACTGATGCTGGTCAAAGAGCATTACGTAATGTTATGGAAGAATATGCTGGTAACACTCGTTTTATTCTTACTGGTAATTACTTACATCGTATTATTCAACCAATACAATCTCGTTGTCAGGTTTTTACTGATTTCACACCCCCTATTAGAGAATACGCTAAACGTATAGTACATATATTAAAGGAAGAAAACGTTAAGATTAATAACGAACAAGCAGAACGTATTAAAGAAGTAATACGGTACTATTATCCAGATTTACGTAGAATTATTAATCATATACAACGTAGTGTTATTAACGGCGTATTACAACTACAGAGCACTATTAATAACGAGGGATTCGCTGAAGATATCCTAATTAAACTTACTAATAGAGAAGACTTAATGTCTCTACGTAAGTTTGTTATAGAATCGGAGCAAACATTCGGTAACGACTACCCAAAGTTAATGAAAGACCTATTTAATGCTATATATAAAGGCTCGTTAGCAGAAGATAAAAAAAGACTTGCATTACTGCAAGTCTCTGAATATTTGTATCGTTCGGCTTTAGTTATGGATCAAGAAATTAATTTCTTTTCTTGTCTTATAGCATTAAGTCAATTATGATAGGTAAGAATTTGGGTGCGCTTTAATAGTAACACCATCATCTGGATGGCCACCTGGTAGATAGCCTCTTTTTGGTTGGTTTTTAGCAACTTTATTAACTTCTTCTAAAGGTCCATCTTCTCCCTGTGTAGGGCTTTGTTGTCCTGTTTCTTGACTTACTTCAGGATTGGTTGGCATACCTGTGCCTTCTTCCATTCTCCAGCACTCTTCTTTAATATTGCCATCCATTCCCCAACATTCGTCAATCATTTTGTTTTCTTCCATGTTCCAACATTCATCTTTTACATGATGTGGTTCAATTTTTAAACGTCCATCACTAAACATTTGTCTATGAGTGCAACCGCAAACTTCTGCACCGCAAGCTGGACATATTTCTTCTTCTGCCATACCAACAGGTGCTTCATCACATGTGCATGGATTATGATGACAAGTTGGGCACACATCTGCCTCTTCACTATAGCTTGATTCTGCACCAGATCCCATCATACCTACGTCTTCATTAAGTATTTTAATATAAAGACCGCTCAAAATTTCTTCTGACTCTTTTAAAGTCTTTGGTTTCATCTTGTTTTTAGGTAATGGTTCGTATTCTTCTGATGGTTTTGAATCATCATGCTCATTAGCACCAACTGAAGACTTTTTATCTTTTTCTGCTAATTTATAATCACCTTTTTTAATCCAATTTTGTTCGTGACCTAAATGATTTTGTTCTTTTGTTTCTGGAGTATCAGGATTTGATTCCCATTCAGCAGCATCTTGAGATGCACCATTAGGGCGCTTGTTATTTGGCGAAACAGGAGGTAGATTTACCCCTGTGTCTATTTCTTCTAAAATATCTATTGGTACTGTCATTAAATTACCAACATTACCTGGAGACATTTCAGAATAAACATCAGCATGAGTAGCTGGTAGTTTTTCATAACCTAAAGAACCGAATTGAGCATTAGGTGTATGTAAACGACCTAAGCGCATATTAAAACCAGATTTAGCAGCAGTTTCAATACGTATTTTAATCGTTTCGTTTAACGATTTATAACAATCCATAGATTTATAATCGGATTTAAGCTTAACCACATCGCCCTCTAAAAAGCCGGCGCCTTGCTTGTAACGATTATAAACGGTTTCGTAAAGATGTATAAACTTGCTGTTCTTCATAAAAGGTATATTATTACTTACGTTTTTATACTTTGTTCCTAAGTAATTTATATGGCAAGTATTACTTTTAGCGGTCTACAAAATATACAAACAGTCAACAAATATGACTTTGTAGATCTGCACTTGGATTTCAATAAGCCAGTTCAAAGAGATGTTGCAATAGATTATGATCAAGCAGCCATTGTTAACTCTATTAACAATCTATTTAATACAATACCTGGCCAAAACTTATTAAATCCAGAATATGGTTTAAACTTAATGCAGTACTTGTTTATGCCAGCTACTAATACTACTGCAAACTTAGTTGGTCAAACAATATTAAAAAATCTTACTTTTTTTGAACCGAGGGTTTCTGTAAAGAATATAGACATAAGTGTTAACCCGGACGATAATTCTATGGCAATTACATTAAGTATCTTAATCCCGTCATTGAATACAACTATTAATATCCCAGGCACTTTAACCAATAACGGGTATACCCTTCTTCCAATACAATAATGAATACCACTACAGACGCAAGTAATCTCAACATCACATCCAACCAATACGTTGCGTTTGATGCGCTTTCGTTAAGAGATTTCATTATTTCTCGTTTAAACACAGAAGGTTTATTTACAGATCAAAACTTTCAGGGTTCGAATATTACAGCTGTTAATAACATTATTTCGTATGCTTTTCATACATTAATGTATTATATGAACCAAACATCAACAGAAACGATGTTTACGGAAGCTCAACTTTATGAAAACATTAACCGTATTGTTAATGTTATTAACTATTCCCCTATAGGTGCTCAAACATCGACTTTATCCTTTGACGTGTCTGCAACAGCTAATTTAGCTGTAGGTACATATACAATACCGCGTTATACATTTTTACGTTTAGGTAATGCTTCTTATTCTTTTAATAGTGATGTTACGTTTACTAAAACAATTTCAGGCATACAGGAACTAGGTGATGTAGCTAATCAGTATCTGTTATATCAAGGTAGTTATATTGAATACCCGCTTTATACAGCTGCCGGGGAATCTAATGAAATATTGTACTTAGTTCCAGGTACTAATGTAACAATTGATCATTTTAATATAGATGTTTATGTAAAGCAAGCCAGTACTGGCAAATGGACCCAGTGGAACAAGACTGAATCTTTATATTTGCAAAACGCAACAGATTCTTCTTATGAAATACGGTTAAATAGTGATTTGCATTATGAAATTAAATTTGGCGACGGTATTAACGGTATACAACTTGGAGCGGGAGATCAGGTAGCAGTTTATTATCTACAAACAGCAGGCACCGCAGGTCAAGTAGGTGTAGGGGCATTAAACGGCCAAATACCTGCCATTTACAATACTGCTCAGTTTAATTCTATTTCTCCTGACGTTATCAGCAGCGATTTAACTCTATTAAACGATGCTAATATAATAAGCCTACAATTTTCTAATAATACTATTTCTACTACTTTTACAGATGTAGAAACAGTAGCTAGTATACGTAAAAACGCGCCTGCTTCATTTAGATCTCAATTTAGAGTGGTCACCCCAGGGGATTATGAAGCATATGTAACAAATAATTTTGCAAACATTATTAACAGTGTTGCAGTTTTAAATAATAATCAATATGTAAGTCAACACTTACAATACCTTTACAGTATTGGTTTGACTAGCCCTGGTACAGATTATAGAGTGCTATATAATCAAATGGCTTTTGCTGATGCGGTAAACTTTAATAATGTATATGTTTATGTAATGCCTAAAGCAACTGCATTACTATCTAATAGTACAGTAAACTATTTAACTCCAGCTCAAAAACAGTTAATCAACTCATCTCTTAATAACGTAAAAGGTTTAACCACTGAAGTTATTGTTATGGATCCAGTATATCTTGCAATTACTATAGGTTTGGGTTCACCAAGCGGGGTTGTATATAGTGATATAGCAAACTCTAATTTAGTTATTAATATGGCAAGCAATTCTAAAGTAGCTGCTTCAACAGTATTAAGTAATGTACAGACAATATTAGAAAACTATTTTAATCCTTCCAATATTACTCTTGGTTATACTGTAGATATACCTGATTTAACCGGTCAAATACTAGCTATACCTGGAGTACAATCTATAGCAACTCAAAACACAAGTAGCGGGGATCAAATAAATGGAGTTTCATTAATAGTGTTTAACCCATCTTATCCTTACAACGATATAAGATCAACAACTCATACATTTACTACATTAGACTTTCAAACTGTATATTTAAACAATATTAACGATATTTTATCTAGAGTAGTAGTAAATGTTGGTGTAACACAAAGCACTTCTATAGTAAACTTCTAATATGGCTATTTCGTTAATACCGCTAAGTGCATTTTATGGTATTACTGTTAGTGGGTTAACAGCTAATCCATTAAGCGGTTTTACCCTAGCTACTCCTTTTACATGTGCTTTAAGTGCTCAGCCCGGTATAACTGAAGCTGCAATAACTTCAAATTATAACATTATTTGGTGGTTCGGGGATGGTACATATAGTACAGAATATGCTCCGACCCACACTTATAACTGGCCTGGAGTTTATGAAATAAAAATAGGTTTATATAATAATAATCCAGGAGATCTCTCTACAGGTGCAAGCCCAACATCTTCTCTTGATGTGAACGTAGATAACGCTAACTGGATACTCACCACTCGTGCTGGTGTTAACCCTTTTACGTTTTCTACAACAGTAACAGCTAGTAATTTTATTGTAGATAAATTATACTGGTCTACCAGTGGGTGGTTATCTTCAGGTACTCCTACTTCTATACCTTCAACCAACATTTATACGTTTTACGGTTATCAATCTAATTATTCAGGTAATTCAGCTGGACCAGTACCTTTAACAATAAATTATTTTACTAGTTTACAGGACAATAATAACATTAATTTCACTTTTTATGCTGATAATTCTTTATCTCAGCCTTGGACAGAAGTACCTGATGGTCAATTAATTAATTTACGACCAAGGTGGAGATTTACATCGGCTTCTGCAACCTCTTTAGATAATGAAGTTGTTTTATTAAACTACCAACCAATAAGCAGTACTCCGGTATTAATTGATAATAATGGACGTCCTTCATCTTCAGGAACACAAGTAGGTTTATCTGGCTCATTTAATTTTTACTATGTAGACGACTTACCTTCAATGGTTGTAAATAGTGTTTCTAGTTCTTACGTAAACCCTACTACATTATGGGTAAATTTAGACACTTTAAATATACCTAACCCGCCTGCTAGAGATTACGATTACATAGACACTCCAGCCTATGCTAATACAGCAGTAAGCTTATCTGCTTATTATTACGTACAGAGTTTAATTCCAGACCATATAGATTTTACATTAAACGGTAAAGTACCTTTTGAAAGTACATATTGGTCCGGGGTATCTAGTAGGTTTGTAATGACAATTAACAGCCCTGTTTTAACAGGTACAAATTCTTACCTTTCAGATACTCCTTTATTAAATTATCCATTAAACATTTTAAGTGGGGCTCCTTTATTTACGATTACATTTTCTCCAAGCGGTCAAGGCAACGTACAAATATATTTTGAAACCCCTGTTAGTGGTGTAATAAACACATACAATACTTCTTACGATTTACAAACATTTGCATACACCCTTAATAGTGTAGCCTTTAACAGCGGGTTTTATATAGCAGCTTTTACACCATATGTAACTGCTGGTACTGCTGAATCCTATCTCTACAGTACAGCAATATCGGGCTTGTATTATGTAAACGATTTGACTGCAAACCCTGTATCAGGGTTCTACCCTTACACCCTTACAAATACAATAACTAGTGTAAAATACAGTCAGCATTTTTCAGGTTATAGTCCGCAATTTGACATTGTAGATTTTAATAGTACTTATTTTGCACGTAAATTTGGAGCTGGTTTTGATTTCGGTGCTCAATTAAAATCCTACGCATTACAACCAACAATTGCTCAAAATACAGTATTTTTTAATGATTATTTATCTGCTATTGCAGGTACTAGTGCAACTAATGAAGATACGTTTGGTGGGGTGCTATACGAAAAAATAACTAACTTTGTAGAAAACACTTCAGACCCGCTCACATCAAACGTAAATCAATTTTACTCTTTGTCAGAAATGTTAGATTTAAATCTTAATGACTTTAATTATACTAACATACCGCCAGGGTTAGGTAAAATTTATGATTTGTATTCAGTACAACAAAGTAGAGTGTGGGGTGCACGTTCTCAAGATGCCCGTAACTTTACTTTAAGTGCTGGTTTTCCTAATTTAGGAGGAATATTAACCGAATACAATATAAGCACGACAATGGTATCTGCAGGACAAAAGATAGTGGTTAATGATATGTTTAACTCTCAATATTACGAGTTATTAGAAGTACCTGCAATTACATCGTATGCATCTATAACAGCCCGCAATCTGCAAAACTTTTTACCAACAACCGCTTATCCTTTATCTTCTTATCCTTTAACAACATATCCGTTAAGTGCGTTTTATGGTTGGGGATTAAAGACGCCAGTACAATACAATTATCGTTTCTTTGTATATAGTCCTGTTACTAATCAACAACAGGTAGCTGGGTTAGTTAACTGGGATGACCCGCTGACGACTTTATCTGAACAGGCTTCTTCCCATGCTGCTTGGGTTAACGATGGTGGTACTTTAGAAAAAATCTTTAGTTACTATATACATAAAGGATTGGGTTTAATAAATTAATAATATGCCAGTCTTTAACACAATTAACGCTTTAACAACGTCGTCAAATACGTCAACGAATCAAGATTTGACTCAACCTTATTCTTATCAAGATTGGATTATTCGTAATAGTAGCGTTTCTCCTGTAGATCCATATGCTCAATACAATGCGTATGTACAGAACTGGTATATTAATCATGCTTTAGCCAATTCAACAGCTATTAATGCTGTACAAAATTATTATAAAGCATTTTTACAGTCTTTAGGGGTTACGGCTCGTAATAACGACGAAAAGCAATTGTTTAATAACGTAAACTTTGATGATCCTTTAAGTGTACAATCTGTTATTACTGGCTATGCACGTAGACTTAAAGATATAGCAATTTATCTAGCTAATACTCGTAATCATTTAACTTACACTAAATTAAAATATAATTTAACAGGTACTGCTCTATCTTTAGAGCGTTTGTTTTATAATTTCCTATTAACATCATTTACTCGTAAAACAACCCCGGACGGATTAATTACCAGCTTAGTTGTTACAGATCCTAATATTTTACAATACTTGCCATATTTGGTTACAGTAGCCCCTAAATTTAACGTACAAATACAAGAGTTATACGATACTAATGAATATTACGATTTACAATTAACAGATGCCACTAGCGTTAGCGCAACAGTAAATATTGGTACAAATTTAACAGTTCCTGCAGATGTTTATAACGCTGGTCAATATGATATACCAACAGATTATCTATTTTCTAATGTTATAGCATCCGTAGCAACATCAACCTCTCTTACGATGGCATCTACTTTACCAACATATTTTACTTTTATAGGCGACGGTAATACAACCACCTTTGCCTTAAATAATATAACTTCAAGTACTTCAAGTGCTTATCAAGTTACTATTGATGGTATTGTACAGACTCCAGACAGTAGCTATACAATTAGCTCTCAAAATCAAACCATAACCTTTAGCGGGCCACCACCTGTTAATACAATTATAGTGATAGTAATACGTTAATAATATGGCATTAGTAAAAGTAGATACATCAATGTTAGTTAATAGCGCTGGTACCAGTGGTTACTCTGGTAAGAGTGGTTTTAGTGGTACCTACTCCGGTTACAGTGGTTATTCTGGCCCGGCAGGAGCAAATGGTAGTAATGGAAACTCAGGTTGGTCTGGTTATTCTGGTAGATCAGGTATATCGGGTTGGTCTGGTTATTCTGGCTCGGGTACTTCTGGTTATTCTGGTACGTCAGGTTGGTCTGGATATAGTGGTTACTCTAGCTATTCCGGTTACAGCGGTTATTCAAGCTATTCTGGATATAGTGGTTATTCAAGCTATTCTGGATATAGTGGTTACTCTAGTTACTCCGGTTATAGTGGCCCTAGCGGTTATTCAGGCTTTAGCGGACAAGTTGGAGCATCTGTTTATGGTAGAACATATTTTTTACAAGAGGTTAACAGCGATCAAAACCCTGCTTTATATGAAGTAATGGCTTTACAGCCAGGCGGTGGTGGCTCGACAATTAATGATGATTATGCTATAATTACTTCTAGCGCCGGGGTGACTGCATTTGGTTGGTACCTAACACCAATTGGAGAACCGGGAGTGACAGAGATACCCGCTGGTTTGTGGGATGTTGAATTTTATCGTTATGTGCTGGGTGGTTCAGCAAATTTTGTATTTAGCATATATACATATTCAATGACCACTAGTTCTACTGGTACTTTTATTTTAAGTGCCGATAGTGGAGCAGTGAATGATACTACTTCTACGTATCAAAAAGTTTCTTACGCCACATCAAGTATTACTACTCTATCTTCTACTGACAGAATACTATTACAGGTTTCTGCTTATACGTCAAGCGTTTCACCAATTACAGCTGCCTATCAGTATAATGGTAGTTCAGTGTTTACAGTGGTACGTACACCTATAGGGCAAGGTGTTTCTGGGGCGTCCGGTTATTCAGGTATAGGTACATCCGGGTATAGTGGTATTTCAGGATTTAGTGGTATTTCTGGTTTTAGTGGTTCAGGTGTTTCTGGTTACTCTGGTAAATCTGGGTATTCAGGTATAGGTACATCTGGGTATAGTGGTATTAGTGGTTATTCTGGATGGAGCGGCATTTCAGGATTTAGTGGTTACTCCGGTTATAGCGGTATCTCTGGTTATAGCGGTATTTCTGGGTATTCCGGTTATAGTGGTATTTCTGGCTATAGCGGTATTTCAGGTTTTTCAGGTTATAGTGGACTCCCTGGTGCTTATGCTGCTAGTGGTATTTCTGGGTATTCCGGTTATAGTGGTATTTCAGGGTATTCAGGTCAAGGAACTTCTGGTTACTCTGGTATATCGGGGTATAGCGGGTTTGGTGGTAATACAATACAAACCATTACTTTCTCAAATTCCTTTTCTGCCGGTCAAGTAGTTGCAAGAGCTTCTGGTGGTGGTAGTTATGTATTAGCAGAAGCAGATACTTCTTCCGATGCTGAAGCACTTGGCATTGTACAGTCTTCTACAGGTAGCACATTTACTATAGTATATCATGGTTATATTTCAGGTTTATCCGGTTTAACAGATGGTGCAGTCTACTTCTTATCGCCCACAAGTACAGGTACTCTAACATCTACAGCACCTGTAACAGTGGGGCAAGTTTCCAAACCAATGTTAGTAGCTACAAGTACAACTACCGGGGTGGTTGTAAACATGAGAGGTATAACAATAGCTTCTTCTTATGGTAGTATGTCGTTACAAAATGCAAACAATGTTAATATTACCGGCGGGGCAATAACTGGGGTAACATTGAGTGCTTCTAATATACTATTAAACAGTTCATTTGTAAACACTCCAGTTACCAATAACGGATATATTACAATACAAGATTCTTCTGGAAGTACTTATAAATTAATGGTTGGTAGTTAATGCACCGGTTATAAATATTATCATTAATGGATACCGGTAATACAGTTGTAGATAGTTTTGCTACACAAGACCAAATAAATTCTGATTTAAATACTTTATCTCAGAAGTATTTAGGTAATAGCGAGTATCTACTTTCTAGTACAAGTACTGGACTGATTTCTTCTAGCGTTATACCTATTGCTCCTTTTGCTAATTTAACAAACAGGTATTACCCTACAGTTGCACTTGCACCCCAATTAAACGAGAACATTGTTACGAGCGATCAACTTGGTGGTTATTTTGTACCGAGTAATCTTGGTGCGTCAATCTATTTAACTAAAAATATAATATATAGTATTGACTCCACTCAAGTAGCTATAGGTACAGGTTACAGATATATTGATCCAACACGTTTTAATAAAGGCTTTACGATAGGTAGTAGCAATCTTGATTCTAAAGTAGTAACTCATAACACCAATACCAACTGGATGAAAGCTATAGGTATATCAAACCTATATGACGGTACAGTTGTTAATACAGACACATATCAAAAATTTGTTCCGTATCAGTCTTTTTATGAAACCACAAAATCTAGTAACAACGGTATAGTTACTGCAGAATATGATTTTGAATTTTGGGAAGGCCCTTATAAAAATATATGGAACCAAAATAATGGTGCTAACAGTTTAGATGAGTTTAATTACTTTAATTTAAATCAAAGAATAACCAATTTGGTGTTTACCCCAGGAAGAGAGCTTTACTCTTGGTGTACAGATGTGTTTGGTAATCAATACGGTTTATATAAACCGTTTACAAGACCATACAGTATGTATTCCATGGTTACTGCTACTGGAACTTTGTGGACAAAAACAGTTGATGGTACTATTAACATAGGGCCATCTGCTTTAAATTTAATATATAATAACTACATATATGATAGTACAATTTATAGTCAATTAACTGCAAACAATATTGTAAACTTTGAAGTGTTTTATGATACGTTAGTTATACAGCTTTCTAGTACTATATTGTACGAAAAGGTTACATTTGATTATAATACCTACACAATACAAAAATCCCTACAAAACTATTTACCATTATCTGCCGGGTCTACAGCAAGTAATGCCATATTAACTAATTATTTTAATAGTAGTATAGGTAATCTTTCTCCTAATGCTGTAACTTATTATGGTGGTAATTGGTATGATGATATAAACAATAATATCACCATTTGTACGTTGGTTTCAAGCACTATAACAGGAGGCTCTACATCTATTATAGGTAACAACGGCCTTTCTAGTGTAGTTGTACCTGTATTGTATCGACTTGATCTTAACAATCCGAAAGATAGAACTAGAATTTATCCAACAAACACTACCAACCCTAACGTATTTAAAGAGTATGTTTACCCACTAGGTACGGTAAGTTATATGGAAGCCCCTGTATTTTGTTATAACGAGGATACTCAAACTTACGTTATTACATTTATTAGTTTTCCATATCAAACTCAAAAATTAAACCTTATTACCTATAAAGTACAATATTAATGTCTGTATTAGCATATAATTTTCCGCAGCCAGATCAGGCCTCTCCATTGGTAACTTTAACAGGTTACTCTCCACTTACTGTTGTGTTTCAACCAAGCGCAATTAATTTTGGTAATGACACTGTTGGAAGAATTACATATATATTATCAGCTTTTAACTTTCAAAAGGTTATAACGCGTAACTACACGTATAGTAGTTTACAAGACGCTCTTACAGGTGCAACTGCTGGTATTGATAGTAGAAGTAATTTCGTTTGGACATTTTATAATACAGCAAGTGGTACTTCTGTAACATCTGTAGTTGTATCGGCTACAATGTTTCCAAGTCTTACAGCTTATACATATAATCTATTAGTAGAAGCAGATTCTACATGGTTAACATATAACCCTATCGCTACAACACCTCAGGCTCCTGCTTCTTTTGATTCTGTTCATTTATTAAAAAATAGAGCATGGGGTACTAACAATAAGCAAATTATTGTTGCTGAAGGGTTATCTAACTATACAAATCAAGCATTTTTCTTTAACACTCAAGATCAAGCTGGTGTAGTAAATTATATTCCGTTATCTCCAAATATATCTCTTACTCCAACTCCGTCCATCACCCCTACTCTTACCCCTTCTTTAACATTTACAACTACACCGACTTTAACGCCAACTGCTACCCCGACTCATACCCCAACAGTAACACCTACATTTACGTCTACTCCAACGGTAACACCTACTTCTACTCATACCCCTTCAGTTACTGTAACACCTTCAGTTACGAACACCCCAGCAGTAACGCCTACTATAAGTTTAACACCAGGTGCAACACCTACAGTTACCCCGACCGTTACTTTCACTTCTACTCCAACGGTAACACCTACATATACACCTACAGTAACACCTACTATATCGTTAACACCTTCAGTAACATATACTCCTACATTAACCCCTACGAACAGCGTAACACCGGTTTCTACACCGCCTGCTTCTCCGACATCTACTCCAACACCTACACCACCGCCTTCTCAAACAGCTACTGCTACACCTACCCCTACTTTAACAGTAACACCAACCGGTACACCGGCCTCTACTCCTACTTCTACTCCGACTTCAACACCGCCAAGCACTCCTCCATCAACACCTTCGCAAACACCTACTCAAACCCCTGGTTCTTCTGTAACGCCTTCTCATACACCACCAAGTACGCCGCCTAACACTCCTGCTTCAACACCGACATCTACACCTACAAGAACACCTCCAAGTACCCCAGCTTCAACACCGACATCTACACCTACTTCTACCCCAGCAAGTACTCCAACTTCAACCCCAACTCCAACACCGGTACCTTCTAATACCCCAGCTTCTACACCACCTAACACACCACCTAGCACTCCTGATCCTACCCCAACCCCAGCTTCTACAACAACACCTACTCCGTCCCCTGTATCCTTAACAGTTACAATGAGTACCGGGGATGCTATTGGTTCTTGTACTAACACTAATGAATGTACCGCAAGTACATCTAACTCTGTAAGCGTAGGAGGTGGTTCAGGTTCTTACACTTATAGTTGGTCTATAGACAACGGCAATATTAATATAGTTTCTCCTTCAAGTAGTTCTACAAGCTTTACTGCAGCAGTATTCTGTTGGGAATGCGGTGATACAGTACAGTATGGCACTGCTAGATGCGACGTTTACGATACAGTCTATGGTGTAACTGGAAGTGCTACATGTTCAGTGAACCTAGAAAACACTCGTACATATGGTAGTTGTACATGTTTATAATAACGCTAACCTAGTAAATAATATATATGGCAAATCCACAAATTAGAATTATCCAGTTACCTTTAACGAATACAGCTGTTATTCAAGGTACGAACATAGACTATTTGCCGATTGAAAGCAGTAATGCTGGTGGTCGTAGAATATCTGTTAACGACTTCTTTAACAATGTCGGCTCTAACTATTTTTATCCAGTAGTTTCCAATTTTTCTGGTAATGCGCGGGATATAGTTACATTTACAACTGGTGGTTCCGGATTCCAAGATAATCCTGGTACACAAATTGATGGTAATGCTATTATATATGCTACAGGCTTTCAATCTCAGTCTTCTGAAAGATATAAAACAAATATTAGACCTTTAGAATACTCTTTAGCATGTGTACAACAGTTACAATCTGTAAGGTTTGATTGGATTGAAAAACCTATTACTAATGATATTGGTTTAATAGCAGAACAAGTTAATTTAATTATACCTGAAGCTGTAGGTAAAGGACCTGTAGGGGAATGTGAATCTATAGATTATAGTAAGTTAGTACCAGTTTTAATCAACGCAATTAAAGAACTAACTCTAAGAGTACAAGCTCTTGAAGCTAAATCCTAATGTTATCTGCTACAGGTTATCTTTATAATGTAAACCTAGGCGTGCAAGGCGCTTCGGCTACTTATGTAGATTTAGTTTCTGCATTTGCTCCGTATTCAGGGGTAAATCAAGCCCCTGTAACAGGTTATAAAGTACTTTCTGGTGGTATACAACATGATTTAAATGATTTGTTTGATCGTTCTAATGTAATTAGCGATCAAATAGCAAACCCTACAGATTTTGCTGTTAACACAACACCGAACGTTGGTATTGGTGGTAACGATTTAAAGAATATATTTAGGAATTTATATTCTACCCCAACACCTACTCCAACACCGCCACCCACTCATAGTCCTACTCCAACACCTACCCCGACAAACACCCCACCAGTAACAGTAACACCAACACACACGCCTACTTTAACGCCTCCAATTTCTCAGTCTTCAACACCAGGTTCTTCTCCTACACCTACACCTAGTTATATACCAACTTCCCCACCAGCCCCACAACCTTCTCCTACCCCTACCCCTACTCATGGTACTGTAGCTAGTGTTTCTGTAACCACCCCAGGGGTATTTGACGGTATAAATCTTTTTCCGTCAATTATAACAAATGGTACGTCTTTAACTATATCGAGTGAAGCTTTTTCAAACTTACAAGTTTCAAGCTTTGCAATACAGGCCCGTAGTGGTAGTACTAACCCGCCAACAGGCGGTGGTTACGTTACTATAGCAAGTATATCCCCTAATGCTACTAACCCTGTAATAACCACTACATGGTCTCCAGATTCAGGGCCAGGTTATTATCAATTTATTGCATATGCTGTAGTTAACGGTACAACCTATTACTCAAGTGATTCTAGTGTTATACAGGTTATTAACAATCAAGTAACTGTAGATATAAGCACTAGCCCTGCTTCTTTTTCTGGGGGCGGCCCATTTACAGTTAATTTAACATCTAATGCTAATTCTAATTGGGGTAATGTTGTACTTAACATACATGGTATACAGCGTTCTACTGATCAAGCTACTTGGACTGACGTTACCGGTTCTCCAATTTACCCTAATACAGTTAATAACACTTTAACTCTTACAGATGGTGGTTTAGGTGCAAATACATATTATTATAGAGCATACACATCAAACACTACCAACGATACAGTATATTCATCTATGGCCACGGTGGGAGCGGTACAAAGCTATGCAGCTACCCCTATTAACGGTAACAATGGTTTATTTACTTCTATAAATGGAGACGGTACTGGTAACCCGGTAAATTTACCTGCAGGCACATATAGTCTTAATGCTCAACCTCTTGGTGGTTACTATGTAGTAGGCTATCAAGTAAATAGCGGGGCTTGCGTTATTAACGGTAGTCTTGTTACAGCAGGCAATCAAATAAGTGTTAATACCACGCAAGGTAGTCTTGATAATTCTACTATAACTATTTCTCAAGATGTGGTTATAACTTCATTATTTGATATAATTACAGTAGTAGTTGGTCCGGGTGGTGGTTCTGGTGGGGGTGGTTCTGGTGGAGGTGGTTCTGGTGGAGGTGGTTCTGGTGGAGGTGGTGGGGGTTATGGGCCGGTAATAATTATAGACCCTGGATTTTATATAGGATCAGGAGACCCAACATTTAGTAATTCCCCTCCAGTGGATTATTCTTTACCTGAAAACTCAACCGTACCAGAAGGTAAAGTGATTATAGGAAACCCAGTTTTAGCAGGTAGCCCGTTAACTTTGCAAGGCACTCTTGAAGAATTAAATAGCAATGTACAAACAAATATAGATGATCAAATTGGTGGTTTTGTGCAAGGTTTAACAGACGCTCTTACTGATTTAACTAATAATTCCGGTATTAATATTAATCAAACATATTCTAACCCTATAGTACAGAGTATTGCAAATTCAATAGTAGATCAAACCACAGCTGCTCAGCAATCTTTAGATGCTTCTACTCAATCTGCTACTGATTCAATATTTGCTTCTTTAGATGCAAATGTAGATGCACAAAGTCAAGCAATTACCGATTCTATTGCAAATTCTACCGCCGTACCGCAAGGGGAAGTAGATGCTAATGGGGCTTATATTTCTCCTGATACGGGCCTTATATATCCACAAACTACAAACGATAGTACCAATGCAGGAGCTGATGCAGGGGGTTCTGATGGTATCATGGGTAATGGAGATGGTGGAGGGTTAGACGGTGGAGGCTTTCTTGGTGGAGACGATAGTGGTAATAGTGACGTTTTCGGTTAATTTTTTACATCATGTCATTTTTTTACCAAGCTGGTAAGATTACAACTGATAAATGTTGGGATAAACCTACTCTTTCAAGTGTAAAGAAATTTATAGAAACCAGACAAGAACAATTACACTGCAATAATTTAACACCCTGGGTGTGTGGATCTTGTGTATATGATATGAGTAGCACCTGGGATTTAGATATATGGTTTACCGGAGAATATTTAAACCTGCAGTTATTAGAAGATACATTTCATGAATTGTATAATTTTGCTTTAAATGAATGCAGACTTAAAATTGACTTAAAGTGGGTTAGTTGTAACGTACAAAACACTGTTTGTTTGGAAGATAGTACATGGAAATTGACTTCTTTTAAACAAATACATTTAACTCCCACTATTTTAACCGGAACAAAAAAAGACTTCAACAATGACTATAAAAACAATCCAAAATACACTTTAATCACTAGATATTTAGTGCAAAGCGAATTTGGCAATAATAGATACGTAAGTAAAAAACTGCATCAAAGATTGAACTTAGACGGTAACCTTAAATATATGAGTATTAAAGATTTTATATCCGAAAAATGCAATTAACATACCGGTTTAGAAGTATAAAAGTCCTGTTTCCTGTAGTAAGTATTACCGTATGATTCTTAGTGCTGCTCCAGTAGCTTTAACGTATGGATATGATAACAACTTAACGTTGCGTGGTGGCATAGTGTACACATTTGATGATTTAAACTTTTACAATACCACGCTATTAGGTAATACATTAGATATTACGCTAAACAAAAACGAATTATTAGCATTAACAAATTTTTCTCGTTTAACTGATAGTATAACAACTCAGCCATTAATATCTCCAGGAGATTATGTTGTTAACTCTTTAATTACAGATCAAACAGGTACCTTATATCTTTACGCTACTAACTTTAATTCTACGTCTGGTAGTACTTTATCGTTTACTACAGAATTAAGTGCAGCAACTATTTTCAATATTAATTTTCCTTCTGAAACCAATACAATACAAATTTCTTATGTTAGTACAGACTCGTACAACAACTCTGTAACAAACTACTTAATTAGTAATGGTTTTTATAATCCTCTTTCTGCAGGCCCTATAAACTGGGTACCTGATCAATCTTATTATACTTTTGTCACTCTTGCAAGTGGTAGTTATGTAAGCTTATTTAATTCCAAGACAGCCCAAATCGTTGCTCTTTCTGCCAATAGTTTGGTACCTCAAACCTTTACTAATTATAGTGTAGGTTCTAACAATTTAACAATACCTTCAGAGTGTATTTTAAATATAACTAGACTACATTTAGATAATGCTTATGGTAATACTCAAACATATGGACAGTCTGATTTAGTACAATATTCTAGATTAGATAACAATTTAAGTGTAGCAAGAAGTTCTGGTAATGCAAAATTTAATTATTTAGTATCAGCTCCTTTTAAAACCCTTTCAGGTGGCTGGATAGATACTAATATAAACACACTAAAAAATTATTATTCCCCACAGCACGTACAATCAACAGTTTTTAATGTTCCGACTCGTTACTACACTAAACTGTTTACTGGGCTAAATCAAACTGAGGGGTTTGATAAAATTTATTTAAGTTATAACTCTAATGTAGCAAAAATTAACTTTGTAAAAGATCAAGATAATTACTTTCACTATCCTTATGGTTCAGTGGTGCTACCTTTAAGTTCTTCTACATTAATTAGCTATGGTGCTCGCGCAGACGTTACACCGTTTCGTTCTGATAGGTTGGTCAAAAAAGTAGCTGACTATGCTTATTACAGTAGCTGGGGCAACAGTGCTTCTGGTGCGTACTATCCAGGTACTAATACATACAACCGCAAAGGGGTATATTTTTGTTCGTGGCTATCAGCTGGTGCTAATGTAAACGTGTTACCGGTTTGGGTAGATAGGTATTATGACCCTAAACAGGTTAATCAGTATGGTATTGCTTATAGTGCTATATCTGCCTTATCTGGTATATTAGTAAACAGTACAAATAATTATCCTAATTTAATATGGGATGTACCTTCAACTAATACTTTTGAACCAGGGGTGTTATACTATTATCATAGATTTGGAGACAATGATAATGAAACATTAGTTAATTCATTTTCCGGTTTAACGTATTATATTGATAATTTCGGCGATATACTATATAATCAAGTAACAGGCTTAAGTGCAGGCATTATAAACTCGTTTACACCAAGTAATTCCGGTATTGATAGTACAGTAAAAACACCATATTATATTACTAATGGTACATATGGTACTATTAATACAAGTATTAACGATTTCAATAACAATGAAGGTAATACTCTTTCTTTCTTCTTATATCAAGACAATTGGGCTGATTTAGCCGGAGATCAAATTATCGGTAATTATTTTAATGGCGGTATTGGTGTATTTGTTAACAACCCTATATTAACACCTTACTTTACTGTAGCAGCAGCTCCTAATATTCTTTATACATACAACACAGAATTACAAGAATTAAATTACGAGCTGTACGGTACATTTGAAACTTCTGCAACCGACCCGTTAAGTAGTAGTAGTTTTATATTAAAAGGTCTTTACGATAACAGTTATTATGTTATTGACAATTATTCTTCTAACAAATTCGTCTCCACATTTGACCCGGATGGCTTATTAACAAATAAAGTAGCTTTAACCGCTTTTGATTCCACTATTACAAGCGAAGTTATTGTAAATGCTGAACTTATAACTAAAAATTCGACAAATTATATTATATTAAAAACAAGAAACAATGCCACTTCTTGTTGTTATAGACAATTTTTAACAAATGGTATTTTAGTAAGTTCAGTTTCTGCTGCTAACTTTAATAACTTTGTTCTTGACTTTAACGGCAAACCCTCGTTTTATAATTCAAATTGGTTATCTTCAAAAAGTCTAGTCGCTGTTAATGGCTGTGTAGATAGTAATAATAATGTGTACACTCTCAGTGGTGGAATACTGTATAAAAACAATACAGGTATATTAACTGTTGCATACCCGGAACACATTAATTGTGATAAAAACGACAATGTTTGGATTACTTACAACAAAACTCATTTAGCTAAGATTAATAGTAATGGAACCATACTCTGGTCAAAGCAAATTAATACTAGTGATTCCTTAGTATATGATCAACCTACAAACAATAGGGTAATTAATTTTATAGCCGAACTTAATAGTAATAATGTGTTACAGTACTACGGCTTAGTATTAGATGGTAAGTCTCAAACTGTATATAAAGTTGATGCAAACGGCGTATTAATAAGCAAAGTAGCTGTACCGAACTTAATACCAAATGGGGATGTTACAGGGTTTGATTATCAAAGAAAGTTTGTTGCACCTTATGTTAATTCCCAAGGTATAAGAGCAAACATTGTTACTCAAGATCCTACTTTAACTACACCGGTACCTACCTACTTTACCCTTAGCTACAACACAAACTTGTTAGCCCCTGGTTGGCATCACTTTGCAGTCACCGTAAGTAATAACAATGTAGCATCTTTATATGTAGATGGTAATATAGTTAATAGATCTGTTTGGAAATCACGTCTTCCAAGTGAAAAAGCTAATTTACGTACTATATACAACTACAAAAATAACCCGCAAATAACTATTGGAGCTAGTAACTTCAAAAACTCTACATTAAACGAATGGATAGGTTTACCTGATAGATATCTGTACAACGGTAGAATTGCAGATATACGTTTTTATAACATAACACTTACTCGTTCTGATATATTAGCATTATCTAATCATTATCAGTATAATCAATTTAATAATTTTGACTGGTTAATACCAACAGGGTTACGTGGTTATATTGAAGAAATTGAAAGATTCTTCTTACATAGATTACCCGGTGCTAAATCTCAATTTTTTGATATAAAGATTAAAAACTCTGGTATACTTGCACCTTCTGTGCAAGCTATAGTAGAGAATAATATACAAACCGCTGTTGCTAATATAGCTCCAGCATATGCTCAATTGCGTAACATAATTTGGGAGTAAATAACATAACACATGGGTTCTGTAAGCTTATACAATAATAGTTCTACTTCAGGGGGTACACTTAGTAACTCTGTATCTATTCACTTTGATGGTTATGTAGGATCTTACGGGGCTACCATTCTTAATAATATAGTAGTTACAAGTACTACTACTAGTTATGTAACAGATTCTTCAGAGTTTCCTAATAACGCACAAGCTGTAGCATCTTTCGGTGGTTATACAGCAACGGATAATGAAAGTATTTATAGTTATAGCGTTGAAGCTACTGCTCAAGTAACGATTAATAATTTAAGAAGACAGCCTAGCGGAGACTGGGTAGCAGATAGTGTTGTAGTAGCTCCTGGTGGAACGTATTACGGTGTTAATTTCGGTGGGGGTGTGACGGTTTCAGGTAATGCAACCCCTGAAGGTGGTATATATGGTTTTGATTCAGGTAGTTCTAACATATCTGCTACTGTAAGCTGGTCAACACCAGCTGCACCAACAATTGCATGGGATGGTGGTAGTTTTCCTTCCAACTACACAGTCAATTCTGGTCAAACATATCGTCCAGGAGCCAATGCATATTCGGGTGCTAATGCATTAATTGCTATATTAATTGACAAGTCTTACGATGGTGGTAGTACATGGGTACCGTGGGCAGAAGTCCCATATAGCTATGTTTCTTCGGCTGATAATACTGGTAATAATTCTACTGATACCGGTTCTGGTAACACTACTGTATTATGGCGTGCTCAAGCGCAAGACTCTTATGGTCAAGTAACTACCATATATCAGACTATAAACGTTAATGCTTACCCAACAGTTTCTTGGGGTACATTACCGAGTAGTTCTCCAGTAGTAGGCACTAGTTATAGTATTACAGCTAATGGTAGCGATATTGATACAGCTTCTTGGGGTAGTATAGCTAGTACTGACATACAGGTATTATTTCCAGGATTCGGTAGTTATACAGATTTAGCAAACGACCCAGGCAGTACAGCAAGTTACAGTTCTACTTGGGATCATGGTACAGGTAATTACGTATTTAGGGCAAGTTCAACCGATAATAATGGGGCAACCAGTTCGTACATTTATTATACCGTTACAGTAGTAGGCCCAACACCTACACCGACAGCTACTACAACACCAGCTGTAACGCCTACACCCACTAGCACGCCGGCATCAACACCGTCCCCTACCCCTACTAGTACCCCGCGTGGTACGCCTCCTGCAACACCGACAGCTACACCTACTTCTACTCCGGCTTCTACACCACCTGCTACTCCGACTCCTTCGGTAACACCGCTGCCGTCTAATACGCCGGCTCCTACTGTTACCCCTGCAGCCACAGTAACCCCCACAAATACACCGTCTTATACTGTTACCCCTAGTGTTACTCTTACACCTGGTATCACTCCTACTCCTACAAGTACTCCGACTAGTACTGTAACACCTACCCCTACTGTAACCCCACCACCTAGTGTTAGTGGTACACCTGGTGCATCTCTTACTCCAACACCTACCCCTACAGGAACACCGGCAGTTACGCCTACCCCAACAGTAACTCCGGCTTCTACTCCTGGACCAACAGTAACTCCTACAATTAGTATAACGCCTTCTGTTACACCTTCTACAGGTGTGCTGGCAGCTTATACGCCTTGGACAGTAGCTACAACAAATTCTCCAGTATGGGTACAGTCAGTGTATCCAATCAGTAAAAACGTTACAACTTATGGTATTAATTGGGGAGATGGTTCAGGTAATTCCTACTACGGTACACTTTCAGGTTATACATCATATACTTCTTTACCAAGTAGTAGCAATTTCTTTTTATACAATTATACATTACCTATATCAGCAAATATAGGCTACACAGTAACTGTTGCAGCTTTAGCAGGTATTGGTGGTGTGCCTCGTGTATTAACTAACAGGTTTTACATTGATGCTACTTTACCTACTTACTCAACAGTTAATTTTTATGACCCAACAATAGATACGCCTGTATTACCGTGGAAATTAAACGATATTAAAATAGGTTCAAACGAATGGGCAGTAGCAGGTACCATAAACAATAGTTTACAAAAAATACAAGATAATTTTGACTATTTACAAAGTGTATCTCAAATTCTTTCTCTTAATATTAATTTTAATTTAGTAGAGTGGACTGGTATTTTAAATCAAAGCAATACAACCCCTCTAACAGGGTATGCATGGAGAACAACTATACCTGGATTAAATGACGGCCTATTTAATACATATAATAGTGTAAGCGCAATAGGTTTTGCAGACGGTACTGTAAAAGACTTTAAATCTTATAGATTTACAAACAATTCAGCTCCGGATTACTATAATTATATTGCGTTTGCTGGGTTAGGTAGTAACCCTGACTACATACAGGTACGTACTAATGACTATTACAACACTTTAGTATTGAGTGCAGCAAATATTGGTAGTTTTAACATGCCTAAGTTTAATAGCTTAAGCGCTATTGATTCTTATAATGATGAACTTTTCATACTTGACACAGATACAGTATACAAGGTCGATCTTAACATAAACGACGGCATATTAACCCCTATTGCCCAAGTAGGTGGAGAGTATGGTACAAGAAGTAATAATATAGGTTTCAATAACCCTGTAGAAATTAAAGCTTGGAACGCTAAAATTTATGTAGCGGATAGCAATAACAGCTGTGTTAAAGTTTACAACACCGCACTAGGTTGGTTAAGTACTCTTTACACAAGTCTATTAAGTGCATATAGTGTACAACGTATTGAAGTAAATAGAGCCAACGAACACGTATTTGTATTGGCGCAAACATTTGCTCCGGTGCCACCTATTGTAACGTATTCTACAACCATATCTGCTTCTTCTGCAACAGGTAACATGTATCAAATTAACTTTGTACATGACGGTTTAAGACTAAATGATAGTACATCATCTGGTATCAGTAATTCGTTTACTTTATATGGCTTAATTTCTGGTGGTACATATTATTCCCCATTAACAGGCGCCATTTGGTCTAATGCAAGTTTACCGTATCAGCAATATGGTTCTATACCAGATACACAAACAGTCAAGTATGCCGCAGCATCTGGTTTAAATTATACAAACTTTGCTGTACAAGCTATAGGTTTAAGCGGGTTTAATTCAGCGCTTTCTAACGGTACTCCTACACCAAACATATATGCTTTTAAATCTCCGTATGCTATATTTGAGTTAGATCAAAAGAGTAATCTAATTAATGCTTTCCCTGTACCAAACAACACTGCTTATATTTTACCTTCAGGTAACATACAATCAAATGATGTTATTAACAAAATGGTAATTGATCCAACCGGTGCGTTTCTTTATTTAATTACCCCTTATTACATATACAAATATCTTACAACAGGTAAAGCGCTTAACAAAATAGTATTCCCAGACTTTGATACTTTAGGTGGTTTTGAATATCTAAAAACTGGGTTTATTGATGACCGGTTAAACTTTTTCTTAGCTACTAATACTAGAATATTCAAATTTGTTGATTTACCTACAACTCTTAATCTGTACGATACAATAGGAGTTAATGCTTTGTTTACGCCTTTATCTGCTTGTTTAATTGATAGTAATGAATTTATACAAGACTGGGTTTATAATAAGAGCTTGTTGCGCATTATTCAAAACCATGAAATACTTTATAAAGCAATTGAAGGAAAGTATTACATTAATCTTGATAGTAACGGCAATCTTATTATACCTAATACAAGTACAACAAGTATATGTTTAACTTCATTTGTGCCTTCAGATATATCTGAAGTGTTCTCTATAAACGATAGTTATTTTGTACACAGTAACGAATTAGTTACTAGTGATGTAATTAACCGTACGTTAACAAACATATATATTTTACAAAACGATATACTTAATTTGGTTACACCGAAAAAAGTAAAAGCTTTACCGAGCTATACTAGCAACAACCTTTAAGGGGTAAAACCTTTTTGAAAGTCAAATTGCAACTTACGTGTATCAGCTTCCAGTATACGTAGTACTGTTTGATTTTCTTTCACATTGCACTTCCAAAATGCTTGTTTGTGAGCTTCATACACGTTTATTGCATTCACGCCTGTTTCCTTTAATACAATTTGTTCAGTTGTATTTTCGTCATAAATGCCTATAATAGCAATATAAAGTTTGTTCATGTATGTTGCAAAATATTTATTTAATCCGTACATAAAGCAAGTGGAAAATTATTTTAAATAGGTTATACTATACCAGTCAATATGAGTACTACATCAAAAAATACTATCGTACGTGAGTTCAATAATCGCACTATTGGTAAGAAGCCAGCTTCACAGCGTTTAGCAGCTGCATTTGCATCAGCTGAACGTCAAATTAACCTTTCAAGGTTTAGTGTTGTAGGTTTTAATTCCCAATATAGCCAAGTATACCTAAAGCCACGTTTTTATAACGTTCGCGATTCAAAGGGACGCTTTGCTAAGCCATCGAAATCACGCCGCTAAGTTATAACCCTAGGGGTCTTATGTTATTGCATAAGACCCCTTTTTTATCGTAGATGGAAGTAAATTTTAAAGATATAGCGTTTGAATTGTCATATAGTAGTATGCAAATAGATGCTATTTATGCTGGATTAGGTATGTTAAATAGTTTAAAATTTAAGATTTCTGTAGCTGATCTTAATAAATATAATAACAACACGTTTCTCCCTAGTTTTACTGAATGGATACAAAAAGCAGATAAAAAATTAATAATTGTATTTGATAAGCATTTTATACCTGTAAATGAAAATTTTAATGATTGGGAACTGTTGCAATATTAAACTATGAATTTGACATTGATTGGCAATGTTAACGAGCTAACGGCTGTTGAGCAAAAAGCACTATATACAGATGGTGCAGATATATACATGGGAGTGTATTATCTAGTTGCAGATATTGAGTATTTTACTCAGAGTGGTAAAGAGGTAATACCTAATTCTCCAGCATTACGGGCACTTTCAAGTAGTGCAAATGTAAAATGGGTAGTTACAAACTTTCGTGGAAAAAGAGTAGCTTTTGGGTCTTCTACAGCAAATTAAAGTTGCACTTGTTTAATTAAGTACCATACTAGGTACTATGAATAAAGCATTTTTACGTAGACAGGCAGCTTCTCAATGGAAAGACTTACAATGTGGTATTTGGGAACGATGGGATTATCGTTGCTGTTACCTTGTTATTCGTCAGCTCGATAACGGTAAATTTAAACCTATGATCGGGGCTATGGGAGATTTAAGCATGCCTGGGGCAGATTTACCACCAGAGGGTTATCATCAACTTAGTACTTTAGAAGAAGCAAAAGAATTTTTACACAAATATGTTGCCTATATTCGTGAAGTATGGGATAAAGAAATTATAGCTAAAAAAGCATAGTTAATTACAAACGACATTATGACAACTCATCAAATACTATATGCTACATTAGTTTGGGCAATAGTGATTATTTTTCTCTATACTTTCATTAGCTGGAAACACGTAAAAGAGTGTTATGCAATGTGGTTCACAAGAGAGTATTGGACCAATTATAACACTATTGAATGTGTATCCTGGGCTGCTAAAGCAATTATTATTATACCAGGTTTAATATTTGGTATTAATATTTGGCAATTTTATTATTTAACACTTATTACAAGCGCAACTTTAATATGGGCAAGCCGTAAAAAAGCGTTGCCTACATTAGTTGGTTTCAATACTATGTGGTTATGGCTCAGTATGATGGTACTAGCTCAACATTTAATACACTAAAGTGCAAACATTTTTACCATATTCAGATTTTAAAAAATCAGCTGAATGCTTAGATGTTAAACGTCTTGGCAAGCAGCGCGTTGAAGTATTACAACTTCTCAACTCTTTTCACAGACCTAACTACAAAGGTTGGAAAAACCACCCTTGTAGAGAAATGTGGCGTAATTATGAAAATGCATTAGCATTATATGGTATGGTAGTTTGTGAGGTTTGGAAAGAACGTGGCTATAAAGATACATGCTATGAAAAGATAGGTGTTTACTACGATAAATCCAAACCTACTACGCTTCCTTGGTGGTTAGGTAATAAAGATATACATTTATCACATCAATCAATGCTAATACAGAAATATCCGGAGCATTATAGGCAGCAATTCCCTGATGCTCCAGATAATTTAGAGTATATTTGGCCTTCCAGTAATCCCGATACCTTCCGTACATTAAACAGTAAATAATAACGTATGAAAACACTCATTATTATTCTCGTTCTCGCAGCAGCAGGCTTCTTAGCTTATAAGAAATTCTTCGCTAAGAAATCCGCTACATCAGCAGCTCCTGCAACTCCAGCAGCTACTAATTCAAATCAGCAACAGCAATAATTAAAAATAGTGCTTGATCTTAATTGATTAAGCACTATAATTCTTTTCGTTCTTTAAACACTTTGTAAGTTTAATCGCTTACATTAACAAAGACTCTTCTTTAAATGAGCCTGAACCCTGCGCGTTGTTAATGCTCCCGTGCATTAACGTATACCTTCGCGGTGTATCTATAGTAAAAGTACAGGGCTGTAGAGTTTTCATAAAGGCACTTTTTTTATTAAAAATTTATTAACAACTATAATATGGATCCTAAAATACAAAAACTTATTGAATTAGGTATTTTTACAGACCCTAACACAGTAAAAAAAGAAACTCAGCGTAATCGTTTTGGTATAATGGTATGGGACCACAAAACAGGTGGTTCATGTCAAGTACTTTCAGGAGATAGTTTTAACGAAGCAAAGCAGTATATGGCACTGCCTGGACATCGCTCTGGTATACGTAAGTACGGTTTTAGAGGTTAATTAAACGTATGGAAAAAGAGTATAAGTATCACTATCTTTATAAGACAATTTGTACAGTAACTAAAAAAGAATATATAGGCGTACATAGTACAGACACAATTGAGGACGGGTATTTGGGATCTGGTTACCTATTAACAGAAGACATTAAAAAGTATGGCAAAGAATATTTTTTACGGGAGATTATAGCATTTTTCGATGATAGAGAAACTCTTTTAAAGAAGGAAAGAGAACTCGTAGATGAAAACTATATAGGTAGAGTAGATACCTATAATTTAGTTAAAGGTGGTAACGGCAATGTTTATATTTCAGAAGAAACTATAGCCAAAAGACTTAAAACACTGCAAAAAAGCTATAAACGTTTCCCAGAACTTTTAGAGAAAAATAGAAAAAACGCACTACTTGGTGCAAAGCTATCTAAAACACCTGAAGCTAGAGCTAAACAAAAGAAAACTCTTCAGGAAAGAGGTCATCAAAAAGGAGAAAAGAATAGTCAGTACGGTACACGTTGGTATAACGATGGTTTTAAAAACGTTAAAATACCTGCAGGGGTTGTACCTGCACCTAACTTAATAAAAGGTAGATTACCTTAAATTAAGGCTTTTTTTCTTGAGCTTGCTTAGCAGCTTCTTGAGCTTGTTGCTCTTCTTGTAATTTTTTTTGGATTTCAGCTTCAGTTGGTTTTGGAGCTGTTTTAACCACGTTACGACCGAATCCGAAAACGCTGCTTGATGTGTTTGGCATAATAACATTACTTACAACACTAGTTGATTATTCAATAATCCTGTATAAAATATAATAACAATGAATAGTATTGTGTTATTCTTTTTAATAACCATTTTAGCTTTAGCATTTGTGTTTGCTCCTATATCTTTAATATGGTCGCTTAACACGTTGTTTCCTACTTTAGCAATACAATACACCTTTAAGACATGGTGTGCATCTTTTTTTATAGTGTCTCTGTTTAGCGCGTCAGCTCTTAAGTTAAATACTAAACAACAATAATCTTTGGCGTACTTGGGTGGTTAGTGGGTGTTCAGGGTGTTTCCAAGTACGCCAATTTTATTATATCCAAAAGAATAAATGCGGGAGAGATAGTAAATATAAACGTGTCAAGCTTTAACTCACGCATATCTACTCTACAAGAAATACATTGCTGGAAAGGTTACCGTAAAATGGGCACCAAAATGAAAGGTGGTAAGCGCGTTAACAATTGTGTAAAGATAAAGGAAGAAACAACTGATACAAAATCTTTAAAAGAAATAACAACAGATTTTTTAAAATATGCAAAACACAAGCTAGGTTATAAAAATAAAGTTAAAATTGTTCTTAATAATGATAAAAATAAAGTAGAAGAGTTAAGAGCAATGGCTTGTTATAGCCCAGGAGAAAATAATATTTGGGTATATATAGGTAAAAGAAATACAGCTGATATCTTACGTTCTTTAGGACATGAATTAGTACATGCAAGACAAAATGAAACCGTTAAAGACAGAGCTATTGATGGTAAAACCGGTTCAGCAGATGAAAATGAAGCAAATTCATTAGCGGGGGTAATGTTAAGAGAATACGGTAAAGAGCACCCTGAAATATACAACTAATATGTCTTTTAATTCATACGCCAATAAAATAAATACAGGCCTTCTTGAAGAGGAAAGATATAACATAAAAGTAAAAGTACCTGTACAATTTAAATCTCGTCTACAAGTAAGAGATTGGCTTGAAGATACTAACTTTCCTGGTACTAGTGCAGATACAGCTTTAAGATCTTTTATTGCCCAAAAGGCACGTAAAGCAGGTATACCTGAAAATGAAATAGGCCTATTAATATGGTATGCAAGAAATAATAATCCAATTATTAAAGTTGTACCTAAAGTAGAACCAATAATACGACTTCCGTATAAAGACGACTAAATAATACTATGCCCTGGAAAGTACGTGGAAAATGCGTTTATAAAAAAGACACCGGTAAAAAAGTCGGTTGTACGAAAGGTTCTGTAAAAAAGTACCTTGCTGCATTACACATAAACGCACATGAATCAAAAACAGGAATAAAACCCTTTAAACAGTTTTTTGGAGAAAACTTACCTATGGGTGGTTATGCTTCTAACATGCCTACAATGAATGGGGATCAAACAGGGGTAGAAGAAGGAGAGTATTCACAAGACACCGGGGATGAAATATCTTTAAATGATAGTGCTAGTAAAGATCAAATAGTAAATGACATTATTGATGACTTAGAAGATCTTAAAACTCATGATTGGTCAAAGCCTTTAGATTCTGATTTAATTAAAGCAATGGCTGATTCTTTAAGAGAAGTAGGTATAGAGCCTACTGATTTTGATGCTGCTATGAATGCCTCTCCAGACAAACAAGAACAATACCTTATTACAGGCCCAAGTTCTTGGAAAGGTGGTAATGGAGCTTTGAATGATTTAAAATCCATTTTAGCTGGTAATGAACCACAACCGGTAGATGAAGAAGAAAGTAATCCAGCTGCAGACCTACCTATGGGTACTACTAGTATGGGTGATTCGTTATCTCAAGAAAATTTTATAAATCATAAAGGACCAGGACGCCCTGGAGACAGTAAGCGCCACGGTATTAAAAAGCATGCAAGTTTAAGCTCTTTAGATAAAATAGTACATAGTAAAACAGCAAGCCCTCGTAAAAAGCAATTAGCTCATTGGCAAGCTAATATGCGTAGAGGCAAAGCAAAACGTAGATAATTTGTTATAATAGTGTAAAATACTATTATGAAGAAAATACTCGTAATGGGACTGCCTGGTGCAGGCAAAACAACTCTATCTTTAGAGTTAGCTAAGCTATTAGGAGCTACACATTTTAATGCCGATGAAATACGCAATGAAATTAATAAAGACCTTAAGTTCAGTGTTGCAGACCGTCTTGAACAGGCTAGAAGAATGGGCGTGTTGTGCGATATTGTTTCTCGCTCTAATAGCTTTGCGATTGCCGATTTCGTATGCCCTACACCGGAAACTAGACAGGCATTCGGAAAAGCATTCGTAATCTGGGTAGACAGAATTACAGAAGGCAGATTTGAAGATACAAACAAAATGTTTGTACCCCCTGCTGAGTATGATGTAAGAGTTACAGCTGAAGGTACACCTTTGTTTTGGGCTAACAAAATTAAGAACATTATACAGCCTGCATTTGATCCTAAATTACCAACAGCGTTTATGCTCGGTCGTTATCAACCTTTTCATAACGGTCACAAAGCTCTTATTTTAGAAGCTCTCAATAGGGTAGGTCAAGTATGTATTGCTATTAGAGATACTAAAGGTACAGATGAAAAAAATCCGTTTGATTTAGATGAAGTAGAAGGTAATATTCGTACTGGTATGAAAGGCTATGAGAGTAAGTTCACTATTGTTAGAGTACCAAACATTACTAATATATTTTATGGTAGAGATGTCGGATATAAAATAGAACAAATTGATTTAGATAAAACCTTACAAGAGATATCAGCTACTAAAATACGTAACGAACTTAAGGTATAAGTGGATTTATATCATAAGTATACGTAATGCGTAATACGTATAAGATTTTAGCTGAATTATACAATGGTTTACAAGGAAAACCTTATGAACCAGAGAGAACTGTACGTCAAGTGCCATTTACAGATGATGAGTACAGAGTATTAAGTAAGCTTTTTGACTTTCGTAGAAAAAAATCTAACTCTAATGAGCTAATGAGAATTTATGCACCAGGAGAGGTTGAAACGGTATTAAAGTATTCTGATAATACGTATGTTTTAATGCTTGATGAAGGGCGTGGTATTGTTAAGCATGAGTATAATCACTTTTACGATCTTACAAAGTACTTGCGTCAAATATATAAAGCCAATAGAGATGCAGATAAAGAACAATCCATAGAAGGTCCTGATTTGCCTGCTGGTGTTACACAAGGTGGTCCTAGTCACCAAAGTCAATCATAATAATAAAGTGCAACAGTTTAAAAAAGCCGTGCGCGGGTAAATATTGTACCCACATATATTATGGCTAAAGTTTTGTTTATACTCAAACGTAGAGAAGATTACAATGGTGTAGCACACTCTCAAATTGGTTTAAGCACAGGACTCTACAATTCTGCATGCTTTGTAAACAATATGCTTAAAGCATATAATATAGAGTCTAATTTAGTTGTAGTAGTAGATAATAATGATATAGATAGAGAAGTTACTAAGTATCGCCCTACACATGTTGTTATTGAAGCTTTGTGGGTAGTGCCTACTAAGTTTGATGTACTACAAAAATTACATCCAAATGTAAAATGGATTGTACGTTTGCATAGTGAGTTACCGTTTATGGCAGGAGAAGGTATGGCAATGGACTGGATAGGAGATTACTCGACTTATAAAAATGTAATAATAGCTTGTAATGCTCCTAGAATGTATAAGGAAATACAGAATTATTTACGTATAAAAAATAATTGGTTAAAAGAAACATCGAACAGCAAAGTTATATATTTGCCAAACCATTACCCAGGCTTTTATAGGGCGCCTAAACCTATAGACTATAATAAAGAAATAGTAAATGTAGGTTGTTTTGGAGCAATAAGGCTATTAAAAAACCATTTAGTACAAGCATTTGCTGCAATTGATTTTGCAAACAAAATAGGCAAAAAACTACATTTTCATATTAATGCAGGGCGTATAGAAATGAAAGGTGAACCTGTATTACATAATTTGAAAGGGCTATTTTTACAATTACACGATAAAGGGCATGAATTAATTAATCATGAATGGACACCTAGAGAAAATTTTGTCAATCTTTGCGGTCGTATGGATATAGGTTTACAAGTAAGTTTTTCAGAAACATTTAATATTGTAGGAGCCGATTATATATCAGAAGGAACACCAATAGTAGGAAGTTCAGAAATACCTTGGTTAAAGAATGAGTGGTTTTACGAGACTAATTACTGTGCAGATCCTACTGATAGTCAAGATATTACAGCAAAATTAATAGATGCTTATTACCACCCAGCTAGAAATGTAAATCAGTGTCAAAGATCTTTAAAAAAATATTGTAAAGAAACAGAGCCTGTTTGGACTAAGTATTTTAATTAATATGTCTAAGCACACCGTAAAATTGCATAGTTGGAGATTTGGCAAACTTAAAGTTGTAGAACGTACGTTTGAAAGCATACATGATGCACTTAATTTTGCTAGACACAATAATGGTCACGGCATAAAGATCTATAATGAAGAGAATACGTTAGTGCATTCTGCCGGAGATGTTCCGCCAGAAAATACAGATTCGTACGCTTAAGTACTTGAAAAACGTTTCATATGTAATATAATATATCATATGAGACTCAACATTAAAGTAGATGCTGCCGTACAGGATTACGCGGATTCCATTATAAAAGCAGCTAAAGACTATAAGTGTGATGTTGATATTGATGTAGTTACTAACGAAACAAGTAACACTACAGGTACAGAGAAAGCTAATCAAATTTTAATTACATCAGAATTAGGCGTTGTAGTAGTGTTTCCTGATTTTACTAAATCTTCTGCCCGCGCTACAATATTTGATATGGGAGAGTTAAATCGTTTACAGAAAGAAGGCTTTAGTGATGACTTTATAGAAGAAAAGGGTCACGTTTACGGAGCATTACTAAAAAAGACTCAAAAGAATGCTGAAATGTTCGGCTATTATTTAACACATAAATTAAACTTAAAATCGAAAACAAACTAACATGTCGACAGATAAATTAAAAATCCATCCAGAACTTTTAAAAATGTATAACTCCCCAGGTTACCGTAAAAAGGTAAAACAGGCAATTACTAAAATTAAAGAGTTACATAACATAAAGAACAAGCTTAAAAGAGGCTTTCCAAAGCTTAGTTTACAAGCCACTGAGAAACAAAAAACTGCTCATGTAAAGCTATATACTAACAAGCCTGACGTTAACACAGCACATTATTTTTGTCAATTTATTAATACAGCTCAAGATCGTAAAAATACAAAATCAGCTGATAAAAAATAAGCTTGCACTATTCCTATAAGGCACCATACTGTATCTATGAACCTTGATACTAACCTTATAGCTATATCTAAATGTGGTAAGTACGTTTACCCGGTTGATTCTATTTCCGGTGCAAAAACCTTTGCACCTATTGAGTATTTTAAAAAGACCCTAGCAGAAAAATACAATAACGATTTAAAGTTGTTTGTTAAAGAGTACGTCACGAGAGAGACTAAAAAGTACTTGGCTGCTGGATATACTCCAGAACAAATTAAAGATTTAGCTTCTAAATGTAAAGGTAATAAGTTACCGAAGATAAACGTAAAGCTCAAGAAGCATCCTAATATGCCTAAAAAGGAAAGGCGTAAACGTTTAGCTTCTCATGCAGAGTCTACCACTGTAGTAATTAACGAAGAAGGTAAAGAAGAGAAAGTAAGAACCTATCCTTGGACTGGTAATCCTGATTACTTTAGAAGTGAACCAGCTTATACAAATATTGCTGAAGTTACAAAAGAAGCTTGTTTAATGCCACACATTAATCTCGATGATGAATGTCATGGTTGTAAGTACTACGATGTCTGCTTATGCCCTCTGAAACAATAAACATATTTGTCGATCTAGACGAAACCTTAATACATACTCTCGGTATGAAAACCGTTGCAGGAGATGTAGAAAAGGTTGACAATCTTTGTGATAAGCCTGTAACTGTATCGTTAGGCAAGAAAGAGCATTATGTAGCAGTATTAAGGCCTGGTGCAAATTATCTCTTGTTTCGTTTAAGAGAAATAGGGCATGTTTATATGCTTACTAGAGCCGCTAAAGATTATGCTCAAGCAATGAACAAAGCTTTTAATTTCGGGTTTGACGAAGACAGGATATTTGATAGAGAGTATGTTAAGGATTGGAAACACAAAAACCCTAAAATAAAGATAGATACTGGTAAAAACGTTCTTATTGATGATTTAAGAGTTTTTGATAATTTTGAAAAGGTAGCTTTTATTAAGAAATTCGGTATCGCCAAATACATTAATGTATCTGCATTTTGGGGCAATAAAGAAGAAGGATTTACAGTTGAAAGTATAGATAATATTGTAGAGGATGTTAAAACTAATTAGTGGATATTTAAATAATACAAGTAAATCATTATAATGAAACTATTACCAAATCCGAAGCTAGTACAGCATTTAATTAAGAATAAATGTAAGGTTGCCTTTAAAAGTGCCGGTAAAGACGCAATGTACCTAATGATAGACTACACTGTACAAGCTAAGAAGCCTGCTGCTGGTCTTGATTTATTAGGTAATAGTCAAGAGGTTTTCGAAAAAGTTGCAAGTTCTGTACGCAAATACTATCCAAATGCTGAGCTATCTTCTCAAAACGGTAGTCACACAGTAGTTTATCGTATTACTTCTAATCAAAATTAACATTAAAACACATATACAATTAGTAAATAATTATATATGTCTTGCTCAAGATACGCTTTATATTATGGTGGTACAGCTGGTGCAGGTAATGGTGTATTAGCTGTTACCTATCGTAACTGTGGTGACCGTACACCAACTAACCTTACAGTTACTGGTGGTACATCTGGGGCATTTTATGGTGTAGTAATTGCAAGCACAGATTATGATGTACCTTCTTTAACTTGTACAACAGGATATGCTTCAGCAGGTGGTGCACCGGTTGGTGGGTTTGTATATAATATTCCAGTTGTGCCTTATGCAACGTATGTTACTACAAATTCCGTAAGTGCTTTATCAGCGCACGGTCTACCATATCCTACTACTTAAAGTTGTAGTTTAGCTTATTTAAAGTAAGTGTGGGTATGTTGATATTTGTTCATGTACCTAAAACAGCAGGCTCTACGTTTAAATCTCTTATATCAAAAGAGTTTAATTCTAAAGATATTTTAGTTATAGATTCTCCTAGCTGGATTAGCGAGGAATTAATAGTTAATAGATCTAATTTACCGGGTAGTGTTGCGCAAAAACCAAACAGTAATATAAAGTTTATGTGCGGACATTTTAAAGCGACTAAAGCTTTAAACATGTATCCAGATGCAACATTAATAACTTGGTTAAGAAACCCAGTAGAAAGAGTTGTATCCCAGTATTATTATTATCTAGGAGCTAGTTACACATACGGTGTTAGAACAGAACATAGAACATACGATTTAGTAACGTTAGAAGATTTTATTAAATACTCTTCTCATCAAAACATTGCTACTTCTTTATTAGATGTTCCGTTAGATAGATTTAAGTTTATAGGTATAAAGGAGCACTTTAAAGAAGAATTAAAAAGGTTTAACAGAGTTATGGGGTTTAATTTAAATCAGCCAACTGTAGATTATAATGTAAATAGTAAAAAACAAAATATAAACGAAAACTATTCTGTAAGTGAAGAGATACGTGAACTAATAAGATATCACAATAAAAAAGATGTTGAAATGTATGAAGAGTGTTTGAAAAAAGCAGGATACAAGTAAATAGTAATATGAGTGAACAGCAAGGACCTAGTTTATTGCAAATGGCTTTTAGTCTTTCTGAAACCGGAAAAGACGTTTTAGCAGGAGCTATAAAATCTGGAGTCATATTAGCTACAGAGGACGTAGTCACAGAAAGACAGTCAATGTGTCTATCATGCGACAAACTTAAAAAAGACGGTATTATATCAAGGTGTATGGCTTGTGGGTGTGGTATGAATATAAAAACTCGCTTAGAAAAGTCTAAGTGTCCTTTAAGTAAATGGACCCGATAGTCTCATTAATAACACCTACTCACCGTCCTGATAAGCTTTTACGGTTATATGATTCCATAGCTAAACAAACTGATAAAAGGTTTGAATGGGTAGTAATACCTAACAACGGGGCTGATGTAACTATACTACCAGTTGAACCGTGGATAAAAATAGTACCCTATAACGGCGGAACTAATATTGGGGAAATTAAAAAATTCAGCTTTATGCAAGGCGTTGGTGAGTTGTTAGCAGAAGTAGATCACGATGATGAACTTGTACCTACTTGTATAGAGACGCTTATTAATAATAAAGATAAAGGCGATTTTATCTATTCTAACAATTTAGTATTAGATTCTAATAATAAACCTTATACTTGGGGACCAGATTTTGGGTGGAAATATAGTACCTATAACTATAAAGAAGAAGAGTGTTTAATTAATGTAGCGTTTCCACCTTTACCAGCTAATTTTAGTTGGCAATTTTGGGCACCTAATCATATTAGAGTGTGGCGTAAAGACTTTTATAATAAAATAGGTGGACATAACTCTAGTTTAAAGGCTTGTGATGATGGGGAATTAATGTGCCGTAGTATGATGTACGGTAAAATACATCATATAAATGAAGTACTCTACATATATTATCTACATCCAGATAACTCTCATTCTCAAAGTGATTTAAAGCCCTGGATTGAAAACTACACCGTCTATATGCACAAAGCATATACAGTACCTATGACAGTTGCTTGGTGTAAAGCTAATAATTATAACATATACAATACTAATACTATTACACTACAGTCTACTAACGCCGGACTTATAGTGTTTGAAGATATACGTAACATACGTAACCTAGATGTATACATGATGTTAGCATATAACATATTAATACCTGGAGGTATTTTATTATTAACTAACTCTATAGAAGCAGAAACCATTATATCTAGTCCGCATTCTAAACAAATATCATACTGGGATCAAGCGTATAAGACCAACGCTTGTGCCTGTTTTATATCAAATGGTATACATATAGTAAACAACACAGTATATGGATACTTTACTAAAACTACAGAAAACACGCATGTAGCTATATCCAAAACGGATTATTCTTCTATATTGAATAACTACTACCAACAGTAAGTAATAATATGGACGATAACTCACATAATTTATTACAATCTTATTACAATGATGGTGATTGCAAATATCATTATGATTCGTTACAATATAACGGTAACACGTTTTATGTAGGGTTTACTCGGGCAATTACAGGTGGTGGAATATATATTACTGTTGGGCCGATCACAGGTAATAATGGATATAAGCCCACATCTGATGACGTAACTGCTTTAGCTAATATTGTTACTGGTTTTCAAAATAAACCTTTAAACGGTAATGAATGTGTTGCTCTTGGATGGACATATTTAGGACACACTAGTTCTAATTTACCTAGAATTACAGCTGCAATAGCTGCTGCTAAAACTAATGGTTGGACGTTTGAGTCTTTGTTTTATCATTCAGGTTATTTTGTGTATGGTTGTGCAGGAGCTAAACAGTTTTACGATCAAAATACTTAATTTTAACTTTTAATGAAAGGCGCAAAAAACATCGTTGTAGTAGGCGGTGGTGCAGCTGGTTGGTTGACTGCTTTAACGTTACAAAAGCTTTTTTCTACTACCCAAAACATTACTCTAATTGAAAGCGATCAAATAGGTATATTAGGTGCAGGAGAAGGGGTAGTACCAAGTTTTAATTCCTTTTTATTTAAAATATTAAAACTACCCTTTTATGATTTTATAAAAAGCACTAGTGCTACCTTTAAATATTGTACTGCGTTTAAAAACTGGAATGGTAAAGAAGAGTTTTGGGTAAATGCATTTGCACCTACTACCATACAACATTATGATAAGGTAATTAACAAAGCACCGTTCATTAAGGATACTATTACTAATAGGTATGATATGGTTATACCGCATGCATTTCATTTCGATGCTTCTTTATTAGCTAAATTTTTAAAAGAAAATGCTTTAAAACGAGGCATACATAGAATAGAAGGTAAAGTTGTATCGTTTAATAATGATACGAACGGCTTTATAAAAGAAATAGTATTTGAAGATGGTCGTAAAGTTAATAGTGATTTTGTTTTTGATTGTTCTGGTTTTAAAAGATTAATAATAGGTAAACACTATAATTCTCGTTGGATATGTCTCAAGCATAGATTTCCAGGTAAAGCAGCGTTACCTTTCTTTCTCGATATAGATAAAGAATACAAACCATACACTCTCACCACTGCTATGAAGCACGGTTGGATGTGGAAAATACCTTTACAGCATCGCTACGGTAGTGGGTATATATTTGATTCTGATTATATAACAGTAGATCAAGCAAAAGAAGAAGTTGAACAATATTTAGGTCATTCAATTAAACCTGTTAATCTATTTAAATACAGCCCGGGGTATTACGAAAAAATATGCATAAAGAATTGTATGGCTGTAGGGCTTTCTACTGGTTTTTCAGAACCATTAGATTCTAATGCTTTAGGTGTAGTTGTTACTCTATTAAATACTGGGGTGCTATCAGAAACAAATACATTTGTAAAAATGCTTTCTGATCTTAACAACGAAACGTATAAAGAAGAATTTAATAAATTACATTTAGATACAGTTAATAATTGGCACAGTGGTATACAAGTACACTATTTAACTAAACGAACAGATAGTTTGTTTTGGAAAGAGTTTAGAACAAAATATAAAATATACGATTCTCTTTTAGATTTATTAGAACGCCATAAAACAATTCGCTTAGAAGATGACCCTGTAATGAAAGACGGGCTACCGCCGTTTCCGCTTTTTAATTGGTTAACGATTTTTAAAAACAAAGAACTTTTAAATACAGACCTATACCCAAGCAAGCAAATAGGTGCTGATATCTTCACCGCAGAAAATGATTTAAACGATTGCTACATGGAGCCGTTAATGGATAAAAACTATTTTGTGAACAACATTACTAAAGATTGGGGTATTACCGGTTACGAGCCTTTAGATTTAAAAACAAAACGTTCTTATCGTTTATTGCAAAGATTCAACTCATTTTGAAGTTGCTCTAAACACTCCGCCCCAATCAGCTGGTAAGTTAGCATTTCTAAGCTCATTAATTCTTTCTATCATGTTTTCGTAATAGTGAGCTAATTCGGGGTTATAAGTTATTAAGGATTTGGCTAATTGTATAGCATTATCCCATCTTTGCATTCTATAATCTGATAAAAATCCGTCATGTATTTGGCCTACATAAGGCTTTTCCATTGTAAGAAAGTTATTTTGTACAGCAGTATAGATCTTCACACCTTCTTTTTTACCTTTAACAGCTATACAATCTAGTTCAAAACACTTGTATTTGTCTTTAACGTATTCGTAGGTCTTAGGACCAATTACTATCTTTACACCGTAAGGTTTAGATTGCCCTTCTAACCTCGAGGCCAAATTAACTCCGTCGCCCAAGCAAGTGTAATCGAAACGCTGAGTACTGCCCATATTACCAACAACAACAGTATCTGTGTTGATTCCAAGACCCATTCCAAAGGCTGGCACCCCTTCTTGAGCAATTTCTTTATTAAACTCATCTAGATTACTTAACATTATCATTGCAGTTTTCAATGCATTTAATGCGTGCTCTTTATCATCTAGTGGTGCATTCCAAAAAGCCATTTGAGCATCTCCTATATATTTGTCTAATGTGCCGTTATTGTCTAGTATAGCTTTAGTCATAGCAGTCATATAACGGTTCATTATCTTTGTTAACCCTTGTACATCTTTACCATAATGTTCTGATATAGTAGTAAAGCCTCTAACGTCAGTAAACATAATAGATAGCTCTCTACTATCTCCGCCCAATTTTAATAAGTCTGGATTCTCTTGTAATTTCTCAACCATTGCTGGGGATAGGTAGGTACCGAATTGTTTCTTTATTTGCTGTTTTAACTTAAATTCTTGTACAAATCTAAAGAATAAAGCTCCTACCCAGGGTAGTAGTACTGCTAGAGTGGGCCATGTATAATCTAAAAGATATCCATTATTAACAAATAAACGCGAACCAATAAAAAAGGGTACACACAAGAATACAGTAACTAACAAACCATTTAGGATATACCCCAGGCAGCAAGCAGCAACAATAAGAATAATAGCAAGTATAATACCACCTGTAAGCTCATATAAGTCGAAGGTTGAAGGTCTTTGTAACCTATCATTATTTATTAACATTTGTAAAGATTGCGCTGATATTTCATAGCCTTGGGATATTCCTATCGGGGTAGCAACTGTATTTGAAATACCTTCTGCAGTAGGTGCAATAAAAACGATTTTGTCTTTTAATTTAGTCCAGTCTTTATCTACCATAGACACTCTATCAAATGTGTACTTGAAGTTAATCCAAACTCTGCCATTAGCATCAGTATTAATAGGAGATACACCTTTTACTCGTACAGCTTGTATACCTGATTCATCTACTTTAGCCTGAAAACTTTCTTCTCCGCTAAACACTCTAAGTACTTCTACAGGTAAAGCTGGGTATGTTTCTTTATTAATAGCTACCACTAAAGGTAATCGTCTTGTTACACCGTCTAGTTCGGGTGCGGTTAATAACATACCGACACCGGCTGCACTCTGACCAAACTCTTTTAACGGACCAATAGCTGCAGGGTAACTATATAACCAGTCATTAATACCGTTACCTATTGTAGCCACGCCGCGTGGTACAGGAACACCTTTTCCTTTCTGAGAAGCACTTTGCGAAATAAGTACTGGATATTTTTGTAAAGTATCATTAAATATTTTATCTCCACCAGTACGATCTGGTTCACTAAACAATATAGGAAATACAACAACTGATGCCCCCGACTCAACTGCCCTCTTTATTTGGTCCGATAATACTTGACGTGGTAATGGATACTGCCCGAAAGCTTCAAGAGTCCTTTCATCTATTTCTACTACAGCTATATTTTCACTCTTTACCTTTTGTTGTTTACGTTGAAAATAATCCAATCCTTTCAACCGTAGTATTTCAATCGGGTACGGATCTACTATTCTAAGTACAACAAGGCCAATAAGGATAGTAAAACCAGCTAATAGTATCTTAAGCTTGTGCTTCATTAACTATACTTAGCTGTTTTGCTTCATATGCTGCACGACGTGCCGGTGGCCACGGCTTACCCTTTTTAGCTATAATTTGCTTCTGTAAATACTCTACAGTACGCGGGGCGCGTTTTTTGCCTTTTTGATTTGGTGGCATATTAGACTTACTGTTAAGATTCATACATTTAGGCCTACCAAAATGTATATCTATATGTTTTTGCTCTTCTTCTAACAAAACATTTTTTATAGGTAGAACATTTTGAATTACTTCACATTTCCAACCATTTGGATACTTGTTATACACTCGTTGTAGCCTGCTATTTTCGTGAATATTTTTTCTTAAAAGAGAAAAATGACTACTCCATCTTTTTATAAGATTTTTAGTTGAACCTATTAAATAGCAACCATTAGATGCGGTTATTTTATAGATACCTGCAGACACACCTTCTGGTATCAAATACTTGATATTATCCGTCCTCATATAAATATTTACTAGTTCCACCCTCATTTATCGTCCTCATAACATAAAAAAGTTCGCATAGCGAGCCCGGGGGTGGAACCTTTTTAGTTGATTTTAATCTAAAAGATATGATAATAATCGTATGAACCAAAAACTTACTACTGTAACATTAACGGTACTTAATTTAATAGCAGGCGTAATGGCCTTTTATTTTGCTTCTAAACACACTCACGATGGACAATACGCAACGTTTGTATTTGACTTTGCAATAGGTATGTTAAACGCGTTTTTCTTTATAGTCAACGTTGTCACACTAGTAGTAGATTGGTCATTTGCAAAAAAAACAAAAGTATGATTGTATCTTTTATAATCGCTTTAGTAATAGTTGCTTTAATTATAGCAGCTATGATAAAATACTTACCAAGAGATTAATATGATCGGTACAATAGTGTTAGTGTTGTTTTTCTTACATTTTTTCTGGTTACACAAATATACTTAACATGAGTGAAAGAGAATATTCTGATGTTCCAGGCCTGATACGGCCTGATATCTATTTGCATAACCGTGTAGCTCCATCTGTACATCAAAAAGATAATGGCTACAAGGAGTGGTGGTTAAATAACAAGCTACATAGAGACGATGGGCCAGCAGTTGAACATATTAATGGAGATCAAGAATACTATTTTAATGGTTTAAGACATAGGTATGACGGACCAGCTGTATTGTTTATTAATGGTTATAAAGAATATTGGGTAAACGGCATTCAGTTGTCTAAAGAATTGTTTAACGCAACATATCAATATTTAATATGAAAATCACTGCAACACGTTACCACGATTTCTCTACAGGACATCGCGTGTATGGCCACGAATCGAAATGCGCTCACTTACATGGGCACAACTATCGCATCTACCTTACCGTAGAGGCAGAACAATTAGATACAGTTGGCAGGGTAATGGACTTCTCCGTTATTAAAGACAAGTTCGTTGTCTGGCTTGAAATCAATTGGGACCATAAGTTCCTTATCTGGGAAAAAGACCCATTTGCACCCACGTTAAAAGAGTTAGATCCACAAGGCACTGTAGTAGTAGGCTTTAATCCGACTGCTGAGAATATGGGCCAGTACTTAATTAATGTTATTGGGCCCCAGCAACTTGCTGGTACTAATGTTAAGCTTGTTAAAGTTAACATTGAAGAGACTCGTAAGTGCAGTGTAGAGGTGAGTTAATCACCTCTGCTCAATATTCATTACCACTCCAGTACCAGTACCGTTCTTAGCTGATACATTGCCACCCTGGTACTTGTAGTTTACTGTAATATTTTCTCCGTTAGGTACTGTTATACTAATAACATTACCCTTAAAGTTGCTCTTAAGTTTGTTTTTAGAAGCATCTTCTGCTGCCTGTACAAAGATAAACGAAGCAGCATCTATCCTTTCAATAGCTTTTGTCGTAGCATATAGCTGAGCTGAACGTTGCTGTTGCTCTTGTTCTAATGCCATCTGGG
>Ga0208256_1000017_pt1 | contig 49157 bp, 88 predicted proteins | sample CryBogCBH22Jun08_FD_184608 | JGI IMG/M metagenome (GOLD analysis project Ga0208256, IMG submission 184608) | Freshwater microbial communities from Crystal Bog, Wisconsin, USA - CBH22Jun08 (SPAdes) | ecosystem: Environmental > Aquatic > Freshwater > Lake | place: Crystal Bog, Wisconsin, USA... | reverse complement strand
CCACCGTTTGTAATGGTGTTAAAGTAGTCAAGATCGAATGGAACTCTCTTCTCTTTACGGTGGTAGAACTCATATCGTTCATCAGTATCCACCAAGAAATCATGACCAATATGGGTGTCGAAAGACACAGCAAGGGCATCAGTAAGAATTTGAGGAATCGAACCTTTTGAGATTGAAGCATTCTTTTCGTCCATTATTTTGATTGATTTCATGATCGCAAGATAAAGTGATTTATCCTGACAGAATTTTTCTGTCTGATCCAAAATCCAATCTAGTTTAGTATTTGGGTCCTGCGATAGCGACCCGACGATTTCTTTGCATGACTTGAAACTGTCTTCGCTCAAGCCATCCTTATTACTTAGGTCTATCGCAAGAGCTTCAACTGATGGAAACGAATTATACTTCTTAACATACTCATCAACAAGTTCAAATACTATCTTTTCTGAATAATCCGTGAAATATTCAGGTTTCAGAAATGGTATTGCTTTTCTACCAAAATCATTGTTATAAACAAGATTAGAAAGTATAACTCTCTCGATATTCAATTATCGTGCCTCCAGTTTATTTTAATAACGGACCTCTGAACCAAAAGGTAATACTTTTTCTTACTCCTTCGGTAACAGCTTTAACTCTGTGTTGCATGTAAGATGGAAATATCAGAACGCTACCTTGATTATCTAATGCATCAATATGATTTGGTTTCTTTAAAAACAATTCAAACTCACCACCTTTATATGGTTCTGTTGATAAATTAACGATGGCAGTTAATTTAAAATCATACATCTCGTTAACAGTGCCATCATTGTGCCATTCATATTGACCGTTTTTAGTTCCATCATATTCATTATAATGAATTGGTTCTTCTCCTGTAAATCTGTAAAGATCAAAACCAAACACTTCATTATTAACATGACTAACTAAATCTTCAAAGTTTGGAAGAAGTTCTTTACAATTCTTCCAAACTGTCATATAAACATCAGATACTTTCTTCACATCTTCGGCTGGTTTATCGATAAATCTTGGATCAGATCTAATTTTTGCCATATTAGAAACATACTGACAAGTTTCTCTATCATACAAACGATCGAAGTAGAAGTAATCATATTTCATTCTGAAGTTTCTTCATCATTATAAACTAAACTTCCTTCAGTGTCAAGAGAATACTTCTTCTTAATGTAATCAGCGAAATCTGTATTCTTGAACATATTCATCCAAAATTCTTTATTGTCCACGATATCATTTGCTCTGAGATTCTTTCCATCGACTTCCCCAGTCTCACGATCGACGACGGCATACCAACCAACCTTTGGCTTAGCAACGTAACCACCCTCAATGGCAATGTCAAGCAAACCACTCCAACGATTAATACCACCCTCATAACTAATGGTAATCGGAATCTTAGATTTTTCACGAACATAACGGGATTTCTCAACATTGATGACAAAATGGTACCCTTGAATCTCTCCTCCATCTTTATCCTGCTGCCTCCCTAAAATCCAAATATTATCTGAACCATAATAAGAACCTGTACCACCACCAACGATATCTTTTGGGAACATACCAATTTCTTTATAGGTATGATTTACTGCCACAAGAGGAATATCCTTAAGAGTAAGATGTGGAGTAATCATTCTAAACAAAGATTTTAATTGTTTAGCGCGAGACATATCAGCAACTGATTTCTCATTAAGAGCATCTTCAACTTCTTTCTTAGAAGCAAGATTACCAATAGAGTCAATGATAATCAGAACATTATCATTGCGATCTAGTTCTTTCATCTGTTTCATAATATCAAATTTAAGTTCTTCAACATCAGTAATTGGTGTATGAACTACTGAATCAAGAGGAATATTAAATTTCTGAAAATAAGTTTGTGGAGTACCAAACTCTGAGTCATAAAACAGGATAACTCCATCCGGATACTTCTTAAGATAAGAAGAAGCAAGAAGAAGAGCAAAACCAGTCTTAAAATGTTTAGATGGACCAGCCAACATAGTTAAGCCAGGAGTGATACCACCATCAACAGTTCCAGACAATGCCACGTTGATCATTGGCACTGGAGTTTTGATCATATCTTTTTTAGTATAGATTTTCGAATCTGTTAGAGTCGAAGTATAATCAATTGTAGAATTCTTAATCAACTTTTCTTTTAAAGACATTACTAACTCCTCAGCTGTTAATATATGCATCCATTTTCTTTATAAAACCATCTATTTGTTTGATTCTATCCGCTCCAGCCCATTTAATAATATCTTTATCTGGGTTCTGTTTGAGGTTAATGAGTAAAGGCATAATCATATCTCTTAGACCTTGTACTTTGTTTTCATTGTTTTTTATTTCATCTTCTGTTGTAAATCCGAAATCAAAATCATTACTCATCCGAAAAAATCCTCCAGTGTTGACTTTTCTTCTAGATCCCAATTAATAACATCTGTAATAGACTTAATTGGATCAAGAAATGCTTTGTTAAATTGTTTTTCTCTATCAATATATTTTTCAAGCGAAAATTCCTTTGGCAATTCATCAGGCGTAGCAATAACAATATCATGAACTGGATTAGGAATTTTCAAATATGTAAATTTAATCTTATCTCCATCTTGAATTGGTGGAATATGTTTAATGTTATGCTTCTGTAACATCATATTAAACAATAAAGCACCCTTAACATGAATAGGAGTAGACTTCTTATAGATAGTAGACCTACTATAATATTCATTCATATTCTTTACGCCTCTTGGAAAGGCAACATCCTCAAAAGGCATCTGTTCAAATTCATTCCTGAAATTATCAACAAATCTCTTCAGGTCTTCTTCTGAACCATTCATAATAATTTCTAGAGCTTTTTTAATATTTTCTCTACATGCATGAGGAGTTGAAGAACGAACAGCTTCAATACCTTGTAATTTTAACTTTGGTTTCTCATATTGAACACCCTCAACGTTCCAAGCATTAAGGATATACATCTTCTTTCCACGCCAAATACCTTTATTGGCAATTGTTTCTCGTTTCATGAACATTTTCTGTTGATATGCATTCATATATTCTGAAAGTTCTTTGTAACATCCATCAATATATGGTTGTATCTTCTGTTCACAAAACTTATCTAGAGCATCAACAATTTTCAATTCATCATCTATTCCAAGTTTTTCTACTAACTTATCCATCTCAACATAGATAGAATCAGTATCAGAAGCGATAACATAATCCGTTTCAGTCTTTAACATCTTATTCATATACTGATTGATCTTACGTTCAATCCAACGAATAGATAATTGACCAGACATAGTAATTGCTTCAGCAAGATCAAAATTAAACCAACGAAAATACTGATTGGCAATCGCACCATAAGCAGAGTTTAACTGAATTTTACGAGCCATCTGCATATTATGGTATCTTGCGACTAATTTCTCATCATCAATGCTTTTAGTCTTCTCATAACTTTGTTTTGCTTCAATCATTGCTTTCTTATACTTTGTACGGTCGTTATACATACGCTCCATCAAAGCAGGAAGAAAACCTTGTTTATCTTTTTTGAATGTGCATCCATTAGCAGCATAAGCTCTATCATCTGTCGGTTGTTCAAAATTACCCTTCAGCAATTCATCCACAGTAACATATTCATTACATCGACAAATATATGTTTCAGGACTAATGTTATACTGCATAATAAGATGTGGATAAAGACTGTTTAAATCAAAAGAAACAACCCACTTACTCAAACCTATCTTTGGTTCTTTGACATATCCACCAATTAATCCACCTTCCATCTTCTGGTTTTTCATTTGTGGAATAACAATATTCTGATCCAACAAATAATTGTGAATAATAATATCCCATGGTCTAACTGTTGTCATGGTGTCAGCATAGTTGACTTTAGCATCATAAGCTAAAGCCATTACTTGTTCAATCAATTTTAATTTATCATCAAGTCTTTGAACAAGTATAACGTCATGAATGTTATACTCTAGATACTTCTGAAAGTTTTCTTTATACAGATTATTGAGAGAACCATACTCAGAATAATCAATTTTACGCTCTCCAAGCTCAATTTGAGCGATATAATCGAGTTTGTAAGACTCTTGATTACCAAAACTGAACTTACGATATAGCTGATAGTAATCTAACTCCGAAATACCGAAAATATCATAACTTTGATTCTCTTTACCTCTAAATTCAACCTTTTTTTCGGTTATTATTTTCCACGGAGATAATCTTTTAGCTTCTCTGTCATTATATAGAACCTTAATCCTGTTAACAAGATATGGGATATCAAAAAATTCAATGTTCCATCCCGTGAGGATATCCGGAGACCATGCTTCCGACTCCCAAACTTGAAGAAATTTCTGAATAAGGTCATATTCATCCTTACATTTTAGATAAAACATATTTTTTGAGGTTGTTTCGAAGTCTTTTACGCCAAAAGAAGCAGTTTTACCCTTACAATGAAGAGTAATGGCTGTAATCGGTTGATCTGCTAACTCAATGTTAGGAAAACCAACAATATCATCACCGCCACACTCAATATCAAGAGTAACTATGTTCAATAATTTAGGATCGTAGTCAATATCCCCTTTAAAATTATCATAAATGTAAAGATAAGGGAAAGTAGTTAACCCAAATACCTCAAAATTATTAATATCTTTGTATTTTTCGTTAAAATCTCTCGCATCTCTTATTGAATCAAACTCTATCTTATCAACAGAACGTCCATCAAGAGTTTTAAACGGACCATTTTGTTTCAGAAGGAACAGATATGGCTTGTAATCAATTATCTCTTTAAATTTTAAACCTTTGTCGTATCCTCTGACATAGATTTTATTACCATATTGAAAAACATTTGTGTAAAATCTTGACATTCTAACTCCAATAAACAATCAATCTTAATCATACTATATTTTTTGTTATTTGTCAAGTATTAACCTCTCCAACAACACTGGAAATGCATTGGATCAACATCATGATTTTCTCCTCTCCACCAAAAACCATGGCTCTCCATAATTTGACAGAATGTTGTATCAATCATTCCTGGTTTCCATTCACGAGGAAATGGATTATGTACTGGATCCATATCTATTGCACAACCCCAAGAATGTACTGAAAGATTAGACCCACCACGTTCTAAACGATACATATATGTCCCACCTGATATGTCTAATCTCAATTCTTTTATTTTATCAATACCAAAATGATTTAATACATCTTTAAATGCAGCATCAAAAGTATTAACAAGTTTTTTATGAACTCTTAGTTTTTTTAACTGTTGTTTTGTGTTAACAGAAAACCAAATAGGATAAGGTGGAACCCAGTAAGTAAGATTCTCAGACTCCCATTTAGCGGAAGGTTGACCATTCCTGCCCATAGGATTACCATAAAATTCATTTAAACTATTGTTGTCTTGATGAGGAAACAATTCCTTACATTTCTGTGACATTACTAATTATCCTTTCTTGGAAACAGTGATACCAAATTCCTTAACAAATGATATTAATGTTTGTCTAGAATTCTCATTTTCACCAAACCCACCAGCAGCTGCATGTTTGTAATCAGCTCTATAGATTACTAATCTATTAAACCGATTTTCAATGAATACTTTTTCTTTACCTTTATATATTATAGTGCCAGCAGTTGAGACTTCTTTAGGAGACAAATATAAAACCGAAGCATAAAAATATTTATCTTCGTGGAACCAATCGTCAGAAAATATATCTGATTCTTCAAGTCTATGAAAATAACTATCTACTCTCCAAGAACATTGATAATCAAAATTAGTATCATCTATACCAGAAGAATTCATCCATTTCATGAACATAGAATTATTAATATCAACAAACATTTTCTTATTCAAAACAAATAATTCATTTGTTCTTTTGCCAGACCAAGTAGTATCGATACTTTGGCCTGGCATAATATGTTCATCTTTTTTATAGAAAGTTTGTTTATTTAAGAAATCTAGAACATGAAATGGATTTTCTAAAAAGTCATCTATTACAGTAATATCTTTAAACATAATATACTCTAAAATGAAAAGGGGAAGGTGGTCCCCTCCCCATATTTATCACCGATTTACTTAATATCGACTTTCTTAGGTTTCTTAGACTCCGGAACAACATTTTCAAGAAAGATCTTGAGCATACCGTTAATGTATTCTGCATTTTTCACCTCAACTGTATCAGCTAAAGTAAACTTACGAGTGAATACACGATCAGCGATACCCTTCCAAATATATTCAATAGGTCGTTCAACAGGGTCAATTTCTTCAACAGTATATCCACCCTTTACGATAAGAGTGTTATTTGCTAACTCGATGTCGAGATTATGTTTCCCGAACCCAGCCACAGCCAATTCAATGGTGTAGTTGTTTTCATCATTTTTAACAATATTGTATGGAGGATATCCGGGAACGCTCTTAGCGTATGTCTCATGGGCTGAGTGAAGATTTTTAAGGACTTTATCTGCACCAACAAAGAATTTATCAAAATGTGCAGTGTCCCAAGGTAAAAGTGCATTATGTGTCATGTGTTTCTCCTATTAAGCGAGATTTAATTTCGTGACCCTTTCGGCGTCACATATATTATATAGTTACTAATGTTTGAAAGTCAAATAAAATATTCGTATCAGTGTAACTTTTTACCATATAATTCTTTAACGATACATATCATACTCCTAGTGTTAAAATCATAAACAACAATTGGAGTAAGATTAGCTTGTTTATATTCTTTTGAAACGTCTATCATTTTCTGGAAGGCATTCTCTTCTTCGCCTTCTTCTCTCATCAATTTTGCACCATCTTCGAGATATTCTTGAGGAACTATCAAATAATACTTTTCAAGGTCTTTCATATAAGATTCTCTAAAAATTGATCAGTGGCAGCTTCCCAACTGAATTTCTTTGCTCTGGTAACAGCATCTTTTCTTTCCAATGATGTTGCCATCACAATTGCTTCTTTAAGATTAGTATTAACTAAAATGCCTGACTTATCGTCTTCAATAATGTAACGATTAACTTCGTTATCGAATGCAGCAACAGGTAGTCCACTTGCCATTCCTTCTAATACTACTAGCCCAAAAGTATCAGTCAATGATGGCCAAGCAAACACATCATGTTTACGTAACTCATTTGCTATTTGATACTTGTTCATCTTACCCAAAAATTTTGCTTTCGGATATTTTGCTTTGTATTCTTCCAATTGTGGACCGTCACCGATGAGTGTTTTACGAATATTCGAATCTTCTATAGAAAGAAACGCTTCTAAATTCTTTTCTGCCGATATTCTTCCACAGTAAACAGCATTAATGATATTGGATGTATTATTTCTTTCTTCATATTCTGGTCTGAAAAGAGTAGTGTCAACACCTCTTGACCATATTTTTAATTTTTTAATACCCAACTCAGCACAGTAGTCAACCATCGAGGGGGTTGTAACCATAACAGAATTGCTGTTTCTATGGAACCAACGAAAATACTTACCGCTAACTCTTGGTGATATACCAGTATGAATCTTGACATATTCCGGATATTTTGTATGAAAGGATGTTGTAAACTTCTTTTTGTATTTCTTGCAAGAATATCTAGCGGCAAGACCTATTGCTCCTTCTGTTGCGATGTGAATGTAGTCAGCATTCTTCACCTCTTCATCAGCAATGCCCATAGGTAAAATTGGCATAAAAATACCAGTAGATGGTTGTAATGGAACTGTTAGTTTGTATAAACCTGGATGCACGACATGAACATCATATCCACGTTTCTTGAGATGTTCAACTGTTACCTTTAACGTAGTAACAACACCATTAATCTGTGGATCCCATGCATCAGTGAAAATTGTTATATTCATAAAACTCTCGCTATTGAGAAATTACCATCAAAATCTTCTACGATTGCAGTGCATGATTCCACCCAATCGCCAGTATTCATATACTTAATACCGTTCATATCTCTAATATTGCAAGAATGAATATGACCGCAGATAACGCCAGCAACGTTTCGCTTAGAAGCGTACTCAACAACGACATTCTCATAATCTCCTATAAAATTTACTGCTTCTTTAACGTTATTCTTTGCCCAAGCAGATAAAGAAAATTCCGGCATGTTCAATTTAGCAAATAACCAATGTAATTTTGAATTTAAAGAAATCATAACATCATACGCCCACGAACCGATGTGAACAAGCCATTTAGCATTCATCGTTACCATATCAAACTGATCGCCATGAATTACTAGGTATCTTCGTCCCATGGGTCCTTCATGAATGGCTTCATCAACCACTTGAATATTTCCCAAAACAGTTCCAGAATAAGTTCTAAGGAATTCATCGTGGTTTCCTGTTACGTAAATGACTGGAGTATCTTTTTTAGAAATTTTAAGAAAATACTGAACAACATTGTTATGTTCTTGTGGCCAGTAAAACTTACCTTTCATTGCCCAACCGTCAATAATATCGCCGATTAGATAGTATTTTTCTGCTTCTGTGGTTTTCAAAAAGTGCAGTAACTTTTCTGCATTACAATGTTTAAATCCAAGATGCACATCCGATATGAATATCGAACGATACTTCTTTTTTTCTTTGGACTTCAAAACATTTCTCCGTGTTGTTGACACGAGATATTTATTGCGTCGCATTGTTTTACAGTTTTATTACTTATAACACTTAATGCCGATTTTACCTTCTTGCCACTCACCATGAAGTGGCACTTGAGCATGAACAGTTCCGAAAGAACATGCTTTAGGTTCAACTTTAACTTGATGCTCTTCACAATTGTTTCCCAAACACATGAAGACAGTCGCAAATATAAGTTCTTTCATATCGGATCCTTTACCATTTCTTCATAATTCTTACCATCATTATCGGTAAACAATTTTTCACATTTACGTTCAATTATATCTACCAGTTCATCACGATAATTAAAGTCATGAATGCCATATCTAATCTCAAGATAGTCTCCACATTTCTGATGAAAACTCATACGAACATCATATCGAAAACGTTCGCCATCATAACTTCCATTTTCTTTGAATTTACCAAAATCGTATTGATGTATTTCGATATAATATCGACGGACTAACTCATGCGTCTCAATACATTTCTGATAGAAAGTACCAAAACTTGGATCTTCGTATAATATATAACCCTTCCCTTGAAGGATTTCACCAAAGTCGCTCATCAGAAACCAAACTGTTGTTTAACAACGGCAACTGCAGCATCCATAGCTTCGCCTAACACTTCATCAGTAAGATGCTTATCATTAACACCATCTTTCTTTAGAACTGCCTTAATGGCCTCAATAGCATTTACTCTTGTTTCTTCACTAATCTCAAACATATTATGACTCCTTAACGTTGGTTGCTACATTAGATACTAATATATTGTCTTGTTTCTCTGGTATCTTGACCCCTTCCGGCCAGGAATACGAATTAATGACTTTTCTGTCAAATCTTGCAATCGAGACCTGATCGTTTTGATTACCACCCAGCCCATAAACGTACTTATCGTCAAAAGAAGCAATGAAGAATACATGCCCCCCTCCTTTTCGTTTCTTGGTGGCAATAGCGCCAACAATAGGTTTACTTAGTTTTTGACCATACTTCACATAACTCAATGCTAGCAATGATCCTGTGTTCGGTAGTCCTGCCTCTTTAAGAACAGCACCAACGAAAGCTGCACACCATGGTGTTTGGTGGTCATTCTTGACTTCCGGATGACCACTTTCTTTAAAGAATTTAATAACTGTCGGATTTGCTTTAAGATCTGTTCCTTCATGAAGGCCAATATAATTAGCAGCAATTTTCATCCAAGATAAATCAGATATCTTTTTTGGGGGCATCTTTAACTTCCTCGAAATGTTTCTTAAGTTTGACGCTGGCACTTGCGATAGTATCTCCGCTAATACCTATTCTAACTAACTTTACTAATTCTAATATTTCTTCAGTAGTAATATCACTATTTGGTTTAAACTCAAACACCCTAGATTGGGTATATTTCTTTTCCTTGGACACTATATTTCTTCCTTCTCTACATAGGGGGAAAGGATTTTTTTATTTAAACACACGCTCAAACACATGCCACTCTTTGATAGTCCACTCATCCTGAACAGTTCCCAAGAACTTCAGACTATTCAGTTGCTTGCTTTCAATTTCCTGAAAAGTTTCAAAAACAACGAAGGTAGAACTACACATAGTAGATTCTTCGTCAACCATTGCAAACACAGTTGGTATGTCTTTGAAGTTGACAACTGATAGGATCTGAGAACCATATGGCATTTCTACTTGATAGGTTCCTGACGTTCCGAGTGGAAATCTTTTAATTTTCAGTTTCATTCTTTTTCCATTGCCCTATGCCAATAACGTTCGAGAATACTTAGTTTATCTTCTATTGAATAGCAATCAGGTATTGGATAACCTTTTACCTTCAGCCAAACTATTTCTGCCATTTCTAGATTAAACTCAAGCTCTTTCGACACATTTTCTGTTTGATTCGACAATATCTCTGGCATGACCTATAAGCACCTCCTGTAGCGCATGTTGGACTGCATCTCTACCATACTTACGGACGAGCCTCTTAATCCAAATGTTACCTTTCTTAAAGAAGATAGAATCTAGGTGTGAATCATCTTCTTCATTTAAAAGCACAAGAGTCCATCCGTCTCTATTCTTTTTCCATGAAGGTCTACGTCTTGCTTTATGACTCATAGTGTATACCATATAGCTTCGAGTAACCAAATTGAGCATAATGCAAAGAACAATGTGATTGCAGATGTAATGCTAAAAAATAAAGCTCCAAGTGCAATATCAATGAACTTATCCATTAGGATCTCCATACTCCATATATTGAAATGACAGTCATGACGATAGCAACTGCAGCGCCCATGTAAATGATAGCAAAGATAATATCGTTCATCCTATTACCTCTATTTCTGATAGTAGTTCTTCTAACCATTTCATATAACCTGTAGATGCCATATGAAACCCAGCTTCGAACTCTGTTTCTGGCAACAGATCTGTCTCAAGTTGTAACTCATAATAACGATTGTATAACTTCTCAGTTATATAGTGAATTAATTCTTGATTGTCTTTAGTCATAGCGAGGTCCTGCAGTGTGCATACGCTCCTTAATTGACCTTAGTCCATTCTGAGCATATTTACTTTCTAACCAATCTTCAAGAGCGTCTATTTCAGCTTCATATTCATAGATACCGATTCGCTTAGTCTGATACGCCTCATCAATCCAGCTTAGTCTTACGGAGAACTCTTTTTCGATTTCATGTTCTGTCATGGTTTACTCCTTTGATTAATCCCAAAGTCCACGATAGTATTTACCGAATAACATAAACCCATTATCAATTCTTTTATTATATTCTTTTATGCCATCTCTGTCAACCCAATAGTCGGGATTTGTTTGTGATAGTTGAACTCTTTGATATGGAACACCATTATCATCTTCCCACTTATTCCAATCATATACAGGTGTTCCATGAATAAACTGATCTTCCCAAGAGTCATCAATCTGTTGTTCGAACGCCCAAATCATTTCACCAAGAACCCATTCCCACTTATATTGAATCCAATTATCATGACCATAAGGATCACCATGACGCATGTGTGCAGGAACATCCTCATCATCAACAATATGAGAACCGTTTTTTGTTGCCTTGAGTTGTTTAAGCATAGGGAGGATAATATGAGCCAACGTATCATCCATTGACCAAGTATCATATGGATCAATATGAACTTTTATTTTACGATCTTGTTTTCCATTAAACCAATCAAACAATGATTGTAGCTTGGTGTTCTTCGACAACCATTCACCAATACTATCAGCTCGATCTTCCGAGATAAATGGAATCATCGATGCTAGAGTATACACATTATACCATTTTTTATATGGTCCAATATAAACTTTCATTTTTCACCTTTATAGATATAATACTTCTTTCGTTCATCGGAAAGTTCTATTAGATAATCATTCTCTTTATCAAAGATTTCTAGATACTCTTGTTCGGTTATTTCACGATAAGAGAATACGTCCTCAGAAATATGTTTTTGAGCAAACTCGGTTAGTCCTATCTCTCCGCCAGTAACATGGTCGGTCACAGTATCAAGCGCCCATTCATTTTCACCATCATCAGGCACCTCCACTGCATACGTATGACGAAAGGTGGATACGGTCTCTACCAATACGATTTTAGGCATGATCGTCTATCTCCTGTTCCCAATAACGGCCATAAAAGTTATCACCGTAAGAATCAATCTCTTCCTTAGGATAACCCTGAGAAACAACCCAATCTATGACTCTACCTGACTTTTTTATTTCTTCCGGAATCACTTTCGGAAAACCATATCTCCATCCAGAAGGTGGATCATACATAGTGACTGTTTTCTTGCTCATTAGTCCATATTCCCAAAATCATTGTTTAATCTTGACACAGGAGCTGAACCACCACCACTTCCCATCGAAGAAGAACCACTATATGAAGGATTGAAATTCGTTGATCCTCCACTTGGCGCGACATGATGAGATGCGTTAAAATCAGTTCTTCCCTCACTCCATCCTGGACGGTCCCAAGAAAAGGCTGGTATATTATGAACTGGCTCGCCACTCAACGAATGATACTGTGCCAGAATAATTAACGTCTTAATCATTTATAAATCCTGTTAACGACGCTCTCCAAAAACCAAATAGGCTCTGAGTCATAAGCACCATAATCACTGAACTGTTTCATCTTCTCCATCATCTTGTCCATAACGGTCCTCTTATCATAACCCCCCTCATTGACAAGATGCTCCAGAAAACGATTCAACGTGTCCGCAACTTCGCTGCAGTCCTTCGACTCTGTATAAAGCTCCCATTCCTCGGCATCGAAATTCGCATTGATCGTTTGACGGATTTTGAGATTCTGCATGGTTTCTTTCCCCTTGGCCTTTTTCTAACAACCGACATCATCTTCTTCGAAAGCCATATTAAGCTCTTCGTCCTCTGACAGCTCAAAATAGTCTAACCTTGTTTCGAGCTTCTTCACCTTTTCTTGTAATTCTGAAATGCTCTTTTTCATATCATCAATCATCGATGCTGGTATATTATTATAATAAGTGGTGCTGTCCAATATGGGTCTCTTATTAACGCTCATCACGTGACTCTTTCTTTGCCATCTCTATATAACCACGTTCCCATTCGCTCCATGCATAAGTACCCTGCTTATGGGGGTTTTTATAATAACCCAAAACACAGGCACACTGACCGTCTTCATAAAAAGAAAAATAGTCTTCTTCTTCTCTTCTCTGCAAGTCTAAGTCTGACATATAGCTCATAGTCCCAACACTCTCTTAGTTTCAACCCAATCTTCTTTTTGTTGTGGGGTCATATAATAATCTAACACAACATCGATAGCGTTTAGAAATTCTTCATTAACGTCATCATTCTCGTCGAGCTTATCTGCACAGTTCATACGATAAGCTCTCTGAAGCTCAATCATGACAATTTCGTCTAATTGTTCGTAAGTTAATTCAATACTTAACTTCTGCATCAAAAGAACCTCTCGTTAGTGTCAAAGCCATTATACCACCAAAAACGTGCTGAGTCAAGCAAATGATACTCCGTACAGAGACCTTTTCTCTGGGAGTTCATCATGGCCTTATAAAGAGTATATATCGCACAATGATTAGTCATTATCACCTTCTATATGTGGATGGCCAGGAACCGAATCACTATCATCGTCTGGCTCTAATTCGTGAATTAACTTGTTGCAACGTCTTTTCCAATCATCACGTTGCCACTGAGACTTCTCATATGAGAGCTCGTGATAATCGTTTGCAATGAAGTATACTATATCTTTGTATTTTCTCAAAGTCTCTATTTCTGATGCAGCCTCTTTCATCAAAGAAGACTCTGGAGGCCATACTCCATAATCATCTTCGAACGCCATGGCAGCTTCTTTTCGAAGTCTTGTTACGATGTCTTCTTCCATCCCCATCTCCTTATCCATATTGGCCCGAAGTGATACGAGATGTATGGATCGCCTGAGTTAAACCTTGGTGTTCTGCCGATCTCCCATAATCTCGGTTCCCATAACCAAAAGATCTCTGTCTTACGATTTAGTAGCATTCTTCATCCTCCTGAAACGGTATTGGTCTGAGAACTTCCTGTGTTTTCATTTGTATCTCAACAAGAGCTCTTCGATACTTAAACCCATCGTCCTCTAACTTTGCAATATAAGTGTTAAGTCTCTGTATCCTCTCTTGAAGAACAAAAATCTCAGTTTCATAGTCTCTGGCAGGTTCGGGATCATGCACTTCTTTTCGAAAATAAAGCTCGAAGTAGTCCTCCGGAAACATCACCAGGTGCCCGAGTACGGAACTATCCATCTGGACCTTAACACCACCAAGGCTGTTGTAGCCGACCACCGTGCCGAGCTCACCGGCATAACTGGAATAAATCGTATGCTTCTCGATCATTCTGACTCGATCGCCTTTTTTAAATTTTAATGTCATATATCAAGCTCCCCAATAAACCACAGGTTCTACATTATAACCTTCTAACCAAGCACCGTCATTATAATATCTATAACGAATAAATCCCCATGTCTCACTAAACATAGTATAATCCCATATACCATATTTGTCAAAGAATACATTAAAGTTTGTCGAGTTCAAAGTAGATACCCTTTGTTGACGAACTCGAGTCCACGAGCACTCATCTCTCTCATCACCGCACGATACTGAACATAACACGCTTCACGCTCTCGACGCTCTTTGTCCCAGTTGCCCTCTGCAGCGTTATAGTATGACAGGTTACGTGCCTGACGATGGGCTTCTTCGATAACCTGCTCGTCTGTTAATTCTCTGAAGTCTGACATCACTTCTCTACCAATACTTTACGAGCTTGGCGTAGGTCGCCACATGATACAACTTGCATCAAAGGATAGTCGTCTGATGCAGCATTATGTCCGGCTTCTATTGCTGTCTCTCCTAGCGCGAACGGCTTTAACGCTGCCTCTAGTTCAGCGATACGCTCATTAGCCTTCTCTATGTCAGCCAAATATTCCAATGCCAGTTCCTTTTGCTGCTCCCATAGTTCATTCGCGCACTTTAGTTCGCGCTGTAAAAGCTCAATAGTATCGGCGGCTTCATTGAGGAAATCTACATACATATTTTCGGCATGTTCCCGCAATCGCTTAACAAGGTCGGTGTAGTCAATCATTCCTCCTCTCCCAATGCCTTACGGGCTTGGCGTAAGTTTCCGATGATTATACGAAACGCTATAGACATATCATCGCTGCCAAGATGAAGGTCGCTGGCGTCAGCAAATGGCTTTAGTGCTGCCTCTAGTTCTTCAATACGTTTTCCTTGCGCATCAACACAAGCCCAAAGAGTTTTCTGCTCATATTCGTGAACATCTTTTTCGCTTTCATATCGCTCAACTAAACCTTGCAATGACTCAATGGCATCGGCGGCTTTAAGCGCATCTTCTGGGTCAACCGTAGGCGCCATTTCCACACATTTCAATGTGTCTCGGGCAGCAATACCGTCACGACGCAATCTCTCAACAAGGTCTGCATGGTCAGTCATTTCTTTTCCCTCAATTTATTCTTCTCTACTATCCACTCCTGGTACTCTTCATGAGTAGAATAGTATGAGATCACCGCGTTGAGTGCACTCAGCAGCGCCTCGTCGTCGTCGATCCGGATCGTCTCGCGATAGGACTCTTTTAGTTCTTCCAAGACGATCTTATCATTGTTAATCTTTTCTATGAGATCACTCATGCGTACAACCCAACCTTCTCCTCGTCCGGGTTGTAGGACGCGTACGCCCTGATCACGTCTCGGATGCACGACTGCATAGTGACGTCTTTGTAGTTCTCAGACAAGAATGTATACAGCCGGACGGCCTTGTCGAGTATCTCCTCCTCGCTCATGAGCGTCAGCTCGTAGTCGTTGAAAGATAAGTCCATCACCAGTCTCCAAAGTACCTATCGATCGCCACCACCGCCGCGAATATGACGGGGACGAGGAGCAGCCCTAGTACGGTCTCAGCCATGATCATTCCTCCCAGAGAGCCATGCCGAGCCAGATCAGCCAAACATCGTCCTCTATGAGTCGACTGTCGAATCTCGCGAACTCTTCCATAAGAGTCATATTACCACCTCGCATTTTCGTGTAGAGTGCCCGGAACGATCCAGAGAGAACTAGAAGGGCCAGTCCAGTTCACCTCGTCCATGGTTACATATACGACGACCCATCCAGAGTCCGCATCGAGAGCATTCAAGTAAGCCATCACTTATCCTCCACAATCTTTCCAGCATCATTAGTAGGAGCAGCCCCAAGAGCAATCTCACGAATCTCAGTCCAAGCACTGTTTCCAGTATACAGAGCATGATCGGCCCACTGGAGTCTCCAGGCATACTCAGCTTCCTGTGCCTGAGAGAGATATTGATAGATTCCCAAGAGTTCAGATCCTTCGTAGCTGGTGGCATGGAATACAGCGTATACGTTCATTTCATCACCTCATCATCAACTATACTCAGTATACCTGAAATCCTGGAAATGTCAACCCCTAAAATTACTTATTTTGAAAATAATTTTCGTTTATATTCGAACGTAAACATTCCACTTAAAAAAGTAGTGGTTTACTCTTCTTAGAAGGATACAGGTTTACTATGCTCACTGCCATTGCTCGCTTGCAAGTCACAATGGCTTCCGCTTACACAAGGTTTGGGCGTCAGTTTTACCGGCGCCTCGCCCGCACGAGCCTGTACCCATCTAAGAAGAGCGGGGATGCCAAGAGACACCCCCAGCTGCATCGCACTGCAGATAGTGTTAGACCAGAGCCTTCACATCGTCCTTGGAGAGGAACGCTGGAGCCTTGAAAGAGTCAAGCTCTGCCTCAAGAGTGGGAACAGCAGACTCATCAAATGGCTCATCAGAGACACGTGGCTCAGCATACTGGCCTTTCATGTATTTCTTACCAACAGCCTTAAGACGTGCGAGGTTCTTTGCCTTAATGTCAGCAAGCTCTTCCACTGTCTTGTCAGTGACCTTTGGCTTGTCAGTCAGAAGCACCTTGGGGAACTTCATTGGCTTGACTGTTTTGGCCTTTGGTGTCTTGTTGGTGACTGTCTTACGGCCACGAGTAGATGGCTCGACAGTGCCTGGAGCCTTACCATTGGCAACGATCCAGCGATAGTATGATTTAGCATTGGCATCAGTAACACCGATACGATCAGCGATCAGAGCGACCACATCGCGCATAGGCAGTTCAGCGTTAGCTTTCATGATTTGGATAGCATCATCACGTTTAGACATTCACATCACTCCATTCCATCATCTTATATTGTCAGTATACCCTATTTTCCAGATTTGTCAACCCCTATCGAACGTAAACTTAAAGTTTACTATTACTTTTTTTATTTCACGTTCAAAATCAGTGACTTAGGGTATTTCACTCCATTTTTCAGTGGTTTAACGAACATTAAGAGCTTTCACTACATAGTTCTCTCGATAGTACTCTTTGTAGTACTCCACAGCCTTTCGAGAGATGTTAGTAAACGTTGCATACTGTAGATGATTGCTCTCATCATAGAATGCAATCTTCAGGTTATAGGTCTGCACTCTCATCATGCATACTCCACTGCATTGGTTAGCTCTGAGTCAAAGATACTCTCTTTACCATTCTCATCAACGAACGTAAACTGATACCCAAGCTCATTCACGAGCTCTTGCATATGGATATCCTCTGGTACAGTTAACCTAACAGACACTACTACTGTCTTGGTTCCATCCATCATTGTATCACATCCAGTATCTGAGTAAGAACAACGAACACTAACAGACCAACTGTTACCAGTGACAGACCAATCACATTCTGGATCTCTTGGGTTCTCATAGCAGTTCCTCTTTCAACGTTACATATATGATTATACCGTATTCTGTGGAAATGTCAAGCACTATTTTTCGTTTACTATTACTTTTTTTCGTTTACTATTGTTAGTAAACTAAGTGGTAGACCCAACCCGCCTCAACAAACCACTCCCTAGAGTGTACCCTATTTTTGAGAAAAAGTCAACCCCCAACGAACGTAAACTTAATCGTTTACTATTAAATTTATTTTCTCGTTTACTATTACTTTTTTCTTGACTATTTTGGCGTTTCGGGTATAATCATATTTGTAAGCCACTAAAGGGGAAAAAACTATGCCTAATAAATTATTCGTTCTTTTCGGTGTTAATAATAATGATGATAATAATGACTTATTAGGGGTTTATAATAATATTAATATTCTTGAAACTAAACTAAAGGCGTTTAAAAATAAAAGTGATTATTATAATGATTATTATTATATTGAACTTAATAATAATGATGAAGTTGATTATTATAATCCTGAAAACGGGTTTGGTTTAAGTTAAAAATTGGTTTAATAATTCTTGGTGACGTGTGGTATTCCACTCAATAAATAAGTGGTTTAACAATTCGCTGCGATTACAAAATGAGGATTAAAAATATCACTCAAAAAACGAGTGAATTAGACACAACACAGACACTAAGGGACACAACACAGACACCAAGAACAGCGACACAAAGCGACACAGGCGAGACACACAGCGACCGACGCCAAGACTCGTTTACGTTCGAATATAAACGAAAATTATTTTAAAAATATTTCCTTTTAGGGCTTGACAAATACACAGTTTAGGGTATACTGATAATATGAGTTCGAAAGGAAATCCTATGAAATATCCTAATTCAGCCGAGTTGATGACTATTATTGCAACCAGTAAATTCCGTCCGTTTGACAAATATGATTATATGGCTTTTAGTGGGGCTATTAGCGAAAACCCATTAATAGCAGAAACAGACGAATATACAATAGTTCTTGACGGTCACATAGTAAATATGGTATATCAAGAAGACCAATTCGGCGGTCAATTATATTCTCTTATACAGGAGTTATAAAATGATTACTATTAAGGATAAAATAGACCATAATTGGGTTGAGCGTATAGAGGAATTGGCCGATAGATTAGAGAAAGGCGAAAAGGTAATTAATAGGTTTACGGATGATCAATTACATTATTTGATTTATTGGAACTTTGGTTATTCTGGTATTACTGTGTCTGATTATACTATTATGTGTGAGGATGAGTTGAATAATAGAGGTATTAGGTATAATCAGAAATTAGCCGAGTTAATAGTTGATACAGCCGAGGAGATATACTAATGAATATCAATACTAATTTAACTCAATTAACCCGGAACGATATAGTATACTTACTAGAGGCCAGCGGTTATAATGAGTCTAGTTCTGATATTGAGGACGTAGAATTTATTGCTGTATCTAATGGTAATGTTAGATATAAAATGACTTATTACGATATTGATGGTAATCTATTAGATGATAATGTGTTTGTGTTTATTAATGATAAAGGCGAACTAACAGCTGATTACTGATCGGAGATATAATATGAAATATCGTATCGTTGGGAATAAAGAAGCATATATGAGTTGTTTGCAAGGATATGTCAATACAACTTATGACAATTTGGTATCTGTTCTTGGTAAACCTAATACAACTGGGGATAAAATTACCGCTGAATGGATTATTAAATTTGGTTCCGGCGAGGTCGCAACCATATATGATTATAAGGAAAAAACTACGCCAAAAGAAGAATATCAATGGCACATCGGTGGTCATAGTGATAAAGTCATAGAATTGGTTGGTCAATTACTCAATTGTTCTGCCCGTAATTGGAGGAATTAATATGTCTGGCATACAAATTCTTGTTTCCGATCACCAAGGTGTCTATATACCTCAAATATTTGCGGAGAATTGTGAAAAGAGTTGGGTGGCTGGTTCTCAATGGGATCTTAATGTTTTAAGGACTGGTCCTGATCCTGAGAATGATTCCTACTGGGATGTGTGGAGTTGGGTTGTTGATAATGCCACACATATTGATAAACACGGAAATACCTGGAGGCTATACCAGGATGGTGATTTATTCGCATATTGTGAGGAGTTGATGTCCGATGAAGAGAAAAAAAACCTATTCGGGGAGATCTAATCCCGTAGCGAAAATTCTATTGACTTCTGGTCAATATAATAGTAGAGTAGTTAAAGCTCGAAAAGGTAAAGGATCCTATAGGAGAGAAAAATGTCCAATGTAGAAATACAACTACAAAACATCGCTTCTAAAAATTGGATGACGATGAAAAGTGTTGCAAATCAAGACTGGGTAATACAAACTGCCCTCGATGAATTAAAAAATAGATTTCCGGAACAACCAGTACGTGCCATGTGTGATGGTATTCTGGTAAATATGAGGCCATAAAATGATTACTATTGCTTATGAAATGCTGGCGATTGTGGATTTGCTCGTCGCTATCTACAAAAAAGTATTCCTATATCAGACAGATGATGCTGTGTTTATGCTTATTCTGTCTCTTCTGATGATGGTGTTTGCCATCAATTCTAAAATTAAAGACAATGTTTAAACTGCAGGTCGGCAGAGAAAACAAAAAAGGTAATTGGGAGTGGCGGGATATATCGCCACACCACGAAGAACCATACATATTTGACACATATGATGAAGCATACAATTTCCTAGATTGGCTCTATCCGGAGCAAATCTACGACAAAGATGTTCGAATAATCGAAATTGAACAAGACGCTTGACTTTTTATTAAAACATAGTATAATATGTATATGATGATGAGGAGAAAAGTGATGTCTGCCGCTACTAAAGCTATCTTTGCGATCGATACAATCGAAGAATTGAAAGAAGCAATTGCTGCCGTAAATGTTCGTTCGAGAGAACTACAGGCACGTGCAACAATGTCGTTTATTCGTGGGGATAATGTCGCCTTCAACCACACAAAAACAGGACAGTTGATTACCGGCACAGTTGTCCGTGTTAATCAGAAAACTGTAACAATTAAAACACCGACAACGGAATGGAAAGTATCTGGTTCATTGCTTCGGAGGATATAATATGCAATGCGAAGCTACGATTACATCGGAAGATGCAACAGAAGTAATAAGACTTATCGAAGAATATCTCTGTCAAGGAGGTACTGGCTTTGATGATAATAAATTAACTCGTGTGCTTGATGCTCTTAGTTGGGCTGATCGTATTGTTATTACTGGTTATGATGGAGAATAATATGTCGACATTCGAGTTTCTCTACGAAATTGACGATAAGGTTCATGACTATATCCATAGTAATATGGTAGAGACAAGCGCCGATAAACTACGCCTAGATCCTCGTGCCGGATATCGTTTGTGGGTTGACGAGGATACAATTGTTATTCATAAGACGCATGATGGTTGTCTACAATATTACGGCGGATTTGAATATGTCGACAAAACATATCGTAGAGAACTCGGCGATTACGTTTTCTATCTCGGCGACGACAATAGAGTCAGAGAACACTTAGATCACTATTACGGAATTGAGCGACCCGAGGAGGACGAGGATTGATAGTAAACACAGTTCATAAACTTTTTAAACTGTGGGGGTTGACAAATACCAGTTTTAGGGTATAATTATAATATGATGATTGATAACGGAGTGATCTAATGCCTCGTGGTGTTCCGAAAGCTGGTTTCCGTACTTCCCGTAAATCTATCGCCGATAAGGTTACTAATATTAAAGTGTCCTACTCCGCTCCCTCTACCGAAACTGACGCCGAGATTGAAGCGCGACTCGCCGAGCGCTTTGATATTCTTGATGTGCTTGCCGAAGCGTGTACCTGTGGCAATTCTCGTGCTCTTATTGTATCTGGTCCTGCCGGATTAGGCAAATCCTATACAGTAGAGAAACGACTGGCCGAATGGGATCCGTCGGCGATCAATTACACAATCGTCAAGGGATATGTGCGTGCGACTGGTCTTGTTAAATTGTTACATTCTTACAAAGAAGAAGGACAGGTAATTGTCTTTGACGATGCCGATGCTATATTCTTTGACGATGTGTCGCTTAATCTGCTCAAAGCTGTGTGCGATACCACAGAGCGTAGAGTAGTTTCTTGGATGAGCGAGGGCAAACTTATTGACGATGAGACTGGTGCGCTTGTCCCTCGCTCGTTCGAGTTTAAAGGTACAATTATCTTTATCTCTAATTATGACTTTGATGCTATGATTGATAAAGGTCACAAGTTAGCGCCACATCTGCAGGCATTGGTGTCTCGTGCTCATTATATCGATCTACAAATGAAAACACGTCGCGATTATCTGATTCGCATCAAACAGGTAATCAAACAAGGATTATTGGCCAATCTAGGTCACGAAGAATTGTATGATGTTATGTCATTCATCGACAGAAACTCTGATTCTCTTCGCGAGTTGTCTCTCCGTATGGCAATTAAACTTGGCGCTCTTCGTAAACAGAATACAAACTGGGAGCGTATCGCTAAGATTACGTGCTGTAAATGAAAAAGAGATGCGGAAACTGCATCTACTGGGATAAACCAGAAGGAGTTGATACGAAAGGCGATACTTACGAGTGTCGCCGCTATCCGCCAGTTAAATATAAAGAAAATATAGAGTTCCCTGAAACATATCACAACGACTGGTGCGGAGAGCATAAGAAAGAAGAGAAGAAATGAATGCACTAGATCGATCTAGGCGTCACTTATTATTAAGTCAGACCAATTATATTAATCATTTAATATGGGCAATCAAAGGTGGTGTCATACTAATTTGTATTGGTATGGCAAGCATCATTCATGCATTCTTTCCATTTATGTTTGAAGGTACAACTGCCAAGAATGTTATTAAAATATTCTATGAGCATTTGTATAAACATCCAAATCCAGAGTATAAGAAATTAATTAAGGAATACAATAATGAATAAGATAGCAATCATTGGCGTTGGATCTGCTGGTATACAGGCACTGTGTCATTACTGTGCTTGGTTGGATGATTGGGAAATTACATCTATACATCAGCCAAACATTCCAATTGTTGGTATTGGCGAGAGCACAAATCCTCCATTCTTAGATAGTATTATGAAAGGATTATTGTTCGATCACAATAAAGATCTCGAACAATTAGATGCCACAATTAAATTGGGCACAAAGTATGTCAATTGGAGAGAGCACGAGTTCAATAATCCATTTATCGGTGGTAATCTTGCAATACACATGAACACATTTAAATTAAAAGAATTCGCATTCGCACGATTGAAGGATATGTGGGGGGATAAATTCTCTGTTATCGAAGGAAATGTCGATAGCCTACACAACACAGATAATAAGGCAGTTGTTGTTGTGGATGGCAAACCAGTAGAGTTTGATTATGTGATGGATTGTAGAGGTTTTCCCAAAGATTATACTAATTACACAGTGTTCGAGAATGCGCCGCTCAATCGTGGATTGGTGCACAATGGGCCTGTTGTTAAGGATTTGATATACACATTACACGAAGCAACTCCTGATGGCTGGATGTTTGGTGTGCCTCTGTCTAATAGAATGAGTTACGGATATATGTTCAATGATAACATAACAGATATTGACACAGCTCGTGAGAATTTCTCCAAGCAAATTGGTGTTACTGCATTAGATAATACAGAATACAAATTTAAATACTTCTATTCTAATAATATATTGGATGGTAGAATTATTAAGAATGGTAATAGTGCATTCTTTTACGAGCCAATGTTTGCCAACTCTCTATTCGTCTACGACAGAATTAATAGATATTTCTATGAGTATATGTTCGGCACAAAATCTGATGTAATGGTAGATTATGATTTCAATAGAATAGCAAATGAGATACACGAGATTATTTGCTTGCATTACTCTGGTGGATCTACGTTCGACACACCATTTTGGACTCATGCCAAACAGTATGGTAGAAATGTATTAGACAAAAGTATTAATTACTTTATATTCAGAGATGTTATTAGTCAATTTGAAAAGAACAAATCTTGGATACGGTACGAGAATTATAGATGGGCTGGATTCAGTTTACAGAATTTGTTATCAATACAAACTAACATGGGATTGTGATGGTAGAGAGTCATAAAAGAACAATAGCAAGATCAATTGGTTACAGACTAATAGCATTTGTCGTTGCTTATCTAATGTTTGGATTGACAAGTGCTCTGATATTTCATATAATAATGACAATGATACATTATATCTATGAAAGAGTCTGGTTGAAGATCAATTGGGGTATTCAAAATGCGACTGAAAGTGAGGATCAAAAATGTATTATATGATGTCCGCGATCGCTACTCTCCTTCTTGTCTCATTAGTCCTTATAACGACTATACTGGGGACATCGTTCCTAATTTCCCTTGGTTATCTAATAATCAATTCGTAATGACAACAGGAGATCAGGATGCTCCCTATCGTATTCTGGAGAAAGACGCTATTATTTGTGGTTGGACTGTTGCTTCTGAGTCTGATAACAGAGAGCCAACATACGTTTGTATCCCTGGTAAAAATGGTAAACAATACACAGTCACAATGGCTGATTCTGGCTCTCTTTCCTGTAACTGTACTGGTTTCGGGTATCGTCGCACTTGTTCTCATGTTAAGGAAGTGATGGCTGCTTGATGTCTTGGTCTCTTTATCGTGATACTGTTGCTAGATTTGGCTCGTGTGTTGATGTGTTCAATGGTAAAGAGTGTCAAGATATAATTCAATATGCTAAGAGTAAAACATTAGAACAAGGAACTGTTAGTGGAAAAAAAGAACATCAAAACATAAGAGACAGTAATATATTGTTTCTTGATTCAAATGAAATGAGATGGGTATATGAGAGATTGAATGGTCCTGTCCTGGCGTTGAACAAAAGGTTCTTTGGTTTTGATCTGTGGGGAATGACAGAGGGATTACAGTTCACAGAATATAATGCACCCACAGGCAGATATGATGCACATAATGATAGAACAGTCATGGGGCCAATAAGAAAGCTGAGTATTGTTGTTCAATTGACTGATGGAAATGATTATGATGGTGGTGATCTGCAGCTGTTGAATGCAGGGGAGAAATTCCCTGAGAATATGGACAGGAAACAAGGAACAATAATTGCCTTCCCTAGTTTTACTATGCACAGAGTAACAACTGTCACTAGAGGAACTAGGCACAGTCTGGTTGGTTGGGTTTCGGGTAAACCGTTTAAATAAATACACAATTACAACAATGGGAGAATGATATGAAGTATCGTAAGTCCGTTAGAGTTTCTTATACTATTAAGAATGAAGATGGATACATTGTTGAACGTAGGCAAAAGTTCCCTACAATGCAGGATGCAATTGTATTCTTACACCTGATTAGACAGAGCAGATTGGTCGGAAGTCCAGTAATCGAGGAGAAGTGATGTGATTCGTCGATATAATGTAGATACAAATGTTTGGGAAGTAGGATATTACCAATCGACAAGATTTATTATTGTTAGAGTGGAGCGTACGTAATGACTGCTCAAGTCATACAATTTCCTGTCAAACAGAAAATTGAGACCAAAACAAAAAAGTTTGTCGAGGAGGATGACTTTCCTCCCGACTGGCCCTACAAGATTGTCGGCGTAAATGTATTCCCACCAACAACTGCCAAAGAATATTTGGAATTGTGTAAGAAGTTTCTTGAGCCAGAAGATTATACAGATATGTTAATTGGAATTATGGACGAGGATGCTTATGCAGCATTAGAAGTAAGAATGCGTAAATTAATAGATAATTATTATGATTTTGTGAACAGAGCATAACAGTTAGGAGATAGCATGCTAGTAGGAGATAAGTTAAAATACCCAGCAGCCAATGAGGCATATTGTTTGATTACAGCATATCTAAGAGAAGAGAAGATTGGTGCTAGATATAACAAAGAGGATCTATTGGAGTTTGCCAATTTCCTTGCGGAGATATTGAGGCACCCAGAAAACTTTATTGGTGTTGATCGAAAAAAGAAAGAGGAAGACAATGTCTGAGTGGCAGTTCACTAATCAGTTTTTCGAAGAAGGTAGAGAGCATTATCTAGATGGAGGATCTATTAAAGATTGTCCTTACAATTATATATTGGTAGACCAGTCGAACGATAGATTAGTGCAGTCAGAACTCTACAGACAACAAGAATGGATGTGTGGTTTTAAATTTGCACATCAAGGTGGAGCCACTCGTTCTAATGAAAAGAGTGCTTGACTTTTTTTAAAAAGAATAGTATACTTTGTATATGATGGTTGATGTGACGGAGAACTAAAATGGCTCATATGATCGAGATGGTAAATGGTGTTGCTCAAATGGCATATGCTGGTGATGTGCCATGGCACAATCTAGGAAAACAAGTCTCTCCAGACTTGACTCCTATTCAAATGCTTGATGAAGCTGGACTTAATTGGACAGTCTCTAAAGAACAAGCATTTGTGATTATTAATGATGAAGCACAAGAGATTGATCGTTCTGCTCTTGTTCGTTCTTCTGATAATAAGATTCTAGACATTGTATCTAATGACTGGAATCCAGTACAGAATCAAGAAGCATTCGAATTCTTCAATGACTTTATTGCTGCTGGCGAGATGCAGATGCATACTGCTGGTTCGTTACAAGATGGTAAGATAGTGTGGGCATTGGCCAAGGTCAATGAATCGTTCGAGTTGTTCAAGGGAGATAAGATTGATTCTTATCTACTGTTCTCTAACTTCCACAAATATGGATGCTCTACCGATGTGCGTTTCACTCCTATCCGTGTTGTCTGTAACAATACTTTATCATTGTCTCTCAATTCAGCTGTTGAACGAATGGCAAAGATCAGCCATCGTAAACAGTTCCAGGCAGACAATGTTAAAATGATGCTTGGTATCGCCAAGGATAAGTTGACTCAGTATAAAGAGATGGCAGAGTTTCTTGGCTCTAAGATGTATAAGGAAGAAACTCTCGTTGAGTATTTCCAACGCATCTTTCCTGTTACTGGTGACAACGAGAACAAGAAAGATATGTCTCGCAATGCTTCACAGGCTCTGTCTCTCGTTCACGAGCAACCTGGTGCAGAATATGCTGAGGGATCTTGGTGGTCAGCATTTAATACTGTTACGTATATGACTGATCATACCATGGGTCGTTCAGTTGATTCGCGCTTGACTTCTGCTTGGTATGGATATAATAAAGGTCTTAAGACAAAAGCTCTTGAACTCGCTGTAGAGTTTGCTGAAGCTGCTTAATAGGAGATAGTAATGGCTCGTCGCCCAGGTATTGTTAAACGTAAACCAAAGACTGTTCGGGTAACAAAGTCAGAGCAGTATGTGGTTAACCAGAAACATCTGGGCGATGAGCCAGTATTTACCAAACCACTCACAAAACTAGATTACATGAATGCATTGAATTGGTATAATTATATGTGTACCAATATTGAAGCAAAAGAATATCTAGTAACATATCTTAAGAATATGGGCAGAGTAAACGAAGTAAAGAAAATTAAATCTATACCTGATACTCTTGTTCCAACTACCATTGCTTGGATTGCTCGTCTTATAACAAAAGGATATGAACTACCAGTTGATGCTCGACCATATCTGGAGGACAGACTCAACGATATTTGTAATAAATATATTGAGTCAGAACCAAAGGAAACTGATGTCGAGAAACCGAAAGTTTCGATACAAGAAAGAGTTAACGAAAAGGCGCATGATATCTTGGGCGAGGTCGAGGGACTTATTGACGATCACATTGAAGCGAACGATAACTTCTCATTCTACGACTGGCTTCAAGCAAACAATATCCCGTCTTTATATGTTTCTCGTATTATTGACAAACTGAGTCCTGTTCTTGGGGAATTGATTGAAGCATACGAAGGTGAAGATGAACAGATCAAAGAAGGATATAGACGCTACAAAAAAAGCGATCTACAAAAATTTATTAAATTCTACTCTACTATGTGCGATGATGCCGAAAAGTATGCCGGAGTGGCGAAAAGAACTCGCAATCCTAGAAAACCGAGAGTCCAATCGGTCGAGAAAAAACTTAAATCGTTTAAGTACCAGAAAGAAGATAATACGTTCAAAATTGCGTCAGTTAATCCTGAGAAAATCATTGGCGCACAAGAACTTTGGGCGTTCAACACAAAGTATAAGACTCTCTCGGTATTTCGTGCGCTTGACAGAGGAGGTCTTGATGTCAAGGGGACTTCGATCATTAAGTATAACGAAGAAACGTCGACCACATTACTTACGGGTCGCAAATCCGAAGAGATCGTCAAGAAAGTTTTGGAAGGTGGCAAACTTATTCTACGAAAGATTGATCAAGAACTCAAAAACAATGCGTCGTTACAATCGCGCATTAACGAAAACACCATACTGCTGAGGGTGATGTAATGAATAAAAAACTAATCGAAGCGTTGTTAAATGTTATGACTTTTCTTTCAATTGTGTTACTATCTATCATAGTATATGCTGCTTATGAAGAACAACAACACAAAGAAGCTTTTGACAATATGTGTTTAGAAGCGGGAGGAATTCCTCTAAAGTATACTTACCACTATGATCGTAGACAAAACAAAATAGAATACACATGCCTCAGCGTTAATGCTGTTATTGATGTAGAATAGGAGAACAAATGAAACATATTATTCTGGCAGCACTACTTCTTACAACTCCTGCTCTGGCAGAAGATAGACCAAAGGAAATTATTGGTTGTGGCCCAAAAGAAAAAATCAATAAAATATTAAAAGAATCAAATTTTGCTGTGTTGTATCGTGGAGAAGGACTATCTAATACTTACGTTGAGACTTGGATTAATGGTGGTGGTGCCATTACTATTTCTTATGATAAACCAAAAGATAATAAAGCAGAGAACATCAAATCAGTATGCGTTCAATCTGTCGCTGCTCAGGTAATGTATAATAGTGACACTGTGGAGATACTCAACAAAGCATTAGACAAGACATCTCCAAAATTGTGATGTTAAAGGCAACCTACACAGGTAATATTGACGAAATAAAGAAAACAGTATATAATATGGTTGAAGAGTCCATGAAGTTGGACGCTCACGATTTATTCTTAACAAGGGCACACACAACTGCCTTTGTTAAGAATGGCAGAAAACTTCATACTCTATCTGAGTTTGATGAACTTAATGATTTTATATCATCTAATGGTAGACAATGTTTTGAGAATTCTAAAATTGTAATGGCATGGGCAAATGTATATCCAACAGGTTCATATATCAGACCACATAAACATATAACATTTGACAATCTCATAAGTGCTGTGTTTTATTTACAAGGTAATGGCGTATTACACGTTGGTGAACATACTTATAGTTTAGAACAAGGAGAAACATTGTTTTTTCCATCTAACGTTGAGCACTGGTCTGAGCCAAATAAAAACGAACAAGATCGTGTTATGATAGGATATGATCTCTATCATGGAGATAAAACGGATAAAGAAATAGAAATAATTATAAAAGGATTTGAGGAATTCATTAAACACGGAGTAATAAAATGAAAAAGTATATCCTATCAATAATGGTGTTATCCTTTTGTGGCTTGGCTAGTTGCCAATCAGCAAAGTACGCAGAGTGTGCTGTACGGGACGCAACTTCGAACCCATGCAACTGGTAGTGCTTTGCCCGATGAAGCAATAATAGAAGAGTATAGATGATGATTATCATGGATAATCTATTAAGTCAAAAAGAAGTAGATAAGATACATGATATATTGTGTGGGCATGATTTTCCATGGTATTATAACCCAAACACTATCAATAAAGACTTAGAAAGTTCATTCTTTAAAGATAACAACACAATGAACACAGGTCAGTTTACTCATTCGTTTTTTGTTGATGGTTCCATAAAATCTAATTATTTTCGTTTGGTTTATCCATTTTTGTTTTTATTGGAAAAGAAATTTAATAAAGATTTTATGCCGAAATTATCAAGAATAAAAGCAAATCTATTGGTCAAGAACAATTTATTCTCGGGCGAACAATATAATTACCCGCATGTAGATTCAAATTTTTTCCCTGGCGAAAGTTTATTATATTACGTTAATGACTCTGATGGGGATACTTTTATATTTAAAGAGAAAAAAGATGACAAATTTGAGAATGTTACACTTGACAGGAGAATAACTCCACAAAAAGGAAAATCTATTTTCTTTGATTCTGATTATTATCATGCTAGTAGTTGTCCAATTAAATCAGATAAAAGAATAGTGATCAATTTTTTATTTCATAAATAGTAATTGCCGAGGTCGTTGAGAGAAACGAAATAAGCATTCAGGACCTGGGGGCAGTACCCAGCTGGTCCACCATAAACAGATAACAACTGGACGCAGGCTCAATGAAGTAGGCCTCGGCTTGATCACCGAGAAGGTATGGAGAGTGTTATCTGTTTATGATGGGCCAGAAATTAGGATCGACTGGTGTGGTAAAGGTTTAAGGAGACCAAAGACAACGTTCAGGTGCCAACGACAACTACGCACCATTTGAGATTGCTCTAGCAGCATGATCATTGGGTCCGCCAGAACCTCGAAACAGAATCTGGCAATTAATTTGGAGAAGTAAAATGGCTAAATTGAGTAAGACGCAACGATTAATTATGAAGTTCTATAAGGCTATCTCTGATAAGAATGCTAAGAAAGAACGTAAGCTCTGGCTTAAACTCGTTAAGAAGAGTCTTAAAGGTAAGAATACACATCCAATAGTTTGAATACACAGAAAGGTTCCGTAGCTCAGCAGGATAGTAGCAACTGCCTTCTAAGCAGTAGGTCGCATGTTCGAATCATGCCGGAATCACATAAGCACTCCGATTGTATAAATAGCGATGACAATAAGACTATTATACAATCGGAGGTTAGCACTATGTACTATACTATTTATAGGATTACAAATAATATAAACGGTAAATATTATATCGGAATGCACAAAACAAAAGATCTAGAAGATAATTATATGGGTTCTGGAAAATATTTGAAACGTGCCATAGAAAAACACGGCGTAGAGAACTTTTCAAAAGAAATTCTTTATGTATATGACAACGAATCAGATATGAAGAACAAAGAAAAAGAATTAGTTATAGTATCAGAACAAACATACAATCTGAATGAAGGCGGATATGGTGGTTTCAGTTTTATTAATAGAAATAAAATGAATAACGGAAGAAGATCCGAAGAGTCTGAGAAAAGAAGATTAAAATCTCTTTCTGAAACTAGAAAATTGATGATGAAAGATGAAAAAGAAATAATTCATATGAAAACTATTTCGAAAATAGGAAGAGAAAAAGTAAAACAAATTTACCCAGAGGGAACTTGGAAAAACAGAAAACACAAACAAGAATCTATTGATAAAATGAAAGAAAAACATAAAAACAATGGTCATCAAAAAGGATCTAAAAATTCTCAATATGGAACTTGTTGGATAACAAATGGAAAAGAGAATAAAAAAATCAAAACGGAAGATATTGACAAATATTTAAATTTAGGTTATACTAAAGGTAGAATTCTAAATATGGAGAAGAAATGAAAAAGTATCTAATTGCATTATGTATTGCTTTCTCTACTCCTGCCATGGCAGATTATGATGTTGTAATATCAAAACGTCATCAGACTATGGAAGTATACCAAGATGGAGAGTTACTAGATGTTTGGCCAGTATCAACAGCCCGTAAAGGATATTCTACACCTTCGGGAACGTTTAATGTCCAGTCTATGGAATCCATGCATTATTCTAGATTATATGATATGTCTCCTATGCCTTGGTCTATTTTCTTCAATGGAAATATTGCTATCCATGGCACTCCGCATATAAGCGGATTAGGTTCTCCGAAATCACATGGTTGTGTTCGACTTAGTCCCAGTAATGCAGCAATTCTTTATGACCTCGTGAAATCAAATCGCAATCAAACAACCATCACAATCAAATAGGAGTTATAGATGGGCAAATACGATCACTGGTTCTGGAACAGCTGGCTTGTCGATAAGCTGGCTTCAAAGGTATCAAAGTTCAACTCTTGGTTATGGACAAAACAATATGGAAAGAAAGACTGAATGAACGAATCTTTCGCTTGTGAAATTGAGGAAATATGCTGGATGAAAGATGTCCCGTATATGGATGCAGTTGTTATGTGGTGCGAACAGAACAGCTATGAGGTGGAATCTGCTGCCCTATTGATCAAGAAAGACCCAGTACTCCGGGCCAAGATCCGTATGGAAGCAGAGACCGCTAATCTTTTAAAAACAAAGAGAGGTAGAAGTCTGCCATTATAAATAATCGAGCTTCAACATTTGTGGGAGTATCAAATGTTTATCAAGATAGTAGGTAAACCCAAGAAAGATTTATCTACCTATATTGTTAAGAAAGCTGCTCGGTTCTATGGCGAATACTTACTTGGAACTAAACTCTCCAAGAACATTGATCTAACAATTGAATTTGAGAATTTTGATAGAGGATGTAACGAGTACGCTTACTGCGACTGGACCGATGACAATCATCGAGCCAGAGATTTCCTCATAACTATAGACTCAAAATTACCCAAAAAAGAGATCCTATTGGCGCTTGCCCACGAGATGGTGCATCTTAAGCAATACGCCAAGGGAGAATTAAAAGACATATTTCGTCCAGTTCGTATGACTAAATGGTTGGGCGAAAAATATGACAGCGACAACATGGATTATTGGGAACAACCTTGGGAAATAGAGGCATATGGCCGAGAGAAAGGGTTGTTTGTTAAATTTATGAATATATTGAAAGAGGAAGATGAACCCTTATGATTGTTACCGTGAGTATCTAGGTCTTAAGAACCATTTCTCGAAACCAGATTATGATTATTTCAAATACAATGGAAAGATGCGAGCCAATCCAGCATCTTTCCAGAAACGTAAAGATAAGATATTCTTCGAGAAACTAGCCAAACATCCAGAGGTTCATGACTTTCTTGTTGCTAATCTGGCAGATAACAACAAACTATGGATAAGAGACTTAGCATATACGCCAGAGCCAGAGCAAACATACCAGACATGGAAGAAAAGACAACAGTCTCTTGGCTATACGTTTAAAAATGAAATAGAAAAACTAGAAACTCCATTCAATAATAATTTTATCTGTAGAGAAGGAGAACATCCTGTTCTTTTCAGATTATATCTTTCAGGCAGCATATGCTTGGAAACTCTTTGTATTCTGTTAGATTTAACAGGAGCAAAGAAACACTGGGACTCTAAGATGAAATATGATCCTGTATGGGATGAATACAGCTTAAGAGTGAAAAAATATACTCCATTCATTGTGTATGATAAGGACAAGTACCGTAAGATAGTTCTTGACTTTTATGGTTGATTGGGGTATACTAAATAATGATGGCGATACAAATGCCATTCATACACTGTTTATACAACGCTTATACGGAGATAATACATGGACTTCAAGTCACTTAAATCATCATCAGGTTCAAAGTCACTAAACGCTCTAACAGAAGAACTCAATAAGATTTCTAACCAAGAAGGTGGAGGAAAGAAAGGCGATGATCGCTTTTGGACTCCCACAGTTGATAAGGCTGGTAATGGTTATGCTGTTCTTCGTTTTCTACCCGCTCCCCCAAATGAGGATGTTCCTTTTATCCGCATGTTCGATCATGGTTTCCAGGGACCAGGTGGCTGGTATATTGAAAACTCACTAACAACTATTGGTAAACAGGATCCAGTTTCTGAGTATAATTCTAAACTCTGGAACTCGACAACTGACGACAAATCACCAGAGCGTGAACAAGCTCGTAAACAGAAGCGTCGTCTTCACTTTGTTAGCAATGTTTATATTGTTCAGGATCAAGCAAATCCTTCCAACGAAGGTAAGGTTTTCTTGTTTAAGTATGGTAAGAAAATCTTTGATAAGTTGAAGGAAGCAATGGAGCCACAGTTTGAGGACGAAACTCCAATGAATCCATTTGATCTTTGGGCAGGCGCTAACTTCAAACTCAAGATCCGTAATGTTGAAGGTTATCGTAACTATGATAAGTCAGAGTTTGGTAAGTCAGAGCCATTACTTCAGAACGATTCTGAACTCGAGAAGGTATGGAATTCTGAACATTCGTTGAAGGCATTCCTTGATCCTTCTAATTTCAAGAGCTACGAAGAACTAAAGGCCAAGTTGGTTAAGGTTCTTTCCGGTGAGACTTCTCTTAAGATTAAGAAGGCAGAAGAGGAGGATGTTCCTTGGTCACGTTCAGAGGAAGCACCAACTCTTAAGGCAAAGTCAGCTCCATCTTTTGAATCTGCAAAGGTTGGTGGTATGACTGATGACGACGACGATGAGTCGTTGGAATTCTTTAAGAGCCTCGCTGGCTAAAAGAAGGGAGCTTCGGCTCCCTTTTTTATTATGCTAATTTACCTTTGGGACTACCGACCATAGCAAAAATTTTCTCTAAAGATGGTAACCAAACTGGAGAAGCATGGAAGTTGTCAATATAATTCTTTGAAATTTCTGTACCATTACCATGCGCATTAAATGTATTAAATGGATTTGTGTAACTTGGCTGAGCAGCACTGTTACTTCTTTCGTTTTCTTCTCTATTAGGTTGTTGTTGATTGAACATTGGCAATGGTCCAAGCATATCAGCACTTCTAGAAACACCACCTTGCATTTCTGCTGCTTGTGCGCTTCCTGCTCCAAATAACTCACCAACCAAATTACCAATCATTGGGATAGCCATATTCATTATGCCACCCATACCACCCATTCCTCCCATGCCACCCATCATTCCCATCATATTAGACATACCACCCATTGGCATATTCATAGATGGAGTCATTGGTGGTTGTTGTACTGGAGCAGCAGAACCGCCAGACATTGCTGTTGATTGGTTTGTATCTGTTGCTCCGGAAGTTTGGTCTGCTCCTTCATGACCAGAACTTCCTCCACCAATTTGTGCATGTAAATGATTAAAATGTCCGCCAGATCTCCAGATGACCTTATAACCAGCTGCTCTTAATTGTTCTGCAAGAGCATCAAATTTCTTACCCCATACTGGATCATTTGCCTCTACTGTTCCTGGAGGTCCATTTACGTCTATTGCTTCGCCTCTATAATGAGCACTGTTTTTAGCATGCCCTCCAGCTTTCACTCCTCCGAAAGATGGATGTTCAGAAACATTAATTCCTTGACCTTGTAGATATTTACCAAGAGCAACAATGTCTCCAGATGGAACAGAACCTTTCGCTGATTCTTTTTGTCTGGATTCGCTTGATAATATAGGACTTGATTGTGGTGTGGCTGTGGCAGCTGCCGGTGTTTCTGTTCTTCCAGAAGTTGCTGATGGTAAAGCAGCAAGAGATGCAGAAGTAGGCATTTTCTGACCAGTAGAAGCTCCCATACCAAATTTACTTGCAGCATCATGAGATACTTCTTTTCCGGAAGCAAACGCTTCAGGAGAAGTTTTACTAACAGTTTTTTCTAATGAATTAATATAACTTCTGTTTGTTGCCATATCCTTTCCAGGATTCTTTGGCCTCTCGAAGTCAGTAACGAAAGCATCAGCTGCAGCTCCAGTATCAGCATATTTTTTACTGAGATATGTTTTCATATCTCCTTCAGTCATAGCATAATCAATTTGACCTTTCCAATTTTTTTGCCAATTGGGACCAGCTGCAGCCACCATCTTCGAAAATCTATCAGCATGATGTTGGAATAATCCACCTGAGGTGCCATTATCTCCAATTATACCAGAATTAAACCCTGATTCTCTTTGTATATTTGCTAATATACCCATAGCATGAGTTTTGTCGATACCTTTTGATGTTAGATAATCGAATATTTCTTTTGCCATTACAGGATTGCTAATGCTTTTCTCTGCTATTGGCCCAGCTGCTCCGGAAGCAGATGAGCCAGATCTATTACCAGTTAGTGTGTCTACCTTTTCCTTTACCCAATCTTTTGCAGACTCAAACCAACCTTTTTCTTCTTTCTTTTCTGGAACTTTCTGTGCGTCTTTTACGCTAGATGAAACTTCAGCACCACCAAACATATTCATGCTTTTATAAAGGTATTTGCCGAGCATCTCACCACCTTGAGCTCCAGTCAAACCACCAGCAAAAGTTCCAAGTGGTCCACCAGAACTACCCAAAATAGCACCCAAAGTCCCACCAATTGCAGAACCAATACCAGCTGATATTGCTTCGCCTGGACTAGAGCCAGAACTTATACTGTCCATGGCAACGAGGCCAGTAGCAATTAAAGCACCAACTCCCGGTATTCCTTTTATGCCTGCTTTTAATACAGATTTTGTTCCACCAAGAACACCTTTGAATATTGCTTTGGCAGATGCTGTTTTTGAAACAGTTTTACCACCAGCCCCCCAATCACCAGCAGCTTGCTGTAATAGTTCTGTCTCAGAACCTGCCATAGATGCTGCAGCGCCAGCGCCAATAGCAGTGGCAGCACCGGCAGCACTCTTAACACCACCACCAAAGAATCTTGATAGTAATCCTTTTCCTTTACCAAGACCTTTTCTGCCCGATTTTCTGCCATAATTGTTGACTTCAATATCTGGTTTACCAAATAATTTATCCCAAATAGATTCTTTACCACCAATTCCATCTTCTAAATTTTTGAGATCTTTATCAATATCATGTAATTCATCATATAATCTGTCAGTGTCAGCCTGTCTACCTTTATTCATTTTAACAAGTTCAGATAGTATTCTGTTTTGAACATCTAATGTTTTCTGCATTAGATCATTATTGGTGTTGGTTACATTGGCAATCTTATCAATTGACTTTTCGTTCTTCTTTTCTTTTTGTTCTAATTTTGTAATGTATTCTTTTTGTTCTTTGACTACAGAAGTAAGGTCTTTTAGTGCTGATATTGTGGAGGCGTCAATGTTTCTGGCAGCTCTTCTTGAAGCAGATTCTTCTTTTTGTATTTTTTTGTTATCTTCTTCGAACTGCTTCAGTGCTTGTTGAAGTTGTAATTGTCCAGGAGTTGGTGGGACATCACCAATCGGAACAAATTCACCTGGATTTATTTGACCTTGTTTCCTAGCCATTCTTTACCTTTGTGCGTTTCTTGTTTTTTCTTCTTGTTCTTTAATAAACATCGACAACATATCTATATAAATGTCACGCTCAAATGGTATAAGATCTTCAATTTCGCTTATTGAATATTTATGATGTTGTGCTAAACTGAATACTGTTGAATAATAGTTATGCAATGTATTGTGGTTTAGCGCAAGGTAAAAAAATCGTTTAACGAACTTAATACAATTTCTCTATCATGCTCCAAAGAATTCTTATATTTGATTGTGTGTTTCATCGCCGGAAGATTTACCAAAAACTCTCTGATTTTATCAAAAGTTTTAACGTCTAGATCTTCAAGAAACTCTCTGATTTGTTCTAGTTTATAATCTTTTGACTCATAAACATTCTCGCCATCATAGATTTTATCGATACAACGGACAATCAACTCGAAAATGTAATCTTTTTCTGAATTGATAAAATCTTTATCATCATACAAACTGGCTGCAGGATATTTCAGAACAACACCAGAAGTTTTTGTCACTTCAATTTTATTGCTTACGTCTTTCGGGAATTCAACTTCAACTGCATTGAGATCTACACTGAACTCATAAACCTTATCATCTTCAAAATCTTTGTATGCAACTTTAACAACGTTATCTACTGACATGGCACGTAGTTTTAAGAACACGTATTCCAAATCAAAAATAGCAACAGAATCCACATCAAATTTATCATCGACAGAACAATTATTTACCACTTGTTTAATGGCCTGCAACACATCAGATGGAGTATCGCTTTCTTTGGCTATCAATAATAGTTTCTCTTCTTTTACTAAAAATGGTCTGAACTTAAACCCTTTATTCAAAGAAGGTATTTTAATAACATTAATTGGATATGAAATTTTTGGTAAAGACATTATAAATCTCCATGATTATTAATTCATACAAGTTAAGGTGTAGTTGGACTCAAAGAAGTGCCTTGAGTGAATAGAGCTGGAGGAACAGTTGAAGGTGGAGTTGATACAGTTGACACTCCCTGTTCCGGAGTTGAGAATCCAGCTCCCTCTATGGTCATCTCTTTGAAAGATAGACCTACTGTTATTCTTAACAATTGATTGTTGTTTCCCCAATTCAGTTGCATGTCATTGATGGAAATTGGAAAAGCATCATACATGTTAATCGTCTGAGAAACGTTACCATAATTATCAAATACTTCAATGGTTATTTTGGTGGAATATTTCTCTTTGTATTCTAATTCATAAGTTGGTAATTTATTCGTCACGCCAACAACATTATCGGCGCCACCAAAATCAAAAATAGAATTAATCCACAAATACCAGAAAGACCAGATATCTCCACGACCATCAGATATGAAAGAAATAACATTGTCAGTGTAGGCTCCGGAGAAAGGCATTGCTTGTTTTACGCCAATACCATGTCTGAATACATCGCTGCTTTGTAATGTTATCCCAGGAGCTTTCACTGATTCAGCTCTGAAAGTAAGCAACTCTGGTATGTTATTACTTACGCCTTGCATTGTATTAGGAGGAGCAATAGTAACTTTAAAACGGTTATTCTGAAGATAACCATTTTTTTCTATATTTGATCTAAAGCTATCTACATTAAACATTTAAAACTTTCTTATTGAATCTTTATAGACTTGATCAATGCTTACACTAATTGTTGAACCGCCTGGAGCACTCTTAACGAATTTCTGAGTAGGTAGCATCAACGCTATATTCCATTCATCAGGTGCAATATACAGAAAATTAGACCTAACATGCCCAAAAAGATATCTCTTTATACATGGTTTGAAATAAGCATATCTCTTCACAGAGCTTAATATGTCATAAGATATTCTCAATTTGGTTGTTTTGTTCTGTTTGTTATTATTTATAGTGTCATACAGAGCATCCATCAATTTTGCTCTGGCTCCTGGTGGTAAATAATGTAAGTTCAAACCAAGAAACCCATCATTGTAGTATTCAATTGGGAATATCAAAGGATACATGTCATAATATGGTAGTTTATCTTTAGTTTTAGGATCATAGACAAACATATACATTTTGCCGACAGAAGTCTCAGAAAGTTTCAATATTCTTTTGAATGGTTCTTTGGTGTCTATTAGTTTTTCTGTATCGACGCTCTGAACACCTAATGCCATTTTGCGGAACCAGTCGACTGAGTTCTTGGCATCAGCAGTTAATTTTACGTTAGATTGATTTAATAAGTTCTGGAACGTGACTGATGGCATTTATGATCCGCTGGTTGAATTCATGGTATTTATATTAGAATTTGATCCCTAACTCGTGTTCTGTCATAATGATAAAATTCCAACCACGGTCTTTGCAGTATTCATCTGCAGCTTTCCATTTGGCTTGATTTTTACCCCAAGTAACAACCTCATTAATGTATCTTCTCGTTGGTTTGCTGATAACTTCTGGTGGTTTTGTCTGGCTATATGGTTTGACTTCAATCAATATAACATCACCATTTGATTTTTTAATCCAAAAGTCAGGAAAATATCTGTGTATTTTGTTGTCTATCGGTGATCTATAAGGTATAATAATTTCTTCCGAAGACCATTGCACAATTTGTGGATCATCATCTAAACGACTCATCAGTTTCAATTCCCAACGCGAACGGTATATTATATTAGTTGGGTCTCCTTTGTATTTGTTTGGGTTTTTTGGCTTAAAATGACCTTTATATGTTGGCATACAATCTCTCAAACTTTATATAAATAAAATATAAAATATTTATAGAGGGTATTAATGGCCACCTTTCCATCAGACATTAAAAGTTTAAATTATTATATGTCATTTCAGTTTTCACAGTATCAAAGAGGTTCCATTGCACAGGGGGCACAAATAGTTGCCGGTGGTGGAGAAACTTGTGTGTTGCCTATGCCAGAAAAAATCAACGATCATCCAACTGTTGATTGGACTCCTAAGAGTTTTGGCGAAGATATAATGTCAAAGACTCCAGCAATTGTTTCATCAGTTGCTCAGATTGCTGGATACCTTGAAGGTTCCATACCAAATCCATTTTTAGTTATGTTATTCAAATCTCCTGCGTTTAAAAAGTTTACTTTCTCTTGGACATTGGCGCCGAAAAACTCAGACGAAACAGATAGTTTGGATTCTATCATAAAACAATTCAGAAAAAGCATGCAGCCACGTAAAGGTGGTAATTTTGCTGGAACTAATGGAGCAACTCTTGGATATCCGGATGTTGTTACAGTTAAATTTATACCTCAAGATAAGTTATTCAGTTTCAAGCCATGTGTTATTGAGTCTATTGATGTTGATTATACTGGAGCAGGAATGCCAGCATTTTTTAAATCATCAAAGGGTCCAGCCCAGGTAAAATTGAGAGTCAATTTAACTGAAATTGAATATTGGACTCAAGAAGATCTTGCTTAATAAGGTAAAATAATGTCAGAAAAATATTTCGAAAAATTTAATAAAATAACTTATGCAAACACTCAAGCTGTTGATATAACAGAGCGTGTTGTGTTTACTGACAACACATTAAAGAATCCATTTGTTTATTATCTTGATGATATTTCTGGCGGCGAAAGAGCAGATCAACATGCTTACAATACATATCAAGATTCTTATTATAGCTGGTTATTATATTTAACAAATCAAGTAACAGATCCTTATTATGATTGGTATATGAAAGAAAATGATTTCTATTCTTTTATTAATTTAAAATATGGTTCAATTGATGTTGCTCAATCAAAAACAAAATTCTATAGAAATAATTGGTTTTCCTCTGAAACTATATCAGTGAGCGAATACGATGCTCTTCCACCAACGTTATTAAAATATTGGCAAGCACAATATACTCTAAGCGGAAGTATTTTGAATTATAAAAGAAAACAAGACGATACAACTATAAACACCAACAACATTGTTGCATATCCTGTTAGTAATACTAATTTCGTTGCAGATGAAATTGTTAAAGTTTACTATGATGCAAACACAACAGGTCAGGGTCAAGTAGTATTCGCTAATAATGGATATGTTTATATACAACATACTTCTGGATTCACAGTAGGTAATAAACTATCAATATCAGCAAATACTGCTGGTTATGATGGAAGTACTGCTACTATATTTTTAGCTAATTCAGATTTAATATTTGATATTAATGAACAAATATATTATGAGGTACCAACAGGAAATACAGCCCTATCAGCGCTGACTGCTAATACTTATTATTATGTTGTGGCTGCCAATAGTTCTGGTTTTAGTCTTTCGACATACTTAGGTGGACCAAAAGTCGGTCTAAATGATATAAGAACAACTTCAGAAGTTCATCATTTTATTCCACCATACGTAAAGTCAAATTTGTATGGCTATGCTTATATAACAAACAACAGTTATATTTATGGAACAGAAAGTAACGTAAATACTGCTATATACTCTTCTTCTTATTATGCTCAGAATTTACTACCAGAGGAAGTTACTTATTTTTCTCCTGTAACATATTATGATTATGAAAATGAAAAAAATGAATACAACAAATCAATTAAAGTAGTTCAACCACAATACGCTAAACAGGTAGCAACAACACTCAAAGGATTACTGAAGTAATATGGCTGTTCCTGGTGACGTAGATGTTCAGTTCAAAATAGGAAATATTGATACTAGTGGTTTAGTATTGATGGGATGTAACGTATATGAAAGTTGCATTGATCATCACACATATGCTGATATAACTGTGCTTGATTCAAATGATGCTCTTGGGCAAGGGCAATTATCTGGTGACGAAGAAGTAAGTATAAACATCGATGTTCCTGGAGGAAACGGTCAAGGTGCCAATTTCAAATTAGCACTGTTACAAAATGCTGATATGAAACACACTGGTGCAAACAAAGCAAAAATATATCAATTACGTTGTTGTTCTCCGGAACTTTTGAAATCAAGATCAAAAGCAGTAAACAAGAGCTATAATGATCAGACTTCTAACATAGTTAAAGACGTTGTTGAAAATTATTGGGGTTCGGATAAACAATTAAATGTAGAACAAGAGACTAAAGGTAAACAAAGAATCCTAGGTAACAGTAGGAATCCTCATGAATTTATAAAAAGTTTGCATAATAGACATGTTTCTCAAAATTATGAAGAGGATGGTTCATGTTTTTCTTTGTTTGAGCGTAGAAACAATGGGGAACAAGAAATAGTATTCACAACATTCAAAAAAATGATGGACAAAGATATGGGTATTGGATTTGAATACACCCAAGATCCATCAGTTGGTAATAAAACAACAACATCTGGAGACGACTACAAGAACATTATAAATTTTAATGTGCCTGCTTCTTTCTTTACTCCTTACAGATACAATGCAGCTTCTGGTAGAAATTCATACAATCTTGCTTCAGGTAAACAACAAAAAGAAGACAATGAATTTAAAGATTTTCAATTACCAACCGCTAACCAATCTCCAATAAGAAAAGAAAAACAAACAACTAACGAACCACAAAAAGACCAAAAAGATCAATTATATACTTTTGTTGATCCTGCAAACGATAAAGAACAAACTTATATTACGCAGTCTAAATCATACAAGCAAGCAATGATTGCACGTTTACAGAATGATACAGGAGTTATGGAAGTAAATGGTAATCCAGATATAACTGTTGGTAAAACTATGAAATTGAATATTCCAAATAAATCAGATGGCGCTAGTGGCGGCGACCAAGAAAAACAAATTACTGCTAAAGTTTTGGCGTTAAGAGTTAAACATATGATAAAACCAGCTGGTCAAGTTCCAAGATATACTACAGTTGTTGAATTCATGAAAGGTGGGTTTGATGAATAAGTATTACACAGCTGAAGTAAGAAGTGTAAAAGATCCATGGGAATCTGGCAGAGTTCAAGTTCGTATCTATGGTATGCATGACGATGAACAGAATATCAAAGACGAAGACCTTCCATGGGCAACTCCTTTACAACCTATCTATTCTGCAGCAACAGGAAGAATAGGAACATCACCAACTGGTATGATTGTTGGCTCAAGAGTAATAGTATTTTTTATTGATGAAGAACAACAATATCCTGTTATTCTTGGAACATTTGCTCGTGCCGGTAAACAGAAAACCGAAGAAGATAATACTCTTGGTAAAGATGATATAGACGATACTTATAGTGATGTTCCAATGCAAGCCAGAGGATCTCAGTCAAATCCTCGCAACCAAAGATCAAAATTAACTGATCAGAATGCACAAGACGTAACACAAAATGATGACAAATACAATAAAGCACATCATGTTGAAGAATCAGAAGGCGAAGAACTAACAAACAAAGCAAAAAAGAAATATTCTAAATCTGCTAATCTAGCAACTATCGCCAGTGCTAATCAGTCATCTGATTTGATGAGTATGATTTTAAAAGTTGATCCTCAAAATAAAAGCGGAGCACTTCCGCAAGCACCAAAAAACATTCAACAAATACTTCAACTATCAAATATGACAAGTATGTCTGGAATTAATGGCCTAATGAGTGGTGGCCTTGGTGGCATAATGGGAATGCTATCAAATGAACTTGGTCTTGGTGAAATGGTTGGTCAGTTAAGCGGTATGATGGGTGGAATTATGAGTGGTGGAGGAGGAGGTGGCGGCGGAGGCGGAGGAGCTCCTGCTGGTGCTTCTGGACCATACGCTGGAGGTTCTGGAACTGAGACTTATACTTATTATGTACCACAGACAATAGGAACAATCGCAGCGACTGCAGCAGATATTTTAAATATGTTAGGTGGTTCTGTCACATCAACAGATCAGATTGCATCGCTCACAGCTTTACAGAAAGAAGCTCTCTATACTGCTTTATTGGATATGATGAATAGAGTTGCTCCAAAGTATGATGTTACCACAACAGTAACAGCAAATATTTCTGGTAATTCTTTTTATGTATTGGCTCCACCATATAGTGGAATTACTGCAACTGAAATTGTTGGTGGAGTTCCTGTGATTAAAGTAACAACGGCAAACACTTTTCCTGCAGCTCAGTTGCCAGGAGATTTGGTTGATTTTACTTCTGTTCCTAATGGTTATTTTCAAGTATTTACTTATTCTAGTACTGATCCTTATCCTGGTTATATTGAATGGGAAGGACCAAACGGAGAATTAATATTCTCACCAAGACCACCAACCATGCCATACGCTCAACATCCAAATGAAGATGCAGTAAATGCTGGAATATTTGCCATGATTACTGATTTATCAAAACTTGTTACCCTCAAACAAACAACATTAGTTGCTATGACTGGAATAATGGATAAAGGCAACGGCGCTGTTCAGAATCAAGGATTGAACAATTCTATGGGTAATGGAGCTGGAGGTGATGGCGCTATGGCGATTGCTCAACAGTTACTTGGTTTGTTGGGGCAATTATTACAGATGGCACAACAAAATCATTTACCAAATTCTGTATTAAGTCAAGGCAGTATGCAACAAACTTTACAGAATATGTCAAAACAGATGAGTTTTGCTAAAAGAAAAAAAGATGCAGCAAAACAGGCGGTACAACAAAAGAACCAAAAACCACAAGGAACTGCTGATCAGGGTCAGGGTCTTCTGGCTTATGGTCAAGGTCAAACAGAAAATGGAGCAGTTATTGGTGGACAACGTGGTATTGCTGGTGTTGGTGGTTTGAATGTTGGTAATCCATCTTTACCGACTTTTGCGGCAAATCCAGCTCTAGATGGTGGTATAGCTGCAGCTTCTGTCAGCGAAGGTTCAGCTGCAACTCCATCATCAAATTTCTCAGTAAGTACAGGCAAATAATATGTCATCTGCAAATAACAACCAGAAACTACCAAATACAGACATTAAGGTTGAATATCCTTGGTGCCAAGTAACACAGTATTTGAGTGGTCATGAAGAGATTTGGAACAACACCCCAAATAATGAACTTATTAGAATGGCTCACTCCACTGGAACATATAAAGAGTGGGGACAAGATGGCGCCGAGAGAAAACTTGTAGTAGGATCCAGACATAAAGTTGTTGCAAAAGGCCAGTCTACTTCAGTAGAAGGCCAACATGATATATTAAATCTAGAGAATTTAAGAAAAGTTGTTCTTGGTGATGATCACTCAGAGGGTGCTAAAAATTACACAAGAGCATATAATCAGAATTTATTACATTTAGCGAAGAATGAACATTTCCACTATAGTGGAGCAGGTGATTCTGGAATAGGTTCGCAAGACGATTTCGTTCATTATATTGGTTCTGATGATTCTCAAACAAGTCATCATTTATATAATGCAGGTGATCACACCCAATTTACAGGCGGTAATCGTTATTTTCAGACAGCTGGCGAAGATGGCCATTATGTTCAGGGAAATTGGGATACACAGACAGACAAAAAGGCTAGATTGTTTTCAAATGGTGCTATGTTAGTTTCGACTAACAATACCTGGGATGCTGCTTCATCCAAAGCAATGACTTTGACTTCTAAAGATACTCTTACTGCGAATTCACAGAAAGACATGACTCTAAATAGTCAGCAGGACATTACTATTGAAGCGCAACAAACTATTACAATAAAGGTGGGGCAATCATCTATAACAATTTCTAGTGATAAAATTGAAATTAAATCATCGCAAATTAAAATTACTGCACAGGGTGAACTTGACCTTAATGGTCATCCAGTCAAGATTAATGGTGGCGGCATGAATTCACCACCAGTAACGTTCCCATAAGAAAGAAGAAAAATGACAGTCACCAGAGCAGATACTATTACACAGAATACAAAACAGGCTGAATATTTTTCAGACTTTTTGGACTCATTTGCCTCTTCACCATATAGTGGTAATTTGGCCAAAGTAACAAATGAAAATTCTGTGAGGCAATCTGTGAAAAATCTAGTATTAACAAATATTGGGGAAAGGTTCTTTCAGCCAAACGTTGGAACGAATGTTAATAAGTCTTTGTTTGAACCAAACGATATAACCACTGTTTTAGATCTTCAATTGTATATTGAGAATGTTATACGATATTATGAAAAAAGAGTTAAGGAATTACATGTTAGTGTTATTCCTTCAGAAAATGACAGTTATTTGATTGTGAACATAATTTTTTCTATAATAAATAATCCAAATCCCATTGATTTAACGCTAAATCTTAAAAGAGTCCGATAATGGCCGCAAATAGCACCTTAGACCTTACTAGTCTAGATTTTGATAATCTTAAAAATAATTTTGTTACTTATCTAAAATCTCAGACAACTTTCAGAGACTACGATTATACTGGCTCCAATATGAACGTTCTTCTGGACGTTATGTCATATAATACATATCTCAATTCCTTCTATCTCAATATGGTAGCTTCTGAGATGTTTATGGATTCTGCTCAGAAACTAGATTCAGTAGTATCTCATGCCAAAGAATTAAACTATGTTCCGCAGTCTTATAAATCATCAACTGCGAATGTTAATATCGTATTCAATACCATAGGTTTGAGTGGTAAATTAACTGTACCTCAAGGAACAATATTTACTGGTTCTAATTCGAATGGAACTTTTACATTTGTTACTTCATATACTGCAACCTTTACTTCTGCCAATGATGTATATTATGCCAACAATGTAGAGTTATTCCAAGGCAGTTACATAAACCAATCTTTTGTTGTTGATTACACAATAGAAAATCAAAGATTTATTCTTTCAAACCCAAACATCGATCTCAGTTCATTGACTGTTAATGTTATTGAAGGAAACGGTAATTCGAATAATATCTTCTCGCAAGCCACAAACCTGTATGGTCTCAATAACAATTCAGATATATATTTTCTACAGGCATCACAAAATAGTTTATATGAATTAACATTTGGCGACGGTGTTTATGGAAGAATTCCACAAAATGGCGCTGTTGTCAATGTTAATTACAGAATATGTAGCGGTCCAGATGCAGATGGTGTTTCAAAATTCCAGCTTTCTCAAAATTTAAACAAAGTGAATAATGGAACTGTTAATGTTGGTTCTTTGACTCCTCTTGCGAATTCTATTGGTGGAGCCACAGCTGAAGGTTTAGAGAGTATAAGATTCAGAGCACCAAGATGGTATGCTACCCAGGAGCGTGGCGTTTCTAACGATGACTATAAATCATTAATTCTTGCTGAATATGGATCATATATTGAAGATATTAGCGTGTTTGGTGGTCAAGAAATTGAACCCAAACAATATGGCGCTGTTGTGGTTTCAATCAAACCAAATGGCGCAACTATTGTTCCAAATTACCTTAAAAATGAAATAACCAATTATATGTCTGACAAATCTCAGATGAGAATTGTAATGAAAGATCCGGATTACTTGTATGTAAGAGTTGATTCTACTATCAACTACAATCCAACACAAACTACATTATTCGTTAATGATATTCAAAATCTAGTATTAAATAATATTATGAATTTCTCTGCAACAAATTTAGAACATTTTAATAATAATTTTAGATATAGTAGATTTACTGCTAATATTGATACGGCAGAACCAAGTATAATTTCCAATCAAACAAAAATATATCTTGCTAAAAGATTATCTCCTTTGTTAAATTATACAACTTCTATTTCATTCAGTTTTAACAATGCAGCAGATATTGAAACGCCAAATCCAACTATTGGTTATGTTCCTTATACACCATTTTCTGATGAACCAGTTTTGACTTCTTCATCATTCACATATGTCGACCCAACAACTGGTGTAAATTATCCTCTTTCTTACATAAGAGATGATAATGTTGGGAATTTAGTAGTATTTGCTGTCGTAAATGGAATATTTACTATTCTCAATAGTAATTTTGGAACAATTCAATACTCAACTGGTACAATAAGTATATCTACTTTAATTACTTCTTATTACGATCAATATATTTCAATATATATGAAAACATTAAATAAAGATATTATGGTAAATAAAAATCAAATATTATTGATTGAACCAATAGATGTAACAATTAACGCAATAGGCACATCAAACTAATATGTCATTACCCGTAGAAAAATTTATATCAAATTTTGTTCAAAATCAGTTCCCTTCTTTTTACGAGAAAGAAGGACCAAACTTTATTCTTTTTTTACAGGCGTACTACGAGTGGCTAGAAAAAGATGGTAATGTAATAGCAGAAGCGAGAAATCTTTTCGAATACAGAGATATTGATACAACTCCATCAAACACAATACAAGATTTTCTTGTTTATTTCCAAAAGAAATATCTGTATGGAATTCCATATAGTATTATATCTAATAAAAAGTTCTTATTAAAACACATATTAGATATCTATCGCTCCAAGGGAACAGATAGATGTTATGAGTTGTTGTTCAGATTAATTTATAATGAAGACATAGAAATTTATAGACCAAGTTATGATATGTTAAAGGTATCAGATGGAACTTGGATTGAACCAAAATATATTGAAGTAACCAATTCTCCAGTTCTCAACTCCTTGAGAGGAGTTCAAGTAGTCGGAACTATTTCCAACACAGTTGGTATGGTAGAGAGCGTAAATATAGAACCTCTTAACAACAACATTACATGTAGTTTATATATTTCTAACATAATACCAAAAGGTGCAGATTTCGTAATAGGCGAATCAATTATCAATTACGCAAATAATGCAGCTTATAATATTTTTGAAGCTCCAGAGGTTATTGGTTCAACTGCTAATGTTACTATCATCAACGGTGGTGATGGGTTTAATGTTGGTGATATTCTTTCTATAGCCAGTTTTGATCCAACAACTGGGAAACCAGTTTCTTATGGAGTTGGTGGTAAATTAAAAGTTACAAAAACATCAAGATCACAAGGAACACTTGAATATTATATCATCGAAAGTGGAGCTGGTATTACACCAAACACCTCCATATATTTTTACAAAGCACTTGGTGACAATTCTGGATATGGTGCATCATTCAATCTTGGACCATTATCATTCGTTAAAAATTACACATATAATACCGATTTGATTTATGACTACAAAGACACTGTTTTTAATGCAACAACATATAATTTCCCAGGAGATCCTTCTGGTAATGGTTCTATTGGTTTGGTCACAGGTGGTTATGCTATCTATGATCTCTTGTCATATTCTAATAATAATTTTGGATCTGTTTATTCATTAACAAACATTAATCCAGGTAATAATTATATCTATTCTCCTGAGATTTTCCTACGTTCTTCTTTGGTTTCGAAACCAATTAATATTGGAACAATAAGTTATAATAATGCTAATATTTATG